>Ga0210389_10000067_pt1 | contig 101229 bp, 89 predicted proteins | sample IncBWH28OmetaG_FD_160127 | JGI IMG/M metagenome (GOLD analysis project Ga0210389, IMG submission 160127) | Forest soil microbial communities from Barre Woods Harvard Forest LTER site, Petersham, Massachusetts, United States - Inc-BW-H-28-O ...
ACCACCGCGACCATGATGTTCGGCGTAGGCGAGCACTACGAAAACCTCGTCAACCACTTCCAGCGCCTCTACGAATTGCAGGAAGAGACCGGCGGATTCACCGCGTTCATCCCCTGGAGCTTTCAGCCGCAGCACACCGCGCTCGGCGGCCGCCACTGGGACGAAGCCACCGCGGTTGACTACCTGAAAGTGCTGGCCATCTCGCGCCTCTATCTTTCAAATTTCCTCAACGTGCAGTCGAGCTGGGTCACGCAAGGATTAAAAGTCTGCCAGATGGGCCTCCGCTTCGGCGGCAACGACGTAGGCTCAGTAATGCTAGAAGAAAACGTAGTGAGAGCCGCCGGCGTAACGAATTGCACCACCGAAGAAGAGTTGCGCCGGATCATCCGCGACGCCGGATTCCGTCCCGCACAACGCGACACGCTGTACCGCCAGTATTTTCTAAACTGAAGAAGTCAAGACCCATGACCTTTACCCCCAGAGACCCGGCGATGTCATTCCGAATCGGGCTGAAAGCCCGGTGAGGAACCTGCTTTTCGTTGGTTCCGAGATCAAAGCGAAAGTTCGCGGTAAAATGGATCGAGAATGCCTTCTTACCCCATCAAAGTCTGCGCCGTTTGTAGCGAAGAGTTCGAGTTGAAGCCCGGCAAACCGGGCTTTGCCAACCGCTGTCCTGCGTGCAGCGAAGAAGAGTCCGACGCGAAGTCGAAGCCCGCAGACGTTCTGAAGACGGACAAGGGCGCGAACGCCGCCCGCCGCGAAGCCATGCGCAATCTGCTCTATCGCAAGGACAGCTAAGACATTCGGTGTCCGCCCCACGGATGCCCGCCACTCTCAGACTGTTCTTGGGCGAAGCGCCGTTCCGGGGTAGAATGAGGACGTTGGCGGGCCGATCCTCACGGCTGGCCGGGAAGCCGCTCCCCAGGCCTTTCCAGTTGGAATCCAGGAAACCGAGTGCGATGAAGCCAGGTTCTATGACGTCAGGTTCCATCCAATTACGGCGCATGAAATCGCGTTTCGCGACGCGATGCCCGCCGCGTCTGCTGAGCGTTCTGCTCGCAATCGTTTTGAATGGAGTCCTTCTCGGCGCGATCGCCGTAGCGCAGGTCGCGGGCAGTTCACCGGCGAAGCCGACGGGGCGCGCCACGATCGACGGCGTGGTCACGAAGGAACCGGGCAGCGAGCCAGTGAAGAAGGTACTGGTCGAACTCATTGCCGAGAACCAGGCGGAAGGCGGCGACTATACGGCGATCAGCGGCGTCGACGGGGCTTTTCATATCGAGGGGATTGTGCCGGGACGCTACCACATGTTTGCCGAGCGCACCGGATTGCTCGAAGTCGACAAGCACCGGGCCCGCAGCGATGGGCGAGTGCTGACGCTGACGGCCGGGCAGGAAGTTAAGGATCTGCTGATTCACGTGCAGGCCGCGGCGGTTGTGCGCGGGCGCGTCACCGACGAAGATGGAGATCCGTTGCCGAACGCGCAGGTCGCGGTTTTGCGGCAGACGTTTGTTTCCGGGCACAGCCGTTGGGAGCAGGCGGGCGCGGAGCGCACGAATGATTTGGGCGAATACAGAGTTGCAGGACTTCCGGCGGGGAGTTACTACGTGTCGGTGAGCCCGCCGCCGGATTTCAAGGTGCTCATCGAATCTGCGGGTGCGGCGGCGCAGTTGCAGTTGCACGAAAAAGGGCCAGACAAGCCTGCGCCGACGTCGTATCAGACGACTTACTATCCCGGCACGGGAGATCGCGGTCAGGCGGCGCCGGTTCCGTTGCGCGCCGGGGATGATTTTGTGGCGGACTTTTCGCTGACGCCGAGTCCGAGCCTGAGCATTCGCGGGTCGGTGGTGAATCTGCCGCCCCGGTCGTCGGCGGTGATCATGCTGCAGTCGCGCGACTTCAACCTGGTACTGAATGGCGCAGAGATGCATCCCGATGGAAGTTTCGTGATTCGCGACGTGGCGCCGGGAACATACACGATTCTGGCGACGATCGAGAACTCTCCGGTGCCGATGATGGCGCGGCAGGCGCTGCAGCTGGTGTCGAACAGCGTTGAAGACCTGCGACTGCAGCCGCAGCCTGGAGGATGGATTCACGGGCGACTGCGTCTGGAATCGAAAGGCGGCGCGGCCCAACGAAGTGGCAATCAGGCGGATGCGAGCCAGATTTTTCTGAAGTTGCGCTCGGCTGACGGCGATGACGAGGCCCTGGGCGAGTTCACGATGGGCGACGGATTTTCCAGCCTGGCGCATGTCGGAGCCGATTGGAGCTTTGAGTGGAAGAACGTTCCTCCCGGCAATTACTACGTGGAACTTGTCGGCGAAGGCGGGACGAATCTCGATTGGTTTCTGAAGTCCGCGCTGGCGGGGAATCACGATGTGGATGAAGCAGGAGTCAGCGTGAATGGCGGCGCGGTGGTACTCGACCTGGTCGCGAGCGCGAACGGCGCGGTTGCCGAGGGCATGGTTACGGATCAGAAAGGCGAGCCAGTCGCAAACGCCATGATCGTTGCCGTGCCGGAGCCGCGGCTGCGTGCGCGGATCGAGCGCTATCGCACAACGGAGAGCGATCAGAGTGGACGATTTGCGCTGCATGGAATTCAACCCGGCGATTACACTCTGTTCGCGTGGGAGAACGTTGAGGGTGAGGCGTATTACAATCCGGATTTTCTTAAAACCTATGAGACGCAGGGATCGGCGCTGCGGGTGAGCGAGGGGGATCGGAAGACGATGCAGTTGGTAGTGATCCCGGAAGCAGAGGAACAACAGTAGGCACGAGTACACCGGAAACAGGGACTAAAGCCCATTGTCCGGGGATTGTCGCCATACTAAAATGGCGCAACCTTTGATGAGCAAACCGTAAAGAGCAAACTTTGTGCGGAGGGCGCGATGCACACACAAACGAGAATGCTGCTGACTGTTTCTTTTCTTTTGATTTCGTTCGGCACGTGGGCGCAGGAGATATCTCACCCCGTCGACGCCGATTTGCTGGCGCGGCTTTCGTATGAGAGCTCCAGTGTGGTGTGGACAGCCGGGGTGCCGCGGCACGTTTGTATAGCGGTCACGCGTGACGGAGAGTTTCGAATTGTCCGATCGCTGGACTACGGTCAGTCGCAGCGGCTGCGCGGGAAAATGCCGAAGGAACAATTGCAGCAGTTGACTGAGTTGCTGGGAGCTGCGGAATTCCGGGCGCTCTCCGGCGATCATGTTGGGGTGATTCGTCAGGACGCGGAAGTGTTTGCGGTGGAAATTCCGGGGCCCGCGCGGGACCATGTGGACGGGGCGCGGCAGTGGATGGATCGCGACGTCTGGCGGTTGCAGTGGCTGAATGCCGACGGCGAGAGTCCGTTCCCCGGTTCGGTGGCCAAGGTGGTGGACTGGCTGCGGCATTTTGAGCCGAAGAATGGAAAGGCCTTTGAGTACGCTGAATATCCCGATGTGTGTCCTAATCGTGGACTGCGGTTGGTGCAGCCGGCGGTTGCGGAGAACACGCATCCCTGATCGGCCGGTTGTGTTGCCCTAGATCCCTCACCTTCCGCTTTCTTACCAGCGGTGAGTCTCTACGACTTGCGAATTGCCGGCGGCGGCTTTGCTTTCGTCGGCGTGGATTTTGCCGTCCTCCTCTGCATAAAACGAGCGGTGCTGGGCGTCGAGATTTTTCGGCGTCATGGTGAGGAAGAAACCGTCTTTCTTGCCTTTGAACCCGACCGTGTAGTCTCCGCGCTCGGGGTTAACCATGCGCTGGGTGAAGGTGCCGGTGTGAATCAACTGGGTGAGCGAGGTCGCATAGTGGCCGTATTGCCGGTTAAACAGCATTTCGGCGCGCATGACGACCCGCATGTAGGCGAGCGCGTTGAATTCGGAGTCAGAGTGGGCCGGGTCGGTATGGTATTTGGGCGTGTAGGTCGGAGTCTGAGGCGCGGGGGGTGCCGCGGACGGCGCATCCTGAGCAAGCAGGGCGGATGCGGCCAGTAAGAGCATTGCGACGATGGTGAAGAATGGCGTAGGCCGCTTCATGCGGTTGGTTCTGCGATCAATGATGTCGTTCATGCGCGTAGATTGCTTCTCCCCGTCATTGGGTTACCTGCGGTGACGTTCTGGATATTGGAGCATGTTTTGAAACTTCGACTGCCAACGCGACGTCCCCGCTTCTTTTTCCATGTTACTCCCGTAATTTCCGTTCGGTCACCTTCTCTTTGCTTTGTGCCGAATTATTACTATGCTGAGTAGAAGAATCTAACCCTACAGGGAAAACTATGAAAGCAGCAGTAGCCAGAAAACCAGTCATTCGAATCGCGGTGGTGGAAAGCGATCCATTGCGCTTCGTCGGGTTCCGCGCGTTGTTCGACTCTGAGCCGGAGTTCGAACTTATATCAGCCGCATTGCCCGAAATCAGCATGCTGCAAGGCATTGATCTGATCCTGCTCGGCAACCGCAACGGACAAAACCTGTTTGACGTGATGGCCAGCCTGAAGGCCACGCGGCCGGATTTGCGGATCATCGTGACCGGTTCTGGAATCGACGAAGAAACCATTCTGAAGGCGATTGCGTCTGGGGCCAAAGGTTATGTCGATGAAGCAGCCACACCGGCGGAGTTTGCGCAGGCCATCCGTATTGTGAATCAGGGATCCGTGTGGGCTCCGCGGCGCGTGCTGTCGATGTTCATTGAGCGCGTTTCATCGTCGCCGGGACGGATTTTTCCGGCGGGCCGCGTGACCTTTACCGACCGCGAGAAAGAAGTGTTGGAGATGCTGGTCGCGGGCCGCTCGAACAAAGAGATTGGCGGACAGCTTGGGATCGAGGAGCGCACGGTGAAGGCGCACGTGGCGAAGTTGATGCGCAAAGTGGGCGTGCAGAACCGGATTGCTTTGTCGGTCCATGCCATTACGCATTCGCTGGTGGCGACGAAGTAGGGCGGCTGGGAGTGGCGGGTGGCGAGCGGACCGAACCTGACAGCTCATTGCTCGCAGTTCAGCGCTTACGGTGTGTAACTTCTGGACACTTACCTTCGTAATCTTGTGGGCTTTCAGAACGTATCGCATACTCGGCTCACCTACCACAGAACCTGGGAGACGGGGTTGAGAGTGGCGATTAGGGTCACTGCTTTCAGCCCCGCATTTTTTTGCCCCAGGCTAAAGCCCTCAAATCTCTAGACGCACTTACGCGGCTGAAGGGCCGCTCTTCCACCTTCCCGTTCCTTCCCAGCTGCAACTCATACCAAGTGCGGCTCGCGGGCGCTCTTCCGCTGCGGCTTCATTTACAATCCAAGTACAGATCCCAGTGAAATCTTTGTGGCGAGGAACCATGAAAAAGCTTGTGTTGCGGACCCTTGTGTTGCTCATGCCGGTTGTCCTGCTGTGCACTTTTGCATCGGCGCAGGATCAGCCTAGAGAATCGAAGGCCTCTGACCGGGTACAGGCGGCGGCCGACGTGTTGAATGAAATCCAAGCGGCGCCCGACTCCGGCATTCCGCAGGACATTCTGAGCAAGGCGCAGTGTGTGGCCGTGGTGCCGTCGATGCTGAAGGGCGGATTCATTGTGGGGGCGAAGTACGGGCGCGGGCTGGCCAGTTGCCGCACTCCGAAGGGCTGGAGCACGCCAGCGTTTTTCATGGTGGAGGGAGGCAGCTTCGGTTTTCAGATTGGCGGGCAGGCGGTCGACCTGGTGATGCTGATCATGAACAACGAGGGCATGCGTCATTTGCTGGCGGACAAGTTTGAAATTGGCGCGGACGCTTCAGTCGCGGCAGGTCCCGTGGGGCGCCATGCGGAAGGCAATACGGACTGGACGATGCGGGCACAGGTGCTGACCTATTCGCGCGCACGCGGCGTCTTTGCCGGGGTGAGCCTGAATGGAGCCGTGCTGAAGCAGGACAAGGACAGCACGCGCGAATTCTATGGGCACATGATGACCTCAAAGGCGGCACTGACCGGAGAAGTTGAACCGACGCCCGCGGCGAATGCGTTCCTGACGACGCTGGCGAAGTGGGCGCAGGAAGCGGCGAAGTAGAAAAACGGGGATCAGGGCAAGGGTTCAGGGGCTAGCAAGAAGCGCTCCTCGGTGGTCGCTGCTGAAAGCAGTCCTCTGCCAACCAAATCCCTGACACCTAACCCCCGGCCCCTGATTCTTGATGCGGCGAAAACTTGAATACGCGGCCGCCTGGCCGTTCATAAAAATTCTGGGTCTGATGCCGCGCCGGCTGGCGCGCGGGTTTGGCATTGGCCTGGCGCAGATCGTCTATCTTCTGCACGGGCGCTTGCGGCGCGTGGGCATGCGCAATCTCGAACTGGCGTTTCCCGAGAAGAGCAGGGCGGAGCGGGCGCGCATTCTGCGCGAGGAATTTACTTCGTTGGGGCGGCAGCTGGCGGAAGTGTGCCACTTCCCGGCGTACACGGTTGACAACGTCGGCGAGGTTGTCGTCTACGACGGGTTTGAGAACTACGAGCGGGCCAAGGCGCGGGACAAGGGCGTGCTGCTGTTTGCCGGACATTTTGGGGGCTGGGAGCTTTCGTCGTTCGTGCTCTCCATGCATGGGCACTGGATGCACGTGATCATGCGCGGCATGGACAACGAATATCTGAACCGGCTGGTTCTGTACTACCGCACTATGCACGGTAACAAGGCGGTAGATAAAGATGAATTTGTGCGTGGGTTGCTGTCGGCGATGAAGGCGGGCGAAGTGGTGGGCATGCTGATCGACACGAACATGACGCCGCCGCAGGGAATCTTTGTAGATTTCTTTGGCATTCCGGCATGCACGGCGAGCGGGATGGCGCGGATTGCGCTGCGCGCGGATGCGGCAGTGGTGCCGACGTTCACGATTTGGGATGAGTCGCTGAAAAAGTACCGGCTGCGCTTCGATCCGGCGCTGGAGTTGATTCGTACCGGCGATCAGGAAGCCGACATCGCGGCCAACACACAGATGTTTGCCAAGGTGATTGAAGACTACGTGCGCAAATACCCTGAGCAGTGGCTGTGGGTGCACCGGCGCTGGAAGACGCGGCCCGAGGGTGAGAAGGGGCTCTATTGAACGGCCTACCACGGCAGGGCTCGCCCGCCGGTATGAAATATTTTGCAGAGCGGGTGTAAAAAAAATCTTTCTTCTAGTATTGCGGTTCTCCAGGAACCGGTCTAGCATGTCGTCCACCGTTTGATGGGGCTAGATACCGTGTCGCTAGTGGGTTTCAGGACGCGCCCTGATTCTGGTCCATTCCTGCAGTTGGAGAAGTCCAATTGCGAAGTCCAACTTGATCAATGGCGACGGAGACGTTTGTCCTCGTCGCTCACCTCAGGCGAGAGTCATCACCGTAGGTCATCACCGAAGTCCATCACCGTAGTTCATCACTGTAGGTTATCCCAGGAGGACAACATGGACGAAACTAAGGCAGCTCCCCACGCCGCGACGGCCAACCGCCGCGGGCCGACGATGTTGCGGTACGTACTCTTCGCGACCCTAATCGCGGGGATCACATTGCCGGCGATCGCCGCCGGAACACTAGCGCACAACACGCCCGGTTATGTAGCCACGGCCAAGAACCTAGGCACGGTGGATCCGGCGCAAACCATGGAGGTCAGCATCTGGCTGAACCCGCGCAATCGTGCGGAGATGGATACGCTGGCGGCGCAACTCTATGATCGCACTTCACCCAACTACCGTCACTTCCTGAACCGGGCGCAGTTTGCCGCGCGTTTTGCTCCCACCGCGGCGGAAGCGAAAGCTGTGCAGGAATTTTTCGAAACCCATAATCTGAAAGTCGTGAAGGTCGGGCCGGATAACATGTTCGTGCGCGCGCGGGGAACGGTAGGCGAGGTCGAAACCGCTTTCCACGTGGTGCTGAATAATTACGAGGTGAAGGGGAAAACGATGCGGGCCAACGATCGCGATCCCGTTATTGAGGGCGCAGCGGCAGAATTGGTGAGCACCGTCTCTGGGCTGGACTCGGGTGAATTTGAGCACCCGGCGATGACGCGGACCCCGAAGCTTCCCGCAAACAAGTCGACGCCGCCAGCGGCGAGAGCGGCCAACGTAAGCAGCCGTCTGGATAGCCTGGGCTACAGCAATAACTGCTTCAACGGCACCGAGACCGACGTATTTTCCACGAATGGCGACGGTCAGCTGCCCATTGGAACCTACAAGGGCAATCACATCAACCTGTTCACCCTGACCAGCGCCGGCTGCGGCTATGACCCGCTGATGATCCAGGCGGCCTACAATCTCACCGGCTTGTACGCCGAAGGATTCGACGGCGCGGGCCAAACCATCGGCATCATCGACTGGTGCGGTTCGCCGACGATTCAGAACGATGCCAACGTATTCTCGGCGCAATTCGGCCTGCCGGCGTTAACCTCGTCGAATTTCGCAATCACGAATATCCCCAGCCCGAGTTCGTGCTCGGCGCCTGATTCGGTGGAAATCAATATCGACGTGGAGTGGTCGCATGCGGTTGCTCCCGGCGCCAACATCAACCTGATTGTTCCTCCCAGTGCGTTCTTCCAGGACATCGACCAGGCCGAATATATTGCCATCGACGACGGCTTGGCCAATGTGCTTTCCGGCAGCTTTGGGGCCGAGGAAATCTTTATTCCGGCCAGCGAGCTGCAAAACGGCAACCTGCTTTCCGAGTTGGGGGCGATCATGGGGATCTCAACCAACTTCTCCACGGGCGATTCCGGCAACTTTACCTTCGGCTTTCCGGGGGAGACGCCATCAGTGAGCTATCCCGCGGATTCTCCGTTTGCGACAGCAGTGGGCGGGGTAACTCTCGCGTTGAATGCCGACAACTCGATTGCGTGGCAGGCAGGTTGGGGCAACGACGAAACCCTGCTATCCGATGAGGGTGAGGTGTTCGATCCACCGCTGCCGCTTGGTTTTAACGGCGGATCGGGCGGAGGCCCGAGCACCTGTGCCTTCCAGGATGTGAATGGCGACTGTCTTGCCGGCTTCCCCAAGCCGTGGTATCAGAAAGGGTTTGTGCCTGGGAAATATCGGCAACTTCCGGATATATCCTGGGTGGCCGATCCTTTCGCGGGAGTCGTGATCGCGGTCACGGTTCCGGGTAATGTTCCATCGCTGCTCTGGCAGGTATGGGGAGGCACGAGCGTGGCTTGCCCGATGTTCTCGGGCTTGTGGGCGATTGCCAACCAGGAAGCAGGAGCTCCTCTGGGACAGGCTGCGCCATACCTCTACACGCTGCCGGCCGGTGCGGTGTATGACATCGTCCCGGTAACCTCAAAAACGAACGTGAACGCGTCGATTCAGGAACCGACGGTCACGAATAAGTACACTCCTGCCGAGGTGGCTGGGGTCACATCTGGCGCGTTCGTGAGCGCCATCTGGGACTATGCCGATGCGGCAGACACCGCGCTGGTGCTTACATTCGGCACCGACCCCGGTTTAACGACGCATAAAGGGTGGGATGACGTAACCGGAGTAGGGACCCCGAACGCGAAGGCGTTCGCGGATGCCTTTGCACCGGCGCCCGCTGTCAAGAAATAGAAACGATGTAATTCGAGAAGTCCCCGCGCCCCGTAAGGGTGTGGGGGCTTTTTTTTTGCGAAGGCACACGATGTAGCAAGACTGCAACAATACAAATTCTTCGGCACAACACTGTTGCCGCAAGGGAATACGCGCGTTTTCTCATCCGAGATTGGTGACTGAAGCGATTCGCAATCGTCCATCCGTCTGAGGGACAAACTTCCATGACATTGCTGCAGGATCTTCGCTTCAGCCTCCGCCAGCTGTTTAAGAGTCCCGGCTTCAGCTTGACGGCAGTCCTGTCGTTGGCGCTGGGCATCGGAGCGACGACCGCGGTATTCAGCGTGGTATATGCCATCTTGATGAACCCTTATCCTTATGCGGCACCAGACCGGATGGTGCACATGAGGCTGCTCGACGACTCGCAGCAAGAGCGAGGGTTCGGGATGACGGGTGGGCAGTGGCAGCAGATTCGGAAATCGCCGGTGGTCGAAAACGCATTCATGGAGGACGATTGGAGCCTGACCGTCACCGGGCACGATATCCCGGAAGATGTGCAAGGGATTTACCTGAGTTCCAATGGATTTTCGTTTCTGGGTGTTCCACCTGCGCTGGGGCGAGGATTGATGCCGTCGGATGCGATCGATGGGCAGGAGCCAGAGGCGGTCGTCGTGCTGGGCTACAAGTTCTGGCAACGTCATTTCAACGGGGACCCGGCGGTGTTGGGCCAGAACCTGCAACTGGTGCGGAAGAACTACACCATCGTGGGCGTGGCCGGCCCGCGCTTTACCTGGGGTGATGGCGATGTCTACCTCCCGCAGAAAGTGACGCAGGATCCCACCAAGACTTTTTACGTTGGCATTCGGTTGAAGCCGGGTGTGAGTCACGAGGCGGCCGATGCCGCCTTGCAGCCGTTGATTGAGGAGTTCGCGAAAGAGACGCCGAAGCATTTTCCCGCGGATCATTTCCGGTTACACGTGGTCGGGCTGAATGAACAGTTTGTTCACGACCTGGGAGGAACGTTGTATCTGCTGTTCGGCGCGGTGGCGCTGCTGCTGGCGATCGGATGCGGGAACGTGTCGATCCTGCTGCTGGCTCGGGGCACGTCGCGGCAGCATGAATTCGCGGTTCGTACGGCGATTGGCGCGAGCCGGGGCCGTATCATCCGGCAACTGCTGACCGAGTCGCTGCTGCTCTCGCTTACTGGGGCGGCTCTGGGTGTGCTTCTCGCGTATCGGGGGCTTTCAATCATTGTTGGATTGCTCCCGAAGTATTCTTTCCCGCATGAGGCGGCGATCCAGCTCAATTTGCCGGTGCTGGGCTTCAGCGTGGCGGTTGCAGTGCTGACCGGGATTTTGTTTGGCCTATGGCCGGCACTGCAGCTTTCGCGGCCAGAGGTGAGCCAGGTGATGCAGTCGAGCACGCGGAAGATCGCGGGAGGTGTGCACGGGCGTGCCGCGCACGGTGTACTGACGGCACTGCAAGTTTCGCTGACGCTGGTAATGCTGGCGGGCGCGGGCGCGGCGATGGAAGGGTTTCTGAAGCTTATCCATACGCCCCTGGGTTATGACCCGCACAACGTGATGTCGGTGGGAATTCCGGTGCATGACGGCGCGTACCCGACGTGGGAGGCGCGCAAGGCTTACTTCGAACAATTGCGGAATAAGGCGGCCACGGTTCCAGGCGTGACCATGGCTGCGATCTCGAGCAATGCCACGCCTCCTTCGAACGGATGGCAGACCGGCGTGGAGATCTTAGGCAGCGCGCAGCGCGATGGGCAGAAGGTTCGCCTCAACTTTGTGAGCCCGGGATATTTTCCGATACTAAAAGTTCCTCTCGCGAAAGGGCGGATTTGGGATGAGGCGGAAAACCATAACGCCGCGCACGTGGCCGTCATCAATGAGACGATGGCTCGGCTTTATTTTCCGAACGGTGACGCGCTCGAGCATTCGGTGCGCTTTCCCGAGGTGAAGGACGAGCCGCCATACGTGACGACCGCGTCTGGCTCCGACGGCTGGGTGCAGATTGTGGGCATCGTGGCCGACAAACGCGACGATGGGTTGAGGAACCCGATCGTGCCTGAGGCGTTCGTGCCGTACACCCTGTCGATGCGGGTGTGGACGCAGATTCTGGTGCGATCCGATGTGCCGCCGCTGTCGCTGCTGCACGCCGTTGGAGTGCAGGTAAACTCGGTCGACGCCGACCAGCAGGTTAGCGGTTTCGTCAACGATCTGGAACATTGGATTACTGGCCAGCAGGAATATCAGCGCGAGCAACTGGTGACTTGGCTGTTTGGTGCGTTTGCGCTGCTGGCTTTGGCTTTGGCGGCGGTCGGGCTGTATAGCGTCGTATCGTATTCGGTGGCGCAGCGGACGAACGAGTTTGGTATTCGCATGGCGCTGGGAGCGCAACGGACGCATGTGTTGCGGATTGTCTTCGCTTCGACGGCGGCGAGCGTAGGCAGCGGAATCCTGCTGGGCGTGGCGCTGACGCTGGCGCTGAATAAAGTTTTGGCGCGATGGGCGGAGGGTAGTTCGCGCGATCCGTTGCTGCTGCTGGCGGTGACGGTTCTGTTAAGCGTGGTCGCGGCCATTGCGTGTGCGGCGCCGGCGCGCCGGGCGGTCAAGGTTGATCCGATGACGGCTTTGCGGTATGAGTAGACGCGGTGATTCGAGGGGATCGATCAAGGGCACATAGGGAATGACGGACTGGTTCGCACGCCCCATCCTAAACGTGGCCGATGTTGAGGCCTCGCTCCGTTTTTATGTTGACCAGCTTGGCTTCACGTGTCCCTGGCGCTTTGACGAGGACGGCAGAGCGTACGTCGCACAGGTCGACCGGCAGGGCTGCGCGCTCATCCTCGCCCAAACGTGGCCGGAGAAGGTGGGCAAGGGGCTGATGTTCATTTCCCTGAACGTCGAGCCCGCGAGTCGCGAGGCCGCGACCGCCGCATTGGATGCGGTGCGTGCGGAACTCGAGGCTAAGGGCGTTGCGGTCAAGGACGGTTCATGGGGCTACCGACTTTTGGTAGTCGACGATCCCGACGGAAATCAGCTCTTTTTCAACTATCCTAAATAGGGCGGAAGCAAGGGCGCCGGCGACGCGATCGCCGTGATTTCAACGCCTGTCGGGCCCGTTATAATCACGCCGATGGCCAGCGACACCTTTCTCTCGTGGGCGAACCGGACCGTGCTGCGTCCCGGCCGCGAAGAGCCCTACCTGTCGATCCAGGACATCGTCGTTTTCGTCCGCGATCTGGAAGTGAGCAAGCCCTTCTACCTGCAACAATTAGGTTTCGAACTCATCACAGAACAGCGCCTTCCCACTGGCGAACGCTGGATCGAAGTGGCGCCTCCCGACGGCAGCGCGAATCTCGCACTGGTTGAACCAAAACCCGACGCGCCGGAATACAAACTGATTGGCGGCTACCGTTGGGTCCTGTTCATGACCGAAGATGTCCAGGCCAAGTACAAAGAATGGAGCGAACGCGGGGTTCGTTTCGTGACTCCTCCCGAGACGCCGGGCTGGGGCGGCACCTATGCGCGTTTCGAGGATCCGGACGGGAATGCGTTTGGCCTGGAAGGCTTCGATGAAGTGAGGCAAAGCCTGGAGTCGCGCCGACAGGCGCACGCCGAGAAACTCGAATCTGAACGGCGCATCGCTCAGGAACTGGAAATAGCGCGACAGGTGCAGGCGCGGTTGTTCCCGCAGATTCAGCCGGAGTTGAAAACGGTGGAGTACGCGGGAATCTGCGTGCAGGCGCGGCAGGTGGGAGGGGATTATTTCGATTTCCTGAATCTCGGGCCGCAGCGGCTGGGGTTGATCATCGGCGATGTTTCCGGCAAGGGGATCGCCGCCGCTCTCTTGATGGCAAATTTGCAAGCCAGCCTGCGGAGCCAGTCGGCGCTGGCCTTCGATCAGCCCGAAGCGTTGCTCCGGTCTGTGAATCGCCTGTTCTACGACAATACCGGCGACAGTGCCTATGCCTCGCTTTTGTTTGCCGACTACGACGAGGCGGCGGGACGACTGCGCTACGTCAATTGCGGTCATTTGTCAGGTCTGCTGGTAAGAAACGACGGCTCAGTGGATCGGCTGGAGTCGACCAGCACGCTGCTTGGGCTGTTCAGAGAGTGGAATTGCTCGATGCGCGAGCAGGAGCTTTTTCCCGGAGACGTGCTTGCGCTTTACACCGATGGGATCACCGAAGCCAGTAACGAGCGCGGAGAGGAATTTGGCGAGCGATGCCTGGTTGAATCGCTTCAGCAACATCGCGACCTGCCCTGCCAGGCTTTGTTGACCGCAATCGTGGATGGTGTTCGGCGATTTAGTTCTCAGGAACAACACGACGACATCACTGCGATCGTCGCGAAGTTCAAGGCTGCTAGCTGACAAGTCGGTGGATTGAAGGTCTACTGAGAATGTCGCCGCGCGTTTCCACTGTGCCTTCCGGTAAAATCAAATCTTCTTATGAATACCTTTGAACAAATCGCGGATCTTGAGCGGCAATATTTGCTGCAGACTTATAACCGTTATCCAGTGGTGCTCACCCGGGGCAAGGGCGTGTTTTTGTGGGACATCGATGATAAGAAATATCTGGATTTTGTTTCCGGGCTGGGAGTGAATGCGCTGGGGCACGCGCATCCGCGGATCGTGAAGGCGATTCGGGAGCAGGCGGCGAAGATCGTTCATATTTCGAATCTCTATTACCACGAATATCAGGGGCCGCTGGCGGAGAAGTTGTGCCAGCTGTCGGGGCTGAATCGCGCGTTCTTTTCGAACTCGGGAACCGAGGCGATTGAGGGGTCAATCAAGCTGGCCCGGCTGGCGGGACATCGCGCGGGCGGCGAGGCGAAGTCGCGGCTGGTGGCTCTCGAAGGGTCCTACCACGGGAGGACATTTGGTGCTCTGTCGCTCACTGGACAGGACAAGCATCGCAAGGGATTTGAACCTCTGCTGGAAGATGTCACGTTTGTGAAGCAGAACGATCTGGAAAGTCTGCGGGCTGCGGTGACTGACAACACGTGCGCGATTGTGCTTGAGCCGATTTTCGGGGAGGGTGGAATCTACGAGTGTTCGGTGGAATTTCTGCGCGAGTGCAGGGCGCTGGCCGACCGGCACAAGGTGGCGCTGATCTTCGACGAGATTCAATGCGGGCTGGGGCGTACGGGGACGATTTTCGCCTTTCAGAGTTTTGGCGTGACGCCCGACATTGTCGCGATTGCCAAACCGATTGCGGCGGGGCTGCCGCTGGGGGCGTTCATTGCCAAGGAGGAATTCGCGACGGCGATTTCGCCGGGGCAGCATGGCACGACGTTCGGAGGAGGTCCGCTGGCCTGCCGCGTGGCGCTCGAATTTCTGGCGATTGTCGAGGAAGAGAAGTTGCTGGAGAACGTGAACAAAGTCGGCGCGTATTTGCGGGAGCAGCTGCAGGGGTTGGTAGAAAAGCGCGCGGCGGCTACCGGTGTGCGCGGGCGGGGATTTATCCAGGGAATTCAGCTGGAGATTCCGGCGCGTCCGATTGTGGATGCGGCGCTGGCCGAGGGGGTGCTGTTCAACAGCACGCAGGATACGGTGGTGCGGTTCCTGCCGCCGTTTTTGATGGAAGAGAAGCACATCGACAAGGGCATTCGGGTGCTGAAGAAATTGCTGGGGAAGAAGAGGAAAGCAGCGGCGTAAAATCACACTTCTCCCGCAAAGGGCGCGCGAGAAATGGGGCACCTGGAGCGTGAGTCAGAATCCCCACCCTGTCCCAAAGAACGCGACAAGGATGGGGCACCCGGCCTGACGAATAAAAACGGGGAGCCGAAGCTCCCCAAGTGAAGCGTCAGAGGCGTTGTTTCAGATTAGATAGAATGCCGCGGTGAGGAAAGAGTTGTCCTGCGACTGAAGATTTTTTGCGGTGCGCGACGCGCCATGAGTGACGTGAGGCGACTGAAGTGCAGACGACTGACGCGCAGATGACCGACGTGCAGATGAAAGAGATGCAGCCCACCGCAGCAGGCGTGGCACCGGCTCTGGGCGAGGGCGTGCAAGAGTGCTGGATGGATTTCGACGGCGCCCGCATGCGGTATTTGAAAGCCGGGTCGGGGCCGGCGCTTGTTCTGCTGCACGGGCTGCTGGGGTATTCCTTTTCATGGAGATTCACGCTGCCGGCGCTGGCGCCTTATGCGATGGTCTATGCACCTGACATGCTGGGGGCGGGCTTCTCAGAACGGCCGCGCGGGATTGACCACTCGATGCATGCGACGGCGTTGCGCGTACTAAGGTTTATCGAAAATCTGGGGCTGGAATCGTTCGACCTGCTGGGTACGTCGCGGGGTGGCGCGGTGGCGATGGCCGTGGCGGCGGAATGCGTGAAAAGTGAATCGAGGCCTCGGCTGAATCGGCTGGTTCTGGTGTGCCCGGTGAATCCGTACTCGTCTCACGGCAAGCGGCTGGCGCCATTTTTTGGGACGCGGTTCGGCGCGGCGGGATTTCGTTGGGTGACGGATCGCATGCCGTTTTTGTTTCCTTTCTGGCACGGGCGCTTGTATGCCGACCGCAGCAGGATTTTGCCGGGAAGCCTGGATGGCTATAAGGCGCCGCTGGCGATTCCGGGATTGTTCGAGCATGGGTTGAGTATTGTTCGTACGTGGACGGCTGACCTGCGGGAGCTGGAAGAGTTGCTGCCGTCGCTGGCGCCGATTCCGACGCTGCTGATGTGGGTAAGCAAAGATCCGGCAGTGTACGTTTCGTCGATGGAGCCACTGGCCCGGCATTTCGCGCAGGTGCAGAAGGTGGTGTTTCCGAACATCGGGCACCTGCCCTATGAGGAATGTCCAGAGGAGTTTAATCAGGCACTGATTCGATTTATGAATGGTTAGGGAGCAGATCACTTAGGGGGCGATGGCGAGAACGCCATCGCGACAACCGCCGGGACGCCGGCGCTACTGGACTTTAATTCAGACACTGAAATCATGAACCACTCCATTCTCGACATGGTGCGGAATGCGGTGGTGCACTACGGCTATTGGGCCGTGGGCGGGGCCCTGCTGCTGGAAAATGCCGGAGTTCCGTTGCCGGGCGAAACCATTCTTCTGATGGCGAGTTTTCTGGCGTATTCGGAGCACGATCTGAGGCTTCCCTGGATCATCGCAGTGGCGACGATCGCGGCGACGGCGGGCGACAATATGGGCTTCGCGCTGGGTCACTACGGCGGACGTCCGCTGCTGGCGCGCTATCAGGCTTTTTTCCGGATTAAGGACGCGACGCTGGCGCGCGGAGAAAGTCTATTCGAGAAATATGGCTCGCTCACGATTTTCTTTGCGCGCTTTGTATTTGGCATGCGAATCATTGCCGGCCCGCTGGCAGGGGTACTACGCATGCATTGGCGGAGATTCGCGATTTTCAATTTTCTGGGCGCTGGGCTGTGGGTGACGGTGATTTCGGTTGCGGGCTATTTGTTCGGCCGGCATTGGGGGCGGCTGGAGCGGATTGTGCAGCGGTTCGACGTTGCGGTTGCGATTGTTGCGCTGTTGGTGGTGGCGTTGCTGTGGTGGCGCAAGCGGCGGGCGAATGGAAGGAGCATCTGACGAGTAACCCTTTTGCACAGGGGCGAGCCTTGCAGGTGCGGCTATACTGTGCGGGTGTCGCGGGCCTCTTTGAAGTAACGGGGTAGTAGCGGGCAATGTCCGTGGCAGCGGAAAGAAACCGGTTGCGTCCGAGCCGGAAGTCGGACGAGGAGGAAACATGAAAAAGATCGGGTTGTTGACTGTGCTCATCATGGCAACACTTCTGTTTGCGCTCGCCTTCACCGCAGCGGCAGCCGGACCGAAAGCAGCCGCGACACCGGCTGTGACTGCTCCGGTTACTGCACCTGCCGTCGCTGCACCCGCGCCGCCACACCCGCGCGTGGAGCACGCACTCGAAGCCTTACGGGGCGCCCGGGATCATATGGCGCACGCCGAGGGCGAGTTCCATGGCCATCGCGACAAAGCGATCGAGCATATCGATCAGGCGATCCACGAGGCTGAGATTTGCATGCAGGAGCCGTAGATTCTTGCACGTGCAAGAATGGCGGGCAGCGTCCAAGCGACGCTGCCTTTTTTATTTGTTATCTATTTTCGGGGAGTAAAAGCGCTGAACGGCTCGGAAGGTTAATCCCGGGGGAATGTGTAGCCGAGGGAAGCGCCGAGGCGCAGAACATTGTCGGAGTGGAAATCGATGGTGTTGTTGATGATGCGGTAGTAGTTGGCTTCGGGGCGAACAAATAATCGATGGAACAAGGCGTAACGAAGGCCGAAGCCGGCGTGCAGCAGGAAGCGATTGCTATCCAGATGGGTGGCGCAGCCGGGGAAAGCGCAGTTGCCGGAAGGGCTGTAGAAAAATGTGCTCTGGCCGCCGAGGCCGGCCTGGAAATCGGCAGTGTATTTCTTCGCCAGACGGGAGTTGTATACGGCGTTGACGTCATAGATGACGGGGCGGAACTTCTGGAAGTCGTTGTAGAGCGCCTCGTGATATCGGAAGGCGAACTCGGCGCTGTAACCGTAATGATTCTTGAACACGCGCTCGATACTGACGCTAGGGTAGACCCCGCCCTTCTCGGCGGGAGGCAGGAACGCCTGGGACGCCGTGATGTTCTTGGTAGAGAAGGGGGTGCTACCGCCAATGGCGAAATCAAATTGCTGGGAATGGGCGAACGTGGCAAACGCAATCGGAAGAAACGCACACACAGACATCAGTCGCGCGAACTTTCTCAAATACAGCCCCCTTTTCGTTTCGTCCGGTAGTCGACGGGCGTACGCCGAATGGCGGCAGCCGGCGGATCAGCCACAAGCGGATTGGCTGACGGTCGGGACAGGATCAAGATTAACGCAAAAAGACCAACCCAGGATTCCCGACCGCCGCTGGAATGAACCTCTAGTCTGGACCGATAGTGTATCCGATGGAAGCGCCCACTCGCACAATGTCACCCGAAGTAAAGACGTCGGTGTTATTCACGACGTGATAGTAACGCACTTCGGGACGGACAAAGGCGTGTCCCCAAACGTAGTAGCGGATGCCGGCGCCTACATCGACCAGGAAGTGGTTGTTGCTGGTGTAGCAACCGAAGCCTTCCTGACATGAGAAGCTGGTGTTGTACCCATAGAAGCGAGTGTCCTGAAAGCCGATGCCGCCCACCAGATCGAGGCCAACCTTCTTGCCGAGCCGGGGCTGGTAGATACCGTTTACGTCAAAAATGATAGGACGGTAGGGGACGCCGAGGCCAGCGTAGTTTCCCTGGCTGCCTCTCCAGGTTATATCGGCAGCAATGCCGAACCGTTTGTGGAAGATGACATCGCCACCGACGGTGGGGTAAAGGCCACCCTTTTCGGGGCAGGCAAACGCCCCCGAACTTCCCGAGTAGCCGCATTGCGAGGCTCCGGGCGACACGAGCGTACCGAAGCCAAAGGCGGCGTCGCCCTGCTGGGCGAACGCGAGGTTAGAGAGGGCAAAAAATGCCAAGACGGACACAAAGAAGGCAAGCTTTCTCACAGAGAAACCTCCGATGATGATTGTTTATAGCGGTATGATGCGACCGCCAAACCATTTGGATGCAAGTGCATGGATAACCCATCCATCATAATTTCAAATAGCGCCGGGATGCAATTGCGGGCCGCGGTCGGTCATTTGTATTGCCAACAGCGGCGGGGTAGCGGCATCGCCAGCGCACACGTGTATCCAAAGGGAACAGCCTCAAAATTGAACCCGGCGCAGAGGAATAAGTTGCGTCGGTGTTGGGCCGTAGCCCCGATCAGCGCCTGAGCCCTCCGGCGCCTCCGCCGCGCAGAACGTGGTCAATGGCAATTGGACCTCCGCCAAAGAAAATCAGGGCGAATGCCAGGGCGGCACCAGCCAGAGCCAGTTCATAACCCGGGTGATCGGGCGATCCGATGAGACCGTTGTGCAGATGCACTTTCCAGATGGCCACACTCAGGTCAACGAAAATAGCGAACGCGGCCGGGCGAGTGAAAAAACCTATCAGGAGAAGCAGCCCGCCCAGAAACTCGGCGAAGGAAGAAACATATCCCAGCCATGCTGGCAACCCCATTCCAGCGACCATTTGCGCATGGTGGTGCAAGCCGCCAAACACTTTGTGATAACCATGAGCGAGCATGATGGCGCCCAGCGCCAGACGCATCACGAGGAGGGCAAGCGGCTGCAAACGATCGAGATAGCGCACAGTTTTCTCTCCGGCAAGTTAAGCGCAAATAGATTACAGCAGGCCGCCGTCACGCGAAAGGTAGGCTCTCCAGAAAACGATTGCACCCGCAGCCGGAGTTTTGATAACGTTGCTCCGCCCGCGGGGGTGCCAATCTGGTTTACCTTAAGTGTGCCTCATTGTACCTTCCAACGGTCGTCTGCCCCGAACCTAAGAATGGGGCCTAAGAATTAACAATGGGACCTAAGAATTAATGACCGGAACAATCTGAGCGGTCCTGTGTTTGAGACTCTGATTGGCAGTCGGATGAAATGATGAATTCAGGAGTGTTGCGATGAATTTCAAGATGAATGGAAGTACCCTGCGGAAGTCGGTTGGAGTTGCGCTGATGATGGTGGTTCCGGTCTTCGCTGGCTCCCAGCACAAAGCGAGTGCACCAGCACCGCATGCTGCTCCGGCGGCTCATGCGTCCGCACCGAGTCATGCGTCGACGCCGAGCCACGCGAACACAGCGAGTCACACCACGACGACGAGTCACGCCGCGACGACCAGTCATACCACGACGCCGAATCGCTCAGCGACGACTACGCACACCAACACGGCGACCCATACCAACACAGCGACTCATACCACGACGCCGAGTCACACCACAACGGCGAATCACGCAGCGACCACCAACCACACGACAACAACTTCGCATTCGACAACCACGAGCCACACCAACACGGCTCACGGAAATACGACTACGCATACGACGACAACGTCGCGGAGCACGACGGCGAGTCACACGCCGCCGGGGCGGAACGTTTCGCTGAAGGGTGGCGGGTCGGCGAGTGTTCGTCCGAACGGGCAGATCCGGTCGATTAACCGGAACGGCATGCAGATTAATCACGGCATGCATGGCGGGCGCACCATCGTGACCAACCGCAACGGCGCACGCATCGTGTCGAACGGCAGACACGGCGGATATGTGCAGCGCGCTTATGTCACACGCGGCGGCCGCTCGTATTATTCGCGAACGTATTACTACCATGGCGGGTATCACGTTGGGGTCTATCGCGGCTACTACTGGGGCGGCCACAATTATTACGGCTACTATCACCCCTACTGGTACCATCCGGGATTTTATGGATGGGCATGGAATCCGTGGCCGGCGCCGGTGGCATGGGGCTGGGGCTGGGGCGGATCACCGTGGTATGGCTACTACGGCGCGTATTGGAACCCATATCCGGTGTATCCGTCGGCGGCATTCTGGCTCACCGACTATTTGATCGCGGCTAATCTGCAGGCGGCCTATGCGGCGCAGGCGGAAGCTAACGCCGCGGCAGCCGATAGTGCCTTGAACGCTACTGACGCGTCGAATGACCAGGTGGCCAGCAACGGCGGGCAGTCATCAGCGCCGGCTCAGGCGACCGCGCTCTCGCCGGAAGTGAAGCAGGCGATTGCCGACGAAGTGAAAGCGCAACTCGCGGCAGCGCAGACTGAGTCGGCCCAGGCGGGTTCGTCTTCAGGCGGCGGTGCAGCGCCGGCAGCGGCAGCCAGCGCTCAAGCGCCTCCGGCTCTTGATCCGGCGCGGCGCATTTTCGTGGTGGCCGATGAAGTTGATGTAACGGCCGACGGCCAGGAATGCGCACTGACGCAAGGCGACGTCATCACCCGACTCACTGACTCTCCTGACGGCGATCAGAAGGTCAATGTGAGCGTTACCAGCAGCAAGAAAGGCGACTGCGCAGCCGGCAAGACCGTGCTGGTTGCTGTAGACGACCTGCAGGAAATGCATAACCACTTCCAGGAGCAGTTGGATGCGGGCATGAAGGAACTGGCGGCGAAACAGGGAACCGGAGGGTTGCCGAAGGCTCCGGATACCGGCACAACCGCATCGGACGTGCCACCTCCTGCGCCAGATAAGACGGCTGGCCAGGCTCTGGCGGATCAGGATAAGTCGGCCGACCAGACCGAGTCGGACGTGAAGCAGGAAACCGCTTCGGGTGGTTCGCAGTAACGGTCAGGACTGTTGGTTCGACGAAGTCCGGTTACAGATTAGTACGGAGCGTCACCTGAACGGTGACGCTCCAGTTTTTGTTCAGCTTTTGATTCACGTGTTGTTCAACGTTTCGATTCAACTCAGTAACTTAACGCGCTTGCTCAACCCGTTGTTTCACAAAACCCTGTTGTTCAGATTTCTTGTTCAGATTTCTTGTCACGCCTGATTCGATCCGGGGGCAGTAGCCAGACTTTGAGAGGAGAATTGCAGCCATGGGGCAGAAGTTCGAGCAGAAGTTCTTGAGGATGATTCCGCTGATTGTTGTAGCCGTATGCGCCACGGTTTTGCCGCTGCCGGGCGCCCACGCACAGGCCGTTTCTTTGCAGGAACAGCTGGCCGCCCAGTACAAGGCCGTAAAGATGGGATCGGATACGAGCGGATACTCCGTGACCGAAGAAGGCACGCTGCTGGCGATCCAGAAGGGCGGCATGCTGGGCTCGCCGTATTCGGAGAAGACGACTCTCGCGAATAAGTATGAAGGGGGAGTGGTGCATCCTCCGAGCGGCTTGCTGCTGTCGGGAAAGAAGGCGATCTTCGGGCATTTCTCGCAGACGCAGTCGCAGGGGCAGACGACAAAACTGTTCGCCAAGGGCGACAAAGTCTATCCCATGAAGGTCGATGTCAGCCTCGACAAAGACACCGTCACACTGGGAATCGTCGCCTGCGACACGTGCAACAAGACCGATCCGCCGACGTACAACAAAGCGAATGTAATTTTCCAGTTCCCCAAGGGATCCCTGGCGAAGGCGAGCGCCGGCGACGTGGAAGACACGATCGGGCAGTTGTTGTCGATCAGCGACAACGCGCAGGATCAGGGCGGCGGCCAGCAGCAGGGCGGCGATCAGCAGCAAGCGGCGCAAGGCGATCAGCAGGGCGGCGGCGCGCAACAGCCTGCGGCGCAACAGGAGCCGGCGAGCGTGGAGGTGGGCATGACTCCGGCGCAGGTGGAAGCGGCGTTGGGCAAGCCGGATAAGAAAGTCACTCTCCCGACCAAAGTGACTTACTACTACAAAGACATGAAGGTGATTTTTAAGGATGGCAAAGTGGTGGACGTGCAGTAACCCTGGACCGTTTAAACGGTCGTCGCAGGCACGTTCATCGGAAACGTTGGTTTGGCTGCGTCATTGGTAAAGGGAGCGGTTGTGGTGTTAGCCACTTAATGCTCGGAGGTGGCTCCAATGAGTCTGCTGGGGCAGATACGTTTGGTCGTCGTCTTAGGCGCCTGCGCTTCGGTTACGGGAGTGGCTGAAGCGCAAGCAGTAAGCCTGCAGGAACAACTCAACGCACAATACAAAGTTGCCAAGATTGCGGGCGGCGGAGCGGTGGTCGTAGAAGCCGGTACCGTTCTGGCGATTCAGAAGCCGGGTATCAAGGCCATGCCTTTTGCGGCGATCCCGAAGTGTCCGGCGAAATTCGCGGATAACACGCTGCAGATGGCGAAGGGATTCTTCTGCACCAGCGGGATGGCCCTGCACAACTACTTTCAGAAGGGCGACAAAGTTTATCCCCTGAAGATCGAGGTCAACCCCGACAAGGAGAAGATCACGTTCCGCGTGGTCTCTTGTGACCAGTGCAACGCGATTGATCCTCCGACGGGCCAGAAAGGCGACGTCGAGTTCGAGTTTCCCAGCGGATATTTGCAGAAGGCGAGCGCGGGTGATGTGGAAGACACGATTGGTCAGGTATTCGCGATCACCACGAATGATGATCAGCAGGCGCAGGGCGGGGGAGCCGCGGACCAGCAGCAGACCACGGATCAACAGCAGCAAGCGGCGCCGCCGGCGCAACCGCAGCAGCAAGAGCCGGCGACTGTGCAGCTGGGTATGAGCACGGATCAAGTGCAGTCGGTGCTGGGTAAGCCGGACAAAATGTTCAACGTCGGCGCTAAACAGATTTACGTTTACAAGGACGTCAAGGTGACGTTTCTGAACGGAAAAGTCTCGGACGTTCAGTAGGACGGAGGATTCATGGGTCGGGCTGGGTATTTTCTTTTCGTGGCTGCAACCGTGCTTGCGTCTTGTATGGCCGGCGCGCAGGCCGTTACATTGCAGGATCAACTCGGCGCGCAATACAAAACTGTCAAGATCGGGCCCGACGGAGAGATCGCGGGCGATCCGGGCACACTGTTGGCGGTGCAGAAAGGTGGGCTCATTGCCGTGCCCTGGAGGGCGGTTGCGCTGTGTCCGGCAAAATTTGAAGACAACGTGCTGCATCTCTCCACAGGTTTCTGCGCGGGCATGATGCAGAATGTTTCCGGGCATTTTCCGAAGGGCGCGAAAGTTTACCCGCTGAAGATCGACGTGAACGTTGGCAAAGAGAAGATATCGTTTCAGGTGGTTGGGTGTAAACTCTGCAATCACTCCGATCAGCCGTTTCCGTTCAAGGCCGAAGTGGTGTTCGACTTCGCTAAAGGATATTTGGAGAAAGCCGCAGCGAGCGAAGTGGAAGACACCATCGGGCAGGTCTTTACCATTACCACGAATGACGATCAGCAGGCCGGGAGCGGGGATGCTCAACCCGGCGCTGATCAGCAATCTTCTCAGCAGCCCGCGCAGGAGGCGCAACCAGCTCAGCAGCAGGAGCCGGCCACCGTGCAGTTGGGAATGACGACCGATCAGGTGCAGTCGGTGCTGGGCAAGCCCGACAAAATGTTTAACGTCGGCGCCAAGCAGATTTACGTCTACAAAGACGTGAAGGTGACGTTTCAAAACGGCCAGGTTTCCGACGTGCAATAGATGTGCGATGGCCTGCGATAGAGACGTACAGTAGGCAAGTCGGGATGTGGAGATGCGCATGAAGTGGATGTGGCTGGTTGGGGTTGCCGGAGGCATTCTGGTTTGCGCGCTCCTGGCCCAGCCCCAGGCCGTGCCGCTGAGTGCCTCGCCAAAAGCTGCCTCGGCCGTTCGCGAAATTCAGATTTCCTCGACGCGGGTCAACCATGGCGGTGCTATGCGCCGGAGTCCCGCACAGCCAGGAGCGGAACCGGACAAGACTTTTCTGGAAATTAGCCGCAACGATGACGGCTACCACCTGGGTGGCGCGGTTGTCGATGCCAACCTGGTGGGTGCTCTGGCGAATGCGCTGCGAGCGCCAGTGAATCCTGAGCCAACGCGAGAGGACTTGGGATTTACGCCTGCATGGCTCAAAGCCAATGCGTCTTCCCTGGGCCAAAGTTTCGCTGCATCAACTTTTATCGGCGGTAAGCCGATTCACCAATCTGCGTTTGAATCAGCCTTCGCCGATCCTGCGGCAGTGGACAAGGCGATTCTGCTGCTGTTTCAGCCTCGCCGCTGCGTCGATTGCGATCGCTTCACGCAGTCAGTCGAAATCACCATTGAATTCGATGACGGCACGCGGGTCGCGGCGAGAACATCGTCAGAATTTTCTTACATGCTGCCGTGGCATATGCAGAGCGACGGCAAAGATTCAGTCGCATATAACGCGGACATCTCGCGCGCGATCGCCGGTCTCATGCCGGAGAAATCGGCCAACCGCTCCCGGCTCGCAGGGGAACGTCTCGCAACCCAGCTGGGACAGATTTTGTTGACGCAGGAAGAGCATGAGGTGCGGTTGCAGGAGGTTGAAAGCCAGACCGGCGGAACGCTGAACGGACTGCGATCCAGATATAGCGTCGAATCGGCAAGCATCGGCAACTACGGAGACCCGGTGTTGCGCAAGCCTGAGGATGAAAATGCGGCCGATGAGCGGACCCTCGATTTGCATCTCCAGGCGTCCTCCGACCTATCTCACAATTTCTTCTCTGACGAAGTGTTTCTGCGGTACGGAAACGGGAATGTCGTCGACGCAGACAAGTTTCTCGAGAACGCGCCGCGATACGAAAAGCTGGTTTTGTCTGTACCGTGGTTGAGTCGATTCGTGCAGGACCAGAGCCGCAAAGTGCTGATGAGGATTTCCTTCGTGGGCGGCTCTTCTTTCAGCGACGCCGAGATGAAGGTTTTCGCCGCGGATATGCATGCCATCGGGCGGGATCAACTGATTCCCAAAGTCGAGGCCGCGAAGAACCAGATTGCCGCGGTGATGATTGGGTCCGGAGTGGAGGAGTCAGACTGGCTGATTTTTCCCGACGGGCATATGCTGCTGTGGCGCTATTGGCAGACGCCCGTGTACGGCAAGCCAAGCCTGCTCAAATGGTCGAGTTCGCCTCCGGACAAAAAGCCCTGCGCGAAACTTCGAAACAACTTCGTGGGTTGCGTGGGGATGGAGATTTCCGCGGAAGGCAACGTGGAATCTTTGCAAGCGGCTCGCAAGGACTAGCGCGGTGCTCTTCGCACCTCCGTCCCTACCAACTCGCAGCGGGCAAATTGAAGCAACGCAAGCACTTTGCTCCAGCGACATAGTACCTCCGTACCGTGCCTAGTACTTCAGTTACCGGTATCGAAGTGACCAGCCGCGTCTCCTACCAGAAATACAACTAATGGTGCTCTCGTTGGAGTAGGCCACAATATGTAGTTTCTCCCTCGGAAGCACTTCTTTCCAATTTCCAGGAAATGGGCATAAAACCCAGTGAAACGCGGAGATTCCCTCCGAGCCGGGGTTTTTCAGGGTTGAGATATGCTCGGAACACCGAAAGCCCTCGGTCAGGCAATTGAGGGCAAGGCAGTCTCCCGATGCAATCCCGCGAACTGGGGGAACCGGAGCGGGAACGACGTGGTGGAAAAGGCAAAGGCAACTATGGCCGACTCGCGAGAAGTGATGAATATTCGCCAGGCGTCGCAGTATCTGGGAGTGAGTCCCGACACGCTGTACAAGTACGTTGGCGAGCAGAAGATTCCCGCGTTCAAGCTCGGCAACCGCTGGCGCTTCAAGAAATCGCGTTTGGACCAGTGGATGGAAGAGAAGTCGAGTGAGTTGGAACCACAGGCGAAACGGAAACCGAAGGCGGCGACAAAAGCTGCCGGGGCACAGTAGTAAAAACTGACGCTACAAAGGTGGGCACATGTTTGGAATGGGATCGAAGTCGATTGTTGGCCTGGATGTAGGGTCTTCCAGCATCAAGGCAGTCGAGCTCAAGAAAAAGGGCGGCCAGATCGAAGTGGCGCACCTTGGACTCGAGCCGCTGTCCAGCGACATCGTGGTCGATTCGATGATCGTGGATTCGGGCACGGTTTCGAGCGCGATTTCGAAACTGTTTCTCGACAACGCGATCAAGACCAAGGCCGTGGCCACCGCGGTGAGCGGACACTCGGTGATCGTGAAGAAGATTTCGTTGCCTTCGATGAGCGACCAGGAACTGGCCGAAACCATCGAGAAGGAAGCGGCGCAACATATTCCCTTCGATCTGGCCGATGTAAGTCTCGACTACCAGATTCTGTCGGACGAAGTGGGCAGCCCGCAAATGGACGTGCTCCTCGTTGCGGTCAAGAAGGACAAGATTTTGAACTACACCAACGTACTCTCGATGTCAGGGCGCACTCCGGCTATCGTCGACATCGACGCGCTGGCTCTGCAGAACTGCTACGAGTACAACTACCAGCCGGCGCCGGGCCAGGTGGTGGCGCTTTTGAACCTGGGCGCCAGCGTAATGAACATCAACATCGTGAAGGGCACGACGCCGCTGTTCCCGCGCGACGTCAGCGTGGGCGGGCACCAGTACACCGACTCGCTCCAGAAAGAACTGGATCTGAGCTTTGAAGACGCCGAGTCGCTGAAGCTGGGCAACAAGGTGGGCACGGTCAGCGAAGACGCGAAGCAGCCGATCCTGCAGCAGGTGACCGAAATCATTGTGCTCGAAATTCAGAAGACGTTCGACTTCTTCCGTGCGAGCGCGGCGGGCGAGCATATCGAAAAGATCTATCTGGCGGGCGGCTCGTCGAAGGTGCCGGGCCTGGTAGAAGCGTTGCGGCAGGAGTTCTCGATGCCGGTGGAGTTGTTGAATCCGTTCCAGCGGGTGGTGCCGCCGACCGAAGGTCAAGGAGCGGAACTGGTGGAACAGAATCCGGGCCAGATGGCGGTTGCTGTGGGTTTGGCCCTGAGGAGCTTTGAATCCCTATGATCAAAATCAACCTGCTCGAAACATCGAAAGGTAAGAGGAGTAGCGGCGGCGGCTCGTCGATGCCCAGCATGGAAATGGGCGACATGGGCTCGCCCAAGCTGAAGGTTCTGGCAGTGCTGGTAATCGCGGGGTTGTTCAACCTGGGCTACTGGTACCGGCTGGATCATCAGTCGAAGGCGATCGCGGCGCGGATGAAGGTGGCGGAAGCCAACAACCGCACCCTGGCCGACGTGAAGGCGCGGTTCATGGAGCGCAAGAGCCAGGCTGACGCCTACAAGCGGCGCGTGGATGTGATTGACGGACTGCGCGCCAACCAGACCGGTCCGGTGAACCTGATGGCCATGATGGGCGAGACGGTGAATAACACCGAAGCCGTGTGGCTGAGCAAGATGGACGATTCCGGGCCGAGCGTGAACCTGGAAGGCACGGCGCTGTCGACCGACGCGGTGGCCAACCTGATCGCGAATCTGCAGAAGACGGGTTTCTTCCGGAACGTCGAGATTAAAGAGACTTGGCAGGACGATCAGATCAAAGACATGCAAGCGTTCCAATTCATCTTAAGCTGCGATAAGAACGGCGGGAAGGGAAAGTCGTAAAGGCGGACCTATGGCGATGAATTTTGGAGAAATGTCGGGCATTAAGCAGTGGTTAACGGTGATTGTCGGCGGAGTGGTGGTGACGGCGGCGCTGTACTTCACGCTGTTCAAAAGCCAGAACGACCACAACGCGGCCGCGCAGCACGCCCTCGAAGACAAGATTCGGGAAAACAACGAACTCGAGTCTTTCCGGCCCAAGCTGAAGCAGATGGAGCAGCAGCTGGCCGAGCTGAAACAACAACTGGAGATCGAGCAACGCATCGTTCCCGATGAGAAGCAGGTGGATGGCTTCATCGAAATGATGGACGCCGAAAGCCAGAAGGCGGGTGTGGAACTGCGGCGGTATGCGGCGAAGGACGTCAAGTCGCAGCAGTACTACACCGAAGTGCCCTTCGACATCGAATTGGACGGGCCGTACTACTCGGTGCTGAATTTCTTCGACCGGGTGAGCAAGCTGGAGCGGATTGTGAACATTGGCGGGCTGCTGGTTTCGACCACGAAGAATCCGAGCGCGGCGAAGGCCAAGCACACCTACCAGTACGCACCGAACGAGAGCGTAATCGCGGTGTTTACCGCGACCACATACTTCAGTCACGACTTGACACCTTCCGCGGCAGGCGCCGGAGCGAAACCGGGAACGCCGGCGGGTAAGTAGGAATGACTATGAAGCTGACGATCAAGTTAACGACAGGCATTCTGGCAACGGCACTGGTGGTGGGCGGATCTGCGGCTATGCAGGCGCAGAGTCCGGACGCCATCGACAACGCGCGCAGCACGGCAAAATCGCTGCAGCAGACGCAGGCTAACGGTTCGAGCACGGCTCCGGCGAAACCGGCTCCCGGCGCTCCGGCTCCCGCGGTGAAACCCGCGGCGATTCCGGGGACGAAGGCGACGGCGAAATCCGCGGCCTCGGGCAGCAATCAGCTGCAGAAGGTGAACGTGCTGCCCGGGCCGGACGGCGTCGACATCGAAATCAGTTCCAGCCAGACGGTCACGCCTCGGGTGAGCAAGCTGAAGTCGCCGGATCGCGTGGTCGTGGAACTGCCGGAGACGGTGGTTGCCAGCTCGCAGAACAAGATTCCGGTGGGCAGCGGCGGAGTGAAGGGCGTACGCATCGGCATGGACGGCAAGACTCCTCCGACGACCAGCGTGGTCATCGACCTGGAGAAGGCCATGGCCTATGACATAACGCCCGGCGACGCCGGCCAGCTGATCCTTACCTTGCACGCGCAAGCAGGAGCGGCAGCGGAGCCAGTGGTCGCAAAGGCGACGCCGGCTCCAGCCAAGGGTGCGCCAGCGGTCCAGTTGAAGACTGCGGTCGCGAAATCGACACCAGCGTCGGCTCAACCAGCTGCGAGCAAGCCTGAAGTAACCAAGGCTGCCGTAATCGCGGCCAAGGCTGATCCGATGAAGCCGTCGGCCAAGCCGGCAGCCAAAGAGACCAAATCCGCGGCTGCGGAGAGTGCGTCGGCAGCGGGTGAAACCAAGTCCGAAGTCAAGTCTGATATGGCGACTGCTCCCAAGGAGCCCAAGGCAGAAGACAAGAAGTGGGCGATGAATGGGAAGCGCGATCCGTTCTTCAGCCCGGTTGTGCAGCAGAACGGTTCGGGATGCTCGACTGGAAAAAAGTGCCTGGAGATTGGAACCATCAATCTGCGGGGCGTAGTGAAATCGGACAACGGCTTCATCGCGGTCGTGACCAACAATTTGAACAAGGCGTACTTCCTGCGGGAAAACGATCCCGTGTTTAACGGCTACGTGGTGAAGATCACGGGTGACTCGGTGGTGTTCCAGGAAACGGTGCAGGACAAGCTGGGCAAGTCGTTTACGCGGGAAGTGGTGAAGAGAATCTTCACGCCGGCAGTCTAGAACAGGTTTCAGGCAACAGGCAATACGGCGGGACCGGAAGCGGGTCGCCGAAATCGAGTTTGACGAAGGAACACGCGGGCCAGGCCCGCGGGTGGGGAGAGGCGAAATGCGAAAGCAACAACTGACAGGGACAATGTTCGTATCGTTGCTGGTGTTGGGGGTGGCTGCGGCCGCGCAGACCCCGAGCCAGCTCGATCGAGTCAACGTAGTCCGGGGCACGGACGACATCCGGGTCGAGATGAGCGCCAGCGGCACAGTGTCGCCGAAGCTCAGCACTCTGGACTCACCCGCTCGCGTGGTGGTGGATCTGCCGGAGACCGTTATGGCGACCAGGCAGAGCCGCATCGCAGTGGGCGCGGACGGCGTGAAGAGCGTCCGCATCGGCATGGCCGGCCAGTCGCACCCGACCACGCGCATCGTCATCGACCTCGACCAGGCTTGCGCCTACGAGTTGACGCCGGGCGCAGCGGGCAAACTGGTGCTGACCCTGCACGCGAACGCCGTGGCCAAGGCCGCCTCTGAGAGCCAGCCAGCGATGAAGACGGTGGCCGCGAGCTCGCCGGTTCCGGCCAGCAAGGCGATGTCGCCGTTCTCGCCGCGAGTGATGGACGCACAGTCCACGCCCAAGGCCGAGACTCCGGCGACGAAGCCTATCGCCAAGGATTCGGCTTCGCCCTCTGACTATGTATTTGTCGAGCCTTCGTATCAGGCCAAGAGCGACGTGAAGGACGTGAAGAAAGACGTCGTCACGGATGATCCTACGGTTCGGGCGCAGGAAGCGGCAGCGCGGTTCTCTGACAAGACAGCCGCCGAACTGCTCCCCGTCAGCATGCACGCTTCCGAGAGTCAGGCTCAGGGCCAGGCTCCGGCCATCACGCCGGCCGTCAATCTGGCTGCGGAGCAAAAAGCTCAGGCCGGACAGCAACCGGCATCGGTTGGCCCCAAGTATACGGGCGAGCCGATCTCGGTCAACCTGAAAGACGTTGACCTGAAAGATTTCTTCCGCCTGATTCACGAAATCAGCGGGCTTAACGTAGTGCTCGATCCGAACGTGCACGGCACGCTGACCGTGGTTCTCGATGATGTGCCGTGGGATCAGGCACTCGACATCGTGCTCAAGAACAACGACCTGGCGCGCGAGTTGGAAGGCAACGTACTGCGCATCGCCACGGTCGAAACTCTGAAGCATGAAGCCGATGCCCGCCGGGCACAGATTGAGTCGGAGGCGCTGGCTGTCGAAAAAGTGCAGGTCACGCGTTTCCTGAGCTACGCCCAGGCTAAGGCAGTGGTCATCACGGTAAAGAAGTTCCTGTCGCAGCGCGGCGATGTGGTGGCGGACGATCGCACCAACGCCGTGATCATCAACGATATTCCGAAAGTGATTCCGGTCATCGACCGCCTGCTGACGCAGCTCGATCGCAAGACGCAGGAAGTTGAAATCGAAGCGCGCGTGGTGGCGGCGACGCGGCAGTTTGCCCGCGACATTGGCACCCAGTTCGGCTTCGCCTGGGGCAACGGCCACAGCGCGATCGGCGGAAACCAGGCAGCTGGTTCGTCGCCGACCACGGTTGGCGGTCTTACTCCTGGCTACATCACGACGGCCGGTTCTGGCAGCTCGACCGGCGCGACGATTCCCTTGTTCTCGAACCTGGGATCGACTTCGCCTTCAAGCGGCTTGAGCTTTGTGAACGCCAGCAACAATGTGCGCATCGACGCCATCCTCTCGCTGGCGGAATCGCGCGGCTTGCTGAAAGTGCTCTCTCGTCCGCGAGTGGTCACGCAGAACAACATTCAAGCGCTGGTCAAGCAGGGCGTACGCGTGCCGATCGTGACGCAGGCGCAGTTGGGCGGTCCGCCAACCGTGACTTACGTTGACGCGTTCCTGCGGCTCACAGTCACTCCGCAGATCACGTCGGAAAACACCATCTTCCTGAACGTGGACGTGGAAAATACCACACCCAACTTCGGTCAGGAAGTGCAGGGCAACCCGGAACTGATCACGCAGCAGGCGACCACGCAAGTGCTCGTGACCGACGGCGGCACGGTGGTGATCGGCGGCGTCATTCAGACGCAGAACTCGATCAACATCTCGCAGGTACCGTTGCTCGGCAACCTGCCGTTCCTGGGCAACCTGTTCAAGCACACCAACGTTACGACTTCCAACCAGGAGTTGATCTTCTTCATCACGCCGCGAATTATTCAGACATAGCAAGCGTCTAGCAGCGAGTTCGAAGATTGAAGCCGCCGTCCTGAAGAACCTGTCAGGACGGCGGTTTCGCGTTTGGGGCTGCCAGAGCGCGACTGAAGACGTGCTACTCTACGGCGGACCGATCGATTCAGGGACGCGTCGATTTGAAGCCTATCTGTTTTTCTCTGATTATCGCCGTAGCCTTAGCTGTCTCTGCCGTTGCTGGCTGCAAACCGGAGCCCGTGTCGGGCCGCTTCCTAGCCTATGCGATTGAGCCGGTAATCGCAGATGCCACACTATCACTGGACGTTACCGTGAGTTTCCGTTTGCCAGGATCCAGAGGCACGCGGCTAGTGCTACCCTCGGAATGGCAGGGCCAAACGCAGCTTTACAGGGCAATCCATGATCTGGAAGCACTTTCACACGGAACCGTCGTTCGGAGTGGCGAAACCGCATCATCGAGGCAAATAACGTTTTCTCCCGGACAAGTGGTGAAGCTACGCTACCGAGTTGCAAAGGACTGGGATGGCAAGATCGACTCATCGTCGTATTTCAGGGTGATGTTGGATCATTCCTACTTCCAGGTGTCTGGACGCAACTTTCTTGTCTATCCAGACCTGCCGGACGATGAGGTGTTGCCGATTTTTCTGGAATGGAAGGGCCTGCCGCCCGGGTGGAACGTGGTGGACAGTCTCGCGGGAAACTCAACGTGCCAGTCACTCTCTACGAAGCTGATCAAGCTGTCCAACGGGTTGTTCGTGGGAGGTGAACTGCGCACAAACAGATTGATCGTTGAAAGTGAGCCGGTCTATTTCGTGACGCGCGGCCGATGGGGATTTACAGACTCGGCGTTTGGGAGTCTGGTGCAGAAAATCTTAGCTACCGAACGCGATTTCTGGCATGACACTGCAATCCCGTCGTACGTGATTTCGCTACTCCCAAGCGACGATGCGCCCGGCAACTATGGCGGGACCGCACTGGAGGATTCGTTCGCGCTATTCATGTCGCAGAACGCAACTTTGGATTTCGATACCAAATTTCTCCTAGCCCACGAAATGTTTCACTCTTGGAACGCCGGGAAGCTGGGTGAGATTCGCCAGGAAACTCCGTTCTGGTTCACCGAAGGCTTCACTGACTACTATGCCCGATTGCTACTCCTCCGAGCGGGCCTGATCAGCTCGGAAGAATCCGCGCGCGACGTAGATTCTCTGTACCACGAATACCTCGGGTCTCCGGTTGTGCACGTGACCGGGAGACTGGTACGAGAACGGTTTTACGACGATCCTAATGTCCAGAGACTCGCTTATCTGCGCGGCGACTTACTCGCCCTTCGCTGGAATCAACTGATCGGGGAGAGGAGCGGTGGAAAAGAGTCCCTGGATACCGCTATGCAAGCTTTATTCGAACAGGCCAAGCGGAAGGAGTTGATACTCACGAGTGATTTCTTGGCGAACTATTTTGTCTCCTATGTTGGGCCGGAGGGATCTCGCGACGTTAAGAAATACATCGACGATGGTGAGACAATTCCTCTTGCGAAGTGAGCAGCAGGGCGTGATCAGCCCGCCATTCAGACTCAGAACTAGATCAGCCAGCGTCTAGCAGCGAGTTCGAAGATTGAAGCCGCCGCCTGAAGAACCTGTCAGGGCAGCGGTTTTCCGTTTGGGGAAAGCGAGTTCGCGATTCTCCGTTCCGCTAGCGATACGGGGATTGCGACGAATCTTTTGCAAATTTAAGACCTGCCTTTGACACTCTCGCATCGTCTCCAACCTAGTCTCTGTTTACCGCGGCTCGCATCCCTGCCAAAGTCGCGGTATTTCAATCCTCAAGAATTTGGAGTGTGATCTTTATGGCCAAGGAAAAGCCTGGCTCCGCAGTGGTGTCTCCTGAAACCAGTCAATTGTCAATCTCAACCGAATCCCAAACTGAATCGTCTCCGCGGAACACGGTCAATCGCCGATCCTTTCTGAGGGGCAGTGTGGTTGCGGGCGCAGCCACCCTGGGAGCGGGAATCCTCGCCAGCAGGCTCCCAGCTTTTGCCCAGAGCGAAAACAGCAGCGCAATCTCTAGCGGGGATATTGCTATCCTCCGCTTTCTCGCGGCCGCGGAGCTTATCGAAACCGATCTTTGGCAGCAATACGCGGAGTTAGGTGGGCTCACTCCCGGTCAGCTTCCGGTGGAGACAGCCCCCTTCACCCCGATGAACAGCTATCAGGCGGCTTTCATGAATCTTGATTCCGACGGCCCGCAATACATCTCCTCTAATACTGGCGACGAGCAGAGCCATGCGGAGTTTCTGAATGCCTATCTGATCTCAAAAGGGGCTGAGCCCGTGGATCTGGATGCGTTCCGGACATTGCCGAGCAGCCAGGCAAGCGGCGCTCAGCAAATCGGACGGCTCACCAATCTGATGAACCTTAATGTGGACACCAGTTGGTATACGCGTTATCGAAGTGCCAAGAATCCGGATCTCGGCGCGGCTTTCCCGCAGGCGGTCCACCTGGTCAACGTGACGGGCATTCCGCGGACCGATGCCGATTTCGGTCCGGTGAATCATGTGCAGGCGATTGCCAATACCGCGGCATTCCACTTCGGCACGATCGAGCAAGGGGGCAGCAGCTTGTATTCCGCCATGGCCCAAAAGGCCAGCAATGTGGAAGTTTTGCAGATCGTGGTCAGCATTGGGGGAGATGAAGTGGCTCATTTCCTGGAGTGGGTGGATTTTGCCGGAAACGGAGTGCAACCGCCGATTGCTCCGTTCACTGATCCGACCAATGGGCTGACCTTCCCGAATTTCGATGAAACATTTAATCCAGCGCTGCAAACCAACCTGATCTTTCCGGTACCCTGCGAATTCATCAGCACAAAGCTGCCTCGTTGCGCTGTGATTCGTCCTACGAATCCGAAGGGAATCGCCGCGGGAGTGGTGAAGTTCCTGACCAACATGGGGCTGTTCAAGGGGCAACCCGCAGCATTCTTCAAGGCTTTGAGCACCCTGGCAGGGCAGGCGGATGCGGCGGAACGCAGTTTGTAGGCGGTTTGCAGACGATGTGCGCGGTGATGCGAGAAATGATCTCGGGGGAGGACATTTCACGCGGTGCGCCAGGCCGGGCGCGGTGACCGCCAACCAGCGGTTGCAGCGCCCGCGTTTCCTGACGGCGCACAGTTAGCCAGTTGATTTTGAAATAGAACGGTTCCGCGCTTCAGCGTTTCTTACTCGATACAGGAGGATCCAAATTGTTTGAAGGACTGTTTCAACCGATGCATATGCTCGTCGTATTCGGACTCGCGTTGCTGGTTTTCGGCCCCAAGAAACTGCCCGAACTTGGCAAGGGCTTAGGGGAAAGTATCCGTGGCTTCAAGTCTGCCATGGCCGCGAAAGAGGAGATCAAAGCGGAGTCCCATCCAACAGGTTCCAAAGACGTTACAACGCAAAGTTGATAGCGGGCAGCCCATCCTTGCCGCGGCCCAACGCGACAAGGGTGGGCAAGTACCGAAGATGGAGCCCCAAACGCCCAGCCCTGAGAACTGAGAACTTCTTCCCTCTCCTGTTAAACTCACCTGCAATGGACTTCCAGGCACGCCAGAAGAAATTGCGGGAGTATCTTGCCGCGGCTCGACTCGATGCGTTGCTGGTCAGCCATCTTCCTAACATCCGGTATCTTTGCGGGTTTACTGGCAGCGCCGGGTTGTTGTTAGTCGAAGAAGCTGGGAGCGTTTTTTTCACGGATGTCCGCTATGACACTCAGGCGCACGATGAGGTGAAGGGCGCGAAGGTCGTCATTGCGCGCAAGGCGGCGCTCACCGCTCTCAGCGAATGGCTGGCGCGGCGCAAGCGGGCTCGCGGAAGGACGATGGTCGGACGAACGATGGGCATTGAGGCTGAGCACCTTACGCTTGCCGAAAGGAGGCGTCTGGCTGAGGCGCTGCCGTCAGGCGTCCGGTTGAAGGAGACGAGTTCGATCGTCGAGCGGGATCGCATGGTAAAGGACGGCGACGAGTTGGATCGAATCCGCGCGGCCGTCGCGTTGGGCGCGAAGTTGTTTGACCGGGCGCTGGAGGTATTGCGGCCGGGAGTGAAAGAAACCGACGTCGCCGGGGAGATGGAATTTGCGGCGCGCCGGGGCGGAGCGGAGGAAATGTCGTTTCCGACCATTATTGCGTCCGGAGCGAGGTCGGCGCTGCCGCACGGGCGAGCTTCCGATCAGACGATCGCCGCGGGTGGATTCGTGGTCTGCGACTTCGGTGTTATACTTTCAGGTTATTGTTCCGATCAGACGCGCACCGTGTGGGTGGGCCCAGCTTCAGAGGAAGCCTCCAGGGCATACGAGGCGGTGAAGGAAGCCCAGCAGGCGGCCATCGATGCCGTCAGGCCCGGGGTGGCGGTCGGGGAAGTCGATGCGGCAGCCCGTAAAGTCTTGCGTAAAGCGGGGTTAGGGCAATTTTTTACCCACTCGACCGGGCACGGCGTAGGGCTTGAGATTCACGAAGCCCCGCGCGTGGCCAATGGGCAGCCTCAGATCTTGCAGCCTGGGATGGTCATCACGATCGAGCCGGGAGTATACTTCCCCGGCAAATGGGGCGTGAGGATCGAGGACATGGTGGCTGTCACGGCGGGCGGTTGTGAAGTGCTGACGCCGACGAGTAAAAAGTTTCTGGCAGTATAGTCTGGTTCGCTTTAGTCTGAATCAATTCAGTCTGGTTCACTTGACTGATCCGCCGGGCAACAGTCTGCGCCCGGCTTCTTCGCGCGTGCCGTTATTCGACTGTTTCGTGATTCGGCGGTTGAATAATTCGGTTCGCGGGTTCAGAGCGCAGTCATCGGCGAAGGGTCCCACCGTATACGAATGAATCTAAAAGAGCTGAAGGAACTCATTGAGTTCTTAGAAGAGAAGAACATTGCCGAGTTTGAGTTGGAGCGCGGCGATGTCAAGGTCCGGATCAAGCGGGCCGGCGAGCAAACGATCGTGCATACTGGCGGCGAGCCGCGATTTTACGCGGTCCCGTCGGCGCCGGGACCTGCGCCCGAACTCGGTTCCGCGCCTGTGGTTCCGGCGGCTGCCCCGCCAGCCGCTCCGGCCCCCGAGGAAGGCCTTCACTCGGTGAAGTCGCCGATCGTAGGGACGTTCTATGAAGCTCCCTCGCCAGGTGCTCCACCATTTGTGAAACCCGGGGACTCGGTTGAAGTGGGGCAAGTCCTGTGCATCGTCGAGGCCATGAAGCTGCTCAACGAGATCGAGTCCGACGTTGCCGGGGAGATCGTGAAAAACCTGGCGGTCAATGGTCAGCCGATCGAATACGGGCAGGACTTGTTCGTCATAAGGCCGAAGAAGTGAAATCTGAAATTGCCTGCTGGGGCGCGCCAAGCCGCGCCTTTTTGTGTCTGCGAGTGAGCTATGAGCTTCGAGCTACGAGCTTGAATCTTATAACTCGAAACTCGCGGCTCGTAGCTCATAGCTCGTAACTCATAAGCTCACTCATGTTCAAAAAGATCCTGATTGCCAATCGCGGAGAAATTGCATTGCGCGTGATTTGCGCGTGCAAGGAGCTGGGCATCCGCACGGTCGCCATTTACAGCGAAGCCGATCGCAACTCTCTGCCTGTGCGTTTTGCCGATGAGGCGATCTGCATCGGACCGCCGCAACTGGCGCTGAGTTACTTGAATATTCCTGCGGTCATCAGCGCGGCGGAGATTGCAAACGTGGAGGCGGTGCATCCTGGCTACGGGCTGCTGGCGGAGAATGCCAACTTTGCCGAAGTGTGTGAGACCAGTGGGATCAAATTCATTGGGCCCCGGCCGGAAGTGACGCGACTGATGGGCGAGAAGGAAAAAGCTCGCGCCGCGATGAAGCGGGCCGGAGTGCCGATTCTGCCCGGCTCGGACGGGATCATCACGTCCGACGGCGAGGCGATCGAGTGGGCGCGGCAGGTCGGCTTTCCGGTGATCGTCAAGGCTTCGGCGGGAGGTGGCGGACGCGGTATGCGTATCGTCCGCAACGAAGAAGAGTTGCCCGGGTTGTTCAAGGCGGCGCAGGCGGAAGCGGCGGGGGCATTTGGCAACGGCGATCTTTACATGGAGAAGTACGTCGAGCATCCCCGGCACATTGAATTTCAGGTGCTGGCCGACGAGCACGGCAACGTGGTGAGCCTGGGTGAGCGCGAATGCTCGATCCAGCGGCGGCATCAGAAACTGCTCGAAGAATCGCCGTCGACGCAGGTTACGCCGCAGTTGCGCGATGAGATTGGTGCAGTGCTGTGCAAGTCGCTGGCGGCGATCGGCTATAGCAATGCGGGGACTATCGAATTCCTGATGGACCAGGACCGGCGGCTGCATTTCATCGAAATGAACACACGCATTCAGGTCGAGCACCCGGTCACGGAGATGGTCACGGACGTCGACCTGGTAAAGAGCCAGATCATGATTGCGGCGGGCGCGAAGATGAGCGACGTGCTGCAAGGGCCGATCGTGCATCGCGGGCATGCGATCGAATGCCGTATCAATGCCGAGCATCCGGAGAAGTTCACGCCGTCGGCGGGGAAGATTACGGCATTCCATCCTCCGGGAGGGACGGGCGTGCGGGTCGATACGGCCGCTTACGCGGAGGGCGTGATCCCTCCGTATTACGATTCGCTGATCGCCAAGCTGATCGTGCGCGGCAAAGACCGCAGCGAGGCAGTTTCGCGCATGGCGCGGGCGTTGGAGATGTTTATCGTCGAGGGCGTGTATACCACGATCCCTCTGCACCGGAAGATTCTGGCGGATGAAGATTTCCGGGCAGGGAAGATTGATACGGGATTCATTGAGCGATTCTTGAAGAAGAACGGTCACACGTAGGCGCGGACGCATTCGTTCCGCCCGCGGCGCGAGGCGGCTGGGTTCTCTCGATGGCCTCGGACGGATGCGTCCGGGACTACGTGAATTGAAAGGACGACATTAGGATGAGTTTCAGCAAACTCAGTGCCCTCGCAACGCTGGTTCTCGGCATAGCACTCGCTGTATCGCTGCAAGCGCAAACGACTCCCAATCCCGCAAACCTGCCGCAGCGCGATGGCTCTCACGATTTTGACTTCCTGATTGGCGACTGGAAGGCGCATGTCCGCCGACTGCCGGATCGTCTCAACAATTCCAATGTCTGGGTCGAGTACGACGGCTTCTCGAACCACAAGAAGCTTCTCGACAGCAATTCAAACTTCGAAGAGTTCGAGGTGACCAGCACCGACAAAAAACTTCACATTAAAGCGCAGACGCTGCGCCTCTACAATCCTACTTCGCGTCAGTGGAGCATTTATCTCATAGACGTTAACAACGGAACTCTTGGTCTGCCTCCCGTAGTCGGCGGCTTTACCGGAAATCGCGGCGAGTTTTTCGATCAGGAAGAATATAAGGGCCGCGCCATTCTGGTGCGCTACATGTGGCTCAATATTTCGCCGAAGTCTGCTCGCATGGAGCAGTCTTTCTCCCCAGACGGTGGCAAGACTTGGGAAGTGAATTGGATTTGCGAGCTTTCGCGATAAGCCGCCAGATCGAACAACGCATGATTGTCCTGCCCCGCCTGTATCCCATTCTCGATGTCGGTTGTTTTTCTGACGCTCTCGAGTTGATCGCTGCGGCGAAAGGACTCGCTTCTGCGGGCGCGACTCTGATTCAATATCGCAATAAATCTGGAAATGCCAAGGCGATGCTGGGGCAGGCTCGGGAGCTAAAGAAGCATCTCGACTCCCACTCTAACAGCGCAAAAGACGCGTCGTTAGAATGGGCCACCCAGGGCTCGATGCGGCTGATCATGAATGACCGGGCCGATTTCTGTCTGGCTGCGGAGTTTGATGGAGTGCATGTGGGGCAGGAGGATTTGTCCCCGGAATCGGTGCGTGGGATCATCGGGTCGGAGCGTTGGTTGGGGGTCTCGACGCACAATCCTGAGCAGCTGCGCGAAGCTGACCTGACTTCTGCGGACTATCTTGCCATTGGGCCGGTGTTTGCGACCTCCAGCAAAGAGAATCCCGATCCGGTAGTGGGGCTTGAAGGCGTGCGGCAGGCGCGGGCGTTCACCCGCAAACCTCTTGTGGCCATTGGAGGAATCACGCGAGCGAATGCTGCGTCGGTGATTGAGGCTGGGGCCGATTCGGTTGCGGTGATATCCGATCTGTTACGGGAGCCGCGGAAATCAGCAGAGGAATTTTTCCGCATTCTGAGGTAAAGTTCTCAGGCATCGCCGCACAGTCTCGTTTCGATTGTCATCCTGAGCGAAGCGAAGGACCTATGCACGGTGCTTGGGGCGTGCCGAGCGTCGGCAAGGTGCATAGGTCCTTCGTCGGCCAAAGAAGGCCTCCTCAGGATGACAAAGCGACTGGAACGGCTGGCAATTAAGGAGCGAACCCCTGAGTACACCGACAACGCAGCCCGCCGCTGGCAGCGACTGGGAAATTCACAGTCATCAGGATAGGGAACTGGTACAGGGGTTGGGCCTGACCAGCGCGACCATGCTGGTCATGGGGTCGATGATCGGCTCCGGCATTTTCATTGTGTCAGCCGAAATTGGCCGCGAAGTGGATTCGCCGGCGCTCTTGATTGCGGCCTGGGCCGTTGCCGGGTTCATGACGATTGTCGCTGCGCTCAGCTACGGGGAGTTGGCCGCGATGATGCCGCGAGCGGGCGGACAGTATGTTTATCTGCGCGAAGCGCTGGGGCCGCTCTGGGGATTTCTCTACGGCTGGACTTTGTTCCTGGTAATTCAGACCGGGACCATCGCCGCGGTGGGCGTGGCGTTTGGCAAGTTTCTGGGTGTCTTCGTTCCGTCAGTTTCTTCGTCGAACTGGATTTGGCATATCTGGAAAGTGCCTCCGATTCATGTGGGCCCGATGGTGCTGGGCAATATGGAGGTCGGCATCAACACGCAGAACCTGGTGGCGATCCTCCTGGTGATTTTCCTGTCGGTGGTGAACATCTTTGGCCTGAAGCTGGGTGCGGCCATTCAGAATGTTTTTACTGCGGCGAAAGTTTCCGCGCTGCTGGGGTTGGCCGTATTCGGTTTCCTGCTGGGGCGTAATCCGTACGCCCTTAATGCGAACTTTCACGGACACTTTTGGCGGAACGCCTCGCTCGGGGCGCAGCACGCGGTGCAGGTGGGGGCCGGCGGCCCGTTTGTAATGGTTGGCACGCTGACCATACTGGCGGTGGCGCAAGTTGGATCACTGTTCTCGGCCGACGCGTGGAATAACGTGACCTTTACGGCCGGGGAAGTAAAGAATCCCAGCCGCAATCTGCCGCTGTCGCTCGCGTTGGGCACGGGCGTGGTGATCGCGCTTTACATTGCCTGCAATTTTATTTACCTCAGCGTTTTGCCGCTTGATGGCGCCGCCAATGGCGTGAGCATATTGGAACGTGGCATCAAGTACGCCTCTGAAGAACGAGTCGGCACCGCGGTCATGACCCAGATGTTTGGCTCGGCCGGCGGACTGCTCATGGCGACGGCGATCATGATTTCAGGCTTCGGATGCGCCAATGGGCTGATTCTCTCTGGGGCTCGGGTTTATTATGCAATGGCCAAAGACGGGCTGTTCTTTCGCAACGTGGCCAAGTTGCATCCCAAATACAAGACGCCGGCGGTTTCGCTGATGGTGCAGATGGTTTGGGCGTGCCTGCTGTGTGTTTCCGGCAGCTATGGGCAACTGCTGGACTACATTATTTTCGCCGTTCTCGTGTTTTATATTCTGACGATTGTGGGATTGTTCGTGCTGCGGCGGACGCGTCCGGAGGCGAACCGGCCGTACCGGGCAGTGGGTTACCCGATCCTGCCGATCATTTATATTGTGATGGCTTTATTCATCGATATCGTACTATTGCGCTACAAGCCGCAATACACGTGGCCGGGGCTGATTGTTGTGCTGGCGGGGATTCCGGTGTATTACGCGTGGTCGAGGAGGTCGCGACATGGCAACCCAAGTGAGTCCGCCTAAGATCCAACCTAAGGGCCAAGGAGAGACCAAACGGATGGCAAATCTGCTGGCAACCAAGCCGCTGAATCTGTTGTTGGAAGAAGCCCGTGAAACCGGCGAGCACAGCCTGAAGCGCACGCTCGGAGTTTTCCAACTCACGGCGCTGGGGGTGGGAGCGATCATCGGCGCCGGGATTTTTGTGATGGTGGGGCTGGGTGCGCAGTATGCCGGTCCGGGGCTCTCGTTGTCGTTTGTGTTGTCGGGACTGGGATGCGCGTTTGCGGGATTATGCTATGCCGAGTTCGCAGCCATGATTCCTCTGGCCGGCAGCGCTTACACCTACGCCTATGCCACACTGGGGGAACTCCTGGCATGGATCATCGGCTGGGACCTCACGCTGGAATATGCGATGGGCGCGAGCACGGTGTCCTCGGGATGGTCGAACCACTTCATCGAACTGCTGAATATTTTTCACATCAAGATGCCGCTGTGGCTGGCCTACGATCACTGGACCGCCCTGAAGACCGCCGAAACAGTGGTGGCGCGGCAGATTGCGCAGAGCTCTGACAGTTCGCTGGTGCCGGGGACGCAGGTGTTTCTCGACAAGGTGAGTGCGATCATCGCCGCGCAGTCTCCAGAGTTGTTGCAACGGGCGCATGAAATGCTGGGCGCGCCGCACCTGTTTGGAATGGAAATCGGGTTGAATCTCCCAGCCTTTCTTATCGCGCTGGTGATCACGGCAATTCTGGTAGTGGGCATCAAAGAGAGCGCGAGGTTTAACGCTACCATCGTGGTGATTAAAGTGTCGGTCGTGTTGTTCGTGATCGCCCTGGGTTCTCAGTACATCAATCGCGCCAACTGGGGAACGGACTGGCACTCGTACGCGCCTCACGGTTTGGGAGGAATCTGGCAGGGTGCTGCTTATATATTCTTCGCCTACATTGGATTCGACGCGGTCTCAACCACGGCGCAGGAGGCCAAAAATCCGCAACGCGATTTGCCGATCGGCATGATCGCCTCGCTGGCAATCTGCACGGTCCTGTATATCGCCGTGGCCGGCGTGCTGACGGGGATGATGCACTGGCAGCAAATCAACATTGAGGCGCCGGTGGCCGCTGCGTTTCTGGACCGGGGGCTGACCACTGCGGCGAACATTATTACGCTGGGCGCTCTGGCTGGACTGACCAGCGTGATGCTGGTGATGCTGCTGGGGCAGACGCGCGTGCTCTACTCGATGGCCAATGACGGGCTTTTGCCGAAGAAGTTTTTCGCAGATGTCCATCCCAAATTTCGTACTCCGTGGAAGAATACGATCCTCGTGGGCCTGCTGGCTGCGATCGTCGGGAGCCTGACTCCGATCGAAGATATCGGCAAGATGGTGAACATCGGGACGTTGCTGGCGTTCGTGATCGTATCGATTTCGGTGATCGTGTTGCGCCGTACGAATCCCACCCAGCCACGGCCGTTCCGTACGCCGTGGGTGCCCGTGATCCCAATCCTGGGCGTAATCACCAACGGGTACATGATGTACAACCTGGGGATGTGGAACTGGATCCGGTTGTTTGGCTGGCTGGCCATCGGACTGGTGGTGTACTTCAGCTACAGCGTGAAGCACAGCCGGGTGCAAGCGCTGGCGGCGGGAAGGCCGCCGGAAGCATGATTCGTTTTGACTCTCAGGCCCTCCGCACGGCGCGGAGGGCCGTTTTGTTTTATAGTCGCGTTATGAAAATTGTCAGTGCGGCGGAAATGCGGGCCATTGACCGGGCGACCAGCGAGCGCTTCGGCGTGCCTTCGCTGACCTTGATGGAAAATGCCGGCGCGGCCGTGGCTGAGCATGTCGGCGCGTTTTACGGGGACGGGAAGATTGTGATTGTGTGCGGCAAGGGGAACAACGGGGGCGACGGATTTGTTGCGGCGCGGCTGTTGCATGAGGCGGGCAGGAAAGTTGAGGTGATCCTCCTGGCGGATCAGGCGGAGCTGCGTGGAGATGCCGCAGCCATGCATGGGAAGTTGCCGTTTGCGGCGAAAGTTGCGAAATCGGAGGAAGCGTTGCATAGCCAGGCAGTGCAGACGGCGTTCAAGGCGGAGGTGTATGTTGATGCGATTCTTGGAACCGGATTCAAGCCTCCGGTGAGCGGGTTGTATGCCGCGGCCATTGCGATGATGAACGCGACCGACGCGCCGGTGATTGCCGTTGACATTCCTTCCGGTGCGGATGCGGATGCGATGGGCCCGCAGCATAGCCCACAACAGGGAACAATCGCGCGAGCGAATGCAATCGTGACGTTTACCGCACCCCGGCCGGCGCATGTTTTCGGCGCGCTTACGGCGGGGCCAACCTATGTTGCCGACATCGGCTCGCCGGACGAGGTGATCGTGTCATCGTTGCAACTCAACGTGATTGCGGCGCGCGATTTTTCAAAGATGCTGGAGCTGCGTCCGACGGAATCGAACAAGGGGAACTACGGGCACGTGCTGCTGGTCGGAGGTTCGGTTGGCAAGGCCGGATCGGTGGCGATGGCCGGGATGTCGGCCTTGCGGGCGGGAGCTGGATTAGCGACGGTGGCGACGGCGAAGTCGGCGCTGCCTACGGTGGCTGGATTTTATCCGGAGTTGATGACGGAGTCCCTGGCGGAAACGGGTGACGGCACGATTGCGGCAAGTGCCGGTGAGCCGCTAAACGCACTCGCGAAAGGGAAAAGTGTGCTTGGGATCGGGCCGGGAATTTCGCGAGTTCCGGAAACGTCAGAGCTGGTGCGGACGCTCGTCGCCAAGTGCGATATTCCTATCGTTCTCGACGCCGACGGGCTGAACGCATTTGAGGGGCTGACGAATGAACTGAGCGGTAAGGGCCGGATGCTGGTGATTACTCCGCATCCAGGGGAAATGGCGCGGTTGTGCGGAAGTACGATCGCCGAGGTGCAGAAAGATCGCCTCGGTGTGGCGCGGAAGTTTGCGCGCGAACGTGAACTCATCGTGGTGCTCAAAGGGCACCGGACGCTGGTGGTTGAGCCGGGCGGTGAGACGTGGGTGAACACGACGGGAAATCCGGGGATGTCGACCGGCGGCACCGGCGACATTTTGACCGGGATGGTTGCGGGGATGATCGCGCAGCATCCGAACGACTTGCTGCTGGCGGTTTGTGCCGCGGTCCATTTGCACGGACTCGCCGGCGACATGATGCGCGAGCGCGTGGGAGAACATTCGATGGTGGCGACTGATCTGTTGCGCGGGTTGCCCGATGCTTTTGGGCGCGCGCGGAAAGGGGCACTAGCCAAGTTTGTGTCGTGGGACGGATAGCGCTATCTCGACGAAGGCAGTCGGATGGTTTTTCCTTCGGCGGCGGAACGGCGGGCCGCGTCGAGAATCTCCGTGACCGTCACATTCGTTTCCAGGGATGACAGCGCGTCGGGTTTTGCCCCGTCGAGGATTACGGCGCGCAGATACGACAGTTCATTGTCGTAGGGTGCGGGGATAGGCTTCGCATCTGACTGTTCTTCGTGGCTGTTATCGCCGGCGCGGCGCACGCGAATGTCGTTGCTTTGTACCGTGATGACGTATCCAGTCTGGCCGTAGACTTCCATGTCTTTGCGGCCGAAGGGCCAATTCCACGATGCCTGCACGATGGCTTGCGCGCGCGGATAGGTGAGAATGATCGTGGCCTCGTCATCGACGCGCGAATAAATTTCCGGCTTGAGTTGCTGGGTGACGGCGGTTACAGTTTGCGGGCGTTGACCGTCCATCAGCCAGGTCATCAGGTCGGCGCCGTAGCAGCCGAAGTCGAACAGAGCGCCTCCGCCATTGAGTTTGGGGTCGGTGAGCCAGTCGAGGAATTCGGGCTGGACGCCGATTTCTTTGGGGCCGTTGTGGCCATCGTGAATGACGACTTTGCGGACTTCGCCTAGAGCGCGTTCGTGGACGAGATCGTAGGCGGTGTGGTTGCTGCGGTACCAGGACGTTTCGTAATTGACCAGCACTTGAATCTTTCCGGCGTTGGCGGCTTTCTCGATGGCGAGCGCGTCTTCCAGGCTGACGGCGAGCGGCTTTTCCATCATGACGTGGACGCCGTGGCGGGCGCAGATCTCGACCACGCGGCGATGATCATAAGTGTTGGTATAGACCAGAACGGCTTCGGGATGAGCTTTCTGCAGCATCTCTTCCAGATCGGTGAACAGACGACCTGGGCCGAAGCCGTAGCGAGTCGCGGCCTGTGCAAGCAGTTGACGGTCGGGTTCAGCGATGCCGACGATTTCAATCTCGGGGCTGTGCAGCGACTGGGGAAGGAATCCGTGCACGTGCCCGTGAACCAGTCCGACGATGGCGACGCGCAGCGGAGGCTTTGTGGGCGAGGTCTGAGCGGTAGACGACGTCACCGCGAGCAGTGTCGAGAGCAGGGCGAGAGGCAGCATGCGCTTCATGTACGAGTTCTCCGAATCAAGGATGTGGCAATCAGACATAGTAAATCGGGCCATCTGCGCGGAGCGAAAATCTGCACCACCTCATCAGAAGGTCGCCCTCTGGGACATTAATCAAATAGTTAATACGCGCTAAATGCCTCAAAGGGCAGGGGTCTGATGCTTCCACTTGCCGCACTGCGCGCGGGAATCCGGACGAGAGGCTTCAGTAATCTATTACTCGATACGGGATGGTGCGATAGTACACCTAGCTTATGACCCACTTCCCCCAACCGCACCCATCGCGGCGCGCGGCCCGGGTCCAGCTAGGCGATTCGGTCCTGGCTGCGATCCGTTTAGAAGACGGCCGGCGCACTAAAGCTAAACTCCAAACCATTTCCGTGACTGGCGGGCTGCTGCAACTGGCGCACTGTCTGGCGCAGGGTGACTTCGTCGAAGTTGCTTTTCAGACGCAGGCTGGGCCGGTGCACGGCATGGCGGAAATCCTCAGCCCGACGCAGAAGCAGTCGAACGGCGTGTTGCAGGCGTTCCGCTTCGTCGCGCTCGAGGATGACGACCATCGCCGCTTGCGCACGTCGCTGGATCACGTGGTTGACCGGAACCTGCTCGGCTTGAAGTCGAGCGGATTCTCAACGTACTGATCTGGCGGCGCCTCGGATCGCATCCCTCAGGAGCTAAAGCCCTAGTGTTTCTGCTCGCTTAACGCTGCCCTGAAGGGCCGCTCTTCCACTTAATAAACGGCCGCCATTCCACTTATACTGTTCGCGTGGAAGCCGATACGAAAAATATCCTCAGGGAAATCACTACCCACTCGGCTGAGGAGACAATCGCCTTTGGGCGGACGCTGGCCGAGTTGCTCACTCCGCCGAAACTTGTTCTGCTTCGCGGCGATCTGGGCGCGGGCAAGACCACACTGGTCAAGGGAATTGCGGCGGCGTTTGAAGCGGCCGCCGAGGAAGACGTCACCAGTCCTACCTTCACGCTGGTGCACGAATATCGCGGGACGCGCGCCAATCTTTATCACATCGATCTGTACCGCATCGACACGCAGCGCGAGCTCGAGACGCTCGGGTTGGATGATCTGCGTTCCGACAACAGCATTCTGCTGATCGAGTGGGGAGAAAAGTTTCCCCGGCTGGTGCGCGAGAGGGACGTGGAGATTGCTTTGGAGCGCGAGGGCGAGAACAGCCGGCAGATCAAGGTGACGGGATAGCTCTGGACGTCGATTTCTGATCGGTTTTGAGTGTCATGGCGTGTCAAGAACGGTTTTCGTTTGGGGGCTGCCGGCTTCTATACAGCGAATCCACCATGCCTCCTCGAGTTCTCTCTTCGCCCCCACGAGTGCCACAGGTCCGGAGATCTTACTTATCGGGACTTTGGCGGAAACTGTGATAGAACACAATTTACGATGTCCCTAAATAGAAGGCATCATATGGCTCGACAGTGGGCGATAAGTGTTTTGTCCGTGCTAGCGGTCGTCGGCGCGACAGGGTGTTCGTCGAGGCACGTTAGAACTAATTTAACTCGCCTGCGGGGAACTCCCGCGCCCCACACGATTCAAATGTTTGCAAGTTCATCAATCGGTGGCCGTCCAATGGGTGACGATTCCCCTCTACGCGACCGCGTTGCGAAGGCTTTTCAAAAGCAATTTCCGGGCATCCAACTAGACGAATCCCAGCCGGATATGGTGGTGTTTTTTACTATGGTTGATTACGTGCCAGGATGTTTGCCGAATTGCAAGAAATTCAAGACCTATCGCAACTGGACATGTGAGGTGGAGCTTTTTGCGGTAGGGTCTGAATCCCAGACTGACACATTGGTCTTTAATCTAGATGGCTCTACGTACGACCCATTCCTCGACTCGCCCGCGGATTGTGCATCGCGATTGACAAAAACGTTTCGGAAATTGAATTGACTTCAGCCCTTGTGGATCGAAACTGAGTTTAGTTGGCTGACGTGACATCGCTGGAAAGCTTGTCAAAATCCCATGATGTTGTAGCCACAGTCGACGAAGATTACTTCGCCGGTAATTCCGCTGCTCGCGTCGGAGGCGAGGAAGACTCCGGTGTTGCCGACTTCTTCGACTTCTACGCGGCGGCCCAGTGGGGCGCGCTCTTCGTGGCTTTTGAGCATGTCGCCGAAGCCGGCGATGCCGCGGGCGGCCAGCGTCTTGATCGGTCCGGCGGAAATAGCGTTCACGCGAATCTTTTTCTTTCCCAACTCGTAAGCCAGGTAGCGCACCGAGCATTCGAGTCCCGCTTTAGCGACGGCCATCACGTTGTAGCGCGGGACAACTTTCTCGGACGCGTAGTAGGTCATGGTTATGATGGAGCCGCCGTCTTCCATGAGCGGCGCGGCGGCGCGGGCGACGGCGACCAGCGAGTAGACGCTGACGTCGAGGGCGACGCGGAAGCCTTCGCGCGTGGTGTTGAGGAAGTCGCCTTTCAGTTCGTCGGGGGGAGCGTAGGCGACGGAGTGCACCAGGGTGTGCAGTTTGCCGTGGCGTTCTTTCAGCGTGGCGAAGAGGCGGGCGATCTCCTCGTCTTTCGAAACGTCGCACATGTAAGCTTCGGCGCCGGGCATCGACAGGATTAGGTCCTTGGCTTCCTGCTCCAAGCGTTCGTTTTGATAGGTGATGGCGAGTTTCATGCCGGCGGCGTGTAACCCTTGAGCGATGGACCACGCGATGGAGCGCTTGTTGGCGACTCCGAAAACGACGCCGTTACGGCCTTGTAGGTCAGCGGACATGAGGGCTCCTTGGAAGGGGAAAGAATAACAGCCGGGGGTGCGATTTACTACGGCGGGCACGACCGGTCATGATCAATCTGAATCTGAGCACTTGCAGATTGATCGGATCGATGTCATCCCGCAGGAGCGCGCAGAGCGCTCCGGAAGGACCTTACGAAACCAGGATATCGGTTGTACTGATGCGACGAGTGCTGCACTGCATGAAGCACAGACAGTCCTTCTACGGCGTCAACCGTGTTGGTCGACGTAAGGTCCCTCGCCCGGCTTTCGCCGTGCTCAGGATGACATCGGGCTAGGAATAATCTTGAAATCGAGGCTCGACGCCTGCGCGCCGAGGAACACGTCCCCCGATCTACTCCGCGGCGACTTCTTCCGCCACGCGTGCTCCCGTCGGCACGCAGGTCGCCGCGAACGACAACCCGTAGACGCAGGCTACGATGGCGAATCCGGCGACCAGGCTTACGTTGTGGGCGACTGCGCCCACGGCGAGCGCGAGCACGAGCTGCAGAGAGGTGCCCACAAAGTTGAAGGCGTTCTGCACTCGTCCCATGAGATGCTTGGGAACCATTTCCATGAGGCTCGTGTTCATGGCAACGCCGCCTGTACCGCGGGCCGATCCCATCACGAAATAAATCAGAATCGCCAGATAGAGGAACCGCGACACGGGAGCTGTGACCATGCAGACCGAGAGCAGCGCCATGGCGAATCCGGTGGTACGCCGTCCGCCCAGCATCGCGAGCAGTGGTGCGGTATAAAGTGTGCTCACGAACGCCCCGGTGCCCCAACCTGCGCTGAGCCAACCGTAGCCTTGCGCGCCGGCGTGAAAGACGCGGTCGCTCAAGGATGGTGTAACGATTCCGCCGACCATCATGGCGCCAAGAAACAGAGCCCAGCTCGTGCCCAGCAAGGCAACCGGGCGATGGTCGCGCAGAAAATGCAAGGCCTCACGGATGTCGTGCCAAAAACGCAGCAGCGCATTTTCCGCCGCTTGAATGTCTTCGCGAAGATGTTCGGGGCGCATGACGACGTGGCGTCCCTTACGGACAAACAGGTAGCAGAGGAACGAGACCGCGTAGGTTGAGAAATCGATCAGCAGCACGCCGCCGAGGCCGATGTGGTTGTACATGAATCCGACGACCGAGCCGGCGAGGAGCCATCCGCCTTGCACGCCGGCCATCAGAAACGTGTTCGACTGGACGAATTGGCCTTCAGGCGTGAGTTCCTGAATCAGTGCGGTGATGGTCGGCCAGAACATCCAGAAACCGGCGGCGACGAGTGTGTTCATCGCATAGAGCTGCCAGACACGTACGCGGTGCTCGAAGGCGAGAACGGCGACCGCCAGGATGACCAGGCCGCGCAGCGCGTCGAGCCACATGACCAGGCGGCGTCGGTCTTCCCGGTCGATCATCACGCCGGAAAATGGCAACAGCATCATGGCCGGGATCGTCTGCAGGACCACGAGCATCCCGAGAGCCATCTCGTTGTTGGTGGCCTTCAGGATGTACCAGCCGACCGCGGCCGAGTTCATGCCGCTGCCGAACATGGAAACCATGTTGGCGGCAAACACGAATCGCAACGGACGCTGGCCGAAGATCTGGCGCATCGTTCTACTGTAGCAAAGCGATTCACACCATGGAGACGCGGAGACACGGAGGGAAAAGGCGATAGCGAAATCTGAAGTTACAGGAAATGATCTCGGCCCTTGCGCACGGCCGCGTTCGGCGCTACGATTCGCCTGCTGCTCAAAGTTGAAGTCCTAATTCTCGCGGACATTGTCGCGTAAACAGGAGGCGGACTATGAGACGCTGCGGCGGTTGGGTCGTACTGCTTGGGTTGTTCCTTTCTTTTGCGGTTTCCATTCCACGAGCAAGTGCGCAGGTTGATCACATCGAGATTGCGGCGGGTACCGATGAGGATCGCGCACTGCAAGCGATCTCGAACGAGCAGGACGCGCAAAAAAAACTTGCCATGTATCAGGAATTCGTACAGAAGTTCTCGGTGAATCCGGCGGCCGTGGCTTATGGGAACTGGCAGATCTCGCAGACCTACCAGGCCTCGGGCGATTTACAAAAAGCGCTCGATTACGGCGACAAGGCGCTGGCTGGGTCTCCGCACAACCTGGATATTCTGGTGTCGCAGGCCAACGTCGCGCAGCAGGCCAAAGATAACGCCAAGCTGATGGATTACTCGGCCAAGGGTGGCGAAGTTTGCCTGACCATCGCCAAACAGCCCAAGCCCGAGGGCATGAGCGACGCCGATTTTGCGCAGAAAATCAGCCAGGATCAAGCGGCGGTGCAGAACAACTGCGATTTCCTGGAGACCTCTGGCTTCAATGTGATCACTGCGGAAAATGATCCGAAGAACCGCATGTCGGACATCGAGAGATTCACGGCGGCCTTTCCGAATTCGAAATTTCAGGATCAGGTTTCGAACTACGTGATGTATACGCTGGGACCGGGTCAGTTGAACGACAAGGCGAGGTTAGTTTCGTATGGCGAGAAGATTTTGGCGGCCAATCCGAACTCGCTGGCGACCTTGTTGCTGTTGGCAAATTATTACGGTGACGATACCAAGCCGGGAAGCGCGGCCAAGGCGATCGCTTACTCGCAGAAAGTCCTCGAACTAGCGAAAGGGGACGCGCCAGATGCGGACAAAACGAAGAAGGTTGAAGCGGGCGCTGCGCATAATACGATCGGCTGGGCCTACCTGAAGCAGGAAAAAACTACGTCGGCCATCGCCGAGCTCAAGATCGCTTCTGGCCTTCTCAAAGGACAGGATGATCAGCAGTATGCGCGGGCGCTGTACGGTCTCGGGTTCGCTTACGGCAAGCTCAACAAGCTGACCGAGGCGCGCGAAGTGCTCACCGAAGCGGTGAAGATTCCTGGCCCTATGCAGGCCATGACGCAGGAGTTGCTGACCAAAGTGAATAGCGCGCGCGCCAAGGGGCAATAGGTTTTGTGCTCTGTGTCCTCTGTGGTTAAAGAAACGTTATTACTGTTTCGGCTTGACCAGTTCTTCCGAGAGCACTTGAGCTTTCCAGGCTAGGGTGCGGGCGCGGTCGAGATCGCCGGCGTCGACGGCTGCTTTCGACTGGTCCATGTACTGGTGGATTTGGTTGACCATATCCTGCTGGTTTGCGTTGAGTTGGGTTCCCACGATCTTCTTCAGGTTAGTCTGCGTCGTGTCCAGCATTTGGTTGGCCGTGTCACGCTCGTGAGACGTCTGATCGCCGGGCGTACCCCCAGCGAGTTGAATGCTGGGCTCGGAGGTTCCTCCCTGGCGCACAATCACCTTCGGCGGTGGGCAGGGCGTTGCAGTACTTTTTGTGGCCGGAGGATCGGACGCGGCTGGTGCAGAACCGGTCTGACCGGCGGCCGCGGGGTCGCAGCTGGGCGGCAGGACTCGTTTTCGATGATGGTTTCGCGGGGCGGTCTTGGTCGTACCTTGGCCGGTGGTTTTCTGGGCTGGGGTGGCCGCCGGTATCGGTTGAGATGGAGCTGTGCTCTGTGCTCGCGGCGGGGTTGCTTGATCTTGCGCTGGTGCCGGGGCGTTATCCGGTTTTGCCGCAGGTGCCGCCTGGGGCGCGGTTTGACCCCTCGTCGGCGCCGGCGGCTGAGCCGGAGATGCGCAGACCACGCTGAACACGAGGATTGCGGCCAGAGTCATACCAGATCCCGGATCAAGTGCATTTTCAATCTTACAACTTCGGGGTGGAGGCCAGCTATCGATTCTCTCTTCTCTCTTTTCTCTACCGCGTCCAGTCACACAAGATCTTTATCCACCCCAACTCCGCTCACAGCAGGCTACTGACAAAGGGTGCCACGAAGGAAATCCATTCAGCGCGATAATATCGTCGCGTGCTCACGCAGCCGGAATATGGAAACGGAAAACTGTTCCGGTTCCGTCGATCGATTCGAAGTCGACTGAGCCGTAGTGCCACTGCAGAACCTGATAGGTCTGGGCCAGGCCGATGCCGCTGCCGTCTTTCTTCGTGGTGAAATAGAGTTCGAAAATCTTGTCGCGCAAATCGTGCGGAATCCCGCCACCCTGGTCGCGAACCTCGGCAACGACGACGTTATCTTCACGCTGCGCGGAGATCGTCAGCAGGCCGCCCTGGGGCATGGCCTGCACGCCGTTGATCACGACGTTGAGGATAGCCTGTTTCATTAGATCTACGTCGACCTTAATGGGCAGCCGATCTTTTGGCATGTGACGTTGGATGGTCACGCCATGCTGCTCGGCGTCTGGAGCGGCAAGCTGGGCCACTTCTTCCATCACTCGGCGCAGGTCGACCTCTTCCAGGTGGAGATCGCGGGGGCGTGTGAAGTCGACGAGGGTTTGCACCACGCGATCCAGGCGGCGGATTTCACTGTCGATAATATCCATGTGCCGCCGCGTGTCCGGCTCCTGCTCGGCGAGTTTGTTGCGCAGTAGTTGCAGGTGGAGCACGATGGCGTTGATGGGATTCTTCACCTCATGTGCCACTCCTCGGGTGAGGCGTCCGCTGGCGGAGAGGCGGCGCGACATCTCAATTTCGTCGCCGATGCGGCGCACCGATTCGGGGTCGCGCATGATGAGCAGCGCCCCGATCTGAGAATTTTTTTCCTGCACGAAGTCGAGGGAAACCTGGACGCGCTTGCCTCCGGCGGCGTCAAACTCACGTTGAGATAAAGGCCGCCGGCGCTCGAAGGCATCGAGCAGAGCCGCGCCCAGCAGGGAATCGCGGTCGAATACTTCGTGAACCGTGCGTCCGAGGAGTTCCGCGCGAGGACGCCCCAGAAAATTTTCCACGGGCGCACTGACCAGCACGACGCGCGAGTCGCGGGCGAACAGCATCAGGCCGTCCTGCAGCTTGGCCATGAGTTGATCCACGTTGTCTTTGAGGGCGGAGAAAATTTCGCGGCTGTCGCGAATCTGACGGCCCAGGTTGGCGATTTTCAGAGTGACAAGGCCGTACTCATCGTGCCGGGACTCGTCGTTGGAAAGGGCATCGGCGTCTCCTGCGCTCACACTGTCGAGGTTGAGGCTGAGTTTCTTCAGCGGGCCCAGGGCCACGTTCGAGATTCCCGCAGCCAGAAACAATGAGCCGAAGATCAGGGCGATTGAGATATAGGCTGCCTTCATCAGGCGGGCCTGCACTTCACTCTTCAGAAAAACGGTCTGCACCCCGATATGGATCGCTCCGAAGGGCTCGCCCGCGAATTCCAGCGGGTAGGACACGTCGTAAACCTCGGCCGAACTGAAAACCAGACGGAACTGGTCGACGAAACGGGCTCTCACGACGCGCTGAAAGTCGGGGCGCCGGGCAATTGCTTTGCCCACCATGCTGGCGTTCGTGTGGAGCAGGGCCTTGCCGGTTACGTCGACGATCGTGACGTCGTAAATGAATCTCCAGTCGCCGGGATCGGACTGGAGCAGGTTGTTCAGGGCCACGTCGGTTTGCACGTAGTCGGCAAAAGCGCGGCGCATCGCTGTCGCGTTACTGGTGTCGACCGATGTGCTGGTGAAGTCGGGTACGGCATTGGCAACGGCGTACGCCAGTTGGTGCGTAAGGCTAGTCGCGGTTTCGTTCGCGCTGGTGATGCCCAGGCGCAGGATTTGCGAGATGTAGAGGTAGGAGAACGCGGTAACCATCGCCGTCACCATAAGAGTGATGACCAGCACGATGATGGTCTTTCGTCGCAGCATGGAGGGAAGGTGAGAGTGGCTCGCCGAAAAACGGCCCGCTAACAGGCGTGCGAGAAGGTTTTAGCTACTGGAAACTTCCTCCTTGCCGGGGACGGCCTCGGCGGCGGCGCTGCCGTATTCCTTCAATTTGTTGTGAAGCGTTTTCAGGCTGATGCCAAGAATTTCCGCGGCTCGCGTCTTGTTGTTGCTGGTCGCCTCCAGCGTTTTCAAAATCAACATTTTCTCGGCTTCTTCCACGGTCGTGCCCACGCCCAGGCGAACGGCGTCGGGGTCGTTGGCCGCGGTGCGGAGCGGAGCTTGTCCAAATCCAGGAGGCAAGTGCTTGGTCTCGACGACTCCGGCATCGCAGACGATAACGGCCCGCTCGATGGTGTTGCGCAGTTCGCGCACGTTGCCCGGCCACGAATACGCGTTGAACTGGTTCAGCACGGCTTCGCTCACGGCGGCCACTTTGCGGGCATGCTTGGTGCTCATCTCGGCCAGCAGCAGTTGCACCAGGCCGGGAATATCTTCTTTGTGTTCGCGCAGCGGAGGCATGTGGATGTTGAACACATTGAGGCGGTAGTAGAGGTCGCTGCGCAACTCGCCGCGGGCCACGGCCTCGTCGGGAGTTTTATTGGTGGCGGCCAGCACCCGCACGTCCACGGAAGTTTCGACTTTACTGCCCAGCCGCCGCAGTTTGTGGTCTTCGAGAACGCGCAGCAGCTTGGCCTGAGTTCCTACTGGCATTTCGCCGATCTCATCCAGCAGCAGGGTTCCACCTTCGGCCAGTTCGAAACAGCCGGTGCGGCGTTCCAGAGCTCCAGTGAATGCACCTTTTTCGTGGCCGAAGATCTCGCTTTCCATCAGGGTCTCGGGGATCGCCGCGCAATTGATGGCGACGAACGGCCGGTCTTTGCGTGGGCTGAGGTCATGAATGGTGCGGGCGACCAGCTCTTTTCCAGTGCCACTGGCTCCCGTGATCAGCACTGAGGCCGTGCTGGGCGCGACCATTTCGACGAGCCGGAAAATCTCCTGCATCTTGCGTGAGGCGCCGTTGAGCCGTCCCAGTGAACCCGTGTCCCGCAATCGGCGACGCGTGACTTCGAGTTCCGTCCGAATACCGAGCATGGCCGAAGCATTCCCGAGGATCGTCCGCAGGCGATTGGTGTCGATCGGCTTGGTGATGTAGTCGTACGCACCCATGCGCATCGCTTGCACTGCGCTGTCGATGGTTCCCTGAGCGGTGACCAAGATGACGGCGATCTCCGCGGTTTGTTCTGCGAGACGCCCCAACAGTTCAATTCCGCCCATGCGCGGCATTTTGAGGTCGGTGATAACGATCGACGGGGACCATTGCGTGGCTTTCTCCAGCCCCTCGACACCGTCGCGGGCCGTCTCCGCGCGAAATCCCCAGGAACCGACCAGTTCGGCTAGCCCGGAGCGTTCATTCTCCTCGTCTTCAACAATCAGTACTTTTTCGTGGCTCATCGGCTTGTTTGTACCCATTTTCCTCGATGCAGCATCCGGCGGGTTCAGTCCGGTCCGGTTAGTCTCCGCCCTGCCCCAGCCCCGGCTACCTCAGCCCGGCTGCCCTTGGACCGAGTTTCCACGATACGCGGCCTGCTTCCTGCCCGGCAAGGTCTAGGTGGGCATGGCCCAAGGCCCGCGCCGCCAAGGAATTTCAATTTGGACGAAACCGTCTGCTTACATGAGAGCGCCATTGTGAGTCTACGCTTTCGCTTTAGGCAGCGGTGCGATAGAATTCTGCGTTCCCAGAGTCTCGTTTCCATCGATGCTGTTACACTTCTTTCCCCATAAGCTCTTGGTTGCATGGCAACTCGGGAACCATAACATCTTGGAGGATTCCATGAAAGTTAGCAGCACCACACGCGAATGCCGGCGGCTCATGGTCGGCTTGTCAGCGTTGATCGCAGTGCTCGTGATTTCCGGTTCCGCATTCGCCCAAGACAGTTCAACCCCGAACTGGGACATATTTGTTGGGTATCAGTACTTGAATCCTGGTGGCACGGTTCCCACCGCAGGGGGCGATCCCAATAATCCGACGCCATATCAGCTTCCCGCCATGTCCAAGGGCGCTGGCGCCGCCGCGACTTACAATTTCGATCCACATTGGGGACTGGAAGGCGACTTCGGCTACAGCCGGGACACGTCCGCGGAAAACTCGGAATGGACGGCCAGCGGCGGCCCGAGATTTGCAGTCCACGACGAGGGGGCGAGGTTTTTCATCCACGCGCTGGCAGGTCTGAATCGTGCGACCTACGACAGTGGAATAGTTAATAACTATGGCGTCGGCCTGATTCTGGGCGGCGGCATGGATCTCGCGATCACGAAGAAGATTTCCTGGCGTTTGTTTCAGGTTGACTACGTGTGGGCGGCGCACAACTTTGCCGGTCAGGCTGCCCTGGAATTCCCATCTTTGCGCCGGCCTCAATTCGAGGGCGAAAGACTGCGCACCGGCATAGTGTTCAACATGGGTGGCGCGCCGGCAGCGGTTCCCGCGGCAGCCTGCTCACTGCAGCCTACGGAAGTCATGGTGGGGGAACCGATCACGGCGACCGTCACGGCCAGCAATTTCAATCCCAAGCACACCGTTACTTACAGCTGGACCGGCAATGGCGGTGGCCAGATAACCGGAAAAGATACCTCGGGCAGCATCGACACTACCAATGCGGCTCCGGGCAGCTATACCATCACGGCGACCGTAACCGACCCGAAGTCGAGCAAGAACAATGTGGCGAGCTGCACGGCGAAATATACGATAAAGCCGCTGCCACCCAAGAATCCTCCAACAATTTCGTTGTCGGCGAATCCGACGGATCTGGTCGCTGGCGGCAGCGTGAATCTGTCAGCCTCTTGCAGCAGTCCCGACGGCGTCACGGTTTCGGTCGCCAACTGGACGTCCACCGCTGGCTCGGTTTCTGGCAGCGGCAGTTCGGCAACCCTAAACACCGCTGGAGCTCCCGCAGGTCCGGTGACGGTGACCGCGACTTGTACCGACTCGCGCGGTTTGACCGCACAAGGCTCCGCGCAGGTGACGCTGGAGAACCCGCCGCCACCGCCGGTCAATCCCGAGGTCGTAAAACTGGAAGCACGGCTCTCTCTGCACAGTGTTTACTTTGTGGTCGACCACCCCAGACCGAATGATCCCAAGGGTGGTTTACTGCTCAGTCAGCAGAAGACGCTGGTCGCTTTGGCTGCCGATTTTAAGACATATCTCGAGAGCAAGCCCGACGCGCACTTGATTCTCGGAGGTCATGCCGATCATCGTGGTTCCCCAGAATATAATCAGGCGCTCACCGAGCGCCGCGTCAGCAGCGTCAAGAGCTTCCTGGTGGCACAGGGCGTTCCTGAGGCAAACATCGACACCAAAGCGTTCGGTTCGGAGAACAACCTCACTACCGATCAAGTAAAGGACTCAGTAGCCAATAACCCTGACCTGAGCACAGAAGAGCGGGCTCGGATTCTCAAGAACATCGATGTCGTCAGGATGGCGAGCAATCGCCGGGTTGACGTCACGTTGAGCACCACGGGCCAAACTTCGAATCGCGTGTTCCCCTTCAACTCAACCGATGCTCTGACTCTGATCGGTGGCCGGGAAACAGCCAAGAAGCCGATGGCCAAGAAACCGGTGAAGAAACCGTAAGCTACACGTCGGACGGTCTTAGCAAAAACTGAAGCGGAGGGCGCAATCCCGCCCTCCGCTCTTTTGTTGGGAGGCGCGCTGATTTTCTTTGGCCTCTCGCGTGTGATGTGGTTATCGCTGGTGCTGATGATATTCGTCGGCTTTGGCGTGATGAAGGGGGCGGCCGTCAGCAATACGGTCATCCAGTCACTTGTGCCAGAAGACAAACGGGCCCGCGTGATGGACTATTACACGATGGCCTTTTTCGGCGCGGCGCCGTTCGGCGGTCTTCTGGCGGGGGCAACGGCTCACCGCATAGGCGCCCCCTCACCGTCATCATCACGGGGTTGTTTTGCATCGCTGGTTCGGTCTAGTTCACGTTCGAGCTGCCCAAAATCAGAGTCCTCATGCGGCCGATCTATCACGACATGGGTTTGCTCCGAAGCGCGAAATCGACCTGATTCCCGACGCCCAGGAATCGGCAATATGACTCTTTCAAAGGAGACCCACATTGAACTGGTATGACTATATCGCCTGTTTCTTCGCTGGAATGTTTCTAGCGAATGTCGTGCCCCATTTCGTGCACGGCATTTCCGGAGACCGTTTTCCCACGCCTTTCGCTAAGCCGCCGGGAAGAGGATTGTCGTCGCCGACGGTGAACGTGGTTTGGGCATGCTTGAACATGGCCGTCGGTTACATCCTGGCTCGAGTGGGAAAGGTTTCGAGCGGGAACATTTTAGCCCTTTTAATGTTCTTTGCTGGCATTGTTGCAATCAGCTCGCTGATGAGCGTGCAATTTGCCAATAAACAAGCGAAGTAAATGCGGTGCTCCAAAACTTCTTAATCGGAAGGCAAAAGGAAAAACATGCCTCTCACCATGCTCGACCCCCACGCCGCCCTGATCGTGATTGACTTGCAAAAAGGCATTGTCGGATTGCCCACGGTACACCCCACCGCCGAGATCGTAGGTCGCGCCGCTCAACTCGCACGCGCTTTTCGCAAGCGAGGTCTGCCCGTCGTTCTCGTCAACGTGATGGGACGGGCTCCGGGCCGCACCGACGCTGGAAGCCCTAAGTTTTCGTTTCCCCCGGATTGGGCCGAGCTCGTTCCTGAACTGGAGCAGCACCCCGACGATTACCTCGTCACCAAACAGCGCTTGGGCGCGTTCATCGGGACGCCCTTGGACAACTATTTGCGCCAGCGCGGTGTGACCCAGGTGTTCGTCATAGGCGTTTCCACCAGTGCCGGTGTGGAATCCACGGCACGCAGCGCTATGATCATGGCTACAACGTTGTGTTGGTCGTGGATGCGATGACGGACCGCGACGTCGACGCGCATCGTCACAGCATCGAGAAGATTTTTCCCCGGCTGGGTGAGACCGAGACAACTGACAACATTCTGACAATATTCAGCAGCCGCTGAAGATTGTTCCATCGCGCCGCCTGGCGCTACCCATGCCGAGTGAATTCAAGACATCCACACGACGTTATAATGTCGTCATGTCAGCGGAGCATGATTCTCTTCTCTATGCACGGGTCGAAACAGTCCTCGCCGGCGAGATTGCCGATGGAGACCTGAGGATCGGCGACCAACTGCCTACCGAAGACAGCCTCATTGCGCGATTCGAGGTTAGTCGGATCACTGTCCGCCGGGCTATTCAGAATCTTGTGAGCCGCGGTCTGGTCGAGATTCGTCGCGGCAAGGGCACATTCGTCACTGCGCCAAAGATCACCCAAGACCTTAAAGAGCTGAGCGGATTTGTAGAAGATATGCACGCACTTGGCCACAAGCCAACGGCCCGCGTAATCGGTAAGGAAATTGTCACTGCCAACGCGACCGTGGCGCGACAGCTTGCGCTGACAAGGGGCGAGCGGGTCGTCAGAATTCGTCGCGTGCGGCTGGCAGACGGCGTTCCTCTCTCTTTCGACGAAACCTACCTACCCCTGGAGATCGGCAAGAAGATCATCACCAACAATCTGAAGGTCGAGCCCATTTTTTCACTGCTTGAACGCAAATACGATGTTCCGTTGATCGAGGCGGAGTACAAATTGGACGCAGTGGCCGCCGAGAACGAGGTTGCCCGCGCGCTAAGAGTGAAACCCCGGAGCCCGATTTTTCGCATTGAACGAACTTCCTACTCGACGGGCAGCCGTCCAGTCGATTACGAAACACTCTACTACCGGGGAGACCTTGTCCGATTCGTGACACGGCTTGTCCGCAAGACTTCTCGTTGAAAATCTTCCAACGCTTTGCGAGCGTATGAAAGCCCTCATTTCTTCCTGAAATAGTGGTCGATCGCCATCGGCCCAGATCCACCGAATACGAGCGCCGTAAGGCACGCAAGATAGAGCAGATCAAGCTCGTAGCCCGGCGGCCCGAACTGGGCCCGGCCGGACGTCACAGTAAGCAGCTTGATCGAGCTGAACCCGTAGGGGAGATGGACAGTCAGCATCGCTACGAAGAGAACGGCAGCCATCGGCAGACTCACGAGTGGGACAAAAGCTCCGAGCAAAACGGCGAATCCGCCGATGAGTTCGATCAGAATGGTGAGCCATGCCATGAGCTGAGGCGCGGGCACGCCGATCGTATGCAGGATGGCGGCGAAGCTTTCAGGTCCCCTGGATAGTTTCGCGAAGCCATGCTCCATGAAACCATAGCCAACAATCAGCCGTAGGGGAATAGGAGCCCAAACGGCTGCCGAACGTCTTGCCAGGAATGCACGACCTCTGCTTAAGAATACAAAACGGCTGCTGCCTTCCCGTTCCAAAGATTGAGTAAGTTGGTGCATATGCAGAAAGCCTCTCTATTTTCTTGATCGTTATTTTTTTGATCGTCGTCGAACGCGCGAAGCGCGATGAGCGAAACGGGACATCCTTCTTTCGCTTATTATGATGTTATAATGTTATGAAGGTTACAGATTTTGAGAACTCTTTTGCAGACCGCTCGCAATCGGGACCTGGCAGACCCCGGAGTGAAAGATACGCTGCAACCTTCCTTTAGGGCAGCGCTACATTTCTGGTGCAAGCTGGGATGGATCAGCTTCGGCGGTACAGCCGCTCACATCGTCATTATGCATGACGAGTTGGTCGAGAAGAAGCGGTGGATCAGTAATCGAAGCTTCCTCCATGCGTTGAGCCATTGCATGATCCTTCCCGGACCTGAAGCACAGCAGCTTGCGATCTATATCGGTTGGAAGCTGCATGGCAAGCGGGGCGGCATTGTTGCCGGAACACTTTTCGTGCTGCCTTCCATGTTTATTCTGCGGCCCTCAGTGTGGTCTATGTCAGATTCGGTAGCCTGCCTTGGATTGCCGCGATGTTCAATGGCTTGAAACCCGTTGTTATCGCTCTAGTGATCGTCGCCCTACAGACAGTTGCGAGAAAAGCCGTCCGCGGGCCGATTCAAGCTGCCGTTGCAGTGGCCACGTTTGCGGAGATGTTCTTCTTTGAGGCCTCACTGCTCGTAGTGATGCTCACTGCCATCGCTCTGGGAATCGTCCTGACGGCGGTGCGGCCTGGCCTTCTCCACCGCCCGGGCGGAGCAAGCGCCGAAGAGGACAAGAATGAAGAGAGCTATTACATCCACCGTGGTTCGGCCGCGACGAAACCTGTCCCTCTTTTGTGGCCGACGATGAAGTTGGCGCGGTTGTCCTGCTCCTCTGGCTGGTACCGTTGCCGTTGTTCTACTTCTTTGTGGGGGACTTCCATTTTTGGCGGGGCCTCGCGCTGTTCTTTACCAAGACCGCCTTCGTGACGATTGGCGGCTCATATACGGTCATTCCCTATGTAGCTCAGGTTGCTGTGTTGAAACTTCATTGGCTCAGCAGGCTCCAAATGATGGACGGGTTCGCACTCGCGGAGACAACTCCAGGCCCTCTGATCATCGTAGTAGCCTTTGTCGGGTTCATGGCCGGGTACAACCACTTCCACGGCTCGTTGTGGATGGGAACCCTGGGTTTGCTGACGACGACCTTCTATACATTCCTGCCGTGTTTTTTCTTCGTATTTGCCGGTGCGCCGCTGGTGGAACGGACCCAAGACAACTTCATGATGGGAGGCGTCCTAGAACTGGTCACCGCGGTCGTCGTCGGCGCGATCTTAGATCTAACGCTATTTCTAGGGAAAGCGGTGATCTTCCCATCGGGAGTTGCAGATCTCAATCAGCTCAATGTGATCTCTTTGAGCGGGGTGATATTGTCGCTCGCCCTACTCTATCGATTCAAACTGAGGGTGATTCCCCTGATCCTACTGGGCATTGGGTTCGGTTTCATTCGCTATTTCCTGGGCTCTTGACGGCCATTCGACGAAAGCCCGGATAGTCGGCAACCGGAAGGAAGTCTGCTTAGGCTAGCGCTTATGGCTCGACCGGCCCAGACAGTGATGCGCTTAGTGCTCGGATTGCCATCTACTCGGAAGTTAGGCTCCAGTAATCGCCGGAGGGTCAAGTTCTGACCCATTCTCCTTAACTTAGGGGGTTTGAGGAACTTAGGGGGTTTGAGGTAACTTGGCCCTTAGTAGGGCATGGTCGCAAGGAAAACTGGAAACAAACGCCATAGCGGGAAGAATCTACTCGGACCTACCCGAAAGTGCCATCGCCAAGTCATTGATTTGATGAGACTGTGTGTGGTATTCGGGTTGCCACTGCCTCGTCTAAGAAACGTTGGCGAAAATGGTTTTCATGAGCCGGTTCCGCAGACCCCAAGGTCTGGCGCTTTGGCCTCTGCTGCTGACGACGTTGCTCGCCCTGGTATGGACGGCGGGGTGCACTCGTCCGGACGGTCCGCAGAGTGACGACGCTGCCCTCCACACAGAGCAGCACCCAGTGCCATTTCATGAGGAAGGCACAACCTCACCACAGGGAAATTCTGTGGCAACTCAAGAAAGTGGCCACGGCCCTGTAGCCGGGCTTCCGTTCCACGAGTCGAATCTGCCTGCCGGCACGCTGATCACAGTTCGGCTGAAGAATCCCGTAGCGGCCATGAATCCCGGCGGCAACGGAACTTTCGAGGCGCTGATTGACGACCCCGTGGTAATCGAAGGAAACAAATTAATCCCGCGCGGCGCCATCGTTGCCGGCCGCGTGGAGTCTGCGCGTGTTTCCAGCGTCAAGCGCGACCACGGTTATGTCCGGTTAGCCCTCGATTCGATCAAAATGGGAGATGTAAGCCTTCCGATCCAAACCTCCAGCCTGTTCGTGCGCGGGAATACCGCCAATACCCAGGTTGCTCGAGGGGAAGTTGCGCCCGGCGAAACGCCAAGTGAAGCTTCTCCGGTTGTGATTCATCTTGAAAAAGGCCGCCGGCTCACCTTTCGCCTGGCCGAACCAGCCTACGTTGCCGCCAGCCAACTCACCAAAATGGACCGCTAACCGCTCAAGACCATCCTCGGCCGAGTTTTCCACAGAAAGAATTCCCGTTTTAGTGACATCTGCCCTTATGCGGCACACACCCGGCTCTCTATAGTGGGCTCGGCAATGGGAAGTGGTCGAACGAAAGGCAAACCAGAATTCCCATTTCAGGAAAACGAAGGTGTGGGGTAACCCGATAACTGGTTTCTTCCGGGAACGATCCCGCGCAGAGTAGTGAGTATGAGCGCAGCCGCTGAAATTCCGTGGACTCCGCAGGATTCGAATGCGGAACTGCATCCCCTTTTGGAGAACGCCCCGCTTGGTCTGGCGCAATGCCAGCGTGCGGGAAACATCACAGCACTGAGTCCTGCATTGGAACAAATGCTTGGAGGCCGGTCGCGGATTGCACGCTGCCTCAACTTTGCCGACCTGGTGGATCCGCAAGACCGCGCCAAGGCCGAACGCCTGCTCGGTGAACTGTTCGAGAGCCGCCGAGATAGCTTTCAGATGGATTCCGCAAGCAGGGCTGGAAATCTCCGGCCACTGCACTGGACTGCGTGGAGGGTAGCGGGGGCGAACAACGACCCTGATTATGCTCTGGTGCTGGCCGAAGATGCCACCCGGAGCCAGCAGGCCGAGCAGCGGCTGCGCCAGGCCGAGCGACTCGAGGCCGTGGGGCGTTTGGCCGGAGGCGTGGCCCACGACTTCAACAACCTTCTGACGGGAGTGCTGCTGTATTGCGACCTGCTGATGGCCCATCTGGAGCCCTGCCATCGGGTGCGCAAATATGCCGAAGAAATCCGTAACGCGGGCATGCAGGCGACGGGGCTGGTGCGGCAGTTGCTCGCCGTGGCCCGACCCACCACTTGCGAGCCCCGGCTTCTTCTTCTCAACGAAATCGCGGAAGGCATGCGGAACCTGTTGGTTCGCCTGATCGGGGAAAACATTGAGCTGAAGTTCAACCTCGATCCCAACCTGGGGCTGATCAAGATGGATGCCACGCAGTGTCAGCAGATTCTGCTCAACCTGGTTCTCAACGCCCGGGACGCGGTATCCGGGGCGGTGTCCGGGGCGACGTCTGGCGGCGGCCAGATCACGATTGAAACCTGCAATTGCAAAGTGCAGGTGCTCACGGCGACAGACTCTGGTCCGCTGAGCTCGGGTGCGACAAATTCGGGGGCGACAAATTCTAGTGCGCCAAATTCTGGCGCTGGCCGGCCGGCTTTACTGCCATGCGCGCTGTTCGTGGTCGCCGACAACGGCAGCGGCATGGATGCCGGCACCCGCGCGCATCTGTTCGAAGCATTTTTCACGACCAAGGCCGGCAAGGGCACGGGCCTGGGATTGGCCACGGTCTACAACATCGTGAGTAGTAACGGCGGTCTGATCCACGTAGACAGCGCACCTTCATGCGGTACCCGGGTGTCGGTGCTGCTGCCGCTGGTTCCGCAATCAGCTTTGCAGTTCCAGGAGATGCCCCAAGATTTTCAGCCGGAAAGAAATTCGGAAGAACTTATCGTCAAAGAACCAAGAACCGAAGAATTAAGCACCAAAGAATGCAGAGCTAAAGAATAAGAGGAAAAGGAATGAATGCCATGACGTCTGCCGCCCTGAGTCCGATGACTGCGATACCACAAATCCAACCCGCCAATTTTCTCAACCTTCTGATCGTGGACGATGAACGATCGATCCGCGAAGCCTGCCGCGAAGTAGCGCAATCGCTGGGATACACGGCCTACGTGGCCGATTCCGCCGAGCATGCCTACCGGCTGCTCGACACCCAGGCCTTTGACGCAGTGCTGCTCGATCTGCGGCTGCCAGGAGCGGGCGGGTTGGAGGCGCTGCGTCGCATTAAGGAACGTCGTCCCGAGGCGGTGGTCATCGTCGTGACGGGGTATGGCACGGTCCAGTCAGCGGTACAGGCCATGAAGCATGGCGCTTATGACTACGTGACCAAACCTTTCAGCGTGGACGAATTAAAGATGCTGCTCGAGCGCGTGGGCACCCACTTGAAGATGAAGTCGGAGAACCGCTTGCTGCGCGAGAAAGTGAAGTCCAAGCAGGGATTCGGCGGCATCGTGGGACGCGCCCCGGAGATGGAAAAGCTTTATCGCATCATCGCCAAGGCCGCCAACAGCGTGCATCCGGTGCTGATTCTGGGCGAAAGCGGGACCGGCAAGGAAATGGTAGCGAGGTCGATTCATTATTCCGGGCCCTTTCGCGACAAGCCGTTCATTCCGGTCGATTGCGGATCGCTGGTCCCGACGCTGATTGAGAGTGAGCTGTTCGGGTACGTGAAAGGCGCGTTTACCGGCGCAAACCAGAATAAAGACGGGCTTATGTCCATGGCCGAAGGCGGAACCATCTTCCTCGATGAAGTGGGCGAGCTGCCCGTCGATCTGCAGGCGAAAATGCTGCGGGCGATCCAGGAAAGGGAAATCCGTCCGGTGGGCAGTACGCGCCGGATTCCGATCAACGTACGCATTCTGGCCGCCACCAACCGTGATTTGGAGAAGGCCGTGATGCAGGGCGAGTTTCGCCGCGACTTGTATTTCCGGCTCAACGTGCTCAGCCTGCGCATTCCCCCACTGAAAGAGCGGCGGCAAGATATTCCGCTCTTGATCGCTTATTTTCTGGAACGAATGGTGCGGACCTCGGGCCAGGAAAAGATGCTCAGCGACGAAGCTCTCAAAGCGATGCTCGCCTATGACTGGCCGGGAAACGTCCGCGAACTGGAAAATTGCCTCGAACGGACCTACGCTTTCACCAGTGGCCCTCTGATTCACAGCACGGACCTGCCGCGCGAAGTGGCCAATCTGCCGATACCGGATGCGTCGAGCGGGATGGGGGATGGCGCCGTGCCGCGAAAGATCATTCCGATGGCGGAACTCGAAAAGAAGACGATTCTGAGCGCGATCATGGAACTCAACGGCGACAAGCTGCAAGCGGCCCGGTTGTTGGGGATTGGGAAAACAACCCTGTACCGCAAGCTCAAGGACTACGCTACTCAGGGATATCAGTCTTGAGCAGTCCGGCCGTGAGCATACCGATCAGGCATGTTCGGTTCGGAACTTGTTCCTCGGCGGGAGTCCCGCATTGGGACGTAGTTTTGTTGCTTGCATGCTTCTGGGTTGTTAAGCACTGTGTTTTCATCGGGCAGCGCTGTGGCGGCAGACGTGCAACTTGAAAGAGCATGATTCTACTCATTACGCCGTCAGCGAACGGCCCTCAATGCGCCGAGACCTTGCGCACGGCTACCGGCCGGGAAACGCACTGGGCCAAGAACTTGCAGGAGGCTGCCGCCCGCCTGCGCGAGCAAACTTATTCCGCCGCCGTCATCGACCAATTTCTGCTGGAAACCGATCCCGACGAAAGTGATCAGATGATCGAACATCTGGGCACGGCGTTCCCCGTCTACGTCAATTTCGCGGTCACCGGAATGGAACGTCTGGTGCGCGAAGTGCGCGCGGCGTTGCATCGCCGCAAGCGTGAGGAAACCGCCGCCCGCCGCGCCGTCGCCGAGCAGATGAACAGCGAAATGCGCGAGACCTTGACCGCCATGCTGCTTTCGTGCGAACTGGCGATGTCGGTGCCGGACGTGCCCGACCCCGCGGTAGAAAAGATTCGCGCTATCGACAACCTGGCGCGCGAGCTACGCCTCCGGCTGGAAGTGAACTGACATCCTCTACAAAAAAAGGTGAGGACGGCCGCAGCGGTCGTCCGTCAGAGCCTGCTTCGCAGCGAGTCGACAAAGCGCCAGCCCGGCCGCAAATCAGAAACGCATCCATCTAGCTGGGCGAAATTCCCTGCGTCCATAGATCTTGGCGGCCTGGACGCGAAGAAATCTCACCAATATTTGTGTAATCTATTCCTGACATAAAGAAATCTATGCATTACATTATGTCCTCTATTGAGGTCATCCCGAATGCGTCAGGACGAAAAACGCGATCCCGGCCTCCGACTTCTGGGCCTTATTTTTGGAGCCGTGGCACTCTGGGGCGCCAGCTACGTCACTGCTTCCAGAATGATCAATCATTCCTCCGCGAGCGCGAAGTTTCGGGCTGCGGGGGTGGTGATAGGGGTACTCGGCTTCCTGTTTTGGCAGTTGGTAACTGCGAAGCTCATCCTGCTACACGATGAATTCACGCGCCGCATCCATCTGATTGCCCTCGCCATAGCCTTTGCGGCCACTTGGCTTTTCGTCTTCACCACTGATCTGTTGCAGCGCGCAGGTTTCATTCACTTCGTCCTGCTGAGGACGATCTGGCTGGTTATGCTGGCCACCTGGGGACTAGCGATTTGGGGTGGGGAGTGGTATTACCGCCGATGAAAAACCGGCTTCGGGTTCTACGAGCGGAACAGAACTGGTCCCAGGCGGAGCTGGCCATGCGTGTGGGCGTTACACGTCAGGCCATCAATGCGATCGAGACCGGCAGGTATGATCCCGGGCTTCCGCTGGCCATGAAAATAGCGCGTGCCTTTGAGACGAAAGTGGACGACATCTTTGAACTGGAGGATAAGGACTGATGCGTGCCTTCCGTTATGTTCAACTCATCGAGCGGCCGAGGGAAGAAGTTTTTGCCTTCATGATGGACTTCAACACCGCGTCACGCTGGCGCAATATGGTGCGCCGCATAGAAGTGGCTGGCGGTGGGCCAGTGCAGCAGGGCTCCAAGCTCCTGATGACGATGGACGTCCTGGGAAAGACGGTGCAGGGCGAGTCGGAAGTCTGGCGTTACGAACCACCGCACCGGGTCGGGCAACGCAACACCCGCTCCGGCGTCACCGGCGTGTTCGAGTACATTCTCGAACCCGACAAATCCGGGACGACCGTCATCTTTACCTGCGATCTTCACCTGCATGGCTTAACGTGGCTGGCCCTGCCCTGGGTCCTGCACTCCAACCGAAACCGGTTTCGCGATCAACTCGCTTCGCTGAAGCGAGCCATTGAGCAGAAAGCCTGAGGCAAGAAGAGACGTTCCAGCTTCTGTCCTGTGGCCTGCAAAATCCCGGCGGCCACGCTAAAATTCCTTCCCGTTACTCGCGATTCACATTAGAATAGACCGGCCTGGCAGGCGGAATCCTTTGTCCCTCGGGGCATTTCCGCGTCCACCCCAGGGAGGTGCTGTGCACGTCCTCGTTACCGCCGACTCGCTCTCCGGATCATGGACCTACACCCGCGAACTTGTGACCGGGCTGGTCACGCGCGGCGTACGAGTCACGCTGGTCAGCTTTGGAGAGATTCCGCTGCCCGAGCAGACTTCGTGGATGGATCATCTGCATGGCCTCGATTACCGGCCCACAGCTTTTCGACTGGAGTGGATGCAGGAAGCGGAAGAGGATTTGGTGGAATCGTCCGCCTTCCTTGCCGCGCTGGTTCGCGAACTGCGGCCCGATGTTTTGCATCTGAATCAGTTTTGCTACGGGAGCCTTCCAGTTGATGTACCGCGCATCGTGATGGCTCACGGCGATTTGATCACGTGGAAGCATGCCGTGCACGATCAGGCGCGCCGTCCAGAACGTTCGTTGAATTGGTATCGCAATACCGTGACCGACGGACTGGCCGCGGCGGACGCGGTCGTAGCCCCCTCGGCATGGATGCTGGAGCGAATTTCCGCTTGTTACGGTCGCCCGCGGCGTGGAGAAGTGATCTATCCTGGGCGCAATCCGATTTTTTTCAATCCCTACGTCAGCAAAGACGACTGCGTGCTGGCAGTCGGGCGGCTGGTCGACGCCAGCAAGCAGGTTTTCTTGCTTACCCAGCATCCGTATTCGGTCCCGGTCTGCATTGTGGGTGCCGAACATACGGTGCCGATGCCGCGCATTCCCATCCGCGCGGACGTGAAGGTCGACACTGAGCAGACCTCGGTGGCGATCCGTGGCCCGCAGACCGAAGCGCAGCTGCGCGCTCTCTACAGCCGTGCGGCGATTTACGCCGCGACAGCGCGCTACGAACCTCTCGGCATGGCCACGCTCGAAGCCGCGTTTTCCCGCTGCGCCATTGTGGCCAATGACATTCCAAGCTTCCGCGAGATTTGGGGAGACGCAGCGCTCTACTTCCTCACGAATGACGCGGCCAGCCTGGCCGACAAGATTCGCCTGCTCAACAACGACCGTCCAATGCGCCGTGCCTACGCCGAGATGGCCTACACCCGCGCCCGCGAACGCTTCACCACCAAGCGCATGATTGACGACTGCCTGCAGCTTTACCGGAGTCTGCTACCCGCTCGTTCCGTCGCCGCCTGAGGCCGTCGATCCAAGAAAAATTCTGTCATTCCGACGCAGCCCGAGCCCAGCGAGCGAGGCGACGGCAAGGAGGAATCTGCTTCATCTCCCTGCTGCACAACCTCCGCCAGTCGTGGTATCTTTTATCCCTACTAGAAATCCGTAAGGTTTGGAGGAATGAGGTCATGGCTCAGGTAAAAATCACTGTACGCCCCAACGGTCCGCTCCGGGTCGAGGCTCCGGAAGGCTCCATCGAATTGGTCGATGTCAACGGCACTCCGTTCGATCTGACCGGGAAGACGGCATTCTCCCTCTGCCGCTGCGGAGGATCGGTCAACAAGCCCTTCTGCGATGGAACCCACAGCAAAATCGGATTCCAGGGCGCAGAGTTGGCCGTGAAGAAAGCCGAAGGCGGCTCGTAGTCGCGCGGCGGAGGGGACCGTGCACGATCGCGAACTGGGAATGCATCGCCGCATTACCCGCCGTGATTTTCTGAACGGCGTTGCGGTGACGGCGGGCGCGGCCCTGATGCCGTGGGATCTTGTGGCCGCAGGGCGTGGTGAAGGGCAGGCCGCAGTCGGTCCTGAAAGTTCTTCCAACTACTATCCACCCGCGCTTACCGGGATGCGCGGCAGCCATCCCGGCTCGTTCGACGCCGCTCACAGCCTGCGCGACGGCACGTTCTGGGATTCGGCGGGCAAGCCAGAAGATACCGGCGAAACTTACGACTTAGTTATTGTTGGCGGCGGCATCAGCGGCCTGGCTGCCGCACACTTCTACCGCAAGGCCACCGGCGGGAAGGCCCGCATCCTCATCCTCGAGAACCACGACGATTTTGGGGGACACGCCAAGCGCAACGAGTTCCGCGTGGGCGGCCGGATGTTACTCGGCTACGGTGGCACCTACTCGATCGAAAGTCCGGAACCCTACAGCGAAGTTGCGAGAGGCGTGATCGAGGAATTGGGAATCGAGGTTAAGAGCTTCCCGAAATATCTGGACAGGAATCTCTACGGGTCCATGGGGCGAGTTCCCAAGATTTTCTTCGACAAAGAAACCTTTGGAATCGACAAGCTCGTGGATGATCCTTGCCCATTTCCCGGCGGCGAAACCTTCGATCTTGCCGTTGCCGGGCCGGACGCCTGGGCGCATTTCCTGGCGGAGGCGCCGATTGGCGAGCAGGCGCGGCAAGACGTCGCTCGCTTGTGCCGCGAGCAGAAAGATTATCTTCCCGGACTGAGTGCCGAACAGAAAAAAGATCGCCTGGCGCGCATCAGCTATGCCCGGTTCCTGACGGAACAGGTGGGTGTGCATGGAGATGTAGTTCGCCTCTACCAGACCATTTCGCAAACTCTGTTCGGCGTGGGTATCGAAGCCATTGCCGCGATCGACGCATCGGATACAGGCTACCCGGGCTTCAGCGGGATGAGCCTCGAGGCAATTGGGCTAGCCAGCGAACGAAATTATTTCTTCCACTTCCCCGACGGCAATGCCAGCATCGCTCGCTTGCTCGTGCGCAAATTGATCCCGGAAGCCGTCCCTGGCAATTCCGCGACCGACGTAGTCACCGCCAGAGCGAACTACGCCAAACTGGATGAGAACAAGTCGCCGGTGCGCATTCGATTGAACAGCACGGCAGTGCGGGTGAAACATGCGGGCAATCCGGCGGCGGCCAGAGAGGTTGAAGTCGCCTATGCTCGCGGCGGAAAAGTGTACACAGTCAAGGGCGGGCACTGCATTCTGGCTTGCTGGAACATTGTGATTCCTTACATCTGTGAAGAACTGCCCGAGCCGCAGAAACAGGCGCTGGCCTCGGCGCAGAAAATCCCGCTGCTCTACAGCAACGTGCTGTTGCGGAACTCGACTGCGTTTCAGAAGCTGGGAGCGAATTCGATTTACGCTCCGGGCGGCTACCATTCTTACGTTGACATGGACCTGCCGGTCAGCATGGGCGACTATCATTGCCCGCGCGCGCCGGAGGATCCGCTCGTCGTGCACATGAGCAAGTCGCCATGCAAAGCTGGGCTGCCGGCGCGAGATCAACACATCGCCGGCCGCATGGAACTCTATACCACGACGTTTGAAACCATCGAGCGCAAGATTCGTGAACAACTGGCGCGAACGCTGGGCCCGGGCGGATTCGATCCCGCACGCGACATCCTCGCCATCACGGCTAACCGCTGGCCGCACGGCTATGCTTACGAGTACAGCAGCTTGTGGGACAAGTTTGTGCTGGAGGGCGGAGAAACGCCGTGTGAGAAGGCGCGAAAACCCTACGGCCGGATCGCCATCGCCAATTCCGACGCCGGCGCCCGTGCCTATACGGACGAGGCCATCAACCAGGCGTGGCGGGCGGTGGGGGAAATCACGAAAACCTAGCGATCACGGAATTGTGCTCGCGCGCGGAATGCGACTTAGCGACTAATCTCTCTGTCCGCTTTTCAATTGCGTAGCTTTGTTCTTCGCGTCCTGCGCTTGCTGCGTCATCCCTTTGGCTTGGTAAGCATCCGCGAGAGCGTTCTCGAGTTCGGGATCATCGCCGCTCTGCTGCTGTTCCTTCAGAAACGAAGCGATGGCGTCGTCGTACTGCTTTAGCTGCGCCTGAGAAATCCCCATCCGGTAGTCGACTCCGCTAGCCCGTGGATCGAGCCGCAATGCGGTTTTGTATTCGTCGATCGCGGCAGCATGATTTCCCTGATCGGCGAGCGCCATCGCCAAGCCGGCGTGGCCGTCCACTTGATTCGGTTCCTCTGCCACGAACTTGGTAAATTCCTCTTGCGCCTCTTTCGCCTGCCCCTCGCTGAGATACGCGGCCCCTAGCTCCATGCGAGCGTTTGCGTTCTGAGGCTGCAGCTCCAGTACCCGCTTCAGTTCGCCAATCCCTTCGGGGATTTGCCTGCTGGTGAAGTATTCATGCGCGAGCGCGTAATGCGCGGACGCATCCTGAGGGCTCTGCTTAACCTTCTTTTGAAGCTCGGCGATCATCCGATCAACACTCTTTTGCGCGACGATCGCGGAACGAAAGTGGATTTCGGAGCCGCGCCAACGCTGCACTCCGAAGGCCGTAACCACGACCACCAGGGCGACCACGATCAGAACGCCGACACGGCGCGGAGAATCGTGTTGCGGCGCCATGCGTGCAATCAGAGCGCCCAGAATTACTCCGCTGACCAGGCCTCCGCCATGGCAGGCATTGTCGATGCCGGGGATCATGGCTCCGAATATGACGTTAAAGCCGATGAAGAACAGAAGACTCCTCAGCGTTCCCTGGATCGCGACCTTGGGAATTGAGAATTCGCCGAGGTAGAACGATGCCGCCAGAGCCCCCGCCAGTCCAAAGATCGCGCCCGACGCACCCACACTCAGCACCTGAGGGTTCCACGCTACGCTGGCTAAACCTCCGGCCACTCCGGTGATGAGATAGATGGCAGCGAATGTCCAACGTCCGTAAAGCGATTCGCACAGCCTGCCCAGATCCCACAGGCACCACATGTTGAAGGCGATGTGCATGAGGCTGCCGTGCAGAAACATGTAGGTGAACAGACGCCACCAGTCTCCCGACAACGTCCGAAGACCGAAGTTGGCTCCGAAGTGTATGGACACGTCGGAGGAAAACTCTTGAAGCGGACTCAGAAAGGCCAGAGGATCGGGGCTGGCGATCACCATCGCGATAAAGACCATCACATTGGCGCCTAGGATGATCTGGGTGAGAGAGACGCTGGATTCGCGCTGGACCCAGGGAGCCGTGATGACGGGCTGCCTCGCATTCTCGTCGAGTTCGCCGCGTTGCGCCGCCTCGTGCTGCACGCACCACGGGCAGATCTTCTTGAGTGAGAATGCCGGCATCTGCCGGCCGCATCGAGTGCAGTTCGCCATGGGTCTATAAAAGAGTATCAGCAGCGGGCGATTTTTTGGGAGGGCCCGTCTTCAGTCGTGCCGTGAAGAGTGCCGTGGAAGCGCGGCGTGGAAGAGCGGCGCTTCAGCGCCGCGTCAAGGTTACAGATAAGTTCGGGCTTCAGCCCCCGAGGGCGGGCATTCGAATCAATGAATCGTTTTGGTTTTGCGCGACATGTAATCCATCAGCAAGTACTGGCCCAGGGTGTAGGGAGTGGTGAAGTAGGCCTTGCCGCGGCACATCTCGGTGACTTTTTGCACAAACTGCACCAAGCCGTAATCGGACGCCAGCATGAACGTGTTGATGAGCACGCCCGCGCGCTTGCACTTCGAAACTTCTTCCAGCGTCTGGCTCACAACGAGTGGGTCGAGACCGAAGGCGTTCTTGTAAATGCGGCCGTCTTCGAGCGTCAAAGCCGAGGGCTTGCCGTCGGTAATCATTACGATCTGCTTCATGTCTTTCTTTTGCCGCTGCAGGATTCTCTGCGCCAGCCGCAGGCCCTCGCGGGTGTTGGTGTAGTAGGGCCCGACCTTTACGCGCGCGAGCTGCGAAAGCGGAACTTCTTCCGCGGAATCGTGAAAGAGCACCAGCGAAAGCGAGTCACCGGGATACTGCGTGCGGATCAAGTGCGACAGCGCCATCGCGACTTTCTTGGCGGGAGTGAAACGGTCTTCGCCGTAAAGAATCATCGAATGCGAACAGTCGAGCATCAGCACCGTCGCGCACGACGACTGGTACTCGCACTGGTGCACCTGCAAATCGGAGTATTCGATGTTCAGCGGCAGCGTCAGTCCTTCGCGTTGGATCGCGCTCGACAGCGTCGCGGTAATGTCGAGGTTCAGCGTGTCGCCGAACTCGTAGGTCTTGGCCGACCCACTGGTCTCGATGCCGGTCGCGAGATCGCGCGTGTCATGCCGCCCAAAGCTCGATTTGCCCAGCGAACCCAGCAAATTGCGCAGCGATTTGAAACCGAGGAAATCTAGGCTCTTGTCGGTGATTTCGAACTTGGCCTGTTGCGCCTCGCCAGTCTGCCCGCCGACGCTCGACTTGCGTGATGGGTCGTGCGGTTCGTCGATGGAAATGTAGTCTTCCTGCTGCATGCGCTCGATAAGCTTTTCAATGAGTTCGTCGAGTTGCCCATCCGCCTGCATTTGCTCGATCTGCTCGCGCAGTTTCTCATCGAACATCCCACCGTTCATCAACGCCTGCTCGATGGCTCGCTTGAGTTCGTCCAGCGTCTGCTCGCCTTCGGGCAGTTCATACCACATGGAATCCTGAAACCCGCTTTGCAGCAGATAGTCCGAGAGCGCGCTGAGCAAGTCCTCCATGCTCATCTCGCCCGCGGGATCAGGCACGTATTTGGAGTAACGAATGCGTTTCATAAAAGCAGCTACGAGCTGCGAGCTTCGAGTCTGGAGTTCCGGGTCTTGTGCTCGTCGCTCAAGACTCGAAGCTCGCAGTTCAATTAAATTGCCTTCTCTGCCGGTACGGCCGCTCATCCGGCTCGACTGATTTCTCGCGCACCGGCTCCGGCTTCTTCTCTCCAGCTTTGAACACGCGCTCCTCGCTGCGGCCTATGCGTTTATGCGCATACAGGCCTTCGAGGATGAATTCCGCCGCCGACACCTGCTGCTCGGGACTGTCTTTCTGCGAAACGCTGAGCGGGCCGAGCTTGTCGATCAGGCCCTGAATTTCTTTCAGATTTTCCAACGCTTCGACGGCCGGGACAGAATCTGACAACTGAATCTCGCCGCCCAAATCGAACCACTGCACAATTTGCTGGACGTTGGCGCCGGTGTAGTACTCGTCGTAGGTCTTGGCGATCGCGGCGCGAATCAGTTCTCGCCCTACGTGGTCCGCACCTTTCATCTCGCCCTCGTATTCCAGTTCGAGCTTGCCGGTAATCGCAGGCAGGGCGGCGTAGACGTCGCTGATGCGCGGCACAACGACTTTCTCGTCGTTGCGAATGGCGCGGCGCTCAGCGTTTGAAACTACATTTTCCATCGCCGAAATAGGCAGGCGCTGGCTCACGCCAGAGCGCTTGTCGATTTTCTTGTCTTCACGGGCGGCGAAGGCCACGCGCTCGATGACTTCCTGCACGTAATTCGGCAAGTGCAAGGTGAACGAAGGCTGGTTGTGGCCGTTGCGCCTGGTCCAGGCTTCCTGCGCCGTGATGGCGATGCCTTCCTCGACCGTTGCCGGATAGTGCGTGCGAATCTCCGAGCCGATGCGATCTTTCAGCGGCGTAATGATCTTCCCGCGGGCCGTGTAGTCCTCCGGATTCGCGCTGAACACCAGGGCCACATCGAGCGGCAGACGGACGGGATAGCCTTTAATCTGCACGTCGCCTTCCTGCATGATGTTGAAGAGTCCCACTTGAATTTTTCCAGCGAGGTCGGGTAGTTCGTTAATGGCGAAGATGCCGCGGTTGGCGCGGGGGAGCAAGCCGTAATGAACTGTGAGTTCACTCGACAGTTCGTGACCACCGCGAGCTGCTTTAATGGGGTCGATGTCGCCAATCAAATCGGCAATCGTGACATCCGGCGTGGCCAACTTCTCTACGTAGCGCTCATCCGGCGAAAGATATGCGATGGGCGTTTCGTCGCCGAGCCGCGCTACTTCCTCGCGGCAACGCCGGCAGATCGGAGCGTAGGGGTTGTCGTGCACTTCGCATCCGGCGAGATATGGCATGTGCGGATCGAGCAGGGTGGTCAAGGCGCGAAGGATGCGGCTTTTGGCCTGACCGCGCAATCCCAGCAGAATAAAATTATGGCGCGAAAGAATGGCGTTGATGATCTGCGGCACGACCGTATCGTCGTAGCCGACAATGCCGGGGAACACAGGAGCGTCACCGGTCGCGCGGAGACGACTGGTCAGGTTATCGCGTAGCTCGTCTTTAACGTGGCGTGTGCGCAAACGCTCTTCGGAGAAAATACTGCGGCGCAGTTCACCCAGCGTGCGCGGAAGAGTACTCATGACAGGAACCCCCACAAACAAACTTCTCCGATTATACGCGCCGGTGCGCGATGGCGTTGTTGCAAGCGCCTCTCAATGCTGACGCGTATCTCTAGTGGGCGTGCCCGTTCCCACCGGCCTTCTCGCGCACTCGCGCCGCGCGACGCAGGTTGGGAAGAATGTTTTCCAGAAACGCTGCGACCGCCTGGATTCGCTCGCGCTCAGACCGCATCGCGAGCAGCTTCTGCTTGAAGTCGAGATCGAGGGGCAGAGAGCCCGCGAGACAAAAAGAAAGAGTGCTGTGGTCGGCCGCGGAGAGATCTTGCACCGCTCCGGCCAGCGACAGAATTTCCAGGTGCACCTGGATCGCCCGTGCCTTTTCGTCAGCGGACGGAGTGCCGGGTTCATCGGGCACGAGCAGCACCTCGGCCTGCAAAAAGGATCGCTCACGGTTCAATTCGAGCACCTCAAAACGCTCGCGGCCTTCGGCGACCAGGTCCATGCGGCCGTCAGGATACTGTTTCGTTACGCTAACGATCTCGGCGGTGCATCCTACTTCCGCAAAACCTTCATCCATTGCGCGCACAACGCCGAACGGAGCGTGGCTTGCGAGACACTCGCCGATCATCTCCTTGTAGCGAGGTTCGAAAATGTGCAAGGGCAGGGGCGTGCCAGGAAGCAGGACGAGGTCGAGCGGAAACAAGGGGAGCAGGGCCACGAAGTCTCCAGTGTAGGGGGCGCGCAGAACCGAACGAGCTTCCCGATTGTACGATACGTGCCCGCACCGATTGTGCAACGTCGCGGCTTGCAGCTTGACTTGCGGAGCGGCGGAGGATAGAACGCGAGCATGGAACTTACGGGAAAAGTAGTCGTGGTGACGGGCGCTTCGATGGGCATCGGCGAGGCGATCGCGAAAGTGTTTGCCGAGGCAGGCGCGAGCGTGGTGCTGTTGTCGCGCGACACAGCACGGGCTGAGGCGGCTCGCGTTCGAATCGGTTGTCTCGATCGCACTGCGGCGTTGTCTCTCGATGTCCGCCACTCCGAAGATATCGACCGGGTGCTGGCCTTGACCCTGCATCACTTCAAGCGCATCGATGTCTGGATTAATAATGCCGGGCATGGCCTGCTCGATTCCGTCGCGGAGACGGACATGCAAGCCTGCCACGAACTCTTTGAGACCAACTTCTTCGGTGCGATGTCGGCCATGCAGGCGGTGATCCCGGTCATGCGGCAGCAGGGTGGCGGAACGATTATCAATATCTCGAGCGTCGCTGGGCACATTCCAATCCCGTTTCATGCTTCCTATAGCGCCACCAAGTTCGCGCTGAACGCCATCGGCAAGGCTGCAGGAGTCGAACTGAAGAAGGACGGCATTCATGTGCTGACTGTTTGTCCCGGCTACGTGAGCACGGGGTTCAGCGAGAATGCGGTTCGAGGAAACGAATTGAAACGAGTGCGTCCGGGTTCGGTGCGCGGCATTACCGCTGAACGCGTGGCTCGCGCCACGCTGAGCGGATACTTGAAGCAGAAGCGGGAAGTCATAGTCCCGTGGACAATGCACGGGTTCGTGAAGCTCTATCAGCTGTTCCCTTCGGTGGTGGAGTGGGGGATGGGCAGGATGGCGAAGTAGTTTGCCCTTCGAAAGATGAACGGCACTCCCGACTATCCCAGTTCGGTCAGCATGGCTTCCATTTCCGATTGCGCGTGCAGGTTGCCGGTGCGCCGGGCCGAGGCAATGCCGTCGCTGAGCATCTTCTTGGCGTCGTCGGCGCGTTCGGCCCGCACGAGCGTTTGCGCGGCCATGAAATATCCGGCGGTGTATTCGGGATGGTTCTCAAGCAGAATGGCGAACTCCGCCAACGCCCGGTCAAAGTCTCCCTGCTTGGAGTACTCCATGGCGAGGCCGTAACGCGCGAACGCGTCCTTAGGATTTTCCGTGAGGATTTCGTTGAGCGTGGCGATGCGATCCATAGTGTCGGCGGGAAGCGTCGGAGAAATGTCGAACAGTTCCCAGTCACGAGATTACTACAACCCGCAACGTCAACGCGCGGCGGACTTCAGTGTTAACCGACCTCTGGTGAAGACTCGCCAGAGCTACTGCAACTGATTACAATGGCGAGTCCCAACAAATTCTGACTTCGAGGTCGCGAAATTGGCCTGTCCCTACTTTATGCCGGTGGCGAGACTCGAATACGGCTCCTGGCCGCATCCCGCACGGCTTCCACTTGGCGGCGGATGGTGTGGGCACTGCACGGCACCCGGCCACGAAGGCGAACTGCCGCCGCAGGATGTTCTGGAGGCATTCTGCAATCTTGGATACGCCAGCAGTTGCAATTGGTCGCCGGCTGAGCGCGTTTGGGACGCAGTGCGATTCGCGGTCTCCGCTCCACCCGACTTTGCGGAACGTGCTGCCCCACAGAAGGTCGCCGCGCTGCCGGCTCGCTTGCTGGTTCTGCGTTATGTTTGCGAGCGAGATCACCGGCCGGTGGAACATGGCGATTTGGAATTTGACCTGGCGCAGGCGGTCTGGCTGCGGCGGCATGACGACGCACGCATTCAGAAGATGGCGGAATGTTTTCTCGAGTCGTATCTGAAAAAGAAAGCTTGAGTTGCGCGGCTCGCGGAAACGGCCTTAGTACGAAAGGGAAACATTTATGACCGACGATTTGCTTGTGCCCCGCCCGGTGGGCGATTCGCAATCGGAGATGGCAGAAATCGTTCTGCCGAACGATGCCAATCCGCTGGCCGCCCTGCTGGGCGGACGCCTGATGCACTGGATCGATCTGGCGGGCGCCATGGCGGCACATCGTCATTCGCGTAGCTACGTGGTCACCGCGTCTGTCGATCACATCGACTTTCTCGTTCCCGTGCGGGTGGGAGATCTCGCGATTCTGCGCTCGTCGGTCAACCGCGTATTCCAGACTTCGATGGAAGTCGGCGTGAAAGTCTTCGTTGAGAACTACATTGCCGATACATCGCGGCACGTGGCGTCTGCCTACCTGACCTTTGTGGCCATCGATAGCGCTGGGAATCGGGTGAAAGTTGCGCCAGTGATTCCTGAAACGGAAGAGCAGCGGCGGCGCTACGAGGACGCTGGACGACGCCGAGAAATCCGGCGGGCTGAGTTGGAGCGGCGGCGCAAGACGCGCTGATGGCGATGTCGGCAATCATTTTTTTTTACGTGTTTCGCTAAAATCCTTGTTTCCTTTCAGTTGCGGGTGGGGTATCCGCCGGATCTCCGCAAAATATTGAGCCGCAATGGGTTGCACGTAAATTATTGCAGAACAAAGAGTTGGCTCCGGACTTCGGGGAGGGTCTGAGCCGAACTTGGGGAAAGTGTTTGGGTGCATTCCCAATTCTGGACTGTGCGTTTTTCTCAGTAAAGGTTGTTCGTCACAGTTCGGGCTGTGGATCGTTGTGGAAATCGGCGGATCTCCAGGCGGGGCGCGCCTCAGCCGTACCGTAAGGATCGGAAGAAATAATTGGACCTGAGGCCCCCTCAGCGGCTAAAGCCGCTGTTCTATCTTGGCCACCGGGCGGCGCGGCTGGAAGCCGCGCCCTTTCAAGGCGAAACTGACGTCGTCCATAAACGGCGAAATTGATGTCGTCGTCTGGGGTACCCACCCTTCGAAAAGCGCGAAGGGTGGGGCAGCCTTGTGTGGTGAGGGCGGACACAACAAATCGAGAGTGGACTAGCCTGCCCGCAGTTCTATCTTGGCCACCGGGCGGCGCGGCTGGAAGCCGCGCCCTTTCAAGGCGAAACTGATGTCGTCCATAAAAAGCGAAATTGATGTCGTCGTCTGGGGTACCCACCCTTCGAAAGGCGCGAAGGGTGGGGCAGCCTTGTGTTGTGAGGGGGATGCAATAAATCGAGAGTGGACTAGCCTGCCCGCAGTTCTATTTTGGCCGTTGGGCGGCGCGCTGGAAGCCGCGCCCTTTCAAGGCGAAACTGATGTCGTCCATAAAAAGCGAAATTGATGTCGTCGTCTGGGGTACCCACCCTTCGAAAAGCGCGAAGGGTGGGGCAGCCTTGTGTTGTGAGGGCGGAGGCAATAAATCGAGAGTGGGCTAGCCTGCCCGCAGTTCTATTTTGGCCACTGGGCGGCGCGGCTGGAAGCCGCGCCCTTTCAGACCGGTTCGGAATGACAAGGGGAGAGACAGACCGGTTCGGGATGACAAGGGCACTATATAATCTGAACAGATCTTTCTGACTACGTTCATTCTTGCTACGTTTTTTTGCTACGTTTCATTTTTGCAATTCGTATCCGGGAGTGTGATTCTTTGAGCTCGCATGTGCCGCATCAGCATGGAGGACCGCCGCCGCAGGGGCCGCAGCCGCTGCCGGGGGTGGACGCTATTATTGCCGTTGGGTCGGGAAAGGGCGGCGTGGGCAAGACCACGCTGGCGGTGAACCTGGCCGTTGCGTTGGTTAAGATGGGACACAAAGTCGGGCTGCTCGATGCCGACGTATATGGGCCGAACGTGCCGCTGATGCTGGGGGTCAACGCGCAGCCGCGGATGGTTGGCGAGAACCGCATTGAGCCGATTCAGGCTTTCGGGTTGAAGGTAATTTCTGTCGGTTTTCTCAATCCCGGCGACAAGCCCATCATTTGGCGCGGGCCCATGCTGCACCAGATCATGCGGCAGTTTCTGGGGCTGGTGGAGTGGGGACAACTCGACTATCTGATTGTCGATCTGCCGCCGGGGACGGGCGACATTGCGCTGTCGCTGGTGCAGACGGTGCCGCTGACGGGCGCGGTGGTGGTTTCGACTCCGTCCGACGTTTCGCTGCAGGATGCGCGCAAGGCGATTGAAATGTTTCGGCAGATGAAAGTGGACGTGGTGGGCGTGGTGGAGAATATGAGCTACTTCACTTGTCCGCACTGCCAGCATGAAGTTGACATTTTTTCCCGCGGCGGTGCTGAAAAGATGGCGGCGCAGTTTGGGGTGTCGTTCCTGGGGAACATTGCGCTTGACCCGGAAGTGCGCAAGTCTGGCGACGGCGGCAAGCCAGTGGTGCTCGAAGGCGAGAACTCGCCGCACGCTAAGTCGATTTATGAATTTGCGCAGAGAGTGGCGGCGCGCACGGCGGAGATCAGGGCAAGCGCTCCGGCTAGCGTAATTCAGATTCAGTAACGGACAGCGTATCGCGGTCTGTCGTCCTGAGCGCTGGCGCAAGCCAGGCTGAGGGATCCTACGTCGGTCAGCCATCACGACGCAGTGAGTGAGACTATCGGCTGCTCATGCCATAATCACCCATCGTGCACAGGCAACGTACGCGCATCGTGAGGTCCCTCACCGCGGCTTTGCCGCCGCTCAGGATGACAAGGGCTTCGAATTGTTGGGGCTTTTGAATCTTGCCAGGCGAAAGATTGGTTGCGGCTCGCGGTCTTTCAGAATGAGATCTGCCATCATCTCTCCGATTGCTGGGCCGTGCTTGAAGCCGTGGCCTGAGCCCCCGCCGACAATCCACACTTTTTCGTTTTGGGGATGGCGGTCGATGATGAAGTTGCTGTCAGGCGTCTGCTCGTACTGGCAGACGCGCGTTTCGACCAGCGGCGCATTTCTCAGGGCAGGGAAGCGGAAGGCAACATATTCGCGAATGTCTTTTAATGTGTCCTGACTGATCACGCGCTCGCCGTTGGTGGGATCGAAGGCGGGTCCACGGGTGTCGTCGGCGATTTTGAAGCCGCGGCGGGCGTCGCCTGAGAGGGCGCCGGGGATGCCGTAGCGGAAACGGTCGCGGTGGTCGGCCCAGACGGGGAGATGCGCGTCGCTGAAATATTGGGCGTGGCGCGCGGGGACGCCGAAGAAAAAGACATCCTGCTTCGTGGGTTGAATCAGACTGCCGATGATTCTGGGAAACAACGTTCCCAGCCAAGGTCCGCAGGCGAACACATAGACGTCTGCCGTGAGCCACGAACCGTCGCGTAACTTCACCCCGCGAGGCAGGGTTGCTCCTAACCCTCCGCGGAGGACTTCAATCTGCCGATAGGTGCCTCGCATCGCCACGAACGCGTCCACGACAGCCTGGCAACTGGCGCGGGCGTCGAGGTATCCACATTCGGGCTCGAAGATTCCTCCCTCGATGTCTTCAAAGTTGATCTGCGGCCAGCGCTTTTTCATCTGCGGCGTCGAGAGTTCCTGGAATTTGATTTTCGCCGCGCGCAGCGCCTCAAGTGATCCGGGCTCGAAGGCGTCGTCGTTATTGAGTCCCGAGGCCATCCACAGGACGCCGGTACGGTGCAGGAATTGACGCTTCCAGCGCCGCTCGTATTTTGTCCAGAGCTTAAGGGAACGAGAGGCCATCTCCGAGTAAGGTTGATTGGGACCGTAGGTGCCGCGCATGATGCGGGTCTCGCCGCCGGAGGATGCGCGCGAATTGCCCGGTCCCCAGGCGTCGAGCAGCGTGACTCGGGCGCCGCGTTCGAGAAGATGGAGGGCGGTCCATCCGCCGAAGGCTCCGGCGCCGATGACTGCGATGTGTGGATTCTTCATAGGTATGTTTCCATCAGATGGAGAGCTTACACGAAGGAAAAGCCCCTACCCAGTTTCTCGAACTCGGCCGGACCGCAACTTTCATCCAAAAGGCAAGCTCCTGCATCTAAAATAGTTAGGTAAAATGGATGGGAAGCGGTTTCTTCCCCCGGCTAGCCGCCGCTCGGACTGAGACAACTGAAATCATTGGCTGACATCATTCGCTGAAATGGTTGCGTATGCCTGCTGACCCTAATATCGGGAATCGCGAACGCGAAATTCTGACTGCGCTGGTGGAGACGTTTATTTCCACGGGCGAGCCGGTGGGTTCGCGCACGCTGGCGCGGTCGAATCGCGAGGGGCTGAGTCCGGCATCGATTCGCAACGTGATGGCTGACCTGTCGGATGCCGGCTTTCTTGAACAGCCGCACGCCTCGGCCGGGCGCGTGCCGACGACGGAGGCGTATCGCTATTACGTGGAGCAGATTTCCGGCAGCGCGCGGCTGGCGCCGCAGGAAGAGACCATGATTTCGGATTCGCTGGCCGGCATTACTGACGTGCAGGAGTTCATGGAGCGGACCTCGCACGTGCTGTCGCTGATTTCGCGAAACGTCGGCGTGACGGTCGCCACTACTGGGCCGAAGAATGCGCTGGAGCATGTTTATTTTTCGCGGCTGGGTGAACAGAAAGTACTGGCTGTGCTGGTCACGCGTTCCGGACTGGTGCGCGACCGGGTGCTGCGGCTTGATTTGTCGCAGTCGGAACTGGACCTGGCGGCGCGGTACATCAACGAGAATTTCCGCGGCTGGACGATGGAATCGATGCGGGCGGAACTGGCTCGCCGCCTGGAGCAGGAGCGCAGCGAATACGATCGGCTGATGAATTCAATTGAACAACTTTATAAGCAGGGCGCGTTGGCGGCTGAGCAAGGATCGCAGGTTGTGTTCGTCGAAGGCGCGGCGAACCTGGTCACCGGCGAGCAGGACCGGGAGCGCCTGCAGGAGATGCTCAAGACGCTGGAGGAGAAAGAAAAAGTTGTGCAGCTTCTGGGCGCGTATCTCGATGTGAAGCAGGAGGCCGTGCGAGTCGTCATTGGACTCGACCAGACGCTGCCGTCGATGCAGAATTTTGTGTTGATCGGAGCGCCCGCGCATGCCGGCAACGAAGTGATGGGTTCGCTGGCGGTGATTGGGCCTACGCGCATGGACTATCAGCATACGATTACCGCGGTTTCGTATATCGCGCGGTTGTTTGACAAGATTTTGAATGAGTCGGAGTAGTACAACATTATTGAAGATCGGGTTATGAAGATTGGGTTATGAAGAAAGCAAACGGAAAATCGGAAACGGAAATGGCAGGACTTGATCTGGAGCACGAACTTCCTCCCGCAGACGGCGATGATCGCGGGGCGGAATCGAACGCCAGCGGAGTTGCCGCTGAAGTCAGCGGTCCCGCGGCAGAATTGCAGAAGCTGAAGGCTGAGCGCGATTCCTTGCTCGACCGGCTGGCGCGGGCGCAGGCTGAATTTGACAATGCTCGAAAACGCGCTGTCAAAGAGCAGCAGGACTTCCGCGAGTTCGCGGCCGCTGACGCGATTAAGCCACTGCTGCCGGTCCTCGACAGCTTTGAACGCGCTCTGCAGGTCAAGTCGGAGCCGGGAGACTTCCGCAGCGGCGTGGAACTGATCTACAAGCAGTTGCAGGACGCGCTCGCGAAAGTCGGAGTGCGCGCTATTCCCGCCAAGGGCGAACCGTTCGATCCTCATGTGCATGAGGCGATCGAGATGGTCGAGACCTCTGATGCGGCCGACCACGAGGTGCTCGAGGAGTTGCAGCGCGGTTACAAGTTCAAAGACCGCCTGCTGCGCCCGGCCATGGTCAAGGTCGCAAAGAATCCTTGAGGATTCGAGCGCGCGAAAAATTCCAGTGCGCCAGCTTGCCCAGACTTTTTTCCTGAAGAGAGGTTGATTCTGACGACGAACGCGAAGCGCGATTATTACGAGGTGTTGGGCGTGACTCGCACGGTCACCGAGGTGGAGCTGAAGAGCGCTTATCGCAAGCTTGCGCTGCAGTTTCATCCTGACCGCAATCCCAATAACCCTGATGCGGAAGAAAAATTCAAGGAAGTGAGCGAAGCCTATGCGGTGCTCGCCGACACCGACAAGCGCTCGGTTTACGACCGCTACGGGCACGCTGGACTTGGCGGCGGCTCCGGGCAAAGTGGTGGCTTTGATCCGACGGTGTTTCAGGACTTCAGCGACATTTTCGGAGAATTTTTCGGATTCGGCGACATGTTCGGTGGTGGTGGCCGAGGTGGGAGCCGCAGTCGAGTGCAGCGCGGCGCCGACCTGCGCGCAGATCTGACGCTCGAGTTTGAAGAGGCGTTTTTCGGCACTGAGTCGCAGGTCACGGTTCGGCGTCACGAAGCTTGCGAGGACTGCCGCGGATCGGGTTCGGCGCCCGGTAAGGGTCCGACGACTTGCCGGTCTTGCAATGGCCGAGGCCAGGTACGATACCAGCAGGGATTCTTCAGCATTGCGCGCACTTGTCCGGCGTGTCAGGGGACGGGCAGCGTTATCACGGATCCTTGCCCGAAGTGCAAAGGCGAGGGCCGCATTCTGCGGCAGCGTACTGTCGACGCCAAAGTTCCCGCCGGGGTTGAAGACGGAACGCGCATCCGCTTTTCCGGTGGAGGCGAGGTTGGCGCATTCGGCGGACCTGCCGGAGATTTGTACGTGGTGCTGCACGTGAAGGAGCATGCCTTCTTCGCCCGGGAAGGCAACGATTTGCATTGCGTGGTTCCGATATCGGTGGCGCAGGCCGCGATGGGCGCGGAGATTCGCGTGCCCACCATGGAAGGCGAGCACACCTTAAAGATTCCTGACGGCACTCAGCCCGGCGCGGTGTTTCGGATCCGCAACAAAGGTGTGCCGGTGTTGAACGGACACGGGAAGGGCGATTTGTACGTTGAGGTTCGGGTGCAGGTTCCGACCAAGATCAACAAACGCCAGAAAGAGTTGCTGCAGGAGCTCGACGCTCTCTCGAAAGTTGACAACCAGCCATTGCTGCGTTCGCTGCTCGGTAAAATGAAAGACATGTTCGGATAGCGTGGGCAACACTGCTGAGCTGCCACTTTCTTATTGCTCAACCCGCATAACTCAGCGCTCATGACTCGACGCCGATGGATCGCCGAAGAATTTTCGGGTAATCATGCTGCGTTAACCGGTGCACACGCTGATCACCTCGTCCGCGTTCTGCGGGCTCGCGTTGGACAAGAATTCGATATCTCAGCCGGTGGACTAGTAAGACGCGGACGGATAGTGTCTGTGCTGGAGGGTCGAGTTGAATTCGAACTAGGCGAAGAAATGCCCGCCGCGCGCGTTGCCAACGTCACGCTGTTGCTTGCCATTTTCAAGTTCGACCGCATGGAGTGGGCGATCGAGAAATGTACCGAGCTGGGCGTCTCGCGAATTTTGCCGGTAGTCGCCCGCCGTACGGATGCGCACCTGGCTTCGGCTGCGACAAAACGCGCGGACCGTTGGCGCAGGCTCGCGTTGCAGGCCGCGGAACAGTCCCGCCGAGTAGCCGCGCCCGAGATTGCGGCGCCCATTAAGCTGCAGGACGCGGTGAACGCGACGGGTGTTGCCTCGCGCATTGTGCTGGCAGAGTCGGAGGCACAGGTTCCGCTGCGCGATATGCTTGCTTCCCGCCCCGAAGGAGAGATCGTGCTGGCGATTGGTCCCGAAGGCGGCTGGGTTGAGGAAGAGTTGCAGCTTTTCCAGAGCGCGGGATTTGTTTCCGCTTCTCTGGGTAATACGATCTTGCGGGCCGAAACTGCGGCCATCGCCGCAACTGCGATTGTATTCTCAGAATTGGGTTAAACGAATCATGTTGAGCCACGCGGCAGGGGACGAACTTTCTGAGTTTTTCCCGCGCGCAGCATGGCCGGCCCTCGTACTCTTACGGTGATATCCTGACTTCAATGCCGTCGTCGAAAATCAGTTCCCGCCCCGCTCCGTTTGTTCCCGATGATCGTCAGCGCGAAGCCATCGAGCACATTCACGGCCCCATGCTGGTGGTAGCGGGTGCGGGCACGGGCAAGACTTCCGTCCTCACCCATCGCATTGAGCGCCTGGTCCGCGACGGCCACGCGCGACCTGACGAGATTCTCGCCCTCACCTATACCGTTAATGCAGCTCGCGAAATGCGTGAACGCGTATGCAAGTTGCTGGGCGGCGAAACGGTGAATGCATCGACCTTTCACGATTACTGCCTCGACATGTTGAAGCGCGTCCACCAGGATTTCGGCGTCCTCGATGACAAGGATCTGTGGATCTATTTGCGCCGCCGGATGCGCGAACTGCATCTCGAGTACTTTATTCGCGCGGCGAATATCGGGCAATTTCTGAATGACCTGCTGGAGTTCGTGAGCCGCTGCCATGACGAACTGATCACGCCGGAAAAATACCGGCAATACGTCGAACGCCTGGAGCGCGGCGAGGTTCCCATGCCGCGGGTCGGCAAGTCAAAGAATGTTCTTGATGACGCGGAGGTGCTGGGACGGTGCCGCGAGATTGCACGCGTGTTCGAAACGATGGAGCGCTGGCTGCGCGAAGAGAACCTGGGCACTTTCGGCCACATGATTACGCGCGCCCACGCCTTGCTGCACGGAGACGAAGATGTTTTGGCCGAGGCTCGGGCCCGCGCCCGCTTCATCCTGGCCGACGAATTCCAGGACGCCAACCTGGCGCAGATCCGAATTCTCACGCGGCTCGCAGGCTCTGCCGGGAACCTCTTCGCGGTTGGAGATCCTGACCAGGCAATTTACCGTTTTCGCGGAGCCTCGAGCGCGGCTTTCGATTTGTTCCATCGAAATTTTCCTGGGGCGAAACAGGTGGCGCTGGAAAAGAATCGCCGTTCCACCACGCCGATCTTGCGCAGCGCCTTTGCGCTAATCGACCAGAACCCGCCTGTGTTTGCCCGGGATGCGGAGGGCGGCGTAGCACACCACCGCCAGCCTCTGCAGTCGGCCCGCGAAGAGGAAGCCGCGAAGGCAGGAACACAGCTTCCGAGTGCGCTGGTGTCGGTGGTCGTGCTCACCAGCCGGGACGCCGAGGGTCCCGACCTGGTCGCCGTCATCCGCGACGCGCAGACAAAAATGAAGTGCAAATGGTCAGACTTCGGCGTCCTTTATCGCTCGCATTTTCATCGCGATGATGTCGTGCATGAACTCGCCAAGGCTGGGATTCCGTTCGTCATTGAGAGCGTGGATATTTCGGATACTCCCGAAGTGCGCGATCTGTTCGCCTGCCTGAGCGCGATTGTTTCCAGCGGCGACGACGTGAGTCTGTTTCGAGTGGCGGCCTTGCCGGCATTTCATGGGAACCCAGAGGAGCTTCGCCAGGTCATGCGGGCGATCGCGCGGGACAGTCGAGAAGGAAAGGTCGTGCCACTTTCGTCAGCGCTGGATCGAGTCGGCGGTGGCGCCGAGGTTCTGGCGGCGGTACAGCATGCCCGGGAAGAGATCCGACGCAAGGAAGCGAAAGCTCGCGCGGCGCTCGACATCATCGTGAAAGAGTTTGGGCTCGACGCCGGATCGCCCATTCTTCAGGCGGCGCTGCGCTTCGTAAAGGACTGGGAAACGAAGAAAGTCAACAAGACGACGGAATTGGAAGAACTGGTCGACTACCTCGGATACTTTCGCGAGGCGGGGGGAGTGATTCCGATGGAATCGAATGAAAACGAAAACGCGGTTCGACTCATGACCGTGCACGGCGCCAAGGGTCTCGAGTTTCCCCACGTCTTCATTCTTCGGGCGAATGCCAATTCGTTTCCTAGTTCGTATAAGGAGACGCTGGTTGCGTTTCCCAGGGAACTGCGCGACGCGGACTCCATGACCGAGGCTGACGACAAGACGCTCTATGGTCAGGAGGAGCGCCGTTTGTTCTACGTCGCCATGACCCGAGCGCGCGACTCGCTGCACATTTATTCGAGGCAGGGAAAAGGTAAGATCAACAAGAATCCCGACGGCTATATGCGCGAGTTGATCGAGAACAGAAGCCTGAGCGGATCGCTGATCGCGATTCCGGCGCGCGGCGCGCAGACCAGCTTAGACATATTCGCGGAAGCCTCCCTGTCGTATCCCGCTGAATCGCAAACGAACTTGTGGTTCGAACTGCCGGTGCTGGAGGGTTTGCAATCGCGGCTCAGTGCGTCGGCCGTCGACACCTACGAGCGCTGCGGATTGCAGTTCAAGCTGGAGCGCGACTGGCGTCTCTCGGCCAAGCCTGCCGCTGCCATGCAGTATGGCGCGGCGATTCATCGAGTCCTCAAAACCTATTTCGATTCTGTAGCCCTCGGGCGACCAAAGACAGACGATGAACTTATCGAGTTGTTCCGCCGCGATCTGGCTGAAGCCAAGATTCTGGAACCTTACCAGCACGAACTGTACGAGAACCAGGGCGTGGAGCAACTGCGAGACTTCCTTGCTGCTGTTCGCTTGAGGACGCCGGAAGTGTTGCATACCGAACAATCTTTTGAGATTCGTGTGGGCGAGACCGCGGTGGCTGGGCGCATTGATCGCATTGACCAGCAATCCGACGGCAGTGTGGCCATCGTCGACTACAAGACGGGTAAGGCTCGCGACCAGGAAGACGCGGACGAGAGTTTGCAGCTGTCGCTCTACGCGATCGCAGCTCGGGAGAAATGGGGATACAACGTTGGCGCACTGATCTTTTACAACCTGGAGGAGAACGTTCCCGTCATCACAACTCGCAGTGAGGGCCAACTGGTGGAGGCCCGCGGCCGTGTGGAGGCTGCTGCCCAGGGAATTGCCGCGGGCGTGTTCAAGGCGAAGACGGGGATCCATTGCAACTTCTGTGCGTATCGGAGTTTGTGCCCGGAGAAGGAGAAGCGGATTCCGCGGCGTGTGGAGAGGCGCGCCGGTCGTGTGAACTAGCCGGTTTCCGTTTGCGCGATTGGCCGCCCAAAAACTTAGGGGACGCTCTTGAGCGTCCCCTTTTTACTTCGTACTGAACTTTCTTAGTGCTTCTTTTTCTTCTTTGCCTTTTTCTTGGTTGCCATTGTTCCTATTCTCCCTTCCATTTTTCATGGAAAATGTCGCAGCGGTGTTTTACTGCAACTAGTTGATGTATAGAGTTAATGAAAAATGAAGTCAAGAAAAAAATGATGATCGAATCGTGCAAGGTCGCGATACCAAAGTCACACCGAGAGAGTTTTCGAAGCAGAAGTCAACTAAATTCTTTCGGACGGGAGCGATCGCGCAGGAAAGTTTGCAGCGAACACGTCTTGATCGCGAGTTGAAGTTGGCAGCGGATGAAAAGATCACGTCGCTTCACTCTGCTGGATGAGTCATGAGGGTTCTCTTGCTCGTGCGACGCATTCCCACAGCGCTGCATCTATAATGAAAAGCGCGAAATCTTCGCGGGAGCTTGATTCATGGCCTCTTTTGACGATGTTGTCATCATCTCCGGCTGCCGCACGGCGGTGGGAAAATTTCAGGGCAGCCTTTCTGATTTCAGCGCTCCGCAACTCGGCGCCATCGCCGTGCGCGAAGCAGTGAAGCGCGCAGGCGTCGACGTGGCGCAGATCGATGAGTGCATCATGGGCAACGTCGTGTCTGCCGGGCTCGGCCAGAATCCGGCGCGACAGGCCGCGATCTTCGGCGGACTGTCTCCCGCGACAGGTGCCATGACAATCAACAAGGTTTGCGGCTCCGGATTGAAATCTGTTGCGCTGGCGGCGCAAGCAGTGCAGACCGGAAACAGTTCAGTCGTTGTCGCGGGCGGCATGGAATCGATGACCAACGCTCCGTATCTTCTTCCGCAGGCGCGCAAAGGATACCGGCTGGGCAACGCGCAGATTGTCGACTCGATGGTGCATGATGGGCTGTGGGATATTTACAACGACTACCACATGGGGATTACTGGAGAGAATGTTGCGGAGAAATATGGCATCACGCGCGAAGAGCAGGATGAGTTCGCGTTGAACTCGCATCGCAAAGCGCTGTCAGCGATCAAGGAATGCCGATTCAGGTCGCAGATTGTGCCGGTGGAGATCCCCGCGAAGAAGAAGGGCGCGGCTCCTACGATCTTCGATAAAGACGAGAGCCCGCGGGAAGATACGACGATCGAAGTGCTGCGATCATTGAAGCCGGCGTTCAAGAAGGACGGCACCGTCACGGCTGGGAACGCGCCTGGGGTCAATGATGGCGCTGCTGCTTTGGTGGTCACCAGTGCGAAGCGTGCCGCGGAACTTGGGGCGAAGGCGATGGTTCGGATTGTGGCGCAGGCGACCAGTGGCGTGGAACCGAAGTGGGTGATGATGGCACCGGTCGGCGCTGTGCGGACCATCTGGGAGAAGACTGGGTGGAAGAATGAAGACGTGGATCTCTACGAACTTAACGAAGCGTTCTCAGTGCAGGCGCTGGGAGTGATGCGCGAGTTGGGGCTGAACCCGGACAAGGTTAACGTGAACGGAGGGGCAGTCGCCATCGGCCACCCGATCGGGGCTAGTGGCGCTCGCGTGCTGGTCACACTGATTTATGAGATGATCCGCCGCGATGTGAAGCGTGGGATTGCTGCGCTTTGTTTGGGCGGGGGGAATGCTGTGGCTATGGCAGTCGAGCGATAGAAGTGCTCGGGTGTGCTTACCCTACGGCCGAGATCGGAAGCGTTACGGTGAATATCGATCCGCCCTCGGGAGAGTTGGTCGCTTCCACGCTGCCGTTGTGTTCCTTCATAACTGACTTGCAGATGCTTAAGCCTAATCCTGTGCCGCGCCCCGGCCGCTTCGTCGTATAGAAGGGATCGAAGATGCTGGCCAGGTTTTCCTTCGGAATTCCCGGGCCGTCGTCGTGAAAGCTCACCCAGACCGAATTGTCGCCCTTGCCCAAGCGAATGCGCAGCGTACCTTTATCCCGCGCCTCGCGGATCGCCTGCTCGGCGTTCACGATCAGATTCAGAAATACCTGCATCAACTGGTGGGGGTCGCCTAAGGCGTAAGGCACGCCAGCCTCTTTCAGAAAGTCGACGGTGATGTTGTTCTTGCGCAGCGAATAGGCATGCAGGTTCAGCGTGCGCTCGACCACCTCCGCGAGATTTATGCGGCTCTTGCCAGGCGCGGGCGGGCGCGAGAAATAGGTGAGGTTCTGCACGATCTCTGCCGCGCGTCGCGCCTGTTGCTGGAGCATGGCCAACTGCTTGCGCGATACTTCATTGGTCTCGGTGTCTTGCAGCAACTCGCTCACGCCCATGATGCTGGTCAAAGGATTGTTCAGTTCGTGGGCCACGCCGCCGATCATGGCGCCCATTGCCGCCAGGCGCTCGCTCTGGACGACCTGCTGTTCCAGTTTGCGTTCGACAGTAATGTCGCGCACCGAGATAATGACGCCGTTGGTTTTACCCTCGGCATCGACCAGGCGGCTGCCGGCGGCGCGCATGGTCTGCCAGGCCCCGTCGTGATGCCGCGCGCCGTATTCCGCGGACGCGAAAGCCTGTTTGCCGGAAACAACTTCGTGGTAGAGGGCAGCGAGTTCCGGCGAGTGATCGTCCAGTTCGGAAATCTTTTTTCCTAACATGTCTTGCGGCTGGTAACCGAGAAGATCGCGAGACCGGGCGCTGACGAACGTGTAACGTTCTTCCAAGTCGACGACAAGAATGAGATCCGGAAAACTTTCGAGCAGCCGGCGGCGAAATTCTTCCTGCTGTGCTAGTTGCTGCTCCATCTTCCGCTTTTCCGTGATGTCGACCAGCGTTCCCTGGTAGCGGATAATGTTGCCTGACGTGTCCCACACGGCGCGCGAGGAGTCCAGAAAGACCGCGGCGGTTCCGTCCTTGCGCCGCAGTTTGATCTCACGGGTGCGAATTCCTCCGCGATCGTCCACCGCGCGCCCCAGTACGGGCTGGCCAGGATCGAAATTCAACGCTGCTGACTCGGCCGCTAGAAGGTCTCCTTTCTCCGCGTATCCCAGCATGCTGACGAGCGCCGGATTGGCGTCCAGCAAATGGCCTTCGGGCGTGCTGAAGTAGACGCCTTCCTGCAAGGTCTCAAACAATTCGGTGAAGCGCATTTCTTTCTCGCGCTGCTCGGTCACATCGCGGCCCAACAGGCTGACGCCGACCACCTCATCGCCCTTAATGATGCCGTTCAGCACGCATTCAAAATAAAGAGGCCGCGAGCTGTTTTTCAGGCGGAGGCGGGCCGTCCCGGACCATCGCCTCTTTTCCAGAAAGCGCCCCAGGCCGCGTTCCACATCTGCTTGGGTCGGCTCGTCGACCAAATCGTAGACTTTGCGGCCCACGAGTTCGCTGTACGTCGATCCGGTCAACTCGGTGATGCGGCGGTTGACGGTGCGCAGCGTGCCGTCGAGCGAGACTGCGCAGGCAGGGTCGTCAAAGGAGTCGATCAACTCTTTGAAGTTGCGTTGCGAACGCAGGATGACCTGGCTAAGCTGGTCGAGTTGTTCTTCTGAAGGCGCTGCGCCCACGTGCTGCAGCCCGCGCAGTAGTCCCTTGAGCTCGCTGACCTCGCGGCGTCGCCCGTAGGCGTAGACGGCGAACAGGATCGAGAGAATCAGGACTCCGATCGGTATAGCGCGAAGCGCATAAGGGATGCCCTCCAACCGCTCCCACAGCAATGCTGCCAGCGCCACCGCCAGGAAGACCAGAAACAGTAGAACCCATCGCCACAATTGCGATTCTTCCTGCTCCAGATTTCCGGGAGGGTGAGGCGCGGGCGAAGGGTTCAAGGGGTCCGTCGTCATGGGGGAACTGCCGATCTCAAAGGCGTTTCTATTCTATATGGGGCCCTAGAATCAAGTGCATGGTAGGGAATCCCGGAGAAATTCAGTACCCGCGGACCTCGGGCACACCCCGTAGATAGCGATGTCGTCGGGACTGGGGCGTGCGAGCGAGCCAATTGGAATCCACTCTTTTCCACAGGTCACGGTGACATCCGTCACAGCCAGCGCCGCGCTCTCATGCGTAAGATAGGTATCTGGCACGCAGGACTTCGTGTGTCCAGATGCCGGGTGCCCCACTTCTCGCATTTTTGGCGAGAAGTTGGCGAATTGCCTCATGCTCTATAAAACTCTTAGCGCCGCCGTCTACGGCATCGATGCCAACATTATTCAGGTGGAAGTCGATTGCTCTGGCATCAAGTGTGACCAGGACCACTTTCACACGGTTGGCCTGCCCGACGCCGCCGTGCGCGAGAGCCGGGACCGGGTTCGCGCCGCGCTGAAGAACTGCGGCTACGACATCCCGCCTACGCACATCACCATCAATCTCGCTCCGGCTGACATCAAGAAGGAAGGCTCCGGATTCGATCTTCCTATGGCGCTTGGGATAGTCGGAGCCTACGGCGGCCTTACCAAGAAAGACATGACGGACTGTTTGTTCGTTGGCGAGCTTTCGCTGGACGGCGGAGTGCGCGGGGTGAGGGGAGCCCTTCCCATTGCCATCGAAGCCCGCGGCAAGAAAATCGCCCGCCTGGTTGTGCCGGAGGCCAATGCCAAAGAGGCCGCCATGGTCTCGGGTCTGGACGTGTATCCGGTGCGCTCGCTACTCGATGTGATCCACTTTGTGAACTCGGGCAACGGCATCGTCCCGATCAAGTCTGACGGGGACTCGCTGCTGCGCGAGTCGCAGCAATTCTTCGTCGACTTCAAAGACGTACGCGGCCAGCAGACCGCCAAACGCGCAATCGAAATCGCCTGTGCCGGAGGCCATAACATTCTGATGATCGGCCCGCCTGGCTCGGGCAAGACCATGCTGGCCAAGCGCATGCCAACGATTTTGCCGCCGTTTACGTTTGAGGAGGCGCTGGAGACTACGAAGATCCATAGCGTGGCTGGAGTGCTCGATCAGGGCAGCGGCCTGGTCGGAACGCGGCCTTACCGTTCGCCGCACCATACGATTTCCGATGCCGGGCTTATTGGCGGTGGGGCCATCCCGCGGCCGGGGGAAGTTTCGCTGGCGCACAACGGCCTGTTATTTCTCGACGAACTCCCGGAATTCCCACGCAACGTGCTCGAAGTTCTTCGCCAGCCGCTTGAGGATGGAACGGTCTCGATCGCGCGTGCCTCCATGTCGCTGACGTTCCCGGCGCGATTCATGCTCGCTGCCGCCATGAATCCCTGCCCTTGCGGCTTCCACAACGACCGCACTCGCGATTGCCAGTGCACGCCGCCCATGATCCAGCGTTACGTATCGAAAATTTCTGGACCGCTTATGGACCGCATCGATATTCACATTGACGTCCCGGCGGTGAACTACAAGGAGATGCGCTCGACGAACGAACCGGAAAGTTCGGCCACGATTCGCGAGCGGGTCATCCGCGCACGGAAGAAACAACTCGATCGCTTTGCCACGTCGCGCGAGAAACTGTACTGCAACGCGCAGATGCACTCCCGCCATATCCGGACATTTTGTGAACTGTCGGCGGACTGCGAACGCTTGCTGGAACGAGCGATGACCCAGCAGGGCCTGAGTGCCCGCGCCCACGACCGAATCCTGAAAGTGGCCCGCACCGTTGCCGACCTGGAAGATGCCGCCAACCTGGAGCCCAAGCACATTGCAGAGGCGATTCAGTACCGTAGCCTGGACCGCACGTACTGGGCTTGAGACGTCGAGGTGAGTCTATTTGAGTGCTTTGAGTGGTCGAGCAATCTGAGTCCACTCGACATACTGACCCCGGGTCTCAACTTTACAGTGACTACCTTATTTCTACCTCGACGTTAGTTCGATAAATTTCCGCTAACTTGGCAGGTACTTCGGGGGAGGGACTTGTCACGGACGGGGAGCATCGCCTCGGCGCAGGCCAGCGCATAGAGTGCTGCTCCCCTTCTTGCGAGAAGTGGATGATTGGCGAGGCGAGTTCTAGAATCCCTTGGCCTTTAGCATCACGTCGAGATCTTCCGGATGCAGCGCGCGGACCATGGCATCTTCGCGGATCAAGTCATTTTGAAAGACCAGCTGGGCCAGGGATTCTTCCAGCGTGAACGAGCCTTGCTTGCGGGTGATGGTGATCTCCTGCTGCAGGTGCTGCAGCGCGTTCTTGCGGATATGCTGCCGTGCCCCGTAGCCGACCATCAGGAGTTCCGCGGCAGGCACGCGGCCTCCGTTTCGCCGGGGAATCAGACTCTGGGTCAGCATGGCGGCGAGAGCCATAGCCATCTCGGCGCGAATGGAGTGCTGGCGTTCCTGCGGGAACGAGTCGGCGATGCGCGACACCGTCGAGGCCGCGTCGGTGGTGTGGAGAGTCGTAAAAACCAGATGCCCGGTCTCGGCGGCTGACAGCGCGATTCGTGCCGTCTCAGGATCGCGCATCTCGCCTACGACAATTACATCCGGCGCCTGCCGCATCGCTGCCCGCAGCGCGGTAGGGAAGTCCGGCGCGTCGATTCCGATCTCCACTTGCTCAATCACGCTGAGATTGTGGGTGTGCTCGTACTCGATGGGATCTTCAATCGTGACAATGTGGCGCGCTTCGCGCTGGTTGATTTCGTTGACCAACGCCGCCAGAGTTGTCGTCTTGCCGGACCCCGTCGCCCCTCCAATGATCACCAGCCCGCGTTGCAGCTTGGCCAGGGCCGTGACTCCTGCCGGCAAGTGAAGGTCGCCGATCGCCGGAATTTTCGTGGGCAGAGCGCGGACTGTGGCGGCCGCGCGGCCGCGCTCGCGATGCAGATTGATGCGGAACCTCCCTAGCCCTTCGACTCGGTACGACGAATCTGCAATGTGGCGGTCCTCGTAGTCCCGGCGGGCGTGCGGCGCGAGCGCCGGCAGCACGGCCGCTTCGATTTCCTCTCCTGTGAGGGGGCTGTCGCCGACGACCACAAGAGTTCCCTCCACGCGGATGGAAGCGGGGGCCTGCGGCACCAGGAGCAGGTCGCTGCCCTTGCGTGACGAGAGCTGTTCGAGCCATGAATCGAGCTGGTCCGACGATTGAGTGCGGGTTTCCGGATGAATGGGTTGAACGCGGGCTGGATTGGGTTCGGCCGTCATAGTTCTAATTTACCGCAACATGGCAGCCGGCGGTTTTGGAGGGCGAAGCCGACCAGAGTGAGGCCTTCACTCGTAGCGTAGCGCCGTCATCGGATCAACTTTTGAGGCGCGACGAGCTGGAATGTAGCAGGCGAGAAGCGCCACGAAAATCAGGAGCAGTGCCACCGCAGCAAAGGTAAGCGGATCGGTGGGACTTAGTCCGAACAGGAACGACTGCAAGGTACGGGTGAGTGCGATCGCACCGGCGATTCCGATGGCTACACCGATCATCGCTGTGGCCAGACCTTGCCGCAGAACCATGCGGAGGACATTGGCGCGAGTTGCACCCAGAGCGATCCTCGTGCCCAACTCGGCAGTGCGTCGGGCGACCGAATAGGCCATCACGCCGTAAAGGCCGGCGACGGCGAGCAGAAGCGCAGTCCCTGCGAATGCGCCCAGCAGGATCAGGTTAAACCGTCTCGATTGCAGAGAAAGCGCGGATACTTCGGCGAACGTGCTGACTATGGGCGGCACATTAGGGTCAAGTTCGCGGACGATCCGGCGGGCGGATGACATGACTGCCGAGGGATCGCCGGCCGTTCGCAGCACCGCGACGAAATTTGACGTAGCTTCAGGGCGCTGGCGGTAGTTCACATAGACGATTGGACCGGTGGGTTTTTCCAGACTGTCCTCACGCACATCTGCTACTACACCCACGATGGTTAGCGGGCGCAGGTCGCCATCCATGTTGCCAAACTCGAGCCTGCGCCCGATCGGATCCTGCCCCGGCCATTGCTCCCGCGCCAGCGATTGGCTGATGACGGCCACATGCGGCGCATCCATGGTGTCGCGATCGTCGAACAACCGGCCCTGCAGCAGCGGAATTCCCAGCACGCGAAAATATCCTTCGCTGACCAGACAGTAGTCTCCATACCCTGTGCGCGCATTGTGAATCCAGCTTTCCCAATCGTCTATTGAGCGCGGCGGTTGCCCAGCCGGCGTCAGCATGGCATAAGTTCCACTGGCAAGCCCTGAGGTGAGGGGTAATGTGGCTGCGCCACCTCCATCCTCGACGCCGGGAATATGGCTCAACCGCGCCAGCAGTTCAGTCAGGAATTGCGCGCGGCCTCTCGCGGCATCTTTGTCAGCAAAAGACAGCGCGAGATCTACGGTGACGATGTGATCGGTGCGGAAGCCAGGATCGACGGAAAGAACCTGCAGCAGGCTGCGGCCGAGCAGTCCCGCTCCGGTGAGAAGCACGAGCGTGATGGCCAACTGTCCGGCGATGATGGCGCGACCCACACGCTGGGTTCGCCGAGAGTTGGTTTGCGAACGGCCTTGTTCGCCGAGCGCCCGCTGCACATCCCCGGAAGTTGCACGGGCGACGCTGAAGAGACCTAGCCCGACTGCGACGAGCAGACAGATTCCGAACGCAAAAAACAGGACGGGGAGAGAAATCGGCGCGTCCTCGAAGCGCGGCATTTCCGGCGGAGCCAATTGCAGCAGAGCGATTCCGCCCCAGCGCGCGAACAGCACGCCCAACCCGCCGCCCGCGAGGGAGAGGACGAGCGATTCGGTCAGGAACTGTCGTGCCAGTCGACTCCGGCCGGCGCCGATGGCGGCGCGAATCGCCAGCTCGCGTTCTCTGGTTGAAGCCTGCGCGAGAAGCAGGTTCGCCACGTTCGCGCAGGCGATCAGCAGCAGGAAACCAACCGCACCCAGCAGAATCAACAGGGCTGGGCGCACGCTGCCGGTCATCGCTTCCTGCAATCGGACCACGGCGACGTCGGTCATGTCGACGTCTCGTCCAAACTGTTGTTTGATCTGACGGGCGATGACCGTCAACTCCGCTCCCGCCTGGATGGGATCAACGCCATCGTGCAGCCGGCCAATTACCTCCCAGTTGTGCGATGTGCGGCTGGCTATCCGCTCCCAGAGTTCTCGCGGCACCCATATTTCGGCTTGTTCGGGAAAGCGGAATCCAGCCGGCATCACTCCGATCACCGACACCGCCTTGTTCAGAATCGTGAGCTTGACCGCGGAAAGATCGCGCGTGCTACCCAACTGCTGCGTCCAATATGCGTAACTCACCAAGGCAACCGGAGCAGCTCCGAAGCCATGGTTCTCTGGTAGAAAGCCGCGCCCCAGCACTGGCCGAACCCGCATCAGAGGAAAGAAATCCTGGGAAACGGAAGAGATGATCGTCCGCGTCGGCTCAGCCCCGCCCGAGACGGATTCCTCGCCCGCTCTAAATTCCGCAACACCCTCTAATGAATGATTCTGCGAACGAATGTCTTCAAAGTTCGGATCAGTGAAATACACTCGGCGGCCGCTGTCATTGAGTTCCCAGAGTTGCACGATCTGGTTCGGATGATCGTACGGAAGAGGCCGCAGCAGGACGCCGTACACCACGCCAAAGATCGCAGTGGTCGCTCCGATCCCGAGCGCGAGGGTGAACACCGTGATAAAGGTGAACCCCGGAGTCTTCCGCAACATCCGCAGCGCGTAACGCAAGTCCTGGAGCATAGTTTGCATGGGGCTGGACTCCTGATCGAAATTGGCGTCGGTTAGGAATCCGCAGCAGATCGCGTGCCAGGAGACGGTAACCTTTCTACACTGAGAACAAAGGATATAGGGTCCTCAGTAGTATGTAGCTCCGTCCGTTCGCGGACTGGGCTGGTCGATACCGGACAAAGCACTTGGGGTAAGTTTGATGTTTAATGCCCGAGTCGACTTCCAGCGGTTCGGAAAACGCTTCCGATTGGCCAGTTCTGGCTAAGTTGTTGATTCCAAAATGTGTTATTGGTACGCGGGGGACTGAGAGCCTGTCACTCCGGGCTCACGAGAGATGCCACTCTGGGCCGGAGATAAGGTCGACCCGCCAGATTGACAAATAATTACTTGACCTGCTCTTCCGTTGCGGCTAGATTGATGAGTTCCAGGTACATCCGGAAGCTCCTCGGCAGTTGTTTTGCATTGCCTACGCCTGAGGAGCCAAGCCCAGAAAATTGAGCATCTTCGGGGGCCTGTCACGCATCTATTCAAAGTGAGTTTTACGCGATTCTCCTTTTATAACCTTTTGGGAATCAGTGGCTTAGATCGAGCTGTGGGGTTTGAGTCACCTTCCCCGACGGAAGGACGAAAGCGCAAGACCACCATCATAAGAGTAAGGAGAAAGAAAGCACATGCGCTCTGATCGTGTGTTTGATGCTTTACAGACTCTGCGAAACCGGTATATGCTTTGTCAGCTTGCCTCCAAGGCCACGCGGAAGTTCCACCGGCCCAGCACCAGAATCCAGGAAACAATGAACGGTGTGTTGGATCGAATCGCTGGCGCGGATCGGCAAGAAGTTTTGTCGGAACCAGAGAATTTTGCTGAGGCACAACGGCGGGCTGCTTAACCCAGCCCCGCCTTCCTGCCTGGTGCTAGTTGCGTCTTCCCTGCGTCCCCTCCTTTTGAAAATCTCCCGTAGACACTAACGAACAAGCCTTAGTGCACGGGTTCAGGTGAATCATGACCATTGCTGAACTGAAAGAAAAGAACATCACCGAGTTG
>Ga0210389_10000068_pt1 | contig 100917 bp, 179 predicted proteins | sample IncBWH28OmetaG_FD_160127 | JGI IMG/M metagenome (GOLD analysis project Ga0210389, IMG submission 160127) | Forest soil microbial communities from Barre Woods Harvard Forest LTER site, Petersham, Massachusetts, United States - Inc-BW-H-28-O ...
CCGGAGCGCGCCTTCAGGAGCGCCCAAGTTTTGGACCCCCTACCACCTGGGACAACACGCGGGAAGCAACGCCAAACCCGTTGTGCCGCAAGGCATTTGGGCAAACCCGTTGCGGCACAGTGCATTTGGCGCGTGGCGGCACGCTGGCCAGCAAATTTGCTGGCACCGGCACCGGCCAGCGGCACCGGCACGGCTGGCAGTGTGTAGCGCGCTACCACATTGCGACGGGTAGGCGGCACAGCGCACAGCACCGGCACAGCATGGCCACCAGCGGCCAGCACAGCGCACAGCGTGCCAGCGGCCAGCCTGGCAGCCGCTAGGCCACCAGCGGCCAGCACAGCAGGCCACCAGCGGCACTGCCAGCGCACGCCAGCGGCCAAAATGGGCCTGTTTTGTAGCAATGTTTGTACCAATTTTTGGCACCCGTTAAGCCGCCTACCTGGGAAAATGGCAAAAGCACCGCCCACCAGCGGCTAAACCGTCGCAATGTGGTAGCGCGCTAGCGTATATTGGGTATTGCTAGCCCACCAGCGGCCAGCACCGGCCACCAGGCCGGTTAACCGGGCAGGCACCTACGCCAGCCCACACCAGTTAGGGGTTACACCATGGCTAAGGCCACCAGCACCACCAGCACCGCCCGCAAGGCCACCAGCAAGGCACCGGCCAAACCAGCCCGTGCACTGCCCGTGCGCAAAGCGGCACAAACCGTTACCTGGCTGCCTAAAGGCAAGGGGCCACGCAATTGCGTGGGCACGGCTGGCAACCGCACCTACAAAATTACCGGCACGCCTGCAAGCGGCTGGCTGGTAACGGCCAAGGTTGGCACCGGCCAGCCTAAGCCCCTAGCTGGTGGGCAACGGGTTACGTTTGCGGCTGCCTACGCGGCTGCCATTGCGGCCAACAGTGCGGCGGCACCCTTTGTGCCCAGCAAGGCCAAGGCACCGGCCAAGGCTGCCAGCAAGGCACCGGCCAAGCGTGCACCGGCCAAGGCACCGGCCAGCGTGCCAGCGGCCAGCACCGCCGGTAACGGCCAGCCCGGTAGTGCCGCGTAGCTAGTGCGCACTACCCGCACCACCAGCACCGGCCAGCGTGTAACCCACGCTGGCCGGTGCTGTGCCGTTTGCATGGTGGCCCCCGGCCAGCGTGCGCACAGCACAGCACCGGCCAAGGCATGTAGCGCACTACCACATTGCGACGGCAGCACAGCACCGGCCAGCGGCCAGCGTGCGCATGTAGCGCGCTACCACATTGCGACGGCAGCTAGCGGCACAGCTGTGCCGCACGCTGTGCGCACGCTGGCCGCTGGCCGGTGCGCTGGCACGCTGGCCGGTGCTGGCACGCCTGGCGGCACGCTGGCCGCGCGGCACGGCTGGCCGGTGCCACGCCAGCGGCCAGCGGCGCCACAGGCCAAGCCTCCCCAGCGCCAGCCGCGCTGGAAGCCCGCGCCGGCGAAGGCCTGGGCGCGGGAAGCGCCGGCGACGGCGCTGGAAGGTTCGCCCGGGAACGGGCGCGGGAAGGAGGTGAGAAGCAATGACGGAAGGAAGGAAGCGGAACAAGAACCGTGGACAGAGCCGCCATTCCCTAGGGAAGCAGGTCGGCGAGGAACCAACTGGAATCGACGAGTCGGCCAGAGCGCGGATGAACGCGCCGCTGTTCGAGCAGCCGGGGACAAGTCAGCCGGGAAGGCCCAAGCAGAAGGCCTGGGTCAAGCGGGACCAGAGCCTGCCTGGAACGAGCCCCCGCGCAGAGCGGAGGCACCAGGACCAGGCGGCCATTGACCGGCTGGCGGCAATGAGCGAGGAAGAGGCCAGCGCGGAACTGGACCGCATGGTGGAGAACGAGAGGCGGGCCAAGGAGCGGAAGGCGAAGGGCATACCGGAGCCGAGGCTGCAGCTTGGACGCCGGGACTACCAGTGGAAGTACTCCCGCGAGAAGGACGAGAACGGGGAGGTGGTGGCCGAGGAGGCCACCTACGAGGAGTACTGGGACGAGAACGGGCTGGACTTCAGGCCCGAATAGCCGGGACGCAGTCCGGGCCACATAGGAGAGGTATGAGCAGCGGGAAACGCCCGCGAGCACGGCGGCAAGGAGCCGCCGGCGACTGGAAGGAGATGGCAGTGAAGGAATGCGTGTGGATAGGCGAGTGCTGCTGGTGCGGACAAGAGGTGGGCTTCAACCACCTGTGCGAGGCGTACCTGGACACGATTGGCGACGAGGAGATGGCGCTGTGAGCTGGTGGGAAGAGCCGACGCAGGCGCGAACGGTGCTGGTGAACGTGACGTACCAGGTTGAGGTGACCGTGGTGCACCCGGGACAGGACGACCGGCCGTTGGACGTGCAGACCCAGCGCGATGCCGAGATGGTGGTGCACGACGCGCTGCTCGCCCGCGATTGGGGCGGCTACACGATGCTGGGGAAGGCGTTCAGCCGGGCGAAGCTGAGCGGCTGGGATGCGGTGAGCGTGAAGATCGCGCACAAGCGACGCAGCACCGAGGCGGACCGGCAACGACTGGAACGCGACGAGAAGTCGGTCAGGATCGGCAAGATGATGGCCGACAAGTGGGAAGCCGACCACAACTAAGACGTGAAAGGTCAAAAACCGGGGTGGTACGAGCGGAAAGCCGCCGACCAGAGAACGCATGACCCCGACGGAAGCGTGGAGCTGGCAGAGCGCCGGTTCCCAAGGAAAAAAGGAGATGGCAGTGAATGGAAAGAAGAAGTTGATCGTCGGAGGCGTGGTTGCCGGCGGTCTGATGATTGGAGCGGCTGGTCTGGTGCTCGGTGCAGGCATAGCGAAGGCCGACTTTCACCAGGACGTGCAGTTCATGGAGCTGCTGGACCAGCGCGGCATCGCGCTGACGAACAACAACACGTCATGGGGAACCGGCGTCTGCAACGGGCTGGACGAAGGGTTCACGCCCAAGCAGGAGGTTGACGCCGTGAGCACCAACTCGATGCTGACCACCAGCGATGCCATTTGGTTCGTGGTCAGCGCCGAGCACGTGTACTGCTACCGACACTTCGGCCAGGACTACTTCACCAGCCAGCCGCTGATGCACGCGCCGAGGTTCGTGCCGCCGCCAGTGACGCAGGTGCCCAACGACGGCATCGACCACGACACCGTGGTCAGCTACGACGGCAAGGGACACCGGAAATGAGCCTGACCGTGTGGCTGGAGATCATCGCGGGCGTCGTGGTGTTCGGTGGCGCCGAGTACTTCGGGCAGTCGGCACTGGAACGCATCGACGCCGAGCGACACCGCAACGACTAGCGGTTGAGTGTGAGGGCCGGAGCATTTTGCTCCGGCCCTTGCGCTGAGCCGTGGCAGGAAGCCGCGACCGAGAAGAAGGAGATGGCAATGAACACGACACAGGTTCAGGTGACCCAGCTGAAGCCGATGACCAAGGAGCAGCTGCTCAAGCGGCAGATCAAGCGCATGCGAGCGCAGGAGATCGCGCTGACGCAGACCGGCGAAGGCTTCCGTGCCTCCTGCACGGCGCGCGTCATCGGTGAGTACCGACGCCTCCTGGAGGTGGAGCAGGCGAAGGCTCGCCGGCAGTCCGCGTAACACGCGAAACCTCGCGTGCCAGAGCCTTCGGGCTCTGGGCTTCAACGTGGAATAAAAACCGGCAAAAGGAAAAAGTGAAGGAGAAACCAGTGGAACCAACAGAAACGCCGAGCGCGTGGCAATTGAAGTACCGAATCGAAAGCGCGCAGGAGCAAGTGGACGCAGGCGCGAAGGTCGAGGAGCGCCTGGTGGAGCTGCGCCGATTGGCTGGCGTGCGATGAGAAAGCTGACCGGAGCGCAGAAGCGCGTGATCGACAACGACGACGTGGCGTGGGTCGGCTGGGACGCGAAGAACCGGCCGGTGGTGAACGCCTACTACTTCGCCGGGTTCCTGCAACCGCGCGCGAAGGACCGGCGCAACGCTGAAGCGAAGCTGAAGACCTGGGCGATCAAGAAAGACGGTGACCCCACCGAAGTGTCAGAGCCCGTGACGGGCATCGAGTGAAGGAGAAGGAAGTGGCAGATATCTATAGCGAGCCATACGGCGAGCCATACGTGAAAGGTCCGTCCATCGACAGCGAAGGCGGACAGGAATACCAGCGGGTTCACCCGGACGTGGCGAAGGCGCTGCGCGACCGGTTCGACGGCGGCTCAGCCTCGGTGTGGCACCCGGACAAACCGGGCGTGATCCTGAGCGACATCGAGAACTGGTGGGACGGACCACGCGAGGTGAAATACCTGGGCGACGGCGAGATGGAGTTCACCAACCCGTACAACGGCGACGTGGACAGGTTCAACCTGACCGGCTACTACGACCGCGAAGGCAACTTCACGGTGCGAGGCACAGAGCAGTACTGACGGCAGAACGCCGCCAGAACGAGTGAGAGGAGATTCCGATGAAGCCGAAGAGAGCCCAGGTGGAGGAGGCACTCGCCACCGAGATTCGCAACGGCGACGTGGGCCGATGCTACGGGCTTGCACTCGCGCTGGCCATCTTGGTGGATTCCAGCACCGACGAGGAGCTGTGGCGCGTCGCCGAGGCGAATGGCCTGATGGACGTGGCCGTCCCGATGTTCAAGTGGACCGTCGGGAGATCGTGACTGCAGGTTCGCCGACGGGTGGCACGTCGGCGTTCCTGTGGCCACGGCAGGAAGCCGTGACCGATGAGAAAGGGATGGCAGATATGTGTAGTTGGGATTGCCCGAAATGCGGGGCGTGCGACCCGGATGTTGAGACGTTAACGACGCCGGGATTTACCGGAGCACCGATATACGTCATGAACTATTCGTGCTGCGGATATCAGGACGTGGACGCGAGCGCCGACAACATCGACGCGGCGCGATAACCGAAATCAAAACCGGAAAAAACCTCTGGAAGGTCACCGAGCCCGGTCGTTAAGTCCCGACCGGATTTGAAGGAAAGGAAAGTCAATGGATGATGCGCGCGATTATCAGATGGATCCCAGCCCGCCGGACGAACCGGAATGGATGGAGATTCCCGAAGTCCTGTTCAGCGAGCTGCTGGCAGCTTGCGATCCGGTTCCGCAGGTCATAACGGCCGAGCGGCGCAAACAGTTGGAGCGGCAGAAGGATGCGGTGACCGACGTGAACCGCAGCCTGCTGGTGGCAATGGTCGAGTACTTCGACGGAGCAGACCTGTTCTGCGATCACGCCGTGGGCATCTGCTCATGCGTGGCGATTGCCGTGCATGAGGAGCTGAAGATGTTCCTCCAAGGGATGCTGACCTGCCGAGCGTGTAGCGGCGAAGGCATCACGTGGGACGAGGACAAGTTCAAGGTCGAGATCGCCAAGATTGCCGCGGCCGATGGAATCACCGAGGCCCAGGCGCGCGACATGTGCGGCGACGGTCCGGGGTTCGTCCAGTGCGAGACGTGCGGCGGCAACGGCGTCGTGCGCGTGAAGAAGGAGGGGTAATGCAGGCACTCAACCTCGTGGCCGGACTGCTTCTCATTGGCGTTGGGCTCACGGTCGCGTTCTTCCCGGTGTACTGGCTCGTGGTCAATCGACCCAAACCACCTCCGGCACCGCCACGTCCGATTGAGATCGTGAAGCTGCCGCCAGACTTCTGGTTGCCGGAAAAGCGCGCGGCACGGATGGAGCGGTACGCCCGCGAGGAGCGTGAGCAGCGGCGGCGTAACCGCGTCTACTCCAACGGTCGCATTGGCGTTCTTTTCTGGATGTTCCGGCGATGAAGGAGTCATGCCACCACGTCTACCGCGTGGAGCGCCGGTGGTACGGACCGGTCTTGGTCTGCGTGCGGTGTGAAAAGGAGCGGCCATGAAGCTTGAGTGAAGCTTCAATTCCACGTTGAAATTAAAATTCAAAATTCAAAATTGAAGCTTTTTTTGTTCACAATTCAAACGCGAAAGGAAATAGAGATGGCAAAGAACATGCAGCGTATTGAGGACAGCGTTGACGACGAGGGTTACGTCGTGCACGGATACAGCCGGTGGGACTGCGAGAAGTGCGGACAGGAAGTCCGGCGCTATCGCGGTTCCTACGACGCGAGCTGTGACTGTGGAGCGCAGTACAACGCGAGCGGTCAGCGTTTGCGCGATGACTGGCGCGAAAACCCGAGCTGGGACGACGAGAACATCGGCGACCTCGAAGGCGATGAGATCGCCGCGCTGCGCAGAGCGGGTGAGCTGTGACATGCCGATCTTCAAGGAGGGCCAAATCGTCCAGTTCGGCAACATGCTGTTTCGCGTGGTTGGACCGGAGTGGAAGTCGCGCATGGATGGCAGGTGGGGAGTGATCCTGACCGACGAGCACCGATCTTTCCGCGCGCCGGTCGCCAAGGTCAGCGCGGTGCAGAACTAGCGTGAAGGACCATGCGTGCGATGACGAAGGGACTGCTCGACTACTGGCTCAAGCCCGGACTTCGGACCGGCGAGGTGCTGTACGACTTATCCTGGCGTGGCTCAGGTCCGATGAACGGACAGCCGAGCAAGCGGCTGGTAGTCGAGCAGATCTTCGACAGGATCGGGCCGACGCAGATTGTGGAGACGGGCACCAACCGTGGGCTCACCACGGCGTACCTCGCGGGCTTCCCGGTTCGGGTGCACACCATCGAGCTGGACGAGCGGCTGTACGGCTACTCCACCATGCGGCTGCGTCACCACCACAACGTCACGCTGCACCTGGGCCGAAGCGTGGAGGTGCTGCGCGAGCTGAAGACGGAACCGCGGGTGCTGTTCTACCTCGACGCGCACGGCGATGCCGGGAACATGTGGGACAGCGTGGAGGTGCCGCTGCACGAGGAGCTGGTGGAGATCTTCAGCCGCTGGCCCTCGCCGGTGGTTCTGGTGGACGACTTTCAGGTCCCGGGCGACAGCTACAGCTATCTCGACCGTGGACCGGGTCGGCGGCTCACCCCGGAGATTCTCGGGGAGTTCGAGGGTCTGTCGCGCTGGTATCCCTCGGCGCCCGCCTATACGGAGCCGGGGATGAATACCGGCTGGATGGTCATGGGAAGCGACCACTCTGCGGTCCTGGACGGGATACACGGGCTGCGACGCGGGTAAGAGCGTGGTGCGAATACGCACAGCGCGCTGTGGTATAATGGTGGCAGGCCCAACCATGCCCTGAAGCAGGTTGGGCCGAAGCTATGGCAGAACGCCGTAACGGAAGGAGATGGCAATGGGAGGCGTAGTAGCGCGCGACCCGAACGGCAACAAGCTGGCCGAGCAGGACTATATCGAGGGCGGCTTTGAGCCCACGATGCTGGCCCTGAAGGCGAAGCTGGACGAGGCCAACGGCTGCGACAACCGCTTGATGCAAGGCGATGGACACGGTGGACCGATCCTGACGGGAGTCGCCGAGGTCGTCGGCCGGTGGGCGTTCCAGTGACGGACTACGACTGGCACAGCTGCCCGAAGTGCGGTGGTATCTGGCGGCTCAGCCCGTCGGGACCGCACCAGGAGTGGAGCTATGCGGATTCGGTGCGCGACGCCATGCGCCACGAGCCACGGGTGTGCATCGACTGCACGCTCAAGGAGCAGGGCGGGCCGTACGGCCCGATGTAGACCACCCGGCAGAGCGCCGGTGGGGAAAGGAGTACGCGATGAAGAGCATGTGGACTGGGATGCTGGGATTCGGAATCGTGCAGATTCCGGTGAAGCTGTTCACGGCCACCGAGAACCATGATGTGGGGTTCCACTGGCACCACGGGCCGAAGTGCCTGGGGAATGTGGGTCTGGTCAAAACCTGCAAGAAGTGCCTGAAGCCGGTGGACCCCGGCGACATCCTCTCGGGCACCGAGGTGGACGGCAAGGTGGTGTTCGTCAGCGACGAGGAGAAGGCCAGCCTGGAAGCCGCGCAATCCAAGCAGATCGAGATTCTGGAGTTCGTGGGCGCGGGCGAGATCGATCCCATCGAGTTTGAGAACACCTACTACGTGGGCACGGCCGAGGGCGAGAAGGCGTATGCGCTGCTGGCGCAGAGCATGGGCGGACTGACGGCGCTGGCCCGCTTCACCATGCGCGGCAAGACGCGGCGGGCCGCGCTGCGCGCCGTGGTCCGCGACGACCGGCTGGTGCTGATCCTGCACACGCTGCGCTGGCCGGACGAGGTTCGGGTGCCGGAGGTGCCGGGTCTGGGCGGCGATTACAGTGCGGCCGAGCTGAGGATGGCCAAGAAGGTTGTGCAGTCGATGGTGGAGAAGTACGACCCGAACGCCCTGGTGGACACCTACCAGGAACGGCTGCAGGAGCTGGTTGCGGCCAAGGCCGAGGGCGCCGAGTTCGTGGTAGAGCCCGCAGTGGAGTTGGACGCCAGTGACGTCAAGGACGTGCTGGCGCAGCTTGAGGCGTCAATCAGGGCGCATCCGGCTGGCAGGAAGAAGGTGGCCGCGAAGGCACCGGCTAAGAAAGCACCGGCGAAGGCGCCGGTCAAGAGAAGGAAGGCAGTGGCATGACCGTAGAGGAGATGGCAACCCGGTACGAGAGCCTGCGCCGTGCGGCGTCTGAGGCGATCAGCGAGTTGCGGCGCTGGCAGGACGCCGACGACCCGGCCGACGTGAGCCATTCGATCGACAGCGCGATCCACATATTGGAGCGGGCGTGAGCACCCGGCGCGACCCGGCGGTGAAGACCGGGAAGTACCGGGGGTCGTGGGCGGTCTTCGAGGAGAACGCCCCGGTGGTCACCGGCCTCAGCCGCGACGAGGCCCGCTACCACCGCAACCAGGTCATCAACCGGCGTGCGGAGGAGGCCCGGAAGCGGGTGGCCACCTGCGAGTACGAGTGGATCCGCAAGTGGGGTCGAATGCTGGGGTCGTATCAGTACTACATCGACGACCAGATCGCGCTGGCGCGCAGGGAACAGGCGCCGGCGAATGCCGTGCACAAGAACCAGGACGGCAGGTGGGTGACGACGGACGAGATCACCAACGTGGAAGCACGGTTCGCGCTGGGGCTGCCGCTATGAAGGACTGGCTGATGCAGAACTGGTTCGTCGGTTGGGTCGCGCTGGCGCTGTCGCCGATCTGGGTTGAGCTGCTGCGGCTGGGCGTGGTCCGGCTGTGGCGGGCGCGGGCCGTCCGGCGTAGGCGGCGGCTGCCGACCTGGGCGGAGCTGGAGCAGTTGCGCCGGGAGATGAATGCGCGTGGGTGGTTCTGATGATGGCCGACCGCCGCCGCGAGTTCAGCGGCACCAGCTCCACCGGCAGTCGTCACGGGCTGCTGGCCGAGGAGAACAAGGAAGGCTTCCGGTTCACCGTAACCGGGGTCAACGGCAAGCGTCATGCCACAGTCAAGCTCAGCCGCGATGACGCGGCGGCACTGAGCGATTGGATTAGGAGAAGCAATGATGGACCTGGCAGAGCGTGACCCACTGAAGGCGAAGCTGGCGGACAGGGTGCATGAGTTGGTGCGCAGTCTCGCAGTCGACGGCTTCGATGTTCAAGTGCTGCGGGCGGACAACCTGTGCACGCAGGTCAAGGTCAGGGGCGCGCAGGGACCGCCGCGCTGGTTCACCGTGAAGCTGTCGGAGAACTACTGATGGACGAGAACATCCTCGGCGTCAGCCAGCTATGGGCCGTCAGCTACCGCAAGCGTGAGGGTGGCCGGGCGACCAAGACGTTTGCCAACGAGGGTGAGGCCCGTGATTTCTACGGCTACGCCAGCGATGCAGACGCCGAGCTCTACGCCACACGGGTGTCGTGGGAGCAAGTGGATTAACCGTGGACCCGGCAGAGCGCCGGTCCTAGAGAGGAGATGGCAAATGACCGAGGTTCCCAAGCTGCTCCCGGAGAACCTACCGAGTAAGACCAAGGCACAGTTGATCGAGCTGTGCGAGCAGATGGCCCAGGACTGGCTGACGCTGAACGCGATCCACAACGCGCGGGCGGCCCACGCCGAATGGTGCAGCGAGTACGAGGAGAGGCAGTACCACTACAACAAGGCGTTCAAGGTGCTGCAGCTGTTCCCTCGTAGTGCCGGGCTGCCGTTGACCGTTCTCGGGTTGTACGACTCACGCGGTAACCCGCTGCGGCCAGGACAGTATGTCGGCGCCGCGCAGGCGAGGTTGTGATGGGTGACACGTCCACAGTGGTGGCGAGAATCCCGAACTGCGACGTTTGCCGCCAGAGCGGGAAGGAGACGCCCGCCTACGCCGATGCGAAGCTCAACATCGGTCCTTGGGCGTACGTCTGCCGTGCACATTTCGACGGGTACGGCTGCAGCCTCGGCCTCGGCCGGGGCCAGGAGTTGAAGCTAAGGAAGTAGCCGCGGCACGGTGCCGCGACAAGGAAAGGGATGGCAATGCCGAAGAAAGTACAGCCGACAGACCCGGCCACGAAGCCGACGGTGACGCTGCTGGCAACGATGCTGACAGAGCGGATGGCCGGTGACGAGATGAAGCTGGCGATCATTCATGAAGTGGATCGCGGCCTCATGCAGGCGCAGGCCAGCGCGCTGATCTCGTATCTGGCCACGTTCAACCTGACGCCGGAGGCGGAGAAGGCGCGGGAGAACGACGACCCGGTGACCGAGCCCGGCTTCTACAAGCACGAGGGCAAGGAGTACGAGGTGGTCACGGCGGATGCCGGACACCTGTACCCGGTGGACGTGGAGACCGGACGATTCGCCAAGGGGTTGTTTCCCCGGCTGCGCGCCAGCGAGCGGGTGGCCCGGCTCAAGGTGGTGGGTTGATGCCCGGCGTGCTGTACGAGGTGCCGGGGGAACGTGAGTTGCTGCTGGCCAAGATCGCGCGCGAGGAGCACCGACAGGAAGGCCGGCGCGACTTCATCGTGGAGATCCAGCGGTTCATCGACACCAAGGACCGCGAGATCGCGAACCTGCGGGCCAGGTTGGAGCAGTTGGATGGCTGAGCATCGCAAGGCATTCGACCTCGCGGTGGCCAGCGTGATCGTGATCAACACCGGGCTGCTGGCGTGGGCGTGGCTGGACCCGGCACGCGAGGAGATCATCGACCACATCGAAACGGTGTGCCTGGCGTTCTTCGTGGTCGAGCTGGCGCTGCGGATACGCGGCCACGGGCTGCGGTTCTTCCGCACCGGATGGGGCGTGGCCGACACGCTCATCATCGGGCTGTCGTTGCTGCCGCTGCTGGGCGTCGATGTCTCGCTGCTGCGCGTGGCGCGACTGGCGCGGGTGTTCCATCTTGGCCGACACATCACGCACCTACGCCTGCTGCGTCTGATTCCGATGACAAGGAGGTCTGTATGAAAGCTGAGTTGATGTCGCGCACCTGCCAAATCATGTACCTGGCAGCCGCGCTGGCGAACCTGGTGCTGTTCTTCTATTTCCATGGAGACGGCAACAACATCGCCATCGCCGTGCTGCTCGGGGTGCTCATCATGAACCAGCGGGTGGTCGACCTCTGGCGCGGCGCATCCTTCGAGTGGCGAGCAGCCGCTGAGGCGTGGCGTCACGCAGCCGAGCGGACGGGGAGAGGGTGAAAATTCCACGTTGAAACGCAAAATCCGGAAAATCTTGAAAATTTTTGAAGGTGGGCGAAATGAAGTATCCAACGCCATGTGACGCCTGTGGAGCGCTGGTGGGTGAAGCGTGCCGCGAAGGCTGTCCGATCGCGCAGGTGCAAACGTCGCTCGACGTAGACATGGGATCGGCAGAGCGCCGACCCAGTGAAGGGAGAAGTCACAATGGGATGGTTTGTTGAGCCGGAGGTTGGCGTATGAACGTCGACATCATTCCGGAAGCGTTTTTGTGGTGCCGCGACGTGATGCACGCCTGGGACCCGTACACGGCGCGCGTGGCGCTCAACAAGGCTTCGCGTAGGCGCGAGATGCACCAGGTGCTCATCTGCACGCGGTGCGGCACGCTCAAGACGCGGGTGATGACCCTGCAGGGCGAGACGTTGCGGAACAGCTACAGCTACCCGGACGGCTATCTGCAGAACGAGCAGGGTGCAATGACACCGGCAGACCGGGCGATGATCCGGCGTATCAACCTCAGAAAAGCCACCATCGTCGAGGCTGACAACGCATGAGAATCAGCGCGAAGCCGGGTGAGGTGACGGTCGATATCGACGATCCGGTCCAGGCCGCCACTCTCATCAACGCCATATTGCACGGCGGCAAGAAGCAGAAGGCGCTGCCAGCGCCGAAGCCGAAGGTGCTGGCGCCGGCCGATGTCACCCTCACCAAGCAGATGCTGGAAACGTGGCAATGGCTGGTGGCGCACGACAGTGAGGGCGGCGTGACGTCTGCGCAGGTCGCAGCCGGGCTCAAACTCAACCAGTCGGCGGCAACGTGGCGGCTGAAGGAGTTGGTCGGAAAGGGCGTCGTCTACCGGCTCAGCCGCGGCTACTACCGGCCCGGGGAGCGTGGTGACTGATGCACGGCGACGATTTGATCGAGGTCCAGCTCAAACAGCCGCACATGCAGATCACGTTCCGGGTGGTGCGGGAAGACGGGTCCGCGTACGACGTTTACGCCGAATCGACGTCGATACGCGGCGCGCAGCGCGAGATCACCGGGAAGCTCATCAAAGACGGCTACCAGCCGCTCGGGCGATGGGACGGAACGGTGCGCAGATACCGGCGCCCGCTGGCCGGTCGAATCAAGGCAGCTGCGGCAGACGCCGTGGCTCACGAAAGGAATGGGAAATGACCGAACTGGACAGTGACGACGTGGCCAGCGCCTTCGAGAACGCTTTTGAGGCTATGGACCTGGGCCACCTGACGGCTATCGACGCTCTGACGCAGATCGCAACGGACATCGCCGGTGGCATCCCGGACGCGGCCGAGCGGCGCGCGTTCTTGGAGGCCTGCAACCTGCGTCGCGCCGAGGTGGACAAGGCCATGGACGCCATCTGCGCGGACATTATGGACTACACCCAAGGAACCTAACAGCGCGCTGTGGTATAATTAGGTAGCGGCGCAGCGCCGTGACCAGGCAGAACGCCGGGAGAGGGAGATAGCAGTGGCTGACGATGAGAAGACCGCGTTGGACTTGGGCGCGATTGTGCGTGATCTCAAGACCGATTTCAACGGCGATGTGCACGATGTCGAGTTGAGCTGGGGCACCAGCGACGGCAGATACGTCTGCCGCCAGCAGGGTGACAAATGGTCGTCGTTCTTCATACCCAAGGCGGCGACGAACTGATGTGGGACAGCTACGGCGAATACGTCGGCTGGCAGAACAGCGTGGCGCTGGCGAACGCCGGTAATGACTACGGGCCGCAGTTTGGTCCGGCCAATCCGCGCAGCTTCTACTACGAGCCGCAGCTGCTGGGCTGCGGCCACACCTCCGAGGACTGCGATGGCGTCGAATGTGGGCGGATCGTGCAGGAGCCGCCCGACCTGGACTACTGGCTTGGCCAGAACCCCTAGACCGGACGCGCCCGTGCTCCCTGCCACGGCGCGGGCGCGTCCTCAAACCACCCCTCCGGCCCATCCCCCGGAGGGGTGTTTAGCGCCGGGGCGTCGATGAGAGAGGAAGCTCGTCGGCGCCCCGGTGTATCAACCGAAAAAACGGAAGGAAATCATGCCAAATGGATTAACGGCGACCGCCCCGATGGCGGTGCGCATCAGAATCAACGTGGCGCTGCGCAAGATGCCGTATAGCGGATTGCTGCCGTCGCCACCGCGCGGCGACGCGCTGCCGGACACCAGGGACGGCGATTCGGCCTATTACGAGTCGGTGGCCGAGTGGCTGGAAAGGCTGGCCGCGAAGCAGACCGAACACGTCGACAAGCACGAGGCCACCCGCAGCGAGCTGCTGGCGATGCGGACCCAGCGCGACGTGATCCGCGAGTTCCTGGGCACGAAATGAGCCCCGGCTACACCGCGGTGGTCATCCACCTGCCGAATAACGACGGCGTGGTGGAGATAGAGCGGATCACGGTCCCGGACGGTGATTTCGCCGGCCTGGGCTTCCTGCAGAAGATGGTCGGCGGCTACATCGAGCATGTGGCCAGCGCCGACGGCAGCCTCGACTTCTATTTGAATGAAGAAGGCAAGCTGCCGCCGAACAACCTGCCCATCAACAACGTCGCCACTGATCTGCTGTGGGTCGTCAATCCGGCGTTTCGGGGCGTGGACGTCCTGGTGGGCAACGTCGTGCTCACGGGCCATGAAGGGCCGGAGACGGCCAGCATCCCGGACGGGTGGTGGGAGCTACTGCAGCAGCAGAAGTGGCAGGTACCAGTGAAGTTCATCGAGGAGGGTAAATGACCGAACCGGAGTTCGATCTCATCGAGTACGCGAAGGAGAAGGCGCGCGACAACGCCGAGTCGCTGGATGGGCCGGAGGACGACATCCTGCCGATCATGTTGTGGGTCGGCCCGCATGGCATCGGGTTGATGCCGATGCACGAAGGCCTGCGGAACGAGCGCACCAAAGAGGCCATAGCGCAGGTGATGACGGCGACGCTGGCCGTCAGCCGCGCCACGGCGGTGGTGATGACCACCACGGCGTGGATGGTGGTGGCACCAAGAGTGGAGGTCGGCGACCCGTTTAAGGACGTCAAGTTCCCGCTCAGCGAGAACCCGGATCGTACCGAGCATGTGGTGCTGATGTGCGTGAAGGAAGGAAAGGACATTCTCACCTCGGCGCCCGTGACCCGCTATCCGGACCGGCCGCCCACGCTGGGCGAGTGGGACAGCACGCCGCTGGGCACCAAAGACGGTGACAGCGCCAGGATGGGCGGGCGATTCGGCGACGCCATGCACCTGGGCATCGACTTCGCCAACAACATGCCGCCGGAGCTGATCGAGATTATCGAGGAGGGCTGGCAGGACGGCACGCAGGACGACCTGATCGGGCGGTTTTTGAAGGTGTACGCGGAAACGAGGGGGATGCCGCAGACGCCCGCGGGCGTCATGGTCGTCGAGTTCCCGAAGGGTGACCCCAGCGGCTCAGGGGGGTAAATCCGAGATTGGTCAGAGGCCCAAGCAAGAAGGAGGAAAACAGGTGAGCAGATTGAGGTGGCTGTGGCACAGGTACGTGCTGAAGCACGAAGTCGAACGGAAGGGAGCGATCCTGCCGGACCGGCGCATCGGCGGCATCAACGTGTACGAGCAGGAGGTCTTCCGGGTGCCGATGGCGCACTGGGAGTGCTCCTGCGGCGAGACGTGGTTCTGATGGACGAACTGCAGTACCAGGACACCCCGGCAGACCCGAAGAAGTACCTGCCGAAGCAGGTGTGGCTGTACGAGGCGAAGCCCGCCAACGGGCGCTGGCAGGCACGCCAGAGCCTGAACGGGACGCTGCTCAAGTGCCAGTGGTTCGACACCGAGGAGCACGCGCAGGAGCAGTGCCGCAGATGGGAGCAGAAGCGCAAATGAGGCACAGCGTGGGCTACCGTGTCCGCACCTGGCGCTGGCGACGGTACTGGCAGCGGCGGGAGCGGGCGCAGTGGCCGAAGCCGCCGAGCGAGTATCAGCTGCAACGGTTTTGGAACCAGGTGGTGCGCGAGACACGCGACGAGCGTGAGCACGCCCTGGAATCGCACAACTTGGACTAAGGAGGTGAAACATGAAGACCTTGAACCGCAACCGCACGCTGGCGCTGAAGGATGTCCGCCGGACCTTGGTGGCCATCGCTGAAGCGCCAACGCGCCTGGACCTGTACCGGGAGGCCGAAGTGCTGATGACGCAGGCGTTCTACCTGCGTGAGATGGCGACGGACACCATCACCAAGCGCGGCATTCTGTATCCGGCACACGACTGGGAGCACTACCGCGCGACACTGAAGCAGGAGAGGGCGAGTGCATGATCGACGCGCAGATGCTGGGCATGATCGTCAGCCAGATGATATTCGAGATGTTCGGCTTCGGGCCGAGCAGAAGCATCTGCGACGAGTTTGCCGAGAAGGTCATCCGGGAGGCCGAGGCTGTCAACTACCAGATAGAACTGCCTGAATAGTAACGCCACCCCCCTGCGAACGTGGTAGCGCGCTGTTATATAATGGTAGTTGCGGTAACGCACAGGCCACCGGCATGACGCCGCTGGAGAAAGGTGGAGCAGCAGATGACTGCACCCGAGGATGGCAAGAAACCAGAACCGGCCCCGCATGAGTCGGGGTTGAGAGCAGCGAGGAAGGAGAGGGCTGCCGCCACCAAGGCGGCAGCCAAGAAGGCGCCACCGCACAACGTGACGCACATCAACAGCGCCAAGAGCGCGGCCAAGACGCCCGCGAAGAAGGCGGCAGCCAAGAAGGCGCCGGCCAAGAAAGCCCCGGCCAAGACGGTTGCAGCCGTCCCCAAGGCGCCGGTGCTGCGCGACGCGGACCACCCGTGGTACAGCCGCACCAGCTATACGGCGCGGCCCGGCCAGAAGCTGTATGAGGCGACGGGTGAAAGCGGCCAAATTGCCGTGCGGTCGTTCCCCACGGTGATGACGCACGCGGTGAGCGTGGCGTATGTGAACTACCCAGGCGAGAGGGCTGAGTACATCCGCAAGGGTGTGATCTACAGCTTCTACCCCAACGCCGAGGCCGCGGAGAAGATCGCCAGCAAGCTCAACAAGGACCCGGACCACGCCAAGGTTGTCGAGGTGCGCGAGTACAGGGGACAAGGGGAGAAGTAATGACACACCCACACATTGAGAAGGCCGAGGAGCTGCTGGCCAAGGCAGCCACGCAGCTCTTCGAGGGCTCGATGGAGTGGCAGGAAGCCTTGGTGACCCTCCTGACGGCCAACACCGAGGCGACCCTGGCCGTGGCAATCGAGCTGCGGGCCCTACGACAAGGAGGGATGAGGAGCTAGTGGAAAACCCGTACTGGGATGCCGTGAAGGACCATGTGGTCACGGGCCACCTGTTCGGCGAGACCCAACAGGTGCAGCGATGGGACTTCAGCGGCGGCAAGCTCAGTATCGACGGCTACCCGGAGCGCAGCGAGTGGGTGCACAACTGCAGCTGGACTATCACGGATCCCGACAGCATCGAGTTCGTCGCCAAGTACGCGCAGGAGGGGTTGGTCGACCCGATGGCCGGGACCGGCTATTGGGCTTACGTGCTGGGCCAGCTCGGGGTCGATGTCGTGTGCTACGACAAGGCGCCGGGGGACAACGAGTGGCACATCGACGGCAAGACACACGTCGACATGACCGCGATGGACGGCTGGGACTCGGTGGCGCTGCACCAGGACCGGACGCTGCTGCTGTCCTGGCCGCCCTACGACGAGGACGTGGGCACCCGCATCCTGGCCGCGTACCAGGGCCAGCGCGTCATCTACATGGGCGAGGGAGTGGGCGGCTGCACCGGCGACTCGGACATGCACGACCAGCTCGACCAGTGGTGGCACGCACTGGACGAGCGGGTGCCCGTCCAGTGGGAGGGGCTGCACGACCGCATCACCATCTACGAGAGGAGAGAGGTATGACCCTGAAGGGCCCCGCGCCGAGGCCTTGTGAATCGTGCCCGTACCGGCTCGACGTGCCGTCCGGGGTGTGGAACGCCGAGGAGTACGAGAAGCTGCGGGACTACGACAACCCCCTGATCGCGCAGCCATGCGCCGTGTTCCAGTGCCACCAGACCGGCCGGGATGACCGCAACGGGCGGCTGTGCGCGGGCTGGGTCGCGGTGCACGGTGACGACCTGCTGATCCTGCGCCTGGGTGTGGCGCAGGGTGGCATCGACCCGGCGGTGATGAGCTACAGCACCGACGTGCCGCTGTTCGAGTCCGGCACCGAGGCGGCTGAGCACGGTGAGCGGGACATCGAACACCCCGGCAAGCGGGCCAGGGAGATGGTGGCCAAGATCGTGGCCAGCCGCGACGACGTGAGGTTCGGATGAGCCGGGCGTGGCGCCATGTCCGCTGCCCGACCTGTGGTGCGGCACCCGGTATGCGCTGCCAGACCGAGACTGGACGGCCTGCCAACCAGCCGCACCTGTCACGGCACGACTTGGCCATCGAATACCTGTGGTCGAACGAACCCTTTCCGGAGTCGCACCTACGCCCTATCAAGACGGTCTACCTACCAGGAGATGCACATGAGTGAGACGTTGCCGCGCACCTTTGAGTGCGCGGTGTGCCACGAGACGTTCGAGGTCGACCCGGACTTCACAGCGGAGATGGCCCGTGCCGAATACGAGGAGCTGCACCATCAGCCCTTCCCCGGCATGGACAAGGTGGGCATCACCTGCGACGACTGCGCCGTGGAGGTCATCGAGTGGGCGAAGGGGAAGGGGCTGCTGCCGTGAAGACGGATCCGCACATGGGCATGAATGACGTACCCGACTGCCTGCGTAACCGGCCCTTCGACGAGCGGCGCAAGCTACCGGTCCCGTTCGTGCATGACACGCTGGACGGGCAGTGGGATTTCACCGCCGTCCTGGCTCAGCGGCTGGTGGACTGCATCAAGCACCGGCTCTGCGGCCAGTGTGGTGAGCCGCTGGGCTGGTGGATCGCGTTCCTCGGTGGCCCGGTGTCGGCATTGACGGGTGTTTACAGCGACCCGCCGATGCATGAGGAGTGCGGTCGCGCGGCGCTGAACCTGTGCCCGCACATCAACCGGGTCACCATGAAGCGCGCCACCAAGGGAACGCTGCCGGGACCGCGTACCCATGCACCGGAGGCGATCATGGACCGCACCCGCGTGTGGGTGCTGACGATCACCCGCGACTACCGGGTGGAGATGCAACCCAACCGGGTGCCGCTGCTGGTCGCCAAGTCCATCAAACGTAGATACGGCTGGCGTAACCGTGAAGACGCACCGGGTCTGGTCGAGATGGCCGAGGCCGAACTATTCGACGCCTTGGCGGTAGCCAGGGACTACGTGAGGAGGACCTACGAATGAAGACGCTCCCCCACATGGCGGTGGCGGCGGTCGCCGCGGCGCTGCCGGACGTGGCGCTGCTGCTCGCGGTGCGCCGCCGGTGGCTGCCGCGCGACCATCCGGTCATCCGGGTCCATGCGTGGCTGCACCAGAGCGGCTGGGGGTTTGTCTTGGCCGGCTTGCTCGGCTGGGGGAGTCACCTCGTGGCAGATCGCCTGACGAGGCACAACACCGCACCCGGTGTGCGGTCGAGGAGAGGATGGAAATGGTAGGCGAGACAGTCCCGCACGACGGCCTGATGATGACGGAAACCAGCACCGACGACGAGGTGCGGGTCATCAGGATCATCGGTCTGATCAACGGCGGCAAGACGGCGTTCGACGGGCAGTACCTGGTGCAGTACGACCCCGGCCGCGGCGGTGTGGAGCCGGTGACCGGCAGGCCGATGCTGTGCCACATGGTCACCCACCCGGACGTGGAGCAGGCCACCAAGTACTCCGTCACGGACGCGGTCAAGGTGTGGCAGGCGGTGGACCCGCGCCACCCGGTGCGAGCGGACGGCAAGCCCAACCGCCCGCTGACCGCCTTCAGTGTGGAGATCATGCCGCCGGACGCGGAGCCGTTCCTGTGATCGTGCTGCTGCACAGCGGTGGACTTGACTCGCATGTGTGTTTCTTGATGCACCCAGACTGGAAGCCGGTGTACGTGGCACACGGCAGCGAGAACGAGGAGGCCGAGCTCAAGGCGCTGACCGACCTGCAGGAGCTGGACCCGCGCTTCCGGGTGGTGGTGCTCCGGGCGGTGACTGGCGCCGCCAGGCACGACGGCCACATCGCCCACCGGAACCTGCTGCTGCTGACCACCGCGCTGGCCGTGTTTCCCATGGCGGAAGCCGTGGCCTTTGGTGCCCTGCTGGGTGAGGGATCGGGCGACAAGAGCCGGGCCTTCTGCCGTGCCACCGAGCGGGTGTGGCGGCTGAGCGAGGGCCGCAATGTCAAACTGTTGCGCCCGCTACGGCACATGACCAAGGCGCGTGCGCTGCGGCACGGTATGGCACTGCCGGGTGGACGTGGGCTGGCTGTAACGACAAGCTGCTACCACGGCACGCACTGTGGGCGGTGTCAAGCCTGCTTCCGGCTGGGCATTGCCCGCTACCTGTGCGGGCTGGACGCGGTGCCGCCGAAGCTACCGGCCGAGACGCTGGGGATACAGGCCACGCTGGAAGCGACCCCGGTGCGGCGCTGGCCCGCGCTGGCGCTGGCGAACGTGGACGTGCTGCGGGCGTACGCCCTCGCACGGCTGCGGCGGAACCTGGCCAAGCCGTACATCGGCGCCGGGCCACAGAGCTTAGGTCGGCATGGTGCCGACCGGGAGAGGGAGAAATGAAACACGGTAACCGGAGCGAAGTGCAAAGCCGGGGGTGGTGGGTCAACTGGAAGTGGGCCGTGCTGATCATCGGCTGGGTATGGATCATCGGTGTGTTCTGCGGCATGGCCGTGGCCCGCGCCGACGACGGTGACGACGACACCACCAAGGCCAGCATCTGCACGGCGTGGAACCTGGGGGAGTCGCCGGGGCAGATCGCCGATCAGCTGCACCAGGGCCAGCCGCGGTTTCCGATCTGGACGACCACCCGGCAGACCTGGGACACGTTGCAGGAGGGCTGCTGAGTGACATGACGAATCCGGAGCTGATCCGTGCCGCACGGGCCAGCTTGTCCCAGCATTTCGACCGGCCTCCACTGGACATGGGCGTGGAGGCCGGGATCGTGTGGGCCATCGTGGCGTCGCCCGGCACCGGGGTCAACGGGTACGCGCTCGTCCCGGCCGAGGGCCACCCGTGGTCCACCGGGTTTCCGGGCGACGAGGACATGTATGTCGACCGGGATCGATCACGTAAGAACCTACGGCTGTTCTGGGAGATCCAGAAGCGCAAGGGTGGCGGCACCGCGCCCGAGGACATGGGCAAGGTGTTCGAGGAGATGGCGCAGACCGAGGGCTACGAGAAGATGCCCAGCGACAACCTGGACGACTACCTCGTCGTGCACGGCGGCGTGACGTACTACCACCACCCGTGGGTCGGGTTCGACACCGGGCACGCCTGGGATATCTGGGGACCGGAGTACGACCCGCACGGCATCAGCGCCCGGTTCGCGTCGGTGGACCACAAGTGGGACGTGCACTGGACACCGGAGCTGGTGGCCGAGGAAGCCAAGCGGCTGGCCCGGCAGCTGGCCGAGATTGGGGTGTTGGAGAAGAACTTGGAGATCGAGGAGGAAAAGGATCGGTGAAGGTGTGTCGCTACCCGCTAGACGTGCTGGGGCATCAGGTGCTCAAGCTGCCGCTGTCCACCCAGCCGCTGTCGGTCTCGCTGGCCTGGCGGAAGGAAGGGCTGATCGACCTGTGGGCGCTGGTGCCGGAGGTGGCACCGCTGGTGTCCTACGACTTTTACGTGGTGCCCAGCGACGACACCATGCCAGCCGAGCTGAGTAGGCATGGGATGCACGCGGTGGGTGAGATGTTCATCGGCACCGTCGTCACGCCGGGCCACCTGGTCCAGGGCGAAACCGACGTGTGGCACGTATTCCTGGGGCCACCCCAGTGATAGAGACCTGCGGCAGGGAGCCGCCGGGGAAGGGAAGAGATGAAGAAGTCAGAAATCATCAGGCAGGCGGCGGGCCGCGTGCGGCATGTGGCCGGTGGCCAGCGTGTCTGCTACTGCACACCGAGCCGGGAGATGGTGCTCAGCATCCAGGACGTCGCCATGAACAACCTGCCGGTCGCCGAGCGGGCCGTGATCCCCAGCCTGATGGGGATGGTGGCGCAGAAGCTGCGCGAGGTGACCGGCCGCACCGGCAAGGGGGAGTCGCTGCGCGAGTTCGACACCGAGGACACCGACGCGGCTTACGCGCTGACCGACCGCGTTGTGGAGGAGGCGTTTGAGAAGGCAGCCGTGATGTACGAGGAGCACGGAGACTAGTGACGGCGCGGGCGCCGGTCCGGCTGACTGGGACCGGCGCCCGCGTCGCCCAACCATAGACCTTGGCAAGAGAAGGACAACTGGTCCACTCAATGCCGGAGGAAAAGACCTGGGGCACAACGCCGCAGGCGATGAAGAAGAAAGGGCATCATGCCTGAATCACCAACACAAGTCATCCGACGGGTCGGCACCGAGAGGCTGCTCATCCCGATCATCGGCACAGCGCCGCTGATCATGCACCGTTGGAGCGAGAAGGCGCGGCGAGAGCTGCTCGAATCGCAACAGGGCAAGAAGAAGATCAAGACGCCGCTGGACCCGCAGGCCGAGTACGAGGCGTCCAGCTACCGCATCGAGGGTGTTGAGGTACCGATCCTAGGCCGGGACCCCCGGACGCCGGTCGAAACCCACAGCACGGAATCGCAGGCGCGACGGAACGCGGAGGACGCTGAGCGTGGGCGTGACCCGCAGATGGCACCCATCGAGACCGTCGAGGGGCCCGTCTACGGGTTCCCCGCCCTGGCGTTCAAGAGCGCCACGGTGGAGACGTTCCGGTTCTTCGACAAGTCCGTGACCAAGGTCATGCTGCAGCAGTCCCTGTATTTCAAGGGCGTCTTCTCCAAGTCCGAACCGATGAGCCTGGTGCGCATCTACGGCGAGCCGCAGATGCGAGAGGACATCGTCACGGTGGGTATGGGCACCCAGCCCCGCTACCGTGCGGAGTTCGAGGAGTGGCGAGCCGTGCTGGACGTGCGGTACGTGACGGCCACGCTGGACCCTGGCACCGTGCTCAACCTGATTGAATCCGGCGGCATGTTCGTCGGGGTGGGCGAGTGGCGCCCGGAGAAGTCAGGGGAGTCCGGCACGTATGAGATCGACGACACCCGTGAGGTGGTGGCCGTGCAAGAGGGCGGCGACGAGACACCACTTGAGCCCACAACGGCAGCGAAGGCACGCCGGTGAGCGAGCCGCACGACGAACTGGAAACAGTCGGGCTGCCCAGCGTAGCCATCGCCGTGTTCGAGGACGCGGCGGATCGTGGTGTCCTCGATGGCGAACTGCTGCACGACGAGTTCGCGCAGGAGGATCATCCGCTGCACAACTACCTGGAGTGGGATGACGCCAAGGCCGCACGGGCTCACCGTGTCGACCAGATCAACGGCATGGTGCGCAAGGTCAAGTACCAGTGGTGGGTGGACGACCGGCCCAAGCGGGTGCGGCGCTTCATCTCGCAGAAGTACACCGGGAACATCGAGCGGCTCAACGGCTACACGCGCATCGAGGACGTGGTGCGTAACCCGCTGCAGACGAAGATCATGCTGCGGGAGCTGAAGAAGAAACTTCGGGAGCTGCAGGATCGCTACGGCGACTTGGAGGAGTTCACGGAGATGATTCAGGGGCTGCTGCCCAACGGTGACGACGACGACGGGCAGGAGGCAACCGGGTAAAGACCCTCGCGTGGCCCGTTCACCCTCGGGGCGGGCCACGCGAGCCTCGGCTTGGCGGGCTTCGTCTCGGCGGGGCATGGCAGGGCTCGGGCGGCTCGGCTTGGCAGGCTGGGATGGCCCGTCCCGGCAGGTCCTGGCTTGGCGCGTCAGGCGTGGCAAGGAGGGCGGTACCGGCTGGGCGGTTCGTGGCTCGGCAGGCAGGTCCAGGCATGAATCGGCTCGGTGGGCCCGGCTCGGCAGGCAGGGCTTGGATGGCTGCGGTTGGAGGGCTTGGCGTGGCAGGCATGGCCAGTCCGGGGTGGGCTTTGCAGGGATGGCTCGGCGAGGTTGGCATGGCAGGCATGTCGTGGATGGCTTGGACAGCGCGGCCGGGCTCGGGTGGCAGGCCAGTCTTGGCGAGGACGGCGCGGCGCGTCCGGTCCCGGCAGGCTCGGCAGGGTGGGATGGCCAGGAATGGTAGGCGTGGCACGGCAGGCTTGGCTAGCGATGGCGTGGCTCGAATGGCGAGGCCGGCTGGGCTAGGTCGGCTCGGCGGGGTCTGCTCGGCATGGCTGCCAGGGCTCGGCCCGGTCTGCTCGGCTTGGCTGGGCAGGCGGGTCTGGGCGAGGCAGGGTCCGCTTGGCGAGGCAGGTAGGGCTAGGCAGGTCTGGGCGAGGAGGGCTCGGCTTGGCGAGGCAGGCGCGGGAGGCATGGCGAGGTCGGCTGGGATGGCGGCGCTTGGAGGGCATGGCAGGCGTGGCAAGGAGTGGCTCGGCTTGGCTCGGTGGGCGTGGCAGGCATGGTTGGCGGGGCGCGACGTGGACGGCATTGGCGGGGCAGCGCCCGGCAGGCGAGGAGTGGCGCGTCTTGGCCCGGATGGCCGGGCAGCCTTGGCCCGTCCCGTCCCGGCGTGACGGCGCAAGGCCAGGCATGGCTCGGCACGGCAGGCGAGGTAGGCGAGGGCGGCTTGGGTGGCACGGCGCGGCGTGACCAGGCAGGCATGTCCCGGGTGGCATGGCGGTGGTCCGCACGGCTCGGCAGGCGTGGCGCGTCTTGGTTGGCTTGGAAGGCACGCTGGGCACGGCAGGGCAGGCTCGGCATGGTTGGCGCTGCAGGGATGGCGGGGCTTGTCCTGGGCAGGCGGGGCAAGGATGGGTGGTTGGCGCGGCACGGCGTGGCTCGGCACGGCAGGCTAGGCACGGCTTGTCCCGGGCGGCGGGGCGAGGACGGCTCGGCTCGGCAGGCTAGTCGAGGGCGGTTGGCGCGGTTGGCTCGGCAGGCACGGCATGTCTTGGGCGGCTGGGCTTGCTTGGCACGGCTTGGCATGGCAGGCGTGGCGAGAGGTGGCGCGGAGGGCTGGTCGCGGAGGGCGCGGCAGGCGAGGCTAGGCGGGGAAGGCGCGGGCGGCGGGGTCGGCGCGGCAGGCACGGTTGGCGAGGCTGGGATGGATGGCTTCGCACGGCAAGGCAGGCGAGGCTTGATGTGGCTAGGCCCACATGGCGCGGCTCGGCAGGCGCGGGAGGCATGGCGCGGGCGGCATGGCTTGGACCGGCACGGCGTTGGCAGGCACGGTCGGCGCGGCGGGGCGGGGATGGATGGCGCGTCCTGGTGGGGCCTGTCAGGCGCGGTGGGCTTGGCAGGGATGTCCGGTCTTGGAGCGCAGGCTCGGTAGGCGTGGAAGGCAAGGTCGGCGCGGCCGGGCAGGCTAGGCAGAGCGCGGATGGCTGGGCGTGGCGGGCCTCGGCTCGGCAGGCTGGGCAGGGATGGCAGAGCTGGTCCCGGCATCGGTCGGCTGGGCGCGGCGCGGCGTGGCAAGGCAGGCATGGAGTGGCACGTTTGGCGAGGCCGGGATGGCAGGCAAGGTAGGCCCGGTCCGCTTGGCTTGGCTGGGCAGGCGAAGCGCGGCTAGTCCGGTCAGGGCTTGGCATGGGAGGCCCGGCAGGTGAGGCGGGGCGTTGCTAGGACGGCAGTGCCAGGCTTGCCAGGCAAGGCGTGGATGGAGTGGACGGTTGGCGAGGCGCGGCAGGCAAGGTCCGTCCGGGCTGGGCTAGCTTTGCGGGTCGCGGCTAGTCCGGGCAGGCGGGGCTAGGCAGGGACGGGCTCGGAGGGCTCGGTCGGCGCGGCAGGGCGGGGCGGGGCGGGGCAGGCGCGGCTCGGCATGGTCGGCTTCGGATGGCTCGGCTTGGCAGGCATGGTCGGCTGGGATGGCTAGCGTTGGCGTGTCGCGGTCGGGCTCGGCGGTCTTGGCTAGGCCCGGATGGTTCGGGCGGGCATGTCCCGGCAGGCGACGCGAGGCAAGGTAGGCGTGGAAGGCATGGCGAGGCCGGGCAGGCAGGGCTTTGCTTGGTTGGCTTGGTTGGCGATGCCCGGCATGGCAGGCATGGCTTCGCTCGGCGAGGCAGGAACCGGCTAGGCGTGGCTGGGCTCGGCAGGCTCGGCCGGTCACAGCAACGGCAGGGCATGGCCAGGCGGGGCAGGCACGGCAGGGCAATGCTTGGATGGCGCGGCCGGGCTTGGCTGGGCGGGGCAGGCAGGTCAAGGCTAGGGCGGCATGGCTCGGCCCGGTTGGCAGGCGGGGCTCGGCGGTTCGGGGTCGGCTCGGCAGGGCAGGGCACGGCAGGCGCGAAAGGAACGAGCGTGATGGAACACGATCTGAACGGGCGGCGCACGCCACAAGTGCTCACTGACGAGCACAAAGACGGGTCGCTGTGGATCAATCACCGCGACGAAATCTGGGCTTGGGTGCACGACGATTGGCGGATGCTCCGCAACAGCGGACTGTGGTCGGGAATCGGCCTCTATAGCGGCGAGTCGCAGATGCGCGCTGCTGGTCCGTTCACCGAAGTTGACTTCGCCAAGCTGTCGGGCGGGCTGGGCTAAGCACGGTTGGCTTGGCAGGCAGGGCTTGGTAGGCAGGGCATTGGCAGGGCTTGGTAGGCGTGGCTCGGCAGCGGCTGGCAGGCAAGGCCCGGTGTTGGCCAGGCGTGACTGGTCTTGGCTCGGCAGGCAAGGCTCGGTCGGCTTGGGCTGGAAGGCCCGGCATGGCCGGGTAGGTCCCGGCAGGCATGGCTCGGACGGCTAGGTCGGCTCGGCGTGGCCTGGCGCGGCAGGCATGGACAGGGAGTTGGGGCATGGCTGGTCGAGGCAAGTCCTGGCCTGGCCCGGCAGGCGGGGCAGCGGCTTGGCCCGAATTGGCATGGATGGCAGGGACGGCGCGGCACGGCAGGCGAGGCGTGATGTGGCCCGACGTGGCCTGGTTAGGCGAGGCGGGGTGAGGCCCGGCAGGCCCGGCTGGGCAAGGGGTGGCTAGGAAGGCCTGGCTCGGCTTGGCAGGCATGGCAAGAAACAAGAAACAAGAAAGGAAGTACAGGTGAGAGGCGAACTAACGATCAACGTGCGGAGGACTGAGCTGCTGGAAGCCCTGAAAGAGAACCGTGATCTGCACGGTGCCGCCTTCGAGAAGGCGAAGGCCGGCTACGTCAGGGTCGAGCGGCGGCACCTACTGGAGGCACTGGACCGGCTGGACCGGGGCGAGATGATCAACCGCATCCTCGGCAACGTGCCGCCGGAAAACCACACGTCGGACTACGACGACGCCATCGACATGATGATGTGGTCCACCGACGACATCGTGGAGCTGACGCAGCAGCAGTTCAAGCAGTACGTCAAGGACGACTGGGGCTGGAAGAACCAGTGGGTCACGTCCAACAGCATGTACCTGGAGGCGTAGCAGCAGCGATGGACCGGCCGTGCTCCCGGTGCGGGAAGGTGGAGCAACTGCGCCGGGGGCTCTGTCACGCCGACTATGAACGTGACCGCCGTGCTGGCCGCATCGAATCGCTGGTGTCGGCACAGCAGACCCGCAACCACCTCGTGTGGTTGCGGGTCAACGGCTGGCGCTACCGGGAGATAGCGCGGGCCGCGGGCATCAACCGCTCCCAGCTGGCCAGGGTGTTCGCCGGGCGCCAGCTGATCAATGTCAAGACGGCCAACCGCATCTGCGCCATCGACCCGACCACCCGCTCCGAGTACATCAGGTTGGCCTGGGACACCCGGCGGGAGAACGCGGCCAGGCGTGCCTGGGACCACAGCTATGAGGGCTTACGGGCGTCGTTCGAGCAGCGCCATCCCGTCGTCGTTCCGGTACCCAAGCCGGGAGAGTGGACGCGCGCCGCGCTGTGCGCGCAGGTGGACAACGAGATGTTCTTTCCGGAGAAGGGGGGCGCCACCCGGCACGCCAAGCGGATATGTCTCGGCTGCGAGGTGCGTGAGAAGTGCCTGGAGTTCGCCCTCGACAACGAGATCCGGCACGGCGTGTTCGGTGGCTTTTCGGATCGGGAACGGCTGCGGCTCGCCGCAGCGCGTCGCGGCCGGGGCAAGGACGGCGGCGCATGATGGGGAGATGTCCAAGATACGTCCCGACGCCCCGGTGTCCATTGGCTGTGCGATCTGCCTCAACACCCGGGGAACGCGCACGCCAGCGACCACGGTGGTGCATGGATACGCTGTTTGTGACCAGCATGTGGAGCTGGCCGAGCAACCTGGGTTCTCCACGTCGCTCATGGAACGCCGGCTTAACCCGCTGTGACCACCGACGTCTTCGACGACACCCCGGAGGGTGCGCCGCCGTTCCCGCGCACGCAGGCCAGCCTGCAGTCCGAGGCGATGCGCAAGCTGCTCACCAGCAACGAGTACCGGGCGCTGCGCAAGCAGTTCCGCTTCGACGAGGAGCACCGCTGGGTGGGCAAGCGCCAGGGCGCTCCGTGCTGGCTGTGCGGCGGGGACATCGACTACCGGCTGTCCTACCCGCACCCGTACTCGTGGAGCCTGGACCACGCGCTGACCGTGAAGGAGCGGCCGGACCTGGCGCTCGACCGCAACAACTTCCGCAGCAGTCACCTGGACTGCAACCGGCAGCGCGGCACCGACGACCCGAAGCTGGACATCGGCAACCCCAGCGAGATTTGGTAGTGGAGTGCGCTGGCGTATATGCCCTGGTGGCCTGCCCAAGCAACCACACCACCCCACCCCCGCACTCCACGCAGCGGCCAAATAAGCGGCTGTTTTTACTGCGCTTTTGCGGTGGCCGCTAGCCCATGGCGGGCTACGAGATCCCCACCGACATCACCAGCGCCCGGTATGCCGGAGCCCTGGTAGCTAACCGAGTTGGGCGCCTCGTCGCGGTTGAGGGCCAGGGACATGGTGATCCCGAGCCCGATGTGCGAGCGGCTGGTGTGCCAGTTGATCAGCGAGCCGCCCCAGCCGATGGCCCGCAGCCGACCCAGCTCCTCGTACAGCTGGTCGACCGTAACTTCCTTGACCGTGAACTCCATGTGTAGTGGGTCCATTACTCCGGCTTCCTCCATACTTCGTCGAAGGCGACCCGCAGGCAGTCCGGGCACACCCACCTCACTTTCACGCGCTCCATGCTGCCCAGCGCATCCCCCACCTCGATCTCCCCGGTGGGGGTTAGGGCGATGTGATCCCGCCAGTGTGTGCAGCTGGGATCGGCGCCGCTGAACGGCGTCTCACTCATGGCTTGGGCAGCTGAATGAGCGGGGTGCCGCCGATCTGGCCCGCACATCCGGCGGCGTCGTTCGGGCGGTGCTGCGCCACCGCCTCCTGGATGCAGTTGAATATCGCGATGGTCAGGTCCGGCTTGGGCTGCGACGCCCGCTGGATCGCCGCGTCACGCTGCTGCTCGGCGGTCTTCACGTCCTGCGCGGCGTTCATCGTCTCCTGCACCTTCTGGTTGTAGGCGTCGATGCGCTGCTGGGTCTGCTGGTCGTAAAAGATGCCCTGAATACGCACGTCGATGATCTCGATGTCCTGGCCCACCGCGCCCTGCAGGTCGGCCTTTACCTCGTTGGCCATCCCCGGCAGGTCCGCGCCCTGCGCCGGTGCCGTCTGCTGCGCCGGTGCCCCCGGCTGGACGGCAGCCGCTGCCGCCAGCACCTGCGGGTTGAACTTGGCGAAGGTCTTGCTCAGCGCTACCTGCTCCTGGCGGTCCACCAGCTGTTGCTTGATGGTGTCGAACACGTCCCGGCCACCGTAGTCCTGGAACAGCTTCGGGGCCGCGCCCTCCCGCAGCCGCCAGTTGAGGTTGGCGTTGACGTAGGCCATCGAGTTGTTCGCCAGCCGCACGCCGATGGCCGCCGGGTTGCCGTTGGCTCCGATGCCCTTGGCGGCGTCGTCGTAGCTGTTGGACTCGAACGCCTGCAACTGGATCGCTTCGCTCAGCTCACTGACCTGATCCCACGGTGCGTGCCAGCACGGGCCCGCACCGCACACGCCGATGGGCCTGCCGAAGTGCGTCTTGATTCCGACGTTGCGGGTGTCCACCCGGTCGTAGGCACTGATGACGGTGCACACCACGGCGAGGAAACCGGCCACGACGAACACCCCGGCACCGACCCAACGGGAGTCCGGGAAGGGCAGCGCGAGCAGAGCCAGCGCGGCCACCACGTACAGGAAGATGGCAACCATGAACCAACCAGGCACTCTATTTCCTTTCTAGAAAGCCCCAGCGCGCGCCGGAGCGGATTCGTGAGACTGTTGACTGGTTAACACCGAAAATGTCGGCTAGCGCCTGTTGGCTCAGGGCCGACGATCTAATTACGAACGCATCGGCAGCGGTGAGTTTTGCGTGACCACGCTGCCGCTTGACCATTTCTCGCATGTTCTGCCTCTGCGTCCCAGCATGTAGATGCGTGGGTTGTACGCAGATGGGCCGGTCACAGGAATGGAGCACCCGCTGCCCAGGAGGAATTGGTCCGTGGTAGATGCGGTAGGAAGCGTGGTGTGCCAACACGTTTTGGCGAGCTACCCAAAACTGCCCGTATCCACCCTCTCGATTTGTTGAGCCAGTCCAGTCCCAGCATCCTTCGCGATCGGATGGAGCAGGCGGTGGCTCTCCTGGCATAAACCAGGCGAACACTTCTGGCTCGCTCAGGCCAACTGGCCGTCGCGGCATGAATAATCCTTTCGTCCCACTCCGGCGCTCTGCCGGATGCAGTTTATTGTACCGCGCTGTTAGAAAGGCTTATGTGACACCCGGAGGGTGTGTTGGCTAGTGCGGCTCCGGCTCCGGTTCGGGCTCTGGTTCCGGTTCTGGTTCTGGTTCAGGCTCCGGTTCTACCGGCGGGTCGACGGGTGGTTCCACCGGGGGCTCGACCGGCGGCTCCACCGGCGGTGCCTCGTCGCCCTGCCGCTTGCCGGTGGGGCGCCCGAGGAAGACGAACTTGCGGCTGCCCTGGATGAGGCCGGGGAGCACGTCGTACTGCACGCCGTTGACGTAGGCCAGCCAGTGCCCGGAGGCGTCGAACTCGAAGTCCTCCCCGGCGCCGATCACCTCGTTGGTCTTCAGCTCGGCCAGCAACACCGGGCCCATGTCACCGGGCTGCCCCAGCGTCCCTCCCTGCCAGAGGAGGCTGTTGTCCTCCTGGCGCCATACCAGCTGTAGACCTTCTCCGGCTCCGGACATCGCTCCACTTCCTTTGTGTCGGTTGCGCTTATCATGCGCCACACCTCTCCGACACACCGTGCGACACGGGGGCGGCGCGGACGAATAATGGGAAACTTGACGGGTGACGGAGTGCTGGAAGAGGGTGCTGGGCTGGCCCGGCTATGAGGTCAGCGACCAGGGCAACGCCCGGTCGGTGGACCGGATGGTGGACGGCAGGTACTCCCTCAACGGCAAGCAGAGCACCCGGTTCATCGCGGGCAAGCCGCTCACCCCGGTGCCGCACAAGAACGGCACGCCTGCGGTCAATCTCTGGCGCGGCAACGTGTGCACCCAGGTTCCGATCCGGCGGCTGATGCTGCTGGCCTTCGTCGGCCCACAGCCGCGGGGCATGGACGCGGTGAACATCGACGGCGACACCACCAACAACGACCTGGGCAACCTGTGCTGGGACTGGAAGATGAGCGACCGGCGGCGCCGGATGGTTGGGCTGCGCTAATGCCCATACGGCCGGAGAACAAGAATCGCTACCCGAAGAACTGGACGGACATCAGCAACTACATCCGGTTTGAACGTGCCGGCGGTCAGTGTGAGTGTGCGGGCGAATGTGGCCGGGGGCATCAGGGACGGTGCCCGAACCGGCACGGCCAGCCCGCGTACAACACCGGCAGCGTGGTCATACTGACCGCCGCGCACCTGGACCACACACCGGAGAAGTGTGGGGAGGACGACCTGAAGGCGATGTGCCAGGGCTGCCATCTGGCCTACGACGCCGACCACCACGCGCAGACGGCACGGCGCACGCGCGAGCGCGAGCTGGCCAAGGCCGGGCAGCTGCCGCTGATCCCGATACTCGACCTACAGGAGCTGGAATGAATGCGTGGGTGGGCGTCTTCTCCGGGGCCATTCTGCTGGCGTTTCTGGTGGCCGCGCTGAGGAGCAGGTCGTGAGCATCGAGGCGTTGCGGGACATCGCCCGCACGGCCGGGGCCGAGCATGAGCAGCAGTACCTGCATGGCGGCTGCCCGGAGTGCGGCATCTTCTACGACCCGGAGTTCCCCTGGCAGCACACGGCCGGATGCAGCCGGGCCACCAAAGCCGAGCCAGCGCGAAAGGAACGCTATGCCTAGCTTCCGTTGCCCGGACTGCGACCAGTTTGTGCCGGTGAAGTGGGATGCCAAGCAGCGATGCTGGAAGTTCTGGCCGCACGGCCCGAATGAGAAGCGGTGCACGGCCAGCGGGAAGCTGGCCCGGCCGCGTGGCGGCGACGCCAGTATGAACACGAAGTAGCGACCATTTGTTTGCCATTAGCAATACTCACTATTATTGCTATAATAGTATTGTCTGGCAAAGCGCCGGGCATGAAAAAAGAGAGGATACTCTTGTAATGAGCACTGAAATTGAGCGTCCGTGGGTTCCCACGGAGCTGCAGCCCTCCAAGAGGCACAATGACGAGGCTGCTCAGCTTCGTATTGCCTTCAGGGAAGCCTGGGAGATCAACCCTGAGAACTTCCAGGGCAAGCAGACCTCGGCGGACAATGATGAGTCGACACGCCTGGGCCTCATGGGATCGGTGGCGTTCGACAAGGCGGACGTTGCCCGGTTGCTCAGCAACCACATACGGAGTGCACATCCAGACTGGTCGACAGCAGCGCTGACCCCAGCCGCAATTGCGCGCCGCATCCACTGGGCCGCCGACGACGCTGGGGTGGCCCGGAATGCGATCATCGCCGCGAAGGCCGAGTACAAGTCTGTCGAGGCCCAGCCGGTGGACGAGCCGGGACCAGACTCCGATGGCGAGAATGAGTCGCCGGAGAACCCGGAGAGCTAAGGCCTGGCGGCGGGGTGGGTGCGGGTGTCAGCTCGCGCCACCCCGCAACCGGAAGGAGGGTTAATGGATATCGAGGAGTTTGTCCGGATCGAGAAGCGGATCGACGCCGCTGTTGAGCGTCAGGCCGAGGCGGAGGTATTGCACGCAGACGCCGTTCGAGAGGAGCTGCGCGCCCGTTGGGAGTCGGGAAGGGAGATGCTGGCCGAGCGCAAGGGGAAGCAGCTACCCAAGGGGAGGCTGGACAAACTAGTCGAGGCCACCGGCAAGAGTCAGCGCGAGCTGGGCTACCGGATGCAGTTTGCTGAGCGGTATCCCACCGAGGATGAAGTTTGCAGCGCGTTGCAAACTTTCACATCATGGCGGCAGGTGTGTAAGAGTTTGCCGAAGCTGAGTGATGCCAAGCCGCCGGCACCGAGGCCGCGCAAGAAGTCTGAGGAGATACAGCCCGAGGTGGCCGCTAAGCTAGACGCTGCCGCGAGGGAGGGCACCAGACTCAACGTCACAGAGACGGCCGCAGAGTTGGGGACATCGACAATGCCGGTGCGGGAAGCCTTACTCCGTGAGGAGGGTAGGGCCGAGGGGAGGGCCGAGGCGGGGCCGCTGGCTTGGGACACAATCCCGGGTAACCAGCGCGACAAGCTGGACAGGGCGAAGGCTTCCATTCGCCGGGAACTTGAGCGGGAGTTTCGCGCCCGGCTACTGGCGGAGGTCGACCAGTACAAGGCCCAGTGTGATGCCAACGTCGCAGCCTACAAGGCGAAGCTCAATGTCGATGCTCAGCGTGAGAGGGCTCAGCGGGACGAGGAGCGGAAGCGCTACCAGTTGACCATCGAGGTCTACCGCGCCAAGGGTCTGATCACGCCGGATGAGTACAACATCATCCGGTCCTGCCTGCACCCGGACAGCCGCGGCTCGGTGACCGACGAGAAGTTGGCGGCAGCGTTCCGCGTGTTCAATGATTCACGGATCAGGACGCTGCTTGTCAAAGAAAAGTAGCGACCATTGGTTTGCCATTAGTATGTGCTAGAGTAATGCGTGTTCTACCGGGACTTGTCGGTACCTGGTGCTAACGTCAAACGCATGTCACATCCAACCATACTGCCTGGTACGCCCGAGCACTCTCGACTGATTTCACCATCCAAGATTCCCTCTATTTGCGGTATTTCCCGTTGGGAGTCTCAATACACCTGCTGGCACCGCATGAAAGGACTGCTGGACCCGAAGCCGCCGCAGGACATCTTCACCGTTGGCCTGGCGTTCGAGCCCGCGCTGGCCTACCTGTGGAAGTCGGAGAATCCCGGCTGGCGGCTCTCACCCGGTGAGGTGCAGTACGTCACCGACCGGTTCGGCTTCCCGGCCTGTGCCACCATCGACCGGCGGGCCAGTAGGGGCAAGGCGCGCAAGGTGGTCGAGTTCAAGATCGCCCACCACACCGACGAGTGGGGCGACGTCAATCTTGAGGGCGACTGCCCGACCGACTACGCCCTACAGGTGATGGCGCAGATGGTGCTCACCGGCCTCTACAAGCAGAACGCCGACCTGATGGTGATGGGCCCGTTCTTCAAGCACCGCACCTACCACGTCAAGTACGACGAGGCGGTGGCCCGGTGGATGATCCAGGAGTGCCAGCGGTTCTACGCCAGCCTGGACGGTGACGTGCCGCCGGACCTGGACGACAGCACCAGCACCTACGCGGCGGTGCGTGAGCTGCACCCGGACATCACGCCCGGCCTGAAGGTGGAGATACCCGAGGCGCTGGCGCAGGACTACCACACCGCACACGCCGAGAGCAGTGCGGCCGAGCGCACGCTGCGCGGCCTGAAGTCGAAGATCCTGGCCACCGTCGGCAGCGCGCAGTACGTGGTGTGCAACGGCGAGGTGGTGGCCGCCCGGCAGCCGCACGCGAGGGGCGGCGTGGCGCTGGTGAGGAAGCCATGAGGGAGTACTACAACACCAACCGGGAGAGCGGGGACACGCTGGCCACCAGTGTCACCCAGGCACGCAACCAGCGGCTCACCATCCTGGCGTTCTTCGAGCGCCACCCGGACACCCTCTTTGCGCCGCACGAGATACAGCGCCGGGTGTTGCCCACCGCGCCTCTCACGTCGGTGCGCCGGGCCATGACGAACCTGACCGAGGAGGGCCGGTTGGAGAAGACCCACGAGATGGAGCGCGGCAGCTACGGGAAGCAGGTACACCGCTGGCGGCTGCGCCAGGAGGAGTCCGAGTACCTGTGGTGATTAGCACTCTGCGTTGGCGGCTGCCAAGTTCTATGAGTTTTGTAGGTAACGACCGGATTACGGGCGTAGGTTCTCACTACCTCGACCTGTTTACCTGGTCGTCGCCCATTAAAAAACGTCACCGCATACGGCGGTGGAGTGAGAAAGGGTGATGAACAGTGTCAGAGAACACCACATCGGAAGTGGCGCCTGTTAGCCAGGAGCCCGAGTTTACCGTTGCTGAAATTACCGAGCCGACCACCGGCGCACTGCGCCGGCTGGAAGCCGAAGTGGCCGCGCTGGACAAGGCGTACCACTGGGCCAAGGCGATGAGTAAGACCACGATGGTGCCCGAGCACTTCCAGTACAACCACAAGCCACGGGGTTGCACGGACCCGCTGGGCGAGGTAGCTACCTACAACCTGGCCGCGGCGGTCATGTACGGCATCGAGATCGGCCTGTCTGCCATGCAGGCCGCGCAGAACGTCTTTGTCGTGCACGGCAAGCCCGCCGTCTACGCCCGCACGATGGCCGCACAGGTGCGTGCCGCCGGGTACGTCATCGAGCCGGTGGAGGAATCCGACGAGCGGTGCGTGTGGAAGGGGCTGCGCGACGGCACCTGGGCCTTCTCGGAATGGAGCATCGAGCGCGCCGCGCAGGCGGGTTACACCGCCAACGAGCGGTACACGAAGAACCCGCAGGAGATGTTGCGCGCCAAGTGCATTGCCGAGGTGTGCCGCATCAAGTACCAGGACGTGCTGCTGGGCATGGCGTACAGCGTGGAGGAGTTGCAGCTCGAAGAGTCCACCGTGCAGCGGGTGGTTCGCCAAGGCCCACGCGGCACCTCCGCGCTACGTCAGCTGGCCTCGATGAGCAATGACATAGCCGCCGCGCCCGAACCTGCCGCTGGCCCAGAGCCCGAGACTGAGCCAGCGCCAGAGGGCAACGCGCCGAGCAGTGAGCAGCTTATCGAAATCCGCAAGCTCTACAAGGCCAAGGGCTTCACGGGGCAGGCCATGCTGGACGAGCTGACGCAGTACCTGCAGCGCGAGGCGCCCATCACCAGGCTCACGTTCCTCACCTTTGACGAGGCTGCCGACGTGATCGCGCACCTGACCGAGCCGGTGGCAGATGCGTAACGGACAAACGGTTACGAATGCGGCGTACACGCGGTACGCTACTAATGGCAAACATTGCGCAGGAGGTGTTAGTACCTATTACTGAAAGAAGCCGCGGCGCCGGGAGTGAGAGTCCTAAGCGCCGCGGCTTCTTTTCATCCATCCATACAAGAGTGAGGATACCAGAGATGCGTTTAGAAGAAAGCGCAACACTCAATGTGGTTTAACGTCGATGACAAGCTACACAGTTCTCCCGGCTGCACCATGCTTCCTAAGCGGTCGCGCGCCCATGCCATAGGTGTGTGGACGCTCTGCGGCAGCTGGTCGTGCGATCACCAGACCGATGGTTACGTGCCCGATGAGGTATTCGAGGGCTTCGGTGGCACCCCACGGATTCGGCAGTATCTGACCGCCGCCGCGTTCCTCCGCGACGACTGCAGTGAGGTTGTACTTACGGCGCAGTCGTGCCGTATCCGAAGTGCAGACAAGGTACAGGCCGAGCGCAGTGCAACTGCAACGCGAGTGCATAACCACCGCACTCGCACCAAGAATGGCGTTGACCTGGGGGAACAGGTCGGCGTAACGCCGTTACATGGTGAGAGTGGTAACGGTGCTGGGCCTCCGTTACCTGGCCCCAGTGGTCGTGGTTATGGGAATGGTTTGGTAACTAACCCACCACCTTCTCAAGCTGAGTTGTTACCTAAGTCGGGTACGGCACTAGCGCGACCGACGATGGACATTTCCCGGCTGTGCGGCAACGACCCACAGCCGCCGCAACCGCCGCCGCCCGACCGGCACATCCCGGCAGAGGCCAACGAGCTGGTCAAGGCGGCGGTGCCCGCCTCGGTGTGGGGCAATCAGAAGACCCGCTGGGGTCTGCTGACGCAGACGGCCACGCTGCTCAACGGCGGTGCCGACGAGGCCGACGTGCGGGCGGCGCTGCAGACGTGGGTGTCGACGCCGGATGTCTACCCCGGCCATCTCCCGCACATGATGACCGAGGTCATCAAACGTCGCACCAACGGCAGAACGCTGCAGGGTGCCGATAAGAAGGCTGCCGATTGGCAGTCACTCAAGAGAAGGGATACCGAATGATTACCCGTAACAACGTCATCGACGCGCTGACTAAGTGCTCGGGCTACAACGCTCGCAACACGCCGGTTCCGAGCGACATCGTGGTGGAGGCGTGGTTGGAGCATTTCAGTCAATTCCCCGATGTGACCGGTCAAGACCTACTGGACGCGGTTCGTGATTACTTCACCAGAGAGCATGACGACCGGCTAGTTGAGCCGGTCACCATAGGCATCCTGGCCCGCAAGTATTCCGTAGACCGGGTAGAGCGCAGCGATCTGGATTCTGCGGAACGGCTGGCGCATGAGGCGCTGTGTGACTCCAAGGCTGCTGAGGAGGACTTGGCCATCGAGTCGGCTGCAGCCATCCACCGGCATGCCGTCGAGAGCTACGCCCAGCGGTTCGGGATCAGCGGCGCCGAGGCCGAGGCGCGGATGAAGCGCAGCATGGACGCCCGCAACGAACTGGACGCCAAGGCCATCGAGGTGGCCCACCGCCGCCAGTCAGCCCCACCGGCTCCGGTGCCGTGCCCGGACTGCGGCAGCACCGCCGTGCCGTGCCCGTGCGAGGCCGACAGTGTCGGCTGAGAAGCCGCTGGCCGCTGCGTGCATCCAACCCGCTGCGCAGCGGCCAGCCCACCCCCGAAACGCCCCCACCGTCCACGAGGAGTCGAACAATGACGTGCTGTGTATGCCTGAGTAATTACGCGGGGCCGTGCTCCATTTGCCCGGAGTGCCTGCTGACGATTTATCCCCACGGTGCGACCCACTGGCTGCGGCAGAGCTTCCGCAACCCGCTGGCCCCGGCGATGCCCGAATTGACACTGGCCAAGCCGCTGCTCCCGCTGTGAATATGCTGTACCGCGCTACCGCATAGCGTGGTACAATGGTGCGGTAACCGCTACGGCAGTACGCCGAGCAAAGCTACACGCAGGAGATGGCAGAAATGGGAGAAGGGGAGACCCCGCAGTTTGTTGCGCGCTACGCCAGCCAAGTCGTCACCGGCACCACCTTCGCCGAGGTAGGTGACACGCTGGCTGAGCGTGGTTTCGACATGGCACGCGCTACGGCTACCGCCCAGGGCGTTCTGTTGGTGCCGCATACCGACCGCAGCCGCCAGGCAGCACATCTGTATCAAGAGCTGGTGCCGGTGGAGCAGGCGCCCAAGCCGGTGATCCCGGTGCAGCTGGACGTGGCCACGGCGATGCTGGCCGGCGCCGAGGTCGAGTCCGGGTTCCGTGACGGCGCGGCACTGGCCTGCCGTGACTGCGGTGCCGTGCATCCCGAGGGGGTGGTCTGTGTCATCCCGATCATGTACGAGATGCAGTGCTGCACCGAGCGCACCTACCCGCACCACGGGCCGCATGAGCACCGTGTCAACGGCAGGGTGACACACCGCTGGGTGGAGGAGTTGGTCATCACCGACCTGGCTTTCAACGGCTATCAACCAATAGATGAGGAGGAGATGGGATGAGCAGTGCCTACCGACTAGAGGAGCAGTACACGGCGTGCAGCCGGGGCTGCTTCGCGTGCGGCCCGTTCGGTGAGCGGTTCTACAACCATGAGGGCACCGGCTGCTGCGGCAGCACGAAGTGCGATGGCACCGCGTGGAGTCGGCAGCTTAGCCAGTGGCTCAAGGTCGAGCGGCAGGTAGCCCTCCCGCTGTGGTGCGCGGCCGAGAAGGAGTGGGGTGAGCGGCTGGCCGCGTGGGTGGCTGCCGAGCAGGAGTACCTCGCGGAGCTACGCAGCCGCCCCGCCGCCCGCGTGCGCCATGTACGGCGCGAGGAGCAGTTCGACAAGGATCCGCAGAAGGTGCGCGCCCAGCAGAAGGCGCGATGAGAAACCTCGGCGGGGTGTCCCGCCGATGTGGCCCCCGGCGGGGCTGGGTCTTGGAGCTGCCATCTTCTCCCTGGTCCCGCCGGGCTGGCCGGAAGGAGCAGCGTGACCGAAACCCCTGAGTTCGACACCCTCGTCAACGCCGAGGGCAAGTACCGCTGGGTCTACAACAACCCCGTCACGGGTGAGCAGCGGGTGGGCCCGAAGCTGCACAAGACGAAGGCCCTCGCCATCCGCGCCGGGAAGGAATGGCTGGCGACGAGGAAGAAGAAGTGATCCCCGCAGTCGGGGCCACCGTGCGGGTCACGGGCATCATGCCCGACGACCCGTGCCCGATGGAGGTGGGTGCCACCGGCACCGTGCTCGGCATCGGTGCCGAGATACAGGGCCGCACGCAGATCGACGTCAAGTGGGCCAACGGGCGCACGCTGTTCCTGCTGGACACCGACCCGTTTGTGGTGCTGGATGAGTGACTTCATCGAGTGGGAGATCGAGGAGCCGGTGGTGCCGCCGTGCATCAACTGCGATGCGCCCGGCGATGTGCCGTGCGACGAGGACTGCGAGAACAAGGATTTCCGGGATGCCCAATTTGAGGAAGGCGAGGAATGAGGAAACAAATGGATAGCCAGGAGCTGATCGCCACGATGCTCTCCCACGGTGACGTCAACGGCGCGGCTGCGGTCTTCGCGGCCGAGGTGCACAACCAGTTCCAGACCGACGACCTCAATGATGCGGTCCGGATCATCAACGAATGCCTGCCGGACGACCCGCAGCTGCGCCGCAACGTCATCGCCAGGATGCCGAAGATAGAGGTGGTGCCCGGTACGCCGGACCAGCCCGAAGCGTGATTACGCTCTGCCCACTCTGCGACGGCACCGTCACGGTGTTCGCTGACGGCAGAATGGCCAGCCACCGCACCAGCACGGGTGAGCGCTGTGCGCTCAGTCAGCGGGTGGCACCGCCGTGGGACGAGCGCAACACCCGCGAGGCGGTGCCGGGGCGCAGCGGCGGGCGGTGTGAGTGGTGCAAGAAACGGCGTGCGACCGAGATGCACCACCGCAAGAACCGCAGCCAGGGGGGTGAGTGGAACCCGGCCAACATCCTGCACCTGTGCAACGAGTGCCATCGCCGCTGCACCCTCAACCGCAGCTGGGGCCGTGCGCTCGGCCTGGTCGTCCGGCAGTACGAGAACCCGGAAACGGTGGTGGTGGTGTGCGAGGACCTGACCACCTTTCAACCCACGTCGATGGTGACGAGAAAGCGGGGGCGCCGATGAGGGGTATCGGCGTGCGGCAGCGCGCGATCCTGACCGCGATGGCCCGGCACGGCGGCGTCTGGCCAGCGGACTGGAAGATCCGCTACGACGAGCGGGCGGTGTTCGACAGTCTGGAACGCCGCGGTGCCATCGAGCGGGTGGATGCGGTGACGCCGTTCGACCGGGACTTCACCTACCAGTTCACAACCGAACCGCAACGAGAGAGGGAGAGGGTCTATTGATCGGCGACGAATTGTTTGCCTGGCAGGTCCAGGAGCCCGATGGCCGGTGGTCGATGGTGGCAGCCGGTATCGACTCCGATACGCAGATGCCGTTGATCCACCGCAGCCTCGACATCATGGAGAGGTTTCGGCCCATTGCGGAGCTGCACGCGAGGACGACGAACCAGCCGCTGCGGCTGGCAAAGTTCTCGCTGGCGACCGTGTTGGAGGGGCCGCGTGAGTGACGACTGGCTGCCCACCAACGAGGCGATGGCCTACCTGGGCGTGAAGCAGGCACAGAGCATGCCGATGTGGACGAACCGGCCACCGGCCAGCCGCCGGTCCGTCTCGCCCGGACGGGTGACGTACAAGCCCATCCGGGTGCAGAAGCGGGGCAACCGGAAGTTCTACTTCAAGCCCGATCTGGATGCCTACCTGGCGTTCCAGTCGGCTCGGGCCAAGAGCCAGGCGGCGCTGGCGCTGCATAAGCCGGTCCGGGTCTGCGCCGCGTGCGGCAAGCGGTGGCCGTGCCAGGAGTACAGGCAGGCCGAGCGATGAACTACGGACTGGCCGGTACCAGTGCCTCGATGCTGGAATCCATCCGGGTGGAGCGCCGCTGCTGGGCCAACTCCAACAAGTCCGTCGCGCTGGCGTGCTTCGCCGTGCGCTGGCACACGCCGGGGCACCAGCTGGTCACCGACCAGAAGTCCTTCGACTTCGGCGAGCTGATCGAGCTGCCGGATGGCAGTGTGCCCATGCTCACCGCCATCTTCGACCCGGATGCGGAGCCGCCGGACAACGTGATCCTGGCGCACGTCTACCTGCTGCGGGTCAACGCGGACGACGGGTTCCCGGACGTGGTGGCCCGGCTGATCGTGCAGACCGAGCGCACCGAGCCGGACCAGCCGTTCGTGCTGAGCGGAGAGCTGGCCGAGAGCGGCGACAACATCTACCCGCTGGAGATCCACGAAGCACCCGTACCGGAGAGGGACCAATGAACCTGCCGCTGCCCTACGATGCCGAGTTCGCGTTCTGGCAGGCGTGCGCCGGGTCGTTCGGCGCCTGGGTGCCCGTGCAGCCCGTGTACGAGCACGCCGACATTTGGGACCGGCTGGTGGACCCGATCTTCGAGCGCCCGATGTACTTCGACCGGCAGGGCACGCCGATCACCATGCGCCAGTGGGCGCTGCTGCGGCAGCGGGGGCTGGACCCGGACGGCCACTTCGGGCCCAACTCCTACGTGCGCATCGGCGAGGACAAGATCGACGCCACCACCACCGTGTCCACGGTGTGGCTGGGCATGGACCACGGGTTCAACTACGGCATGGTCGAGCACTACCGTCCGGTCATCTTCGAGACCATGATCTTCGGCGGTGAGTACGACGACTACATGCGCCGGTACTGCTCCGAGGAGGAGGCGCGGGCGGGCCACGACGAGGCGGTGGGCGATCTGCTCGTCTGCCTGGAACCGTGGTGGCGGCGCGGCTTGGATCGCGATGAGTAATGGCCAGAATCCTGGTCCACCCCCAACGTGTCGCCCGCTATGGCGACCACTATGCGCTGGGAACCCGGTGGCGCTGGTGGCGCTGCCGCCTGTTGCCCGACGAGCGCAACGAGCTGCTCTACCAGTCCTACGACGACCCGATGCAGCCGCGCGAGGCCAGCGTCATCTTCAACCGCGACGACCCGGTGGAGTTCGTTGACCCGCCGGCCGTGGTCATCACCGTGCTGTACCCGGAGCTTCAGGACATCAACTACGGCAGCGGCGCCCTCACCACCATGATGACGCGCGGGCCGAGTGCCGAGTGCGACCTGGTGTGGCACCAGTGCCCCGGCCCGCGCTGGATGCCGCTGCCGGGCGACACCTGCCAGCTGGGGGAGTACCGGATCGAGTCGGTGGATCCCGGCAGCCGCCGCCCGCGCCACAGCACGCAGATGCTGCGGCACCCGCACCTGCCGGTGCTGCCCGCTCCGGAGGTCACCAGCAGTGTTGAGGAGACGGTGGCGCTCACCCGCCAGCAGATCGCCGCCATGTACGACGTGCCGCTGGCGGTGATCGCGCCCGAGCAGGTGGCGCCCAGCTCGTCGCTGGACGCCTACCTGGACGCCATGCTGCGCGGCGTGGAGGAGTTCCGGGCGAACCAGATGCGCAACCCCACCATCGTGCTGATCAACCTGGAAGACTACCGGCGGATAGTGGAACTGGCGCGGCAGCGGGCTGAGCTGCTCTCCTTCATGGGCAACCCGCCGCAGGACCTGATCGGCGACCGGCTGACCGTGTTCGGCTTGGAGGTGCGGGCCGAGCGGCTCATCCCTCCCGGCCAGGTGCTGCTGATCGGTGAAGGAGGTCGCACCACCGTCACGGTGCGCCCGGACTACGCCCCCGGCGGCGTGCGTCCCCGGCGGATGCCGCCGTCAGCCGGTGTGCGTGCCAAGCAGTCCCTCTACCTCAACCCCGAAGACCAGGTGCTCGACGACATCGACCTGCTCGTCAATGAGCAGGTGCGCGGTGGCCCGGTGGACGACTACCGGGTCGACCGCTACCCGAAGTGCAAGCACTGCCCGCACCAATGGCACGGGCTGTGCTGCGAGCACTGCGACTGCCTGGGCGAGTTGGAGGAGGAGGTATGAGGGCACTGATCGGCGCCACCGCCGTCATCGGCTTGGTGGCCGTGGTGGCGGGGTGCGACGACGACAGCATCACGGCGCAGTGCGTGCAGGAGGACGGGCACTACTGGTGGGGGGATCACCCGACGGTGGTGCGCGATGAGGACTGCACCAACCACGTCGCCGACGACAACGGGTTCTTCGTGTGGGGTGGCCATCAGTACCGCTACTACTACGGCAGCCGGGGCTCTCTCGGCTCCCGCCCGATGGGCGGCTCCCTGGCCTACCCCGGCGACGAGGACGAGGACGGCTACGCGCCCTCGGTGCGCACCGGCTCCGGCAAATCCATCACCCGTGGCGGGCTGGGAGGTGCCGGGGGGCGGCCCAGTGCGGGCGGGTAACCCACCACACCAGGCACCCGCCGTACTCCACGTAGGGGGCAAATAAGCCGGTGTTTTTTTGGCCTGCCTAGCTGGCACTATGCGGCCAGCGGCTAGGCCTCCATGTGCAGCTGCTGAATCAGCGAGATCTCGTACGGTTGCAGGTGCCCGCGGGTCGCCACTGTAGTCGTCATGGTGGCCGGCGACTTGACCCCGCGCAGCTTCATGCACGAGTGCTCGGCGGTGATTAGACAGGTGGCCCCGGACGGAGACAGCATGTGCATGAGGGAGTCCACCACCTGCTGCCCGATCCGCTCCTGCACCTGTAGCCGGGCGGCGTAGGCGTAGACCAGCCGGGTGAGCTTGGACAGGCCGACGATGCGCTGGCCGGTGTGCGGGCGGTAGGCGACGGTGGCGCGGCCGAGGATGGGCAGCAGATGGTGCGCGCACGTGCTCTGTACGTCTATACCCGCCTGGACGATGAGCCCCGGATCGCGCGGCGCCGGAAATGTCGTCTGAAGGTAATCCTCTGGATTCTCCTGGTAGCCCCAAAGCTGGTCCTTGAGCGACTTGGCCACGCGAGCAGGAGTGTCGGCGGTGTGCTCGCCCTCGTCGACCCCCAGCGCGTCGAGAAGGAGCTTGACCGCGCTCTTGACGTCATCGGTTTCCACAACGCATCTCCTGGTCCGCGTCGTTGTGCGTGAACAGTTGGTTGCGCTTGGTCACCGCCGCCAGCTCGGCGGCTCCCTTACTGGCGTACCGGCCGAGGTAGTAGGTGTGGTGGTTGTGCCGCACCACCGCCTCCCACGCTCCCCGGTGCCACCGCACGCCCCGGACCTGTGAGCGGCTGTTGCGCCGCTCCCCGGCCAGGTTCTCCATGTTCTGCTTGTGCGTCACCGGCCGCAGGTGGTCCGGGTTCACGCAGATCTTCGGGCAGTGCCGGTGGTGGTCCACCAGTCCGGTCGGCGGTGCGCCGTGCACGAAGGCCCAGGCGTTGCGGTGCGCCTGCCAGGTGCCGAACACCCGGTTGTCGAACTTCCCGTAGCCGCGGCCATCCACGCACGCCGTCCACAGCCAGCATCGGGTTCCCAGCACCGGGTTGATCGGACCCTGCTTGTTCACCTTCGCCCAGAACCGTTCGGCCGGTGTCACGGCGCCCGCCCGTGTAACGTCGCGCCGGTGATCCGTTGGCTGCGTTCCCTTTTCGACTCCACCATCAGGTTCCTCGTTGGTCGCCGAACGCCAGTATTTGCAGCCGGTGCGAGCAGTTCACCCGTAGCCGGATCGATTCCTCGACAATGGCGCCGAATGACTCCTGGAGGTGAGCGGTGTCGGTACCTTCCGGCATCATCCAGACATTCCACCTTGGCCAGCCGTGCCGGTCGGCCAGCGACACGGCTTCTTTGACGTCCTGTGCGTTGCGCACCACGAACTTCAGGCAGGTGAACCGCAGCTTGATGTGCTGCGGCCACTCGGCCAGCTCGGGATTCTGGCCCGGCTTGTGCGTGGTGTTGGAGAGCTTGGGCGAGATGGAGTAGTGCCGGACGAACGTCTGCGTAGCCTCGCTCGGCGCCAGCGTGCCGTTGGTTTCCACCGAGATGAACTTGTCCTTGCCCGCCAGTGCGCGCAGCAGCACCTCCCACTCCGGATTCTTCTGGTGCATCAGCGGCTCGCCGCCGGTCAGGATGACCTCGTTGACCTCCGGGTCCACCAGCCGCACGATGCTGGCCGGGCTCATCCGGGTGATCTCCTCTTTCAGGTCGTAGAAGCGGGAGTCCCAGGTGTATGCCGAGTCGCAGACCCAGCCGCCCGCGTAGCCGCAGGAGAGGTTGCAGCCGCCGAAGCGGATGAACGCGCACAGGCGGCCGGCGCGCGGCCCCTCGCCCTGGATGCTGGTGAACGCCTCCACCACCGGCAGCGTCATGTGCCCGCACCCGTCAGCACGACGTGCGGCAGCGGCCCGGAGTCGGATATCGACGGGAACCAGGTGGCCGTGTTGTCCGGCCCCTCCCGCAGCTCGACCGAGAGCAGCGGCGCCTTGGGCAGCGCGCGTCGGCTGTGCTTGGCGATCTCGGCGGCGATGGCCTCGGTGGTGGGCTGCCCGATCAGCGCGTAGTACTTCAGCTTCCCGGCGCGCAGGTAGCCGATGAACTCGTCCTCGCGGTCGATGATGAACCCGTGGTCGAACAGCGTGGCGATCATCGCGCGCAGCTTCTCTTTGACGGCGCCGAACTCCAGCGGGTCGCCGACATCCTGGGCGTAGGTCCAGGTGACGTGGAAGGTATGGCCGTGGATATTACGACATTTGGCGCCCGGCCCGGTGAGCCCGAGGATGCGATGCCCGGCGGCGAAGTGGGTACGTACCGAAATGGTGCTCATGAGTACACCTGCTCTCCCCGTGCCAGCTTGGCCACGGTCTCGATGTGCTGCGGATGGCCGTCCACCAGGTACAGGATCGGGCCGGTGAAATCCTCTGCCCAGCCGCCGAGGCGACCCCACTTGGGCGACGGCACCGGGTTGTGCCGGTGGAAGTAGCGCAGCTGCTGCTCCTGCACGCTGGCCGAGAGCGCCGATAGCCGCACCATCATCAGCCGGTTGTGCGGTGCGCTGGTGGAGACTTCGCTCGGGTTCACCCCGTAGTGATCGCGCAGCAGGCACGCGATGTCCTGGCTGTAGGTGCCGCGCCCGTTCAGGTCGATGCTGTGCACCTTGCCCTGCCGCTGCGGGTCGCGCAGGTGCAGCCGCCCGTAGCGGTAGCTGGACCCCCAGCCGGAGGAGTCCACACTGAAGAACGGCAGCCGCAGGTGGCTCTTGTTGGCCAGCCCCCAGCCGTGGAACCGGACGTGCGGGTGGTTGTCCCGCGCGTACTTGAAGCAGGCCACCATCCACCGGAACTTCTCCTGGATGCCCGCGTCGACCAGCGCCATGCCGCCCAGCCCGATGAAGTCCACGCCGCGCTCGACGTAGTAGTCCATGGTTTCCGGCCGCTCGCGCAGGTGGATGGTGGGTACACCGGGGATACCGGCGTCCACCATCTCGTTCCAGTTGTACTTGCTCGTCTCGGCGTTGCCGGTGATGTCGAGGCTGGCGATCCACGAGATGCGGTGGTGGTACATCTGCGCCCACGTCACCAGGTTCCTCGTCTCCACCGGCTTGCCCAGCGTGCGCAGGCTGACGGCGCCGGAGTCGGCGGCGATCCGGCACGGGGCCAGCCTGTCCAGGTCGTACTTGTGGTAGTACGCGAAGGACACCAGCAGGTTGCGCGGCGGTGCGATGGTCACGGTATCGCCCAGCTGATGTCGTCCGGCAGGTGCAGGTCGTCGGGCAGGTCCACGTCCTTGCGCCCGCTGATCACCACCGTGCCGTAGAAGTGCACCCAGCCGTTCACCGGCTCCGTGCGCCCGCTGGGGTTCAGTTCGTGCCACAGCTTGGTCGCGGTGTCGTTGCGCGGCGGCATTGCGCCACTCCAGATGTGGGTGTACCAGAACAGCACGTTGCCCACCTCGGTGCTGGCGCTGTCCAGGTCGGCGCCGATGATGCCCTGTAGCCGCTGCACGAAGCCGGTCAGGTCGAAGGGCTGCACCTCCAACGGACCGAGAATGGGGTGGATCACCAGCGCCAGCATCATCGCTTCAGCAGCTCGCGCATGACCTCGGGCTTGCCGTAGGCGAACTGGTACAACTTCCAGCGGCTGCGGGTGGTGGCCGCGGTGGGTTCCCTGTCGTTCTCGTGGTCGAACGACCAGGCGATGCCCTCCACCCGTTCCACCGCCGCCAGTGTCTCGGCGGCTGCCTTGAACGCCTTGTCCTCGTAGCCCCACACCGCGCCGAAGCGCTCGTCGTAGCCGCCCAGCCACCAGAACAGATCGGACGCGCACACCAGGATGCCGCCGGCCGCGTCGTACTTGGTGAAGCACGGTTCCACCACGTACAGGTCGTCCAGGTCGTAGGCCACCGCCTCGGCTGGCATCGCCCGGTAGCGGGTGAAGGGGTAGACCACGGCACCGCCGTTGGCCAGGTCCACCGCCCGCCGCAGCGCGGGCATCTCACACACCGTGTCGGCGTCCGCGATGATGACGATTTCCGCCGCCGCCGACTTCACCGCGTTGTTGCGCGCCTGGCTGCGGTGGAAGGGCTGCGTGGGTTCGCTGTCGCCGAGGTAGACCGGGTAGTCTGCCCAGAACTCCATGGCGCGGTAGAAGGCGGGCAGCCGGGTGGGCTGCGCCCGCCACGGGATGCAGACGGCAACCCGCATCAGATGCCCAGCAGGGCGTTCATCGCCGTGGTGTCGTTCTCGAACTCGTCCCGGTGCTTCTTCCACGCCGCCAGCGTCGGGGTGTCCACCACCAGCAGCAGGCGGCTCATGAAGTCCTCGTCGCCCAGCGGGCCACCCGCTTCGTTCTCCAACTCGTCCAGGTCCGGCGCACCGGCCAGCATCTCCTGCAGCATCTGCACGTAGTCCTCGTCGAAGCCGGTGCCTTCCAGGGTGTCGATCTTGAGCAACACCTCCAGCAGGGCTTCCATGTCCGGGCCGGGGCCAAGCTCGGCAATCCTGTTGTCCGCCAACAGGATCTTGCGTGCGCTCGTCTCGTCGGCATCCACCATGTCCACCCGTAGTGTCTTGAGTTTGAGGCCCTTGGCCGCCTGCCAGACGTGGTGCCCGGCCAGGATGGTGCCGTCCTTGTTGACCACCACGCTGCGGTACTGGCCGTGCTGTTCCAGGCTCTCGGTAATGGCGTTCACGTCGCCACGGTTCGGGTTCTCCGGGTGTGGATGCAGCTTGCCGACAGGCATTTCCTTCTGGCCCATGAATGTGACTGTCACAGGGGCAGCGTAGAGCTAACCCTCGATTCACCATGCGCGCCACGCCTGTTTGGAATCGGTTCGTCACATTGCCGTTTGTAGACACGCACAAGAACTGGGACAATTGGTGGTATGTCCGAACAGAGCCAGGCGTACCTCGACATCGTGGGTGGTGTCGAGCGCAGCTGGCCGCGTGCCTATGACGGCGTGATCGCGCTTGTTTGCCCGAACTGCGGTGCCGACCCGATGGAGCTGTGCACCAACCCGATCACCCGGTTGCCGCGCAAGTCACCCTGCATCCTTCGGGTGGCCCGCGGCTGTGGCTGACCGCTTACCGTCGCCCTCCCATGGGCGCGGCTTGCGCAGTATCGCCTCCTTGTAGACCAGCACCACGCCCGGCACCGCATCGGCCACGCGCTGCGCGACCATGCGGTGCCAGCTGGCGCTGAACTTCCCGCCGTTGTCCAGCTTGCGCTTCGGGTCGCTGCGGTACTCCTCGTCGGTGCGGTAGACGGAGAGCGTGGCCTCGCCGCTGCTGCGGGTTTTCAGCAGGTCCTGGTACTTGGCCACCAGGACGGAGACAACCTGGGCGGTCTCCTCGTACACATCGTCCAGGCGCCCGGCGAAACGGTTGGGGATGTCCTCGCCGCCGTTCTCCATCCGGGACAGGCGACGGCCATCGCACATCAGGTAACGCGCCATCCACCCCTGGGACAGACCGAGATACTCGCGCATGGATCGGAACTCGGCGCCGGTGATGGCGGGCAGCGTTTCGGTCATGGCGTCACGGTAGCTTTCGCGCGGTGAGACACCATCTTGCCGTCCTTGCGGACCCGGACCCAGGCCCCGCACATCGGGCACTCCATGGTCCAGGCACCGTGCGGCGCCCTCAGTGTAAGTTGTTGCGGTCCAGGACAAATCGGTCGTTGCGGCATGTCAAAACCCCTTCTCAGCCCCGGCGCTCTGCCGGGCCCAACCCTGAATATACCACAGCGCGGTGTGGTATAATAACGGTATGGCGCAAACGGGTGTGGTGTCGGCAGGTGGCTAACAAGCCGAAGCCGCCGCCCGACGTGGAGGAGCACTGGCGCAAGGTGCTCCGTGAGGCCACCGTCGAGCTGCAACGCAAGCGCGCCGAGGCATTGCGGGCCGAGCATTTCCAGCGCATGTGCGTGCGCGATTCGTTTGACGCCGGCCTTTCCGTGACGCCCATTCGTGAGGAAACCGGGCTGACGGTGAGTCGCCTGTACCAGATCAAGCGGGGCACGCGAGGGGGGTCCGGGGGGAAGTAGACCTACGCGCGGCAGAGCGCCGCGCGGGGAGGAAGGGTTGGTGAGATGTCAGATACGCCAATGCCGTGGGACATTCCGGGCGCCCCACAGCCAGGTGACTACCTAACACGCGAGCCAGAAGACCACGTGCCCGGTGACAAGCGCCCCGGCACCTACGTCATCCCCGCACACCTGGCGCACGGCGACAAGGTCGCGCTGGGCGCCAACCGGGACGTGGCCACCGTGGTCGGCAGCCACGTGATGCCCGAGGACCGGGTGCTACTGGTGCTGGAAGTCCCGGCTGAAGCATTGTTCCGGTTAGAGAAATGAGCCCCGCGGCGGCACTCCGGTTCCGGGTGGTGCCGGTCAAAACCAGCCGGGAACCTAACACCCTGCTGGTACCGGAGTGCCGTCGCGGCCACCGAGAAGGACAGACATGAAACTTGCCATCAGCCAAGCCGGGCGACTGCACCGGCCCGGCTGCCGACATGCGCTGGGCGCCCCGCCGTGGGAGTGGGCGTACGGCAAAAACCGCGTGGAGGCTCTGCAGGCCGCGCTTGACCACGGCTGGACGGCGTGTGCCCACTGCCGCCCCTTCAGCATCGAACGCGACCAGCAGCTGGAATCGAAAGGAAACGCCCCATGAGCTACACCGATCCGGCCCCGTCTATCACCTGCCCGGTATGCAAGCGGACCAGCTACCACCCGATGGATGTGGAGATGGGCTGGTGCGGCTACTGCCACGGCTACACGTCCCACGTCGATACGTTGGAGGTGGCCAAGCGGTTCCTGCGCGAGGCGGCGGCTAAGGCGCCCGATGTCACTGACGACTAAGCGAACGCTGATTGCCACGCTGGCGCTGGCCCTCACGATCTGGTGCGGGTACACGCTGGTGTCCTACGCCATCGAAACGCCGCACTGGATAGCGCGGATACCGTACAACCCGTTCTGGGGTCCCCTGCACGCCACCTGGGTCATCGCCAACATGGTGCTGAATTGGGTGGTGGGACGCCTGTGGCTGCGCATCCTGGTGCTGATGATCACGCTGCGCGATGATGACTGACGACGCCCGCTGGGAGCGCCGCTGCCGACACGTCTTCGCGCTGTTGCGCGAGGCCGGTATCGCCGAGCGGGAGCAACGCCTGAATCTGTTCCGCTGGATCGTGGCCGACCCCACCATCAGCAGCACCAACGACCTGAACGAGCGGGAGCTGGTGCTGATCGCCGACATGCTCACCACCTGGAAGCGTGCCGGCGAACTGGAATCCAACGCACGAGAACACGCGAGAGGAGAACTGTGAGCGACGATCCGTTTCAGGGCGAGGAATGGGCTGGGTTTGCCGAGCATGTCATCGTAGAACTCATCCCGAAGATCGACCAGTCGGCCATTGCCATCTCACTGGTGCCCGGCGGCAACAAGACGGACGTGAAGTTCGCCGTCGAGCTGGGCTTCATGATCATGCTGGACAAGCCCATCATCGCCGTGGTCGCACCGGGTGCCAAGGTGCCGCGCAAGCTCGCCAAGGTGGCCGACGAGATCGTGGAGGGCGACCTGGACGACGAGAACATGCAGAAGCGGCTGCACGCCGCCATCGACCGGACCATCAAGAAGGCACAGAGGACGAAGAAGGATGGCTAAGCCGGAGAACGTTCGGGTCTACCGCAAGGACACCGGCGAGACGGTGCACTGCGAGCTGCTCCACCAGGGTGTCGACGACGAGGGAATGGACAACTGGCTGGTGGCCGGGGTCGAGTTCCGGGCCGGTCTGGACGAGCTGCAGATCGACGTGCTGCCGCCCATGACCGGCATCAGCTTCGCCGGGCCCTTCAACACCGGATTCTCCATGCAGTACCAGGAGAAGGACGACGATGCCGGGGGAGAGGATGGCGATGATGGGGTTCATCAATGATCTCTTCGGGAAGCTGGAAGAGTACGGCGGCAACCCGCTGCAGCCGACCCAACGGTTACGGATCGACGGCTTACCGGCGGTGCCCGAGGGGTTTGAGTGGCTCGTCTACCGGGACCAAACCACCGGTACGGTGCATGTTGAGCTGTACGATCCCGACCCGATGGTGTGCAGCTACGGCCAACTCGACAGCGGCGATCCTGACGACGTGCGCGCCTATGCCCAACGAATCTACGACGCGAGGTTCGATCGGTACGAGGAGAAGGACGACGATGCCGGGTAAGCCGTTCTGGCGCCAGTTCCCGGACAAGTGCTGCGCCGAGGTCATCCGTGCCGGTGAGCTGCAACCGTGCGACAAGACCGCCATCGCTGTCACCGTCGATTCCGAGGACGGGCATTGGTGGCCGGTGTGCCCGCACCACTCGCGCGCCCGGCAGATGGTGCCGCTGGCCGATCTGATCGCTGAGTTGGAGCGCACGACACGTAGCGCATAAGCAAGACGCGGCGGCTGGGATCGTGGAGCATGTGCTCCATGCCCGGCCGTTTTGCTCACGCCAAGTGGATCCTCACCGCGCTCACCATAATCGTGTGCGCCACATGGCTCGCCACTTTCGTGGCCCGGATTCTCCACCATAGCTACGAGGGCAGCGCGGCGGTGGACACCGCAATGCTGCTGCTGCTCGGGTTCTGGTTCGGCTCCTCCGCGATGTCCCGCAAGGAGGAAGAAGCGTGACCGTCACATCGCTGGCGCTGCTGATCGGTATTGCGGCAGCCATCTTCGTCGTCGGGGTGGCCGCAGAGCAGGCGTGGATGCGCCGGCCGGGTGAGGAGAGTAAGACGCGCCCGTTGCTCACCCGGCGCCTCAACGTGGCGCTGTCGGTGTTCTTCACCCTGGTGGCGCTGACGGTAAGCGTCGACCTGATCGTGCTGCAGAACAGGTTCAACCATTACGTGGACGTGACGCTGCCGCGTGACGCGGCGCTGGAAAAGTGCAACACGCAGACGATCACGGTGTTGGAGGCGTGGGTGCAGGACCAGATCAACCGCGACCGCAGCGTGGAGGCCCGCGACGAGGCCGAGCTGGCGGTGCTGGACCGGCTGATCGCGGCGCAGCAGCCGAACCTGGACGAGCTGGTGCGCTGGCGGGTGACGGTGGAGAACGACCGCACGGTGCGCGCCGCCAACAGTGCGACCGAGCCCAGCCTGCCGACCTGCCTGCCCGCCAAGAGCTAGTGCTGCGGACCTGGGGGTGGCCCCATAGCCTCTGTGGGCGGTGGCGGCGTTATTACGCCCTGGTATACCTCAGCTGGTAGCGGCGGTGGCGGCGGTGGTGGACCTGGCGGTGGCCCGGTGCCGGGCGGGGGCGGCGGGGGTTCGTCCGGCGGCGGTGGCGGAGGTATGGGCTGTAGACCCTTGGGTGGCCACTGGTCCAGCGGGGTGGGTCCGGTCAGCGCGCCCGGCACCATCCAGCCATCGGGGATGACGTCCGGGTCCATCAGCCGCGGGTGGTCTGGTTCGCCGGGGAAAACGCGCCAGCAGTTCCAGACGTGCGCGATGGGCCCGAAGCCACCCCACTCGCAGTGGATGTGGCCGGTGGAGGCGAACTCGAAATCGCAGTAGCCGCCGCCCGCGCCGATCACGTTGACGCCGGTACCCACGCCGGGGCACAGGTAGAGCAGGCTCTCGTCGGCACCCAAGGAAGACCCGAGCAGCGCGCCGCTGACGACGCCACTGCCGATGCCACCGGGGATGATCGGGATGGGTGGCAGCAGCGGGTCAGCCTTGGCGTCCGGGCTGGTGAACATCAGGCAGCCCACGCACACGCCGACCAGGCCAACAATGAGCCGCCGCAGTCTCATTCATCGGCCCAATACTTGCCGGGTCGTTCCTTTTCGATCTGCCGGCGAAGCCAGTCCACCTCGGCCGCGAGTCGCTCACGCTCTGTATCGGTTGGGGGCGGTGGGGCAGCGGAGCTTTTGCCGGAGAGTTTCAGCGTCATAAACGTGCTGATGATCGTCGCAAGCCCACTGCTGCCCAGCGCCCCTAAGAGCGCCGCGATGTCGGGAACCGATGGCGCAGCCATGAGAACCAGGTATCACGTTTCACATTGCCTCGACTTAGTTTCTTCCACCGCGCTTCGTCGGGCGCCCACTCGAAATAGCAGCTGCGCCCGTACTGGTCGAGAAACAAGACACCCAGCGCCATGAATATGCAGCCCATCGCGATATAGAACCAATTGCGCCAATCCCCCCAATACATCTCATTCCAGAACTCCCTGATGATGTGCGTCCTGCCGAACATGTAGCCGCTCCACCACAGGCAGAACAGCGCCGACCACCGGCCGCGTTTGATCGGCGCCCCGGCAAACCATTCCTGGCGCTGCATCATCGCCGTCGTCCGATCACGCCGTCCTTGTCGAGGTCCACGCCGGTCACGTCCTCGGCGGTGGCCGTGTTCGATGTCAGCCACACCGCGATGGGCGTGATGAAGGCGATGGACACGGTGATGATGTGCGCCACGTTCTCCGGCCAGAAGTCCTGGCCGAGCAGGGTGTTGAGAATAATGAGCGCACCGCCGGCAATCGCGGTGACGGCCTTCCAGGAGGTGGCGATCACCAGCTGCCACTTCGAGGGTGGCTTCTCGTCCTCGTCCTCCTTGGGTACGGGCACCGGTGCTGGAGCCGGTGCCCGTCCACCGGGCGGACGGTAGCCCGGTTGGTCCTCCGGCCGGTCCGACTCATACGGCCCCGGCTGGTAGCTGGGCGGCGGGATGCCGCGTATCGGGGAACCCATCAGCGTGGCGGGGTTCGGGGGAACTTGGAGGTGATGCTCTGAGTCGGCTTGTACTGCTCCGGGATCAGCGAGTAGACGTGCGCGGCCCACTCGTTACCGGCGTCGACCTGCTGCTGGATCAGGGCAATGGCGCTCTGGTCGCCGATCATGGCGCGGTGCTCGATGAACATGGTGTGCACCATGCCGTCGTCGTTCCACCACAGGTCGGCGGCAGCCCAGATCGCGCCCTCGCTGGGCGGCTTGTACTCGGACAGCGACACCCGCTTGCCGTAGATCGCGTCCCACACCGCGAGCAGCTTGTCGTGCTCCTCCTGGGTGAGTCCCGGCCCGGCCGGACCTGGCTCGGGTGGTACCGGCGTCGGGGTGGGCGGGGTCGGGGTGGGCACACCGGAGGGTGCCATCGCGCACAGGTAGCCCTTGGGCGGGATCAGGGTGGCCACCTGATCGAAGCTGCACCAGTACTCAAACGGGTTGAACCCGGAGTCGGCGATCCAGCAGGCCCGCTGGCTGGGGTTGTCGTCGTAGCCCATGCAGGACACGTAGTGGTAGACCACGCCGCCGCCGTAGCTCGGGCTGGTCGAGCCCTTGATGCCGCGTGGGTAGTTGGCCGGTGGCGCGACCCAGTTCATCACCAGCCCGTAGCCGCCGTTGATGCTGTTGGTCAGGTCGGCCCACAGCTTGTCCTTCTGCTGCTGGGTGGGCGGGTCCTGTTGTAGCCAGGTGGTCGCGTACTGCCCGTCCGGCAGGTACTTCTTCATCACCGGGGTGATCTGGTCGATGCTGTCGGTGCCGCCCTCGTGCGTGCCGATCTGATTCACCAGGTCCATCTCGGACACGATGATGCCGTGGCCGTTGAGGACGATCTGCGCGGCTGCCGGGCCGCAGTCCCAGTACGTCTCCTGCGGCACCACGCTGCTGTCGTACGGCAATACCACTTCACCCACGAGTTCCCCTCCTCCTTCACCATCAGGCGGGGCACCGCCGTCGCCGCAGTTGCCCGGCTCGGCCGGGCACGGCGCGTCCTTCAGCCTGGCGTAGTAGTCCTGGGCCTCCGGGTACCGCTCGTCGTAGCGCGCCGGGTAGGCGCTGCGCTGCACCATGTCGGCCCAGCCGCCGGGGGTGGTCGCGTCGGTGTTGTAGTCCTGGTCGCCGATGCGCTGGTTGACCAGGCTGTCGTAGAACAGGCCGGCACTCTGCGCCGGGTCCATGCGTTGCGCGCAGGTGCCCCACCATTCGGCGCGCTGCTGGAAGACGCCCACGCTGTTGTAGTCGCTGCCCATGGCGTCGTATGGAAAGGTCAGGCTCTCCGGGTCGCCCTGGTTGGCGTACATCGTCAGGTTGGACTCCACCAGGCCAGTCGCTATGGCGATCTGGATGCCCTTCTGAGTGATGCCGCGGCGCTTACCCTCATGGATGATCGCAATGGCGATCCCGTCCTTGGTGTAATACGCCACGCTCGGATGGTCGCACGCTTATGCGACAGCGCAATGAATATTGCCGGTGTGTCGGGCCTCAACCACCTGTGAGGCGCGCCAGGATGGCCTGTTGCATCTGCGGCTGCATATGCTGCGCCATCATCGCGGCCACCGCACCGGCCAGCCGTTCGACCTTGCCGGTCTGCTCGGCGTGCAGCCACGCCATCAGGGCGAGGTCGTTCTCCAACTTGGTGATGCGGGCGTCGGTGGCCGATCCGTTGCGGGTCTGTGTTGCGGTCATGGTTTGTCTGTCCAGCTTCCTACCTCGTCGTAGCTGGCGTAATGGCCACCGCGATCAATGGTCATCACGCCCCAGTCGTGGTTGCCGTTGGGGTCGGGGATGTTGGTGCGCACCGCGACCGCCTGGGAATCGGGGTCCTGCTTGACCGCGCCGGGCTGGTATTCAGGCGGCGTGGGGGTGGGGTTAGTCATGTAACACCGGATCCGGGTTGAGGGGTTTGACTTCTTCTTCGGTGATGTCGTGCAGCGCGATGGTGCCGGGCTCGACCAGCACCAGCGGGTGCGCCAGCTTCTGTGCCGTGACGAAGTTGGGCCGATGGGCGTTGTGGCAGTAGATGATCCACGCCCACTCTCCGGCGGGCACGTCGATGACGGCGCGGCCACGCAGCTGCCCGGCCTGGTTCAACTCCCAGGTGATCGAGCCGCGCGCATAGTCGGTGGTGAAGATGGGCTCCTCGCCGTTGGACTTGATCGCGCCCGCGTAGGTGGGCCACACCACCGCCGAGAGGATGCCGTCGCCGAGCCCCGGCAGCACCGTGTCTGTTGGGAAAGGAAAATCCGTCACCGTTTCCCACCCAGCACGTTCTTCATGATGTCGTTGATGATCTTGTCGTCGAACTTGCCGGGGATGATGCCGCCGACGGTGGTGGCGATGGCCTTCACCACCGCCTCGATCAGCACCGGCATCTGTTTCTCAATGGCATCGGACACCGCCTTGGTGACGGCGGGGGCCAGCGCGGCGACCAGCTTGTCGATCAGCTTCTGCAACATCAGGTCTGAGTGTAGGTCGGCGTGACAACCAGCTGGCCCTGCGCCGACATGACCACGCTGGTGATGCTGGCCTTGTCAATCATGGTGTTACCCGTGGCGGCACTGGCCAGCAGGATGAAGGTGTAGGTCGCTGCGGCCACGTTGATGGTGACCGCAGACCCGTTCGACACCCCACCGGAGCCAGCCGTCCAGGTGGTCTGCTGGCGGGCGTAGGTGGGGCTGCCGCCGGAGGCTTCGTTGGCCGGGGTGCTGGTGGTACCGGGGTCGCCGGTGCACACCCCGATCCAGGTTCCCAGCGCCGCGTAGGCATTAGCGAGCGACTGTCTGGTAGTGGCAACTGCGATGGCCATAGCGGTCATCCTCTCATTCGGTTACTGATTACCTGCGGATTTGCAGTCCATGTTTTAGGTCCATTCGACGCGGGTGAACCCGAGGCCGCCGACGCCGCGGGTGCCGTTGGTGGAGCCCACACCACCGCCACCTCCACCGCCACCGGGCGTGCCTCCGGTGCCGCCGTTGCCGCCGGTCGTCGCGCTTCCGCCGCCACCGCCGCCGCCGGAACCGGCGTTGGGTGCGACCGCGTTCACGGGGGAGCCACCCGTACCGCCGTTGACGGCCCCGGCCCCACCGCCCGCGACGGTGGTGGAGCTACCGCCCGCCGAGCCGGGAGTCGGGGTGCTCGGACCGTTACCACCGGCCCCACCGCCGCCCGGAATGTTGTTGGCGGCGGCGGCAGCGTTGGAGGGCGGGCTGGTGGTGGTGGAAGCGTTGGCTCCCGGGCTGCCGTTTCTCAGGACAGGGGTGAAACCCGAGGCGCCGGTAGCCGATGCCACGCCGCCAGCGCCGCCAATCGCCCCGGTGCTCACACCGTTGTTCCCCGCACCACCGACGCGGGCCTGAAGGAGGATGCCCACGGCGTTGGATTGGAACGCCACGGCACCGGCCACGCCGCCGCCGCTGACCGTGTAGGCGGGTCCGAGCGACGCGACGGGGATGAACACCCGGTCCATCCGGCCACCACCGCCACCGCCCGCGCCCGCGAACGTACTGCTGGCACCGCCGCCGTTACCGCCGCCGCCGATGAGGGTGACCCAGCAGCCCTGAGTGCCCACCGGCACCGGCTGGTTGCTGCGGGCGATGTTGTCCTCGGTGAACGGGGTGAACACAATGGTCGCGGTGGCCGTCAGCGACCCGCTACCGTCCAAGGGGGCCGGGACAGTGGAGTAGACCGGCATGACGGGGGCGTTCAGCACACCCGTACCCGAGAGGGCCGGGGCAGCCGACTGGCTGGGGACGACGTGGGCAGTGAGCGCGCCGGACCCGGCCAGCGCACCCAGCGCCGCGAAGCGTTCCAGGATCACTGCCGCAAGTGACCCGTTACCCGCCAGGGCTGGCTGGGCAGAGGCTCCGATGAAGGCGTTGGCCGAGAGGGTGCCGCCCATCTCACACCCACTCGATCAGGGTGTAGCCGGGTCCACCGGGTCCACCGGGTCCGGCGGTCGTTCCGGCTCCACCGCCGCCGCCACCGGCGCCCCACTGACCGCCGGTACCGCCCGTCCCGCCAGTGCCGTTCACCCCCGAGCCGCCACCGGCACCCGAACCACCTACTCCGGCACCGGCATTCGTCGCGCTGCCGCCGCCAGCGGCGCCGGGCGAACCACCCGCGCCCTGACCGCCGGCGCCGCTGGCTGGCGTCGTACCGACGTTGGCGACACCGCCGCCTCCACCGCCGCCCGCGCAGCCACTCCCGTTCGCTGCGCCCGCACTGGCCCCGCCGCCGGTGCTGGTTCCAGGGCTGCCGGTGCCGCCCGCCGTGCCGTTGGCGACGGGCACCCCGGTAATCCCGCTTGTGGTCGCGGTGCCACCGGCACCGCCGCTGCCGCCGCCGCCCAGACCGGCGTTACCTCCGGTAGCGCCACCGCCTGCGGTGAGGACGACGCTGCCGGAGGAGAACGACGATGCGGTACCGGCAACGGCCGAGCCACCCGGCGCACCGACCGCCACCGAATACGTGCTGCCCAGGCTGGCCACCGGGACGAAGAACCGCTGGACCATGGCCGCGCCGCCGCCGCCGCCTCCGCCGCCGCGGTTCGTGCCCGCCTGCGAGGCGATACCGGGACTGCCGCCGCCGCCGCCGCCGATCAGCGTCACCCAGCAGCCGGTGGCACCGGCCGGTCGTGCCCGGTTGGTCCACGGCTGGTTGGTCTCGTTGAACAGGCCGCGCACGGCGGCGCTCAGGGTGCCCACACTGGACAGCGCGGCAGGACGCGAGAGGGTCCGGACAGCGGTGGCGGTCAAGGTGCCGCCACCGGCCAGCGCGGGCGCTGCGCGGAAGAGTGGCAACACCAATGCCGACAGCACGCCCGCACCGGCCAGCGGTGGGGCGACGGTGTAGAGCTGCATGACGGTGACGGCCACGGTGCCCTCGCCGCCGGTCGCGCCCGGCTGCGGGTAGATCTGCGAGAGCAGGGTGATCAGCGCGCCGTTGCCGGAGTAGCCGGCTGCCTGCAGATAGGCGCCGACCGCCTGCGCGCCCAGCGCACCGGAGCCGTAGAGGTTGGCCAGGATGGAGAACAGCTGGTTGGCCTGTGCCGCCAGCGCACCGTTGCCGGTGAGCGCGACCACGGCCTGATAGATCGGCACCACCACCCCGGCCGACAACGTGCCGCTGCTCAGCAGGTGCGCGGCCACCGGGGTGAGTACCGACAGGATGGTGCCGACCAGCTGGCCGTTGCTGCTGAAGGCGGCGAGCTGGGTGTAGATCTGATACCACCACGCGCTCAGGCCGTCGCCCTGCGAGAACCCACCCTCGACAGCGGCGAACAGTGATCCCTGGCCGGAGAAGTCGGGCATGATCGCGGCCGGAATGGAGGCCCCGGCTTCCAGCGTGCCGCCGCCGGACCGGGCCAGCGCCAGCGCGTAGATCTGCAGGAACTGCGCGGCCAGCGCACCGTTGCCGGTGAGTGCGGCAGCCAGCGGGACGATGGGCGAGATGCCCGGTGCGGTGAGCGCGCCGCGCCCGGAGAACTGCGGGAACAGAGTCAGCTGCACCTGCATCACCTGGGCCACCAGCGAGCCGCTGCCGGTGAACAGCGCGTAGGTGCCGCGCGTCCAGCCCTGCACCGGGACGGTACGGGTGACAGGGCTGGTCGCCCACCCCTGCTGATTCTGGGCGGCCGACGCGGGGGTGGTGACCCAGGCCAAGAGGGTTACCCGATCTCAGGCCAGTCGAGGGTGGGGGAGAGGTCGTTGTGCTGCGCGCCGTTGGGGTGGGTGACGCGCCAGATCAGGATGCCCTCCTCCTCCACCCGGTGCGCCACCATGCCGGTGGCCTCGTCGCGCCGGATGGTGCCCGGTGGGTCACCGGCCTGCGTGGCGTTCCACGCGGTCAGCACCTTCTGGATTTGCGCCGGGGTGAGTTCGTCGCCCACCTGCTCGGAGATGGCGGCCACCATGCTCGAGGTCTGGTTGGGGTCGTTCAGGTCGATGGTTGCCACCGTTCCTCCTAGTTGTAGCTCAGGTTCATCAAGGCGACCTCGAAGTAGCAGGAGGTCCCGGTGGCGTCGCCGGTCAGGCAGTTGCTCATTGCCGTGCTGGCCACCGTGCCCGGTGTCAGGGTGTCACCCGCCAGGCAGTAGACCAGCGCCAGGCCCTCCGCGCCGTTCGCCGAGTTAGCGGAGAACGAGCCGTCTGCGAAGGCGCCCCCCATCTGCCTGATGACTTGGCCGTTCTTGCTCAGGCTCGGATTCATCTTGGCGCCGCCGGGGATGTTGTTGACGTTGTAGCGCACGTTGACCAGGTAGGTGCCCTCGATGCCGATGGTCAGTGTGGCGTTGGCCGGGTTGAACGACATGTCGCCAGAGCAGAAGTCCTGGGTGTCGAAGAAGTTGGTGGCCAGCGTGGCGCTGCCGGTGGGTACGTTGACGGTGCCGCCGGTGCGGTAGGCGCGGAACGAGGAGCCCTTGACGGTGGGCGGCACGTTGTCGGCTGCGCTGACCGCCGAGCCGTCGCCGGGTGCCGCGTTGCCGCCGCCCACCACGTCGCCCATGAACCCCCACTTGCGGAACCCGGCGCCGAACTGGCTGGTGGTTCCGGTTTCGGTGTAGTCGATGACCGGGGTGGTACCGGACAGCACCTGGTAGCGGCGCGGGTTGCCGCCCACCCCCGCCAGTAGCCAGATGGTGGTGTTGACCGGCATCGCGGTGGCGGCTTTGAAGATGGTGCGGGCGCCCGCCACCACACAGCCCAGCTCGGCGAAGTAGCCGAGGATGCCGTTGGTGGTGAACTTGGCGTACACGTAGTTCTGCGGGTTGGACAGGCTGCTGGCGCGGGCGACGAGATAGTTGGCGCCGGACTGGCCACCGGAGAAGCCGGGGCCGGAGGACACGGTGGCGCCGAGGCGCTGGTAGTCGCTGTCGGTGTCTTCGGTGTTGAAGATGAAGATGCCGGTCCGGTTGCCGTTGCCGGGGGTGGTCCAGTGCGCCACCCCGTTGTTGATGCCGCAGGTGGCCGTCCCGGTGCCGGAGTAGGTGGTGGTGAACACCGAGGGCAGCGTGCCGGAGTTGGGTAGGCCGTTGAAGTTGACCGCATCGAACGTGCCGGAGTTGTTGTTGCCGGTGGTGTTCTGCATCAAGCCCTGGATGGCTTGGCCGTTCTGCACCACCGAGTTGAAGATGCCGAACATGGCGCTGTTGGCGATGGCCTGGGTGAACCCGCTGCCGTTGACGGTGGTGCCGCCGAAGTTGTTGGTAATGCCGTCGATGACCGAGCCCAGGTCCGGGATGTTGAGGTGGGTGAGCTGGCTGGTCGGGATCTGCAGGATGTTCAGCGCGCCGGTAATGATCTTGCTGGCGTCCAGGCCGGGTATGGAGATGGCGGGCAGCAGCGGGATGTTGACGATGTTGCCGAGCTGGCTGGCGTCGAACAAACCACCGGACCCGATGTTGCCCAGCCGGGTGGTGATCGGCGCCAGCGCCGCACTGATGGACGAGAAGCTGCCCAGGCCCAGGTTGTTGACCAGGCTGATGAGGTCGGTCTGCAGCGCCCGCGCCAGCACGGCGGTGTTGAGGTTGGACAGGGAGCCCACCAGCCCCGACGTGAACCCCTGATCGAACAGGTTGGTCTTGGTGATGCTGCCGTCATCCCAGTGCAGGGTTCCGGCGGTGGCCGCCGGTAGCACGGTGAGCTGCAGGCGCACGCTGTCCACGTTGTTGGGGACGGTGTAGCTGCCGGAGAGCTGAATCCAGCCGGAGCTGGCGGCCGGGCTGGAAATGATCTGCAGGTCGGTGGTGGACACCAGAGCACCGGCCAGGTAGGCGATGACGGACAGCTTGTAGCAGGCGCCGGTGCCGCTGGCGCCGCTCCACTCGACCCAGTGCGAGCAGGCCAGCACATGTGTGTTGGCCACCGGGGTCGGCGGGTCGGAGAGTAGCTGTCTCAAGGTGCCGTTGGCGATCACCTTGACCGAGCCGGTGCCGTCGGCGGTGTGCGTAACGGTGCTGTCCCACGTCCATGCCCCGGTCACGTCGTTCACGCTGGCGGCGGTGGCGTAGGTCGGGTTCGCCAGCATGTTGGGCGCGATGTTGCCCACGGACCCCACCGGGATCAGCGGCAGCAGCCACTGCTGGAACTGGCCGCTGACGATCTTGGTGGCGTCCAGACCGGGAATCTGCAGCGTGTTGAACAGACCAGTCACGATCTTGCTGGCGTCCAGGCCCGGTATCTGCAGGGCGTTGAGGACGCCGGTGACGATCTTGCTGGCGTCCAGGTTGGGAATCTGCGGGACGGTGAAAACGCCCGAGATGATTTTGGTGGCATCCAAGCCGGGGATTTGCAGGGCGTTGAACAGGCCGCTGACGATCTTCGATGCGTCCAGGTTGGGAATCTGGCCCGTCCCGAAGATGCCGGTGATGATCTTGCTGGCGTCCAGGCCGGGCACGTTGCCGGGGAACAGCAGGCTGGTCAACGGGTTCAGTGGGGCCAGCAGGTTGGTCGGGTTGATCATGCTGGTGATGAAGTTCTCCACCGCCGTGACCTCGTTGAACAGGTCGGTGGCGAAGTCCGCCGGGTTGCCCAGCATCGCGGTCAGGTTGGTGAAGAACTGGTCCACGTCGTCGGCGGTGCCACTGCCCGGCGGGAAGCCCAGCGCCGCGAGGATGGCGTCGATGACATCCTGCGCGCCGCCGACGATGCCGGAGATGACATCCATCGCCAGGTTCTCGATCGGGATGAAACCCGTGACCCCGGCCGAGCCGGTGGCATCGCTGATCAGCATGGCGATCAGGTTGGTGGGCTTGATCATCGTGGTGATGAGGTTGATGATCGCTTCCCCGGCATCGAACAGATCGGTGGCGATGTTGGCCGGGTTGCCCAGCATGTCCAGCAGGTCCGTGAACAGCTTGTTGACATCCTCGGTGGTGCCGCTGCCGGGCGGGAAACCGAGGGCGGCCAGGATGGCGTCGATGAGCGACTGTGCGCCGCCCACCACCTCCGCGATCAGGTCCATGGCCAGGTTTTCCAGCGGGATGAAGCCGGTCAGACCCAGCGATCCGGTGGCGTCAGCGATCAGCATCGCGATCATGTTGGTGGGCTTCAACATGGTCTCGATGAAGTTCTCGATGGCCGCGATGGGATCGAAGTTGGGGTCCAGCGGGTTCAGCTCGCCGAGGAACTTCATCACGTTGCCGAAGAAGGTGACGATGTTCTCGAAGGTGCCCAGCACCTCGCTGCCCACCTGTAGCGGATCGGTGGGCATCGGCAGCCCGAGGATGCCGCAGATGATCGTCTCGAACGCGGTGATCAGGCTGCTGCCGGGAACCTGGGCCTGCTTGCCGATGATGTCTTCGATACCGGCGTCGAGCTGTTGCAGCGGGCTCTTGTCAACCTGGAAGAGGTTGCTGCCCTGAATCGAACCGCTGCCCGCAAAGAGGTCGACTGCCCCGGCCACGGCTACCCGCCTCGGGCGGGCGCGACCGGGGTCACTTGGACGAACACCTGGGCGTCCACCGGGTTGAACGTGTAGATGCCCTCCGCACCGTCGTTGTAGAGGTTGACGTAGATGGTGGCCTGCTGCGGGTTGGTGTGGTTGGCGGGCACCACCGCCAGCCCGTTCGCCGGGGTGATGGCGTTGGTCGGGTTACCCGGCGTGGAGTAGTGCGGCATGATGTTGACTTCGCCCAAGGTGTTGCCGAAGCCGCGGCCGACCTGCTGGCCCGTGGTCGGGTCGCCCAGCAGCACCTCGCAGCCGATCTGCAGCGGGTCCGCGCTCAGTTCCAGGCCGAAGGCACCGATGTGGCCCCACACAATCGGGGTCCACGGGAAGGGCTGGGCCGGCAGCACGAACGAGCCGATGGCCGCGCGCTGGGAGAGGCCGGAGAAGCTGGTGAAGGCGTTCTCCGGCATCGAGTACGGGCTGGGGATCAGCTGGCTGATCGACACCGGCACCCAGATGGGGTAGTTGTTCCCGTCCGTGGTGAAGCGGCCGGTGAAGCCCAGCACGTCACCGGCCACCGGCGGCGTGCTCAGGTCAACGTCGGAGGCCACCGCGATGGCCGGACCCGGACCCTGTGGGCCGGGCGGCACGGCTAGCTGGAACAGCTGCGTGGGGAACAGCGGGGTGCCGCCCGGCACCACGAGGGAGTTCTGGTCGTCCGGGTCCACCAGCTCCGCGCTGGGCGTGATGATGGGGACCGGGCCCGGCGGTCCGGGGGTGCCCAGCATGATGCGCTTGTAGCTGCTGCCGTACCAGATGTAGCCGCTGGACCCGATGATGTTGCCGCCGTTGTCCACGTCGTCGAAGACCCAGAACTTGCCCTGGTCGGCGGTGGTGTTCTGCAGCGTCTGCGGTAGCTCGCTCGGGTCGTCCAGGTCGTCGGTCATCAGGTGCAGCACGAACATGTCGATACCGGCCGGGCCGCGTGGCCCGATGATCGCGGCCATGGTCAGCGTGCCCTGGTCGCCCTGCACCTCGAAGGTGGCCACGAACTCCTGGTCGGCGCCGGGCGGCACCACCACGGCATAGACCTTGGTGTTGATCAGGTAGTTGGCGATGAAGTTGGTGTCGAGTGTCGGGTCGAGCGTGGCCGTCATGTTTTACCCCGCCTGTCTCCATGTGCGCAGCTCGGTGACGCCGATCCCGCCCGAGTCGGACGGCGGCGTGGTGGGCACCCAGCCGGGGAACCAGGTGGACTGCAGCGGCGGCTGGTACGGCAGCAGCACGGTGGCCGGATCGGTGAGGCAGATCGGCGTGGCGTCCACCGGCGCGGTGAAGGCGAACGGCGCCAGGTTCTGGTTGACCCCGTTGTAGGTGACCTGGGTAAAGGTCACGTCGTAGATCAGGTCGAAGGCCAGCCCGAACTCGGGGATATTGCTCACCAGCTCGACGTTGGGGCTGTCGGCCTGGTTGATCGCGCACAGCTGGCCGGTGGTCCAGATGCGCCCGGCGCGCACCGGGATGCCGATGGCGGCCGGGGCCACCCGGGACGCCGAGCCCGCGTTCAGCATCTCCATCGAGATGTTGGCCGCGCCGGACGACACCGTGAGGTTGCTGGCATCGGCCAGTAGCTGCGGCTGCGGGCTGTTGGCCAGTGCGCCCACCATCTCGATGGCGTACGGACCACCGGCCGGTCCAGAGACCTGGACGTTGCCCGCGCCTATCGAGGACAGCGCGGCCAGCGCCGTCTGCACCTGCGCGGCGGTGGCGCTGGGCGCGATGTAGGGGTTGATCCAGACGCCGCCGAAGTTCAGGCCCCAGGTGCCACCGTTGATGGCCCCGATGAGTTGCACCGTCTGCTGGTTGTTGGTGTCCTGGCTGATCTCGAAGTCGTCCACGAACGCGGTGAAGCCCCTGGGCACCCGCGGCGTGAAGGCGACCAGCGCCTGGATCGGGCCCATCCACGGCGTGCTGGCGGTGGACTGCGGCAGCGGGTCGTCGGTGCTCTGGTAGTCGCCGCTGACGTTGAAGAAGGTGAGTGCGGTGCTCATGGTTTAGCCCCCTTCGGGCTGGGCGCGGCGGTCTCCTTACGGCTGCCGCTGTGGACCTGCTGGATCACCGTGTCACCGTCGCGCGGGTCGTCGCCGAACCTGGTGGGCGGCCTGGTGGGCTTCACGTCCACCAGCGTGGGTTGCAGCGCCGCGCTGAAGTGCAGCACGTCGTCGTCGGTGGTCAGCGAGGGGTCGTAGACATCCTGGGAGAACTTCACCCGGCCACCGACGCGCACCTCGACACGCACGGCGGGTGACTGCGGAACCTGCTTAGGCTTTGCGGGCATTTTGGACTCCTGGGATCGGTGACTGCGGGGTCTGGTGAGTGCGCGGCTGCCGTGGGTCGCGCCGTCGTGGGCGCCCGATGGCGCTGCGGTCTATCGGCGCCCGTGCGGTCACCGCCATCTTGACGGCGTTGGCCGGCACGTCCCCCTCAGCGGACCGGATGCGCCGGGCGCCGCGCTCGGTGACGATGGGGGCGCCGGTGGCTTCCAGTTCCTCCGGCGTGGGTGGCGGCGTGGTGTTCGCCGCATTGGCCGCCACCACCTTGTTTCCCACGTCCACCGCCGCCAGCGCGGCGTTGCAGAAATCGGTGACCTCGCTGGGACGCAGGTGACGTGGCAGCATAAGCAGCCCGTCCGGCCCCACGCTGATCTGCCAGCCGTTGTAGTCCACCAGGTGCCAGGTCCCGGCAGGGGTCTCGTAGGACCGCACGGTGGCGGTCGGTTCCGGCGCGTCCGGCTCGCTGGCGCCGTTGGTTGGTTCACTCATAACTCACCGCCTCACTAGAAAGGTGCTATCGCCACGTTGCGCTCCATCGGCATGATGAGCAGGAACAGCTGCGCACCAGGCGGGTTGAAGCTGTAGACGCCCAGCGCGCCGTCATTCCACAGGTTGATGTAGACGGTGCCCTGAGCCGGGTTGGTGTGGTTGGCCGGGACGACCGCCTTGTTGTTGAGCGGGGTGATGTTGTCGGCCAGATGGTTGGCGCCGCTGTAGTGCGGCATGATGTTGACCTCGCCGAGCGCATTGCCCAGGCCACGCGAGATGAGCGTGCCGGTGACCGGATCGCCCAGCAGGATCTGGCAGCCGATCATCAGCGGGCGCGAGGACAGCTCGGCACCGCCCATGCCCATGTGGCCCCACACGATGGGCGTCCACGGGAACGGTTGCGGCGGCACCGCGAAGCTGCCGACCGGGGCCTGCTGGCTCATCCCGCTGTAGGAGACGAACGACTGCTCCGGCATCGAATAGAACTGGGTGGAGAACGCCGCCATGGACAGCGGCTTCCAGATCGCCCGCCCGGCGGTGTCCACGTGCCCGCTGCACGCGAAGACATCGCCGGCCACCGGCGCCCTGGTGTGCTCGTCCACGTCCGGCATCCCGTGGATGGGACCGGGGTGGCCCGGCGGTCCGAAGGGCACCGCGAGGTTGTACTGCCAGCTCGGTTCCAGCCGGGTGCCGCTGGTGGCGATGAAGCTGGTGGTGTCCGGGTAGGTGGGGATGGGCTGCGGCTCTATCAGGATCACGTCCGGCTGGATCAGGGGTGCCGGGCCCGGTGCGCCGGTGGTGCCCATCTGGATCGGCTTCCAGCGGTTGCCGTACCAGACGTAGGAGGTGACCGCCGTGATGACGCCATCGGTGATGGTGGATATCTGCCAGTACTTCCCGATGTCGGTGGGGGTGTTGGTCAGGTTCGTCGGCAGGTCGGCGGTGCTGTTCACGATGGGGGTGTCCTGGCGGCGCAGCTGGAAGTCCGCCTTACCGGCGAAGCCACGCGGGCCGACCAGCCCGCTCAGGTCCATGTCGCCCTGGTCGCCCTGGATTTCCAGGTTGGCCGAGTACATATTGGGCGTGTCCGGCGGCGTGACCTCGGTGCTCAGCGCCACCTTGATCACGTAGCTGGCCATGTAGAGCAGGCTGCCGATGGGTGGCGGCTGCTGGATCACGTTGCTGACGGCAAGGGTCATGGCGTACCCATCGTGTCAGCCGTGCCTGGCGTTTTCGGGTTGCCGCGCTGCGGGCGCGGTGCGTCCTCCCACACGATCTTGGGCTTGGTGTGCCACCCGTCCGGCAGCTGCTGGCCCGGTGCGTGATCGCGGATGGCGGCCAGCCGCCGGGTGTCCGGCGGGAGGTACGGGTCGGCGGCGGTGTGCTCCGGCTGCAGCTCCTCGGCCGCGTCGTCCGGCGCGCGGGAGTCGACGTAGTAGTAGGCGTTGTCGTAGGTGAGCCCCGCCTGGTAATGCCGCTTCTTGATGTAGGCGCTGCGCGTGCGCCGGAAGCCGAGCAGCGCCAGCGTCCACGCGATGGCCACCTTGGGCTGCGTCATGTGCACGCCGCTCAGGTCGACGATGTGCCCGTCCGGGTCGTTCGGATAGTCCAGCGCGTTGTAGATGTCGAGGTACGCCTGCTGCACCTTCATCATCTCGATCGCGCGCTTGCGCTCCTCGCCGGTAAGCCCGGCCTGCTCGATGGTCTTGCGGGTCAGCTCGCCCTGATCGCCGAACTGCAGCTTGGGTGGCCCCGCCAGCCGCGCATACGGGTTCGCCGCCGGGAAGGAGTAGCGGCTGCCCACGTTGGTGTTGCGCGGCCCCTCGCCCTGGCCCGGTACGCCCTCGACAATCTTCGTCATCCGAACAGCGTCCCCTGTCCTGCCAGCTCGCCCACCAACGAGTACATCGCAGCCATCGTCTTGAACGCGGCATTGAACGGGTCGCTCTTGTTCTTGTCCTCGCCGATGGAGACCGACACGGTAATCGGCTTCTGCCAGTCCCACTCGCGCTTGATGCCCACCACGTTGTCCACGTAGATGATGCCGTTCTGTTCGAAGCCCACCCGGTCCCCTACGTTGAAGTCCAGGTGGGCGATCCAGGGATGACCGTCGATGGTTTTGGCCTTGAAGGCGGCGAACGCCCGCGTCTTCCAGTCGCCGGATCGCAGGGTGAGGATGGAGGCCAGCGTGTACGCGGTGCCGCTGCCCTTCTCGAAATGCTCCTGCCACGCCATGTCGCCCGCGTACACGGCACGGATGGGATCGGTGAACCTCTCCCAGGCCAGCAAAGTGTTGTCCAGCTGGTTCTGGTAGAGATTGTCGAGTCCTGGGGTGCCCGGAGTCTGCTGTTGACCTCCTGCTCCCACGCCCAGCCACCAGTTGAGCACCATAGAAAGCTGCGCCAGCGCATACCGGATAGCAAACGTCTGCGCTTCGTTGACGATGGTGGGCGATTTCGAGCCGGTCATGATCGTCTTGACCGAGCCCTTGTGCCACGTCAGGTCGGTGGACTCCATGCCGTTGTAGTAGCTGTCCCACCAGATCACCTTGGGCGGTGCCGGTGCGGTGTCGGTCAGCTGCTCCAACAGGTAGGTGCGGTCCAGCCCGGTGGCGTCCTCCACCGGCTCGCCGTTCAGCACCTGGCCGGGGTCGAACGTCTCGCCGGTGCTGGGGTTGATGGCAATGGGCGTGATCAGGTCGTCCAAGGTGATCGCCACTGTGGAGATCAGGCCGTCCGCCGCCGTGCCGGTGGGGCCGGTGACGCCACTGATGTTCTCGAACACGCAGACCACCGCGTTGCGCTGCGGGGCGGTCAGCTTGTTGATGACGCTTTCGATGTCCTCGGTGAGCCCGCCCAGGTCGATGCCCAGCTGGGCCAGCAGGTCCGGGCCCAGGTTGAGGATGCTGGCCAGCTCGACGTTGGGGCTGTCCGGGTCGGTGGTCAGGTAGGTGTAGAAGCGCATCTGGCAGCCGGAGTCGGTGAGCAGATCGCCGAAGACGGAGTGCCAGTCGTTCCAGGTGGCGCCGATGGTGGTCCATCGGGACTGGTCGAGCACCGGGTCCACGAAGGCCGGCTGGATCGGCCACTCGGTGGGCAGCACGTTGAGCACCGCGTCCGGCCCCAGCGGGTTGATCCACCCGGCCGGGTTGGCGATGTTGGTGATGGTGGACCACCCCGGCATGAACAGCCGGGCCAGGTTGACGAACGCGGTGATGAAGCCGATGGTGCGCATCGGGCCCGGCAGCACCCACATGCGCGGCAGCTGAATCTCCGGCGGGAAGATCGGGTTGGCGGCGACCAGCAGGCGCTTGGCGTGCTCGCGGAAGTGCAGCGCGGTGATCTCGATGCTGTGGATGCCCTTGGCGTCCTTCTTGACGTGCAGCTCGGTGATCTTGCCGCCCCACCGGGTGCGCCAGTCCGGCTGGGTGGGGATGGGGTCGATGAGCAGGTTGAGGTCTTCGACGTCCATCGTCTGCTGGGTCATCCAGTTCACCAGCCAGTTGTCGTACAGGATTGTGAGCGTAACCTTGCCGGTGTCGGCGCTCAGGTCCTCCATCGTGCAGGAGAGTTCGCCCATCAGCTCGGTCATGATGTTGAGGTTGCCGTCCGTCACCCGGATCAGCGGGCGCTGGTTACCGGCCTGGATGGTGACATCGCGGATGCCGTTGAGGTAGACCGCCGTGCTGGCCGGTGCGGTCAGCGGGTCCGGCACATCCGGCACGCCAATGCCGGGCACGAAGTCATACAGCCACTGGTCGAATTGCAGCTGGGACTCGGACGCCGTGCTGGCCAGGCCGGGCAGGAAGGTTTCCAGGAATTGCGTCATCAGCGGCTCCGCTTGTACCGCTGCGGCAGCAGGGCGGTGATGACGCCGTTGGGCTCGCTGTGGCCCACGGTGAGCTGGACGGCGGTGCGTGGCGGCACGCTGTAGATGAAGCGGTTGTTCCAGGTCAACTGCAGCGGCAGCCCCTCGTTGGCGATACCTGACAAGAAGAAGTCGAGGATCTGGCTTTGCCGGATCAGGTCGAACAGCAGGTTGTCCTGCGGGTCGTTGGCCGCCGTCAGCGTGCGCTTGCCCGGCTCGGTGTCGCACATATAGGTGCCCACGCTGGGACTGGTGAGGGGCAGCGGCACCAGGCGGCTGGAATCGTTGTCCTGCACGATGGCCTGTCCGGGGCTGGTAACGAAGAACTGCGCGTAGCTGGGCAGGTCGCCGCGGTTGGCCAGCGTGAGGGTTCCCCAGTAGTACACGTCGCCGAGCAACTGGTCGATCAGACCGCCCAGCAGGGCGTCCGGCGGTGGGGTGGGTGTACCGGCGAGGACGGCTTGGAAGGTGCTGTAGAGCGCCACCTTGGTGAAGTACGGGCGGCTGGCGATCCAGGTGATGTCGTACATGCAGGCGTTGTTGCCGAACGCGGTGGCGTCCATCTTCTGTGGCGTCTTGATGGTCTCGAACGGCCGCACCGGGATCCACCGCCAGCCGCTGAAGCGGGTGTAAAGGCCCAGCCAGCCGTCGTTGTTCTCGTCCTGCCCGTCCCACCAGTTGGCCTCGGACATGCGGAACTGGTACTCGGTCATCGGCGGCGCCTGGTTGCCGATCACGATGCCCGCGGTGAACATCCGCTGGCCGACGTTGGCGCGGGCGATGTCGGCGCCCATCACGTACGGCGAGTTGGTGATCACCTGCTCGACTGGCCAGGACTGATCGCCGGTGAGCTGGTTGACGAACCGGACGCCCTGGATGCCCTTGCCCGGCCCGGCCAGGTTGAAGTACTGCTGGGTCGGGCTGATGTAGACGGCGTGCGTCTGCATCCCGCGCAGCTGTGGCGGCAGCTGGTTGAAGGCGGTGGGTCCGGGCGGCGGGATGTAGTGCGCGGCGGTGGTGTTGCCGGAGAAGACGGTGCCGGGCTGGATGAAGGTCGTCATGTCAGCCGCCGCCCGGGACGGTGGCTAACGGTGCGCCGCCGGAGACGGCGGTGGCGCTGGTGGAGTTGCCGATTTCCTTGATCGAGTCCGCGATGGGCGGGGTGGGCGCGAACGGGCTGTTGTTGACGGTGACGTGCAGTGTGCCGCCCACGCCGCCCGGTGTGCCGAGCGGCTGCTCTGCCGGAGCCTGAGAAGCGGACAGCCAGCTCGTGGTGGCGGCGCCATCACCGGCGCCGAACAGGGCATTACCGGCGCCCCACATTCCCCAACCACCCTGACCAGAGCCCGGTGTGACGCCGGGCGGGGGGTTGCCGGGACCAGCCGAGCGAGGCTGCGACGGCGCTTGCGGAACAGGACTGCCGGGGGCACCGGCAGATGGAGCCGGGGCACCGGCCACCGGCAGCGGGGGCGGCGTGAAGTGTTGGGTGCCACCGCCGGTCGGCGGCTGGCCTGAGACGCCGGGCGTCCCCTCACCGGGCCTGGGCTGCTTGCCGAACAGGTCCTTGCCGAGGCCGGGGGCGCCCACGCCGCCGAGCAGGCCACTGAACAGGCTTGAGGGGAGCTGCGCGCCGGGGCTGCCGGGCGGGGCGAACATGCCGGTCTGCACCTGGCCCATGTTCTGCATCAGGCCCGCGCCGACACCGAGGCCACCCATAGCCAGCTTCCAGATCCCCCACTCGGTGAACGGCTTGCCGAACACGTCCGGGAATCCCAGCTCCTGGAAGATGCCTTTGACCAGGCCGGCGCCCAGCTGCTTGGCGTCCTTGTCCTCCTTGCCCTTCTCCTCCGTGGGCGGCTTGGGGGGCGCCTCCTGCTCCTTGATAGTCTGCTCGGCGGTGGCCTGCCCATACTCCTGCCTCGCCTTGACTACCTTGGCGTTTTCCTCCCCTTCTTTCTGGTTGGCGTCGGACACGGCCTTCTTCTGCTTGTCGAGTTCCTCGGCGTGCGACCTGATCAGCTCCGGGCTGTTGTAGAGGCCCTCTAGCCGGGAGAGTTCGCGCTGCTGCGCGGCGGCGGCTTCGTGGGCTGCGGCCTGGTCTTGCAATGCCTGGTCCAGCTCGCCGTAGCGGTCGGTGACGTTCTGCCGGGCTGTCTGGATGCCCAGCTGCCACTGCTCGGTCCGGGCGGTCCAGTCCGCCTGCTGGCGCGGGTCGTAGGCCACGCCCGGCGGCGCCGGACCCCACGGGCTCGGATAGCCGGGTGACTGGGGGCCACCGGGCCCGATCACCGGACCACCGGGACTACCGGCATTGGCACCGCTGGAATCCATCGGCGTGTACGGCGTCGATCCGCCGGTGCCGGTCGTCCCCCGGCTCGGGTCACCGGCAGCCGCACCGGCCGGTGCCGACTCGCCGCCCTGGTACCCGGCTCCCAGGAGCGCGACGGCAGCGGGCGCGGGCGTCGACGAGACGCTTCCAGTGCGGGGTTGCCCAGCGCCCGCGCCCGGACCGCCGCGTGGCGGGAAGCCGCCACCCACGGTGCGGACGTGAACGTGGTTGCGGTGGCTCTGAGTCTCATCGCTCGGGTTGGCGCCGAAGCCCTCGCTGTGGCCGTTCGGGTACCACAGCGTGTTCTGCCAGATGGCGTACTCGACGCCGTACTGCCCGGCATTGGCCATCACCCAGTCCTTGACGGTGGTGCCCTCCGGGTTGTCGGTGCCCACGATGATGTCCACGGCAAGCCCGCTGGCATGTTCGTTGGGTGCGTCCGGCGCGCGGTAGAAGCCCTGGTTGGTGATGCCGAACTGCTGCTCCACCGCGTAGCCCAGCGCGATGGTGTCCACCTGCGCGCCCTGTGTCTGCAGCGGCTGCAAGCTGGCGCCTGGACCGCCTGCGTCGAAGAACTTGGGCTTCTTGCCGCTCCTGACGGCGGCGCGCATCCCGTACATCGCGCCGTGCCCACCCGCTGCGGCCACCTCGTCATCGGTCCACACATGCTCGTTGGGCGCCAGCATGGCGAAGATGCTGTCCTGCCCCTTCCTGCTACCCGGCAGCCACGGGATGTCGCCGCCGCCGTTGAACGGTATGGCCTTGTGCCAGGCGCTGCTGGGCGGGAGGGGCATGGGGAACGGCGGGACCGGCCTGTCGAAATGGGCGCCCGGCGTGGCGAACGGCCACCAGTCGGGTGGGTAGGATCCTCCACCCCCGGTGGTGTTCCAGTCGTCGGGGTCGCGGCCACCGACATCGGCCTGCGCGATCCCGCCGCGCTGGAAACCGAACAGCCGCTTGAGCTTGGGAATCCACACCGCCGGGTCGGCTGATCCCAGGATGTTCTGGCCCGGCGCCTCGTGGGTTATCTCATGCACGTCGCGGGTTTCGCCCGGATCGAGGCTCATGGTGATCGGGTATTGGCCACCGGCCGACTCGCGCAGCTTCTTCCAGATTTGCGCGTTGGGACCGAGGTCGCCGGGCATATCGCTGTTGGGGCGGTGCCCCAACGGGTCGTTGGGGTCTATGGGTTCGCCGGAGAAGTCGATCTCGCCGCCCCCCTGGAAGCCGACCGCGCCGCCAAGCCGCCAGCCGGCGATGTCGGAGAGGATCTTCTTCGAGCGCTCGCTCGCGGCGTGCCCGAACGTCGACCAGAATCCCTTGTCCGGTGAACTTTCCGGGGGGCTGGCGCTGGGTAGCGCGGTGTAGGCAAGGGATGTCGAAGCTTTGCCGCTGCCCCACCTTGTTGGCAGTCCAGGCATCTCCCCGCCCAGCGCGATGAGCGGGTCGACCAATCCCTGGTTCTCGAAGAAGCTACCCAGCTTCCTGCCTTCGCCGCCCCTTCCCCAGCCACCGAGCGGGAACGCGCCCGAACCGCCCCAGAACTCGGAGGGCGACTTGGGTGCGGTGCTGGCGCCGCCGTGCGCAACCGTGCCCGGCTTCCCCCCCTCCGGCGCTGCGGGTGGAGGAGTGACGGCGGCGGCGGTGGTGCTGGGCATCGGACCCACAATGGGGACGCCGCTGGCATCGCCGGGCACCCAATACTTCTTGCCGTCCTGCGTGTACGGCACCCAGGTCTTGGTGCCTGGTGGGCCGGAAGGGGTGGGCAGGCCGCCACGCGCCTTGTTGAACTCCTCGTCCGTCAGCGCGACCACGCCCGGCGGCAGACCCGCGACCACCGGTTTCGGTGGACCGCCCGGCGTACCGGCGGCTGGTGGGCCGGAAGCCATCTGAATGGAGGGGGGCACCTGCACGGCGCCGAATCTGCCGACACCACCCTGCTTGGTGAGTACCAGGACGGTTTGGCCCTGCTCGGTGGATTCCTGCGGCACCCACTCGTAGCCGCCGGGCGCCTCCGGCGGTCCGGCGCTGGAAACGGTGGGGCGCGCTGTCCCGGCGGGCACCCAATAGACCTGACCATCCGGCGCGTGGTAGTAGCCCCAGCCGCCGTGGTCCGTCCAGCCACCTACGGGTGCGGCGATGGTGGATGCTCCCGGAGCACCACCAGGAGCGGCGGGTGCTGCCGGAGCAGCCGGAGCAGCCGGAGCAGCCGGTGCAGCGGGGGTTACAGGCTGACCATGCTTGGCATCGCTCGGCCCAAAGACCTCCACCCCCTCACCGTTGTACCAATGCAACTTCCCATCCGGACCCGTCAACAATTCGGATGCCAAGCCGGGCTTGGCCTTTGGTCCGGTAGCCGCCGGTGCAGCCGGAGCGGCCGGGGCAGCCGGGGCAGTGACGCCGGGCAGCGTTGGGATACCGAGGCTGCCCGGTGTGGGGACGGGTACCGGGGCCGGACCGGGAGCGGGCGCCGGTGCTGCCGGAACGCCACCCGACTGCTGGGTGATGACCGCCGAGGGTGCGCTCGGTGGGGGCGGTCCAGCGGGAGTTGCCGGCCCAATGACAAAGAGCGGATTGCCAGCGGTTCCCAGTGGAGCCGGGGCTGCCGGGGCGCCCGGGACAACGGGACCGCTGCCGGGAACTGTAGGAACGCCCTGCATAGCAGCGACAACTCGTTGGACGTAATCTGCTGGCTGCTGGTCACCGTGGTAATCGACTACGCCACTCTGTCCGACGAGCCTGGCGATCCACGCCGCTTTGTCCTGATCGGTGCCGCCAGCCGGGTATGGACCAGCTACGGAGGCGCGCCTCTGGAACTGGTCGGCCAGTGCGTTGACGTGGGTTTGTAGATCAGAGCCGCCGATCTCGCTATCGACGAAGCCCAGTGTTGGAACACCGGACGGGTTTCGACCTTCGACCTGGCTGAAGCCCTGGATGAGCCGGATTTGATCCGGGGTGAAGCCCTTCGCCCGCAGCGCGGCGACCAGTGCTGTGTCACCGGCAACCGGGGCGCCGGGGGCGCCGAGCGACGACGGCGCCCCGCCGACCGGTGTACGCACCGGGCCACTCGGACCAGCGGGCCCGTACTCCGGCACCGTCTGGCCGGTGCTCGGGTCCACCACCACGCCCTTGCCGGGGCCGACCTTGGGATTCAGCGTGACATCGACGCTGCCGGGCTCCACCAGCTCGCCGGATGTCTTGACGTCTTTGCCCTCGCGCTGCGGGTCCATCTCCACCGGCACATGCTTCGGGTTCTTGGCGGCTTCCTTGTACCACTCGTCCCACTTGTCATGGGCCTCTTTGTTGGCGAACTCGATGGCGGTGATAACGCCCTCGGTGTTCGTCTTGATGTCGATGCCCATGTTGTGCAGCTTGTTCGTGACGTCCTGCCACTGCGCCGGGGTGCCCAACAGCTTGAGGTTGAACGGCTGCTCGGCGGTGCCGCCCATCAGCTCGCCCTGCGCGTTCTTGATCTGGTCGAATGCGGGCTTCAGCTCGCCGTTGATCTTCTCGGTGAATGCCGAGGTGACCTGCAGGTTGGCCTCCATCGCGCCGCTGGCATCTTGTATGGCCCTTGTCACCTGCGGAATATCGTTGCGCGCGACGCCCTGCATCCGGTGACCGAGATCCTCGGCGATGTGCGTGAAGTCGAAATCGTCGATCTTGGACAGGCTGCCCTGCACCTGGTCGATGGCGTCCTTGGCGCCCTTGAACTTGTCGCCGATGAACGGCAGGTCGTTGAGGACGCTAAGCAGCAGCTGGAACGGCGCGATGATGGCCGAGATGGTGCCGATCACCATCTCCTTGAGCGGGTTGAGGAACGCGGATACCAGCACCAGCGAGTCGCCGATGAACTGCACGATGCTGCCCGCCGCCTGCATGATGTAGGTCGCGACCTCGGTGCCCCAGTGCAGGATCTTGTCCTGGTTCTCGGTCAGCCAGTGCGAGATGTTGTTGCTGGCGTCCACCAGTCCGTGGGCCATGTTCTCGCCCAGCGGTGCCAGCGTGGCCTTGGCCTGCTGGCTCAGCTTTTCCAGGGCGTCGTCCAGGCTCTGGGTGGCCTCGACCGCTTCCTTGGCGGGTGTCTCCAAGCCCTCCAAACTCTTCATCACGCTGGGCAGGTCGAGGATGCCCTTCTTGATGTCCTCCAACAGCAGCGGGGTGGCGCGCTGGCCGAACGACTTCTCGAACATCTTCGCGGCTTCGTTCATCTCGCCGCGATCCATCAACTGCTTAATGCCGATGATCTGGTCGTTCAGCCACGACTTCGGGTCCTCGCCGGACTTGGTGGCCTCCTTGAACGCCTGGGTCCACATGAAGACCGCGCGGCGTGCGGGCTCGCCCTCCTGGGCCATCCGCGCGAAGAAGGTGCCCGCCTGCTCGGCGGTGTACCCGAAGGCACGCATGGCCGGGCCGACCTGCTCCATCTCGCTGATCATCTGGTCCATCGAGATGCCGGTGAGCCGGGCGGTGTTGCCCAGGATCGTGAGCATGTCGTTGGCCTTGTCGCTGCCCACGTTCCAGGCGTTGATCACCCCGGCGAACTTGGTGGCGTCGAAGTGGCCGAGAATCTCCTCCATCTCGGCGAAGTTGGTGGTCAGCTCTTTCAGCTGCTCGGGCGAGAGGTCCTTGATGTTGCTGTTGAGACGCCCGATGGCTTCGGACACATCGTCCAGGTGCACGATGGCGCCGGAGTCCATAATGTCGCGCACGGCGGCGGTCAGGCCCTCGATGTTCTCCGGATCCAGGGTGCTGGCCGCGATCTTGCGGGACACCTCCAGGTAGGTGTTGCCGACTTCCAGCAGCGACGACATGTATTCGCCGGCCAAGCCCTTGAACTCGTCGAAGATGGCGAACACCGCGCCGAACGCCTGCTCGGCCTCCCCCAGCACCATCTTGACCTGGGCGCCCAGCAATGGGATGTGCCCCACGGTGTCGTCTATCAGGGTGTTGATCGCCGTCAGCGGCACCTCGAACGCGGTCTTGAAGCCCTCCTCCACCACGTTGAAGGCAGCCATGACGTTGGGCATTTTGCCTTCGAGGAGGGAGGTGAACCCATCCATTAGGGTGTCGGCTGCCTCCTTGCCGACCTTGGCGAACGCCGCGATCTCCTTGTTGGCGTACTCGAGAATCTTGGCCTGTGCGTGTACGGCGAGTTCACCGGCGGTGATGATGCCAGCGGAGAGGGCCCCGCTGAACAGCTTTCCGGCCAGCGCCCCACTTGCCGCCGCCTTGTCGGCCATGTTGGCGTAGACCTTGTCGTACGACGGCTTCAGGCCCGGCGCCAGCTTGTCGGCTTCCTCCTTGTACGCCGCGTTATACAGCGCCGAGGCGTCCTTGCCCATGCCGCTGAACAGGGGCGCGAAGGACGAGAGGACCGGGATGTTGGAGATGATCTTGCCCAGCTCCGGCGCCAGCCCGTTCTGGAACGACTTGGCGAAGTTGGTGGCGGCGGTCGCGCCCAGGCCCGTCGTCTTACTCAGGCTGGCCGCGATGGAGGGCACCAGGCCCTGCTCAAAGGTGTTGATGAACTCCTGGTGGAACTGCTGCCCGGTCTGGTGCGCGATGGTCCTGATGGCCGGGTTATTGAGCAACGCACGGAAGGAACCGGCACCGGAGATGCGGGCGGTCAGCGCCGATTCAAACTGCCCCCCGATCTCCTGGGCCAGCGTGGGAAACGCCGACTTCACCGTTCGCATGCCGCGCTGGAACGATGCCGGGATCTGTTTCTCGAAGGTGTCGTTGATCCCGAAGGCGACCTGCTCGGAGAAGCCGCGGGCGAACTCCGTGCCGGTCTTCGCTCCATGCTGTGCCACGCCTTGCGCCGATGCACCGGCCAGCACGCGGGTCAGGCTCTCGGTGGCCGAGCGGCCCATCGCGTCCCCGGCGATGATGCCGGCCTGGCGGAAGCGCTCCTGCAGACCTTGCAGGGTGGGCAGGACTGATACCCAGAGTTCCGCGCCTACGCTGGGATCGGTCATATCGTCCGCACCCGGTTAGCGCCCACCTTCTGGCTCTGCGCGTATCGCTTGAGCTGCTTCTCGTCGAACTCGTCCCAGGTCATCACGTCGGCCTGGAAGAAGCCGCCCGGCTTGGGTGCGTGTGTCCGCTGATCCACGCCCGGTCGCGGGTAGGGCTGGGTGATCTTGGCGATTCCGGCGTCGCGTTCCTGCATGTTGGCCAGCAGGTGCGCCTCGCGGGACCAGCCGCCGTCCAGGAAGAACCGCACCGAGGTCTGCGGGTGTGCGCCCACGACGATGGACACCATTTCTCCGAACGTCAGGGTGGTGAACATATCGCTGACGCGGTAGCCGAGAGCGATGATGTCCCGGACCAGCGCGTGCCAGTACTTCCTGATGACCGACGCCAGCATCAGGATTCCCCCGGCGGTCCCACCCCCTGCGGCATGAGGACACCCATGAACCAACCGTTGAGGAAGCGCGCCAGCTCACCCTCCGGCAGCCGCACCACTCTGCGCTGGATGTCCCGGGGGATGTTGGCACGCTTCATGTACCGGAACGCCTGGTGCATCGGGTCGAGGTCGTCCAGCTCCCAGAAGAACTCCACGTCTGCGTTCAGCGTGGTGATGTGCGGCGCGACGATGGGATCCATGCTGTCGCCCACCTGCACGGTGTTCGGTCTGAAAACGTAGACGTCGATATCGCCGTAGGGATGCTGGATAGGCGCTGGCGCCTGGGCCACCGGGACCGGAGGTGCATCACCGGGCAGCGCGGGCGTGGTCGTGGGTTCAAACCGCTCGGGTGCTCGTAGCTCGGCCTCCGTAGCCGGGGCGATGGGCACGCCGGTGGCGTGCCCATTCGTCCTCGGTTTGGCGGCCTTACGCGGTGCTGTGGTCTTGCGTTTGGCCGAAACTGTCACGGTGCAAGTACTCCATCGTTGAGATATTCGTACGCATGGTTATTGAACGTGTCCGGGAACGGTTTCAACGTGAAATCGTAAGCGGCCAGCGCCTTGTGCACCCAGGTCAGCGGCCCGACGAGGGTCAGACGGCCATAGGGCACCACCAGCCTCATGCTCATCTGCATGTAGTAGGCGTCGATGACCCAGCTGCCGAAGTCGAGCAGCTGCGCGTTCAGCTTGGACGTGATGCCGGTGCCGGTGGTGCTGGTGGCCGGTGTCACCGTCACGTTGTCGGTGCCGTGTGCGGCCTTGGCCACGTCGGCGTTGACGAACTGCAGCAGCTTGAACTTGAGGGTGATGCCGTACTTGTCCTGCAGCACGGCGATCAGGTCGCCACCCCAGTCGTTGATCTCGGTGTTCGGGCGCTCCTCAGTGCGGTCCACACCGGCGTCGGAGACGCGGCCGAGGGTGATGAATCCGGGGTCCAGTGGCGTTACCGCGTCCGTGGGCAGCGCGGTGCCCAAGGGCGCGAGTAGCACGCCGCCGGTGATCTTAGGACTAGGTGCCGCGACTTCCTGAACATCGCTGATCACCGTGGGTGGCGTAACTGTGGTCATTTGTCCTCCTTGTTCGGGTAGGGATGGCCCGCGCACAGAATCCCAGCGTTACGCGAATCGCGTAGTGCGACACGCGCGCTGCGGGGGTGGAAAATCAACTCGCCACTACACTTACCGGCTAAGTGATGTTGGAGGCGCTGTGAGCAGGGGCCTTGGAAGCACTGAGCGCGCCATCCTGGCGGAGCAGTTTTTGCGCCCGCACACTTTCCTCACCACGCACCAGCTGGCCAAGCATCTCGGCGTCTCCCAGCAGCAGATTTACCGCGCCGCGCGCTCGCTGGCAGACAAGGAGCTGGTCGAACTCACGCTAGAGCCGGAGCTGCGCATCTGGCGCGTGGGCGCGACCGAGCGGCGCCGTGCGTACGCGCGTTCGATAGGTGCGGACTGGTCCGAGAAGGAGGTGCGCCGACCGGGGCACTGCGGGCCGGACTGCCAGCGCAACCACGTGGGCGCCGACAAGCAGCACTTCGCCTAGCTAAGCGCCTTGCCCATCACCCGCCACATCACCATGCCGCGGTAGCGGGTTAGGTCCACATATGGATCGCCGAGGCGGTGCGAGAGCCCGCTGGCCCGGCTGTACGTCACGTAGTACGCATCGCCGTTGCGCAGCGTGATGGTCTGGCCCTGCGCGGCGGCGCCCCAGGCGATGGCGGTGGCCAGGTTGTTCTCGGCCAGCGTCTCCTGCGGGTTGGGCGCGTAGCTGTGCAGGATCAGCGTCATGTCCCACAGGTACCAGTTGGGCCGCTGGCTGCCGCCGCCGGACTGCAGGCGCAGGAACTCGGTCACGCTCACCTGGTTGGGCGCGGGCTGCGGGTTGCGGGTGACGACCGGGATGGACATCAGCGGGCTGAAGTAGGCCGCGCCGAGGGATTCGATGGGCGGCGGCTGGGTGACGGGGAACGGGGTGGCGGCCGGTGCGGTCATATCTCCTCCTCGCCGACTTCCTCGACGACGCGCGCGATCTCGGACGCGGTGACCTCCTCGCCGGGGGCGTCCTCGTCTTCCTCGATCTTGGGGTCGGAGCCGACCATGGCAGCCGCCACCATGAGTGTCGCGTGTGCGGCGTCGTCCACCTTGGCCTTGTAGTTGGCGGGCAGCACCAGCACCTGCGGGCGGGTGAAGCCGGGTGTGTCCATGTAAATGGAGGTGTAGACCGCGCCCTCGGTAATGGCCATGCCGTTGGCGATGTCCGCCACCTTCTGCCCGCGTGCGCGCAGCGCGTCCCGCACGTACTGCTCGCGCAGCATGGCCTCGAAGACGGCCGGGTCCAGCTTGATGTAGTGACCGTTGCCCACGTCCATCGGGTGCGCGTCGACCTCGATCTCCTCGTCCGGGGCAATCGTGCCGTCGCCCCAGGACGCGGTATCGGAGATTGCCGGGGCATCGCCCCACGCCGGGCCGTCGGTCATGTCACCCGCCGCAGCTTGACGATGCCGCCGAACAGCGCGAGCAGCCACGGCCACGGGCCGGTGCGCTCGTCGCTCGGCACGCCGTCGACCCAGAACGCGATGCCGCTGTCGCTGACCCAGGTGCCGGTGTCGTCGAAGTCCGGGTAGAGGTACACCAGGTCGTCCGGGTCGTACACCGTGGGGTCGGCCACCGAGATATGGATGGTGGTCTCGGTGCGCAGCAGGTAGTCCGGGCTGATCACCTCGCGGCTGGAACCGCGCCGGCCAAACTGCGTGATGGACATGACCTTGCGCATCACCGGCGTGCCCACCACCAGCGGCGGGTTGTTGTGGTCGTCCAGCGGCCCGTTCGGGTCGATGGCACGCGGGACATGCACCACCGGCCACGGTGAGGCGATGATGCTCACTTCACACCCGGTATGCGGTACGGCGCCAGCCGGTTCTTCTGGTTGGTGGTCAGGCTGCCCACCGTCCCGGTGCCGCTCTCGCCATTGGCGCCGCCCGCGCCCAGCACCAGCCGGAAGCCGGGGGAGGCGACCTCCTTCACGTTGGTGCTGCTGGGCAGCGTGGCGCCAGCACTGCCGCCGACCGAGCCGCCGCCGCTGGCCTGCACCGTCTCGAAGGCGACCTGCTTGATGTCCTCCGGCACCGCCGGGTAGCCGTGCGTGAGGGTGACGGTGGCGATGCCGCCGTTGCTCATCGGCAGGTAGTACGGGCCCGGCTCGTAGTAGTAACCGGCGTACCAGGCCGAGCCGAAGAAGGCTTGGCCGATGGGCTGGATGAAGCCCTGCTGGAACCAGACGTAGGACGACGGGTCCAGCAGCTGTGGGTCCTGCTGCGGGTTGGCCTGCACGTACACCGCGGCGACATCGGTGACGTAGAGCGAGGGCAGCATGATGACGCCCTGCTGGCCGATAGGAACCTTCTGCAGCGTCTCCGTCACGCTGGGCGCGATGTGCCAGCCGCAGTAGGTCCGTATCGTTGCGCCCGCGCTGCGCATCAGGTAGTCCGGATCGCCGCTGATGAAGGCGGTCCAGTCGGGGTCCTGCACGCTCAGTAGGTCCTGCACGGGCTACCTCTTTCGACGGCAGGATCTATTGTGCGTCGTCCTGCTCCAACAAGTCGATCAAATCGGCCTTACGGGCAGCCGATGCATAGTCGATGCCGCGTGTGTCGAGCTCGGCTTTGAGTTCGGCCACGGTCATGGACTCGTACGCGGCGTCCTCGGCACCCTCCACACCCACATCCCCGTTGGGTTCATCCACATCCCCGTTGGGTTCGTCGGTGTCGTCGGGTGCGTCGGGCTCAACCTCCTCGTCGGGTTGCGCGCCCTCATCCGCAGGCGGCGCTACTGGCGGCTCCGGTGCCTCATCCTGCCAGTAGCGCCCCACCGCCGCCGCTGCCTCCTCGGGAGTCAGCGACGCGGGGGGAAACGCCTCTCGAACTTCGGCCATTAGAACGTCGGTGCGGTCAGGCCGGTGATCTCGACGACCGACTGCGGGTACCGCGCAGCCGAGAAGGCGAGGTAGTTGTAGATCTGCAGGAGGACCGTCAGGTTGGCGGCCTTGGTCTCCGGCAGCACGCGGGCACGCACGCCCGACTCCCACAACACGATGTCCGATGCACGCAGCACGTAGATCGGGTCTTCGTTGGTGCCGGTGCCCAGGTTCGTCTCCAAGTTTGGATCGGTGACGACTGGCAACCCGTGCATCTGGCCGACCACTTGCTGGCTGGCCACGTCGGTGAGGATACCGGCGGCGTTGAACGGGTTGTTGGCGGCGGGCAGGAACAGCGGGCGCTGTTGCCCGTCCAGCAGCGAGAGGAACCAGCCCCACCGGCGCGGGTGCATCACGATCACCTCGGGCGGCAGGAAGCGGGTGGTGTGCACGGTTTGGATCGCGTTGGCAATCGCCGAGTACACGCCCGCCGTGGTCACGGCGCTGGCCGGTACCGAACCGATGTTCGGGGTCAACCGCACGCCGAGCACCTGGCCGTTGGCGCCGGTACCGGAGAGGCACTGGCGGTCGGTCTGGCTGGCGTGGTCTGCCACCAGGTCACGGAACACCACGTCATCGAACGCGATCGGGCTCTGGTCGATGAGCTGGATGGCCACACCCTGCTGGCCGCTGATCGTCCGCACGGGTGCGTTGATGAAGGTGTCCGTCAGGTCCACGTCGGCAACAGGCGCGTTGTCGGCGGTCTGGATGGCCGTGCTGGTACCGGTCAGCAACTTCGGGATGTTGATGCTGTCGGTTCCACCGGGCAACGGCTGGCGCTGCACCAGGTTGGCGAATGCCCGGCCCGGACGTGCCAGCTCAATGTACTGGTTCATCAGCCACGCGGGCGGGACGGCGTAGCCACCGCTGCCGTCCACCCGGGACAGGTCGCGGAACTCCTTGTAGTCCGGGCTGGTGCGCACGTCCTGGGCGTGCCGCATCAGGCGTTCCCGGGACTCGCCGGTGTCGTCGATGTTCAGCGTCAGCTTGATGAGGTCCTGCATGTAGGACCGGCGCGGGTCGCCCTTCTGGTAGATCTCCTGCTCCTTGACCCGAGTAACCGTGTTCTCGGCCTCGCGGATCGCGACCAGGTTGCGGGTGATGCTGCCGGTGCGCTCGACCTCGGCGCGCGTCTCCTCGATGCGCTCGTCCAGGCCGGTGATGTCGTCGCCGAGCTCCTTCATCTGCTTGGTGTAGTTGCGCAGCTCGATGTCCTCCTGGACGTTCAGGGTGGGACGCCCGGCGCTGCGTGCCTCAAGCAGCACCGCCTCGGCCTTCTCCTGAATGCCCTCGCGCTGGCGCGCAAGCTGGCCACGGCGCTGCAGCATCCGCTTCAGGTAAGCCTCCAGGCCACCGGCGGGGTTGAGTGGATCGCGGTCCTCGGGTACGTCGAGGCGGTCCTCGATAATGGTCATTTGGGATTCCTTCGATGAGAAAAGGTGGCACGGCCCCATGACCGCAAGACGGCGGCCTTGACCGATGTGAACGAGACGCCCGCGGGACCGTGCCGGTTGGTGGGGGCCGTGCCAGCCTCGCCCACCACGTCTGGAAGGAAATCTTGCGCGCGCTATGCCCCGGCAATCAAGCCGACACGCCAGCGCGCCGCGCCTCAACCTTGCGCCGGATCAGGTCGCGCATCACCCACGCCCTGCCATCCGCGTGCCGGTACGGCTCATACAGCGGCTTGTTGCGTTCGCCGTCGCGGTCCCAGCCGGGGCTGTCGGCCACCGCGTCGATGTACTTCTCGGCCTGGGTGTTGTGCTCGAAGGCGTAGACGCAGCCCTTGAGCCGCCGCGCCTTGGAGAGGGTGCGCACCACCGTGGTGAAGGCCACGTCCTCCCAGCCCCAGCCGATGAACTCGGAGGGCTGGCCGCCCAGCCGCCACCACTCCTTGGTGCTGGCGACGATGCAGCCGCCCACGCCCGCCACGCCGTCGCCGTCCCAGGTGTTGACGTAGGGCACGCTGGCCAGCTCTGCCAGCGGGTAGTCCAGGTACTGCGGCAGCAGGATGCGGTATTTGGTGAACGGCCACCAGACCCCCACCGGGTCGGCCACCGCGCGCAGGATGTTCAGCGGGTCGCACAGCGTGTCGGCGTCGGACACCACCACCACGTCCGTCTTGGCTTTGCTGACGGCGTTGTTGCGCGCCTGTGCCAGCGAGAAGATCTCGGTGTCGCTGTCGGCGGTCACCACCGGCCAGCCGAACATCTTCCAGAACCGCTGCACCCGGTCGAACGCCGCCAGCCGAGAGGGGGTGGGGCGCCACGGGATGCAGACGGTGGCCCGCAGTTGCTTGCCCAGCTCCGGCAGTACCATCGCCGGTTGCGCCAGGTCCAGCGTGCCGGTGGGGATGGGCCAGCCGCGCTTGCCGGTGGCGAAGACCAGCAGGTTCTGCCGGTACCACCACTCCACCCGCTGGTCCCACCACAGGTGCTCCCGCAGCATGTCGAACGGGTGGTAGCCGTGCTGGGCGAACAGCTTGGCCCAATAGGACGGCCACTGCTCGTTGACGTGGCCGCAGCCGCCTTGACCGGGCACCGCTGCGGAGAACACCACCACGTCGGCGTGCTTGCACAGGCTGGCCACCAGCGTCTTGGCGTGCCGCGCCCGCAGGTGCTCGCCCACTTCCAGGCACAGCGCCATGTCGAACCGGCGTCCCAGGTCCAGCGGCTTGGTCAGGTCGCGCGGCAGAAACCGGTCTGCCGGGATGCGCAGCTGGCGGCGCGGCACGTAGTCGCCGTCCACCCCGACCGACTGCGGCCACTGCGCCGCCCAGGTGCCGACGCCGCAGCCCACGTCGAGGACGGTGATGGGGTGCAGCAGCCGGTTGAGCAGGGGCGCCACCACGGCAGCGGACGCCGCCGAGCCACCGGCCTGCCAGCCGTACCAGTCGGCGTCGTAGGTCACTGCACGGGCATGTCGTAGCAGACGGCGATGTTGCGGTACCGGGTGCCACCGGAGGAGGTCTCATTGGCCATGTTCAGGCAGATCTTCTCGGCGTCCTTCTGTGACATGGGGGCGGTCACCCGCTGCATCCACACGGTGCCGGTCCACTCGTCGCAGCGGACCTGGTATTGCCTCACGCCAGTTGCCGCAAGTACCCTGCCGCCTGGTCGAGCGTGGGCAGATCAGGCAGTTCGCCTTCCTTGCGCAGCTCGCGCAGCCGGTCGTCCACATTCAGGGTGATCTGCTCGTCGCCCATGCCGTCCACGTCGTCCTCGTCGTCGTGCACGTCATCCACCTGCTGCGGCGGGTTGGCCATGGCGCGCTGGTCGTCCTCGTCGTCGTCCGGCTCGTCGTCGTCCGGCTCCTCGCCCTTGGCGCGCAGGTGCGAGCCGTTCTGGAAGTTCGGCACGAAGGTGCCGGCGCCGGTATCTCCCGGTCCCGGCACCGGCACGTCTCCGGCGTGCGGGCTGGCCGCCACATGCAAGGTGTCCAGTGCGGGCATGTTGGCCGGGTTGACCTCGGTCTGTCCCGGCTGCGGTGCGTCGGTGGTGTACGGGGCGTAGTGCGGATCCGGGTTGTCGCCCAGCGGCTGCCAGTCGTATCCGGGTCCGGCCCAGCCGCGCCCGCTGCCCTGGATCGGGGCACCGGGTGTGGGTGAGCTGACGAACTGGCCCGACTGCCGGAAGGAGGGCAGCGGCACCCGGCTGCCGTCGCTCATCACCGCGACCAGGGTGGTGCCCCCGGTCATGCTGCGCACCGCCTCGACGGCGCACACGTCGGCGTTGTTGATGCCGGGATCGATCATGCGCGGCACCACGTCCACGTAGGCGGCGGCGACCGCCTTGTCCTCGCTCACGTCGTGCCCATGCTCCTTCATCGCCGCCTTGATCTTGCTCTTGATCGACGCCAGCTGCTCGGCGGTGTAACCCTTCTGGTTCTTGGGCATGTTGATGTAGCTCCACGCGGCCTGCACATGGGCCTCGTCGATGGGGTAGCGCTTCACCCCGTTGCCGTCGTGCGCCTGCTTGCCGTCCGGGCCCAGGTAGCCCGGGTCCGCGTACTTCACGTTGCCGTACTTGCCGGTGGCCCGGTCGTTGGCGCACGTCACGCACTGCCCCTCGTACAGCAGGTGGCTGCCGTCGAAGTTGACCATGGTGCCGCGCTTGCCGTCGTCGTCCTCGTTGTCGTCGTCGGCTTTGCCGCCGCCCTTCTTGAACGGTGCGGCCTTCTTACCGGCGAAGGCCTTCTCCTCCTCGTCGTCCGGCTCGTCCTCGTCGGCGCCGGTAGCGCGCCAGGCCCGCTGCAGCGTCTGCAGGGCGTCGAGCAGTTGGGTGCGGTCCATCTTGCGCACCTCCAACAGGCCCTCGTTGGACAGGCTGGCCAGCGCGCCCACCGCGTCGGTGGACATGATGGCGTGCGTGTTCGGGTTCATCCCGTAGTTGACCACCGAGACATCGCCCTTCTGCAGGCTCAGCTCGGTGATCATCCGGTGGCTGAAGCTGTCGTTCCACTGCTGGTCCTTGACCCGGAAGGAGAAGGACATCTCGTCCAGCAGCGGCTTGCGGGCCTCAGTGCTCTGCATCTTGGGCGCAATGCGCTGCACGTCCGGGTCGTTCGGGTCCAGCAGTGCCCGCATCTTCAGCCCGCGGCTGTCGGTGCTGAGGAACAGGTTGCCGCTCTTGGTCCGGGCCAGCGGCAGCCCCTCGTGGTTGACCAGCAGCATCAGGTCCGGGCTCTCGGCCAGCGTGCGGTCCATGGCACGCTTGTCCAGCTGCTCCACCCAGCCGCCGCGCTCCGGGCCGCCGTAGCAGTCGTACGGCTCCCAGGTGGCGGCGTACCCCTCCATCACCAGTTGGCCGCTGGCCGCGTCCTTGCGCAGTTCCAGCGGTTGGGCCAGCGCACGGCGCTCCGGAACGTCGATCAGCTTCAGGCGATTGCGGTGGTCCATGGTGTCCTCTTTCATCGTCGGGCGTAGCCGTTTCCGTTCGGCGGGTATGGGTAGTATCCGGCGGCGACCTGGGTGTCCTGCTCACCACCGGCAATGGGCTCGCTATCCGGCCGCTCCGCTGGCGGCTTGGTGGGCAGCGGCGCACCGGGCGCGGCGGGCATGAAGCCGAGCGGCGCGTAGTTGACCGGCTGCAGGTAGATGTCGCCGGTCTTGCCGATGGGCTCCAACTGCTCGCGGTTGCGCACCTCGTTCACGTTCAGCCAGCCGCTGTGGATGGCCTGGTCGTAGGCGGCGTAGCGGGTCTTGATGTCCCCGCGCAGCAGGTTGTTGTAGTCGAACCGGACGTACTGGCCGCTGGGCAGCAGGGAGGAGAACACGGATTCGATGGGCGACGTCCAGCCCCGGAAGGTGTAGGTGATGGCGCCTATCGTCTGCTGCTCGATGCCGGTGCCCCAGCTGGTGGACTTCTCCACGTCGCCGATCATGTGCGGCGGTATCCCGTACATCATCGCGATGTCGCCGCGCTGGAACCGGCGGGTTTCCAGGAACTGGCTCTCATCCGGCGAGATGGTCAGGTTCTGCCACTTGAAGCCGCCGGTGAGGATGGCCGGCAGTCGCCGCCCGCCGTGGGTGGCGATCCACGCCTGCTGCTGGCGCGTCACCGCCGCGTCGTCCAGGTCCTGATCGGTCATCAGCATCCCGCTGGGGTTCGCGCTCTCGCGGAAGTAGCGATAGCCGTACTCCTCGGCAGCCAGCCCCATGCCAATGGCGACCGCCGCCTGGCGCACCGGGCTCAGCCCCCACGGCTCGCCCGGCATGGTGAAGCGGCGGATGTGCACCATGTCCTCTTCCGGCACCCGCTGGCCCATCACCCGGTAGATCGGGTCGAACCACATCAGGATGTCCGGCCTGCGTTCCAGGAACACCGAGTCCGGGTGCAGCGGCAGCAGCGCGGTGGGCCGCATCAGCTTGTCCCAGCTGGTCACCATGCCGTAGAAGTTGCCGCGCAGCGCCAGCGACGCCACCATCTGCCACTTGTACTCGAACAGGTCGAAGCCTGGGAAGGGCTGGCGCAGAATGGCCGGTTGCGGGTTGACCTCGACCGGCACCCCGTTGCCGTCCCGCCGGTACGCCTTCCACGGCAGGCTGGCGATGGTGTCGGCCAACAGCCGCACGCAGGCCATGACGGTGAGGTTGGACATGGCGCGATGCACGCCCACGTAGTCGTCCAGCACGCCCACGGCTGGCGGCGGCACGAAGTTGGACGACGTCAGGGTGCGCTGCTCCGCAACCCCTGCCGATGGCCGTTGCACCAGGCGGCCCAGGATGCTCATACCGTTACAACGGTCCAGTCCTGGACGTGGCCCCGGTCGCACTGCCAGTTGTCATCGTCCACCCGCGTGTACTCAATCGGTCCGGTGCGGCCCTCGGCCTCGCATTGGGTGCACTTCATCGCTAACCCTTCGTCTACTGCGGCGGATTGTCCCACTACTCTGCGTGATTGAGGCCTGTCGCCACGCCCAGAACGACGAGAGCAACGCCTCCCACGACCAGCGCCAGCCATAGGGCGATCAGACCGCATCCGACCGTAATTGCGACGATTCCGGTCAATTGCAGCGCATTTGCGACAAAATCCCGCCAATTTACCTCGGCTTTTTTCGACTCTGCCGGGACATTGGAAAGTACCGCTTGTGGTGGGGTGGGCGCGTTTTTGGTCCGTTTACCCCTCGGGCGCCCTCGGCGGCGTACTACCGTGTCCAGCTCTGTTGGTGGCCGGATCGGCGGCAGGTTCGGATCGTACAAACGTTCGCTACCCAGCCGCTCCCCAATGGGCACGTCGGCCTTCATGTCCTCCGGCTTCACGGCCTCCGGCTGCCAGATCACTTTCCCCATTTCTCCTCTGCCTCTCTCTCCCATTGCGCCAATGTCTCCTCGTCCGGCCACGCATGTATCTCCGGGTGGATGGGCTCGACGAAATTCTCCGACAGCCATACCGCTGCCGCGCACGCGACCAGTGGCGCGGCGTCCACCGGGCTGTTGCGGCGGTCGAAGATCCAGGCGTCGTTGACCCGGCGGGAGAGGGTCGACGCCGCCGCCCGGTCCAGGACGAGGCTGGGCCTATGGAAAACCTCGCCCTGGACGATCTTGTCGTAAAACAGGCCGCAGCCGCCGGTCAACTCGGTGCCGGGGCCCCACTCGACCACCGGCACCCCGGCATCCTGTAGCTCGGTGATCATCCCGCTGGCCGGTGCGCCGGTCTTCTGCACGGCCACACCCTTCCACTTCGTCTTCCGCTCGGCCAGGTACGGCACCACCCAGTCCGTGCCGCGTGCCGCCTGCGCGATCTCGATGTGCAGGTAGCCGTCCGGGCGCTTGGCGGCCACGGCGATGTAGGAGTGGGTGCGGTCGTAGTTCACGTCGAGTGCGGCATACACGGGTGCTCCCTCCGCACGGCGGCTGGCACCGTCCATGCCGTTCTGCCAGTACTCGGCCGGGATGATGCCCGGCTCCATGGCATCCACCCACTGGCACAGGTACTCGGTCTGGAAGCCCGGCATGTTCTTGTACTGCATCGCCTCGAAGTAGCCCTTCACCGTTTCGATGGTGAAGTCGGCCAGCCGGCCCATCGCGGGCAGGCTCAGGTACCAGTACCGGGGATCGCGCGGGTCCACGTCCATCGGGACGCTCCACTCCCACATGCCCACCTTGGCGTCCTCGGTGGTGTCGGTGGTGATCCGGCGCAGCGCGCCTTCCCGCAGCGAGCGCAGCACCTCGCTGCGTGCGTCCCCCGCGTTGCTGGTGCAGATGACCTGGCCGTACATCGCCACCGTGGTGGTGGGCGCGATGGCGTTGTAGGCGTCCCAGGTGGTGTGCTCTCTTACCTCGTCCAGCATGGCCAGGTGCACGGTGAGGGAGCGCGCGCCCTTGCGGCTGGCGGTGGCCGCGCGCCAGAGGCGGCGGTTGGTCAGCACAGCGCGGTGCCGCCCGTTGGTGACGCGGTGGTTGATCAGCTCCCGGCACAGCACCGGGTGCTCGCGGATTTCGTCGACGACCTCGCTCAGCATGCCCTCGGCGTAGTCCAGGTTCTGTGCCGCGATGACGGCGACGCGCGCCGCCGGGCACGTCTTGCTGGCGTGGCCGTACTCGTTCATGAACAGCCGCCACAGTCCGATGCCCTTGATCCACCGCGTCTTGCCCTGCTGCCGCCCGACCATGACCACCAGGGTTTGGAACCGGAAGCCGGTGTGGTCCAGCCGTTTCTCGAGTGCGTGCCAATACAGCCAGATCTGCCAGGGCAGCAGCGTCCAGCCCCATATCCGTTCCAGGAAGAAGATGCAGCTGGCACCCCAGCTGGTGACGTTGTTGAGGCCGCAGCCGCACGGGCAGAACTCCTCGGAACCTGCGAACGACTGGCAGTTGGCGGGCAGCGGTTTCGTCATCAGCCGCGGCAGCGTGCTGCCGAGGGTCCGTACGTCTTCTGTTGCCAGGGTGGTCATTTAACTACATGGCGTCGGGCGGCTTGCGGTGTCGCTCCCGGTACTTCTGCAGCTCCACCACGTCGTCGGCCAGGTCGTTGTCGCCAATGGGCGCCAGCGGCATCCCCATCCGGTCGTCGGTGATCTGGTAGAGCTTGGCCTGCTGGTCCAGTAACCGCCGCGCCACCTCGATGGCCTTGGGGTCCTTGTCCCCGAAGGCGCGTGGCCAGATGGCCTTGATGAGCATTTCCAGCCGCTCGCTGTAGACGATGAGCGCCTTCTCGCTGATCAGCCCGAACCGCTCGGCCGCGATCTCCAACTGCTTGACGATGATGCGGTGCACCTGGCTGCCGTGCAGGTTGATCCGGGGCTGCTTGCCGATCTCCCGCTCAGTCCAGCCGGTCAGGAACAGGTGCAGGATCAGCGCGTCCCGCTGCTCCTTCTGCTCGCGCGGCAGCTGTGGCCTACCCGCCATCAACCCATCTCACTTCCGTGCTGCCCCCGTGGCCGTGGATGCTGACCAGGTCCTCGATGCTGGCGTACAGCGCGGTGGACGAGATGTCGGTGAGCCACCGCAGCGCCGCGCTGCCGTCCGAGAACACCACGCCCTCGGCCACGATCCCGGTGCCGCTGGTGCCGCTCACGTCCGTGTGCCGGTACAGCACGAAACGCTGCATGGGCCTATTCTTGCTGGTCGTCACCGTTCCGTCTTCATGCAGCACGCGCACGCTGGCGCCGTACCCGACTTGTGTGACTTCTGGTCTTCCTAGCGCCATTAACTGCTCCGCTCCTGATAGGACGGTACGTGGCCGCAGTGTACGCAGCCAGCTTGGATTCCCGCGTACTCATGCGGGCAGCCACCCGGACCGAGTTCCACTGGTGCGCCCAGGTAGCCCGGACAGAGGCACGGGCAGGTGCGGTTGAAGGTCTTGCGCCGCTCGTCCCAGTCGTAGGCGATGCGCGTGCGGCACCTGTGTTCCGCACCCAGGATGTGCGCCTCGCGCGGGTGGCCGCATCGCCTGCACATCACCCGGATCATTGTGGGCGCGGCGGCCAGGGTTCCGGGTTTAGCCGCCGCGCGTGTCTCATACTTTCAGGTCGAACAGCCCCAGCTCGTGCTCGTTGGCCAGCACGCCGCCCGGTGGTGACTGCTCGGGTATCCGGTCGATCTGGTGCAGGTTGAAGGGCTCGGTGGTCAGGTCGTGCTGGTGCTCCATATAGCCCAGCCACGGGTAGTCCATCGGCTTGTACTCGAAGTCGTTGCTGGCGCCGGGATAGTTGGAGGCCAGCAGGTACTTGCTGCCGCTGGCCCGGAACTTGTCCAGCATGTGGTTGATGTACTCGTTGGGCAGGTGCGCCAGGAAGTCCCGGCACAGGATCAGGTCGCGGCGCGGGAACAGCCGTTGCTTGAGCAGGTTGGTGCGCACGAAGGAGACGTTTTTCCAGCTCCGGTACTTGGTCTTGTTGCGCTGGATCAGGTGCTCGTCCACGTCCATGCCGATGTAGCTGTAGACGTTGCTGATGTCCACCGTCTGCATCCACGTGAAGTCGCCGCACGGCGCGTCCAGCATCGTCTGCACCCGGTACTCCAACAGCAGGTACGGCAGCCGCTCCCGTAACCCCTTGGTGAACTCGATGCTGCTGCCGGGCCCGTTGAGGCTGCCGTTGATGAGCGCGAACTTGGGGTTGCACCGCATCTCCGAGACGATCTGGGCCCAGGCGTGCGCCTGCATGTCGGCGAACTCCATGTCAGAACGGTGGCGTGACGACCGGCGGCGCCAGCGGGTTGGGGGAGTCGACCGCCAGCACGTTGCCGGTCAGCGGATCGAAGGCCACCGGCACCTGCCCGCTCAGTGTCACCTCCGACACCGGACTGCCGGCGCCGGTCTCGATCTGCACGATGTCCGGGTCGTCCACGGCGGGCAGCGCCGCCGCCAGGTCGGCCAGGTGCTGTGGCACCGGCTCACCCAGCGCCCCGTACAGCGCCACCTGCGCCTTGATGGAGACAGAGCGCACCGCGTCCGGATCCCGGACGTACAGGGTTCCCGGTGGCGCGGCGGGCACCCGGCCAAATCTGCCGAGGTCCATGGGGTCGACTATCTCCGTCATGGCTATCTCCGTCCGTAGTCGAACTGTATCCACGACACGTCGTGGCCGTTGACGCGCATCGTCCCCTGCCCCTTGCTCGGCGGATCGCCGTACACCCCGCGTGGGTCGCCCTCCAAGAACCACTGGTCCTGCTGTTGCGCCCGCGCCAGCAGGGCAGCCTGCTCACGCTTGGCGCGAGCGAGCCGCCGCGCACGGCGCCGGAGGAGGAACACCGCCATTCCCAGCCACGCCAGGACGACCAGCATGGCCAACAGCAGCGCCAGCGCCCGGATCATGACTTCAAGTATGGATTCGGCGTCATCAGCACGTAGGCCAGCAGGCACCACGGGCACACGTTGTCCTGGTTGAGCACGCGCACATGGCGGGCCTGCCCGCAGTCCCGGCAGTTCGCCATCTCCTGCGCCTTCATGCGTGCGCCAGCGGGAAGAGGCCCAGCTCCCGCTGCTCCGTCAGCACCCCGCCGGGTCCGGGGTCCTCCTGCACCGCCTGCACCTTGCGCAGCGAGAAGGGCGGCTCCTCCAAATTCACCGGCCGCTCCATGTAGCCCGCCCAGGCGTAGGCGTTCGGGTCGTAGACGAACTGGTTGGTCGAGTCCGGGTAGGTGGTGGCCAGCAGCCACTGCGTGCCGCTGGCCATGAACTTGTCGAGCACCGCGCAGATGTAGTCGTTGGTGAGATGGCCGAGGAAATCGCGGCACAGGATCAGGTCGAACCGTGGCACCTGCTCGACGGTGAGGAGGTTGACCTGCTCGAACACCACCGCGGGCCGCTCCTCCCCCATGTAGTCGCCCATCGCCACCCGCTGCCTGCACCGCTCCACCCGGCCGGGGTCCACGTCCCAGCCGGTGTACTTGATGCCGCTCAGGTTCACCATCCGCATCCAGTTCCAGTCGCCGCACGCCGCATCCAGCATGGTGATGACGCCCAGGTAGTTGAGCAGCTGCGGCAGCTGATCCCGCAGCGTCTTGGTGCAGCCCACGCTGGCGCCCGGTCCGTCCCAGCTGCCGCCGGGCTGGGTCGGAATCAGCGGGTGCGCCTCAGCCTGCTCGGCCCACTCCCGTATCTCACTCCACGCCCTTGCCTGGTCCTCGACAAAGCTCACGTCGACTCCTGTAGGTGCACGGTGAGCCGGTGATGGCCGTCCGGGTGGTCGATGACGCTGACCTGCGCGTCACCTTCGGCCATCACCCGGTTCACCTCCTCCCACCACGCGCTCGCCTCGGCGATCTTGCACGGCAGTTCCAGCTGCAGGGTGGTGTAGTTAGTGGCCATTAACCGGGCTGCTCCTGGTAGACGGGGGTGACGATGGCGGTGCCGGGACCGGACGAGCTGATGGTGATGGGCGGCGACAGCGGTGCGCCGTACTGATAGTTGCCCCCGTCCCACACGCCGTAGTGCGTGGCCACCGTGGAGGGCGGGAGGATGAAGGTGACGTCCGAACCCAGCGACTCGGCGTTGCCCCCGATCATCGTGGGCGTGCCCCACGTCGTCGGCTGGCGGCTGTACGCGGCGTCCGCAATCTCCGCACCACCCCCCTCGCCGGGGTCCGCCGTATGCAGCGAGATGTCGGCTCCCAGGCTGGTGGCGTAGCTGGCCATTGCCACCAGGAAGCTGGGGGAGGCGGCGCGCGGGGTAGTCATTCCTCGTCTCCTTCCAACGCTTCAGCGATGGTGTCCTTGGCCGCCCTGGCGTGTTCCACCAGCTCGGGGTCTATCGGCTTGCAGATGCCGCACGTCTTGTAGTTGCTGATGGCGACCAGACCGGCCAGCTGCTTCTCGGTCAGCCCGCGCGCCAGGTACCACGGCTCGAAGTTGTTGCCGGTGCGGGTGCAGGTGGCGCGATGGATGACCGAGCCGTTGCGGGTACGCACCAGCTCCGTTTCCCCACCGGCACGCAGCAGGGCGGTGAGCCCGGACACGCCGAGGGGGGCGACACCCGAGCCGTTGCGCTCGGTGTAGCTCAGCGCCAGGGTCATCAGCCCGGTGTCGTCGATGGTGACCGGCGACATCACCGGGATGCCGAAGATTGGCATGGGTGCGCCGCCGGTGTTGTACCAGGCAATGACGTGCGTGACCACGGTGCCGGGCGGGCCCCGGAAGGTCATCAGGTCGGTGTCCGCGCTGGCCTGCGGCCCGTTCACGATCGTGGCCCGCCACAGGATCAGGCTGCGCATATAACCGCCGCCGCTCACCTCATTGGTGCCGAGTGGCCACGGGTCGTCGGTGTGCAGGCTGGCGTCGTTCATGATGGCCTTGCCGTTGTCCACCAGCTTCATCAGCAGGAAGGGGCTGGCGCTCATGCTTCGCGATGTACGTAGACGGGAGTGATGACGGCCAGCCCGGCGGGCGCCGGCCGGTCCAGTGGGCCACCGAACGAGTAGTCACCGCTCACATTCCAGCAGCCGAAGTGGGTGGCCACCATGCCGTCCGGGATGGTGAACCGGACGCCGCCGCCGGTGCACCGGCACGAGCCGTCGCCGGGGTCCACCCCCGGCAGGTCCAGCCACACCGTCTCCACCCGCCGGTAGTTGATGTCTCCCGATATCTCGTTGGCGCCGAACTCCCCCGGGTCGGCGGTATGCAGCGAGATGGTGCGGGCCATCCCACAGGTGTTCCCCGCTTGGGCTGCCAAGAAATCCCACCTCACCGGCACAGTGGTTGATGGTAGGCGGTGTGCCATTGTGACACCGTTAGGACGCGCTAGCATCGCCGCTTAATTCCGCTTCGCCCACCGTGACGCCCACGTACTGCGGCACCGTAGTCAGCGCCATCTCGCCGGTCGAGACACCGAAGTACTGCGTGACAGCCGTGCCGGTGGCCGCCGCCAGCGTCTCGGTCGTACTGGTGCCCACGGCGCGGAAGGGTACGCGGGCGAGGGCCGCCGCCAGTGTCTCGGTAATGGAGAGCCCGCTATAGCGCTGGAACCCGGTGGCGCGTGGGCGGGACGCGCCGCAGTAGACCGCCCGGTGCCCGCCGCGGGCTTCCCCGATCCCGTGGGGGGCAGCCCTGCCGACGTACAAGCCGCGTGAGAACCGGACCGCCGAAGAGGTTGCGGTGGCCGAGGGGAAGCTGGTGCCGGTGTAGGCGCCGCGCACCACCGGAGTGAACTGCGCGGTGGCGAACGGTGTGGAGTGACCGGTGTAGCGGGCGCGAGCGGTGGGCTGGCCCCAGGCGACCGGGGCGCTGATCCCGATGTAGCGGGCCACCGCCACCGCGTCCACCTGGTACGCGGTCATGATCACGATTCCATCGGCACCGCTGCCGCCTGGGTCGCCGGGATCCCCACCAGCCCCGGCACCGGCCGGTGGCAGTCCGTCGCCGCCCGGTGTGTCCTGGTTGCCGCTGCCGTTGTAGATGCGGCCACCGAAGACGAAGGCCGGAGCACCGAGCCCACGGTGCGGTCCGGCGCCGCCCGGTGGTGACTGCGCACCGGATGCGCCGTCGACCACCAGCTGCCCGCGCACGCGGGAGGGACCGCCGTTGTGCCCGGTGGCGCCGCGACGACCGCCGAGCCCGCCGTCACCCACCACGATGTGCAGCAGGGACTGCTGCCACGAGATGTCCCGCCCCCGCAGGATGGTGAGGCCGCGCCAGTTACCTGGCTCCGCGCCCCGGCCGTTCAGCCCCGTCCGGTGCGTGTCACTCCCCCCGGCCTCACCTCCCCCGGCGCCGGAGCAGGCCACGGCGTCGATGGCGGTACACCACCACGGGATCCGGTAGTCATACCGGCCCGGCTGCCGGTAAACCTCTTGCTCCTCGTCGAAGGGCGGGAAGTGCCAGCTGGCACGGGGAGCGCTGCGGCTGCCCGCGCTGCCGGTGCTGCGCGGGGTGCGCTGGATGGCGTAGACGTAGACGCAGCCCGGCGCACCGTCACCGGCCTTGGTGTACTCGTTCTCGCTCCCGGCACCGCCGCCGCCCGGCGCCCATCCCGGCTCGCTGGGTGCGCGCTGCGGTGGACCGCCCTGGTACGTGCGGTCGTGGTAGCTGAGATGGCCGGGAGACTGGCCCGGCAGCTCCGGGTGCGTGGGCGCCGGGATGGCGAGGCTGTGCAGTTGCCCGGCGTTGACCAGCGACCGCTGGCCCGTGGTGGCCGCAGTGGTGGACGAGCCGCCCCGGCCACCGCTGCCCACCACCCCGCTCACCGTGTCGGTGAAGTCGACGCCGCGTACCAGGGTGGTGACCGACCAGCGACCGGCGCGGCCACCGGCACCGGGGAACTTGGCGCTGCCCGGCTGCCCACCGTCGCCGCCGTCCAGGAGGATGACGTCCAGCTCGTCGCACCACCACGGCGGGGTGAAGCTGAAGGGCCCCGGCAGGTCGAACACGCCGAGGCGCACGTCGAACTCCAGCGCCGTGGTCACTCGAGTGTCATCTCCACGCGGCCGGTGTCCTCGTCGTAGTCCAGGGTCTTGACCACCCCGGTGTAGATCACGCCAGCGATCTCCACCCCGACCCGCACGCCCTTGCGCACGTTGTAGTCCCTGAAGTCGACGAACGGGTTGTCGCTCACCGCCGCTCCCCGAAGTTGCGGTGCGGCCGGGTTTCCGCATCCGGGCGCGGCCCGACCCCGAACATCATCGTCATGCCGTGGGCCTTGCGTTCCTCCTCACAGCGGTCACACGGGCAACTCGGGGTATAGACCCAGCTCTCTTTATGGAGATGCACATGGTCCTGCTCGCTCATACCCGCCTGTCCCTTCCCGGCCGGTTCTCGGCCATCCGGCGCAGGCTGTGCATCACGCCGTTCGCGCTCATGCCCACCTGCTTGCCGATGTCCCGGTAGGACATGCCGCGGCGGCGCAGCTCGGCGATCTTCTTGTCGCGCTCGTCCGCGCCCATCCGGTAGTACCGGCCGGCCATTATTTGTCTCGGAAGAAGACGGGCTTGTCCTCGGCCGTCATCTCGGCCACCGGACCCTGCGGGCCGAAGGTGGCCAGCTCGATGCGGCAGGCCATCTCGCTCATCATGTTGCGGAAGGTCTGGCGGTTGTCGGCGTCCACCGCCAGCTGCTCAACCACCTGCCGGTTGCCGATCTCCAACGCCACGGTCGCCTTCATCATGGGTGTCACATTAGGCGTGTCACACAGCGGTGTCACATACCGTCACACGGTGTGTCAGCGGCGTATCACCGGCACCAGCCCCAGCAGCAGAATGATGATCTGCAGCACCAGGACGATGATCAGGATGGTGTGGTCGTCCATCAGACCAGGGTGATCGCGCTGGCCGAGGTGTTCACGTTCACGTGGCTCTCAAAGCCGGGCGTCTGCACGTCCGCGTTCTTCAGCCACGCGCGCAACTGTCCCAGCGTGCACGGCGTGGTCAGCGGGCTGGCCGGGCTCGGTATGGCCTGCGGGTCGGGGTTTGTCATGCCTCACATGATGCGGGACGCTGCCGCCGATTGGCGGCAGCGCCACGCACCCTTACGTCAGCGACCGCGCCGTGACTGTGGTGTGACCTCCACGTCGCCGCCATCGCCGCCGTTCGGCAACTGCACCGGCTCGTCCGGCGGGGTCGGGGTGTCGGCGGTGGTGAAGGTGATGCTGCCGGCCACGGTGTCGCCCGCGATAACGGTGACGGCGCCGGTCAGCAGGATGTCCGTGGGGTCGCCCACGCCGTCATGCGTCTCTTGTGTCTCCACCGACACGGCGGCCACGCCGGTGCCGCCGACCACGTTGAAGGTGGCGGACAGGCCGTCGTCGGCCGGGGTAACGGTCAGGATCGACTCGTCGCTCACGGTCCAGGTGGGTGTCACGTCGGGTGGCGTTACGTTGCCCTTGGCGTCGGTGAATTGAACCGTCGCGCTTAGCGCGGTCTCTTCAGCTTTTACGGTGATCTCGCCCATTTGAGAGCCTTCCTGTGTTGTGAATGTGATGGCGCCACCGGTTATGTCGTCATCGGGCCCAGGCGGGTAAATCAATATCTCGCCCTTGTATGTGATCCTCCACGGCTTCATCTTCATCTCGGCCTCCGGCGGGCAGTTGTGGCGGCGGCACTCCCTACGATCTTCGCGGCGATCCTTGCGGCGGTCCTCGCGGCGATCCTCGCGTCGTTCGTGCCGTTGGGGTCTGCGCCACCAGCGGAGAAACACACGCCTCACCGTAAACGGGCGGGCGGTAATCTACGGCAGCGACACGCTTAACGCGAGGCTAATAACGCCGGTCGGCCGCGTTCTGCTGCTGCTCGGTGGTGGGCTCCACCCGCCTGCTGGTGGCGTCGAAGTCGCGCAGCCGGGTGTCCAGGTCCACCAGCATGTCCCGGCCCTCCTCGATCAGCGCCGCCATCTTGTCGATGTAGGACTTCAGCTGGCCCCGCGCCGCGTTCACCAGCCCGGCCTCGTCGCCCTGCAACTGCTCCGGCTCTTGCCGCTTGTTTCGGTGTTTCATGCTGCGTGGGGTAGCCGTTCCAGGGTTTGCTCAACCGAGTAGCGCAAGCTGGTCGCCAGTGCCGGTATGGCTCTTGGTGCTGTTGCAGATGAAATGCGCGCACTGCGTGTTCAGGTACGTGTAGCCGCCTCCAAGGGCCATCGGGACCTTGCAGTCGATGCTGGCGCTTCTCGGGTGTGGGTGCTTCAGGCGCCTATTCACCTTCTTGCCGCAGATGCCACAGCGCCAGCCATCTCGCGCGAACACCTTCATGACGTTCACCGGCTCGTACTCGACGCCGTAGCGTCTGGCCCTATGGCGGTGGCTGTCGGCGGTGCGGTTTTTCTTGCGCACCACCCTCGCGGCAGCCTTGCGGCACGCTTCACAGTGCCGGGCCCATCGCTTCGTACCCAGCGGGGCCCCACACTTCTTGCAGTGGGTGTTCACTTGGGACCATTGCGAGGCGATCTGCCGCCGTCGATTCCATACATGGCCACACCTACGGGAGCAGTATGTTCTCCCTGGTCGGCATATCCATCGCTCGCATTCACGGCATGGGTGCCAGTCCAGCGCCGTCGTCGTGCGCTTGCGCCGCGCCCAGCTATGGCAGTCCTGGGAGCAAAACCGGTTCGCGCGGCTGTTCTGCCACCAAAACTCGGTGCCGCAGTATTCACAGGTGAGCTTGGGGGTGGCGTAGTACTCACGCGCGGCGCGTCTCCGGTCCGCGCGCTGGCAGTTGTCCGAGCAGTATTTCTGGCTTCTCGACCGGCGCTCGAATGGCTGGCCGCAGCGCGGGCATTCGCTCTGGCGTGCCAGTCGTCGGCAGTTCAGGCAGACGTGCGGCTTTTCCGGGTGTTTTTTGTTGCTTCGCCAGCACACCTCGTTGCACTGGCTGCATCGCGTGGCCTGGCTATGGTCAGTGGCCTTTTTTCGGTCCCGGCGCCGGTCTATCTCGCGGCGGCGCTCTCGGTTCACGGCGTTGTATGCGCGTGTTGTGTTGGTATCCAACCGCTCGGCTATTTCGACGTAGCTCAGGCCTTCGGCGCGCAGTTGCTGTGCTAATTCATCAAAGGATGATATGCAGCGCGCTGCGTGAACTGCTGCGTCTGGCGGCACGCCGGCAATTTTACCAAAACACCTCCTGACCTGCGGTGATGCTTCAGCACGGCGTGGCGCGTCACGGGGGGAAGGGGTGTCACATCCGGGTACCTGCTGTGTCCCGGGGGTAGCGGACAAGGCTTCCACCGGAGCGCGCCTTCAGGAGCGCCCAAGTTTTGGACCCCCTACCACCTGGGGCAACACGCGGGAAGCAACGCCAAACCCGTTGTGCCGCAAGGCATTTGGGCAAACCCGTTGC
>Ga0210389_10000069_pt1 | contig 100876 bp, 94 predicted proteins | sample IncBWH28OmetaG_FD_160127 | JGI IMG/M metagenome (GOLD analysis project Ga0210389, IMG submission 160127) | Forest soil microbial communities from Barre Woods Harvard Forest LTER site, Petersham, Massachusetts, United States - Inc-BW-H-28-O ...
GCGCGGGCCTGAGCAGCTGCCTACGACCTCACGAGCCGACTGTAGCGAAGATTTTCCCGCCAACGCGAAAGTCGGGATGATCCATGTGCGCGCGCTCTTCGGTCTCGGGCAAAGAGAGCGCAATCTGACGGAAGTCGTTAGCGGTCATGTGGGATTTCAGATTGAAGATTGCAAATTCACGACAATGGAACCGTTGCGCCCAACAATCTACAATCTGCAATGTGAAATGTGAAATCCTCGTGCAGTGGTAGACTCCCGCCATGAGCGATGCTGCTGCCGGGCCCGCGCTTTATCTGGTCGCGACGCCGATCGGGAATCTTGAGGACATCACGCTGCGTGCGCTGCGCGTTCTCAAAGAAGTCGACGTGATCGCCTGCGAAGATACGCGGCAGACACAAAAGCTGCTCAATCATTATGCGATCGCGACCCGCACCACCAGCTATCACGAGCACAACGAGATGACGAAATCGGCGGAGCTGGTGACAGAGATGCAGGAGGGCGCGAGCGTCGCGCTGGTGACCGACGCGGGCATGCCGGGGATTTCCGATCCCGGCTACCGGCTGATTGTGCTGGCGATTCGGCATCGCGTGCCGGTGGTGCCGGTGCCGGGGGCGTCGGCGTTTCTGGCGGCGCTGGTGGCGAGCGGCCTGCCTACAGATTCATTTCGCTTCAGCGGATTCTTACCGGCCAAGCGCGGCGAACGGCGGGCGGCGCTGGAGGCGGTGGCGACTTCTCCGCGGACGCAAGTGTTCTATGAAGCTCCGCACCGGATTATCGAAACGCTGACCGACATTGTCGAGGTCATGGGAGAAGCCCGCCATGTAGTGATCGCGCGCGAAGTCACCAAGCTGCACGAAGAATTCCTGCGCGGCCGCGCCGCCGAAGTGCTGGAGAATCTAAAAGCGCGCGAGGCGGTAAAAGGCGAGATCACGTTGCTGATCGGCAAGGTGGAAGAGAACGATGCTCGTGTGGAGGCGGGCGACCCCGCCCGCCGTCCGTCGGTCCGGCAGCGGGTAGAGCAGATCATGGCGGAAGAGAAAGTGGACGAGAAAGCCGCTCTAAAGAAAGTAGCGAAGGAGCGGGGAGTTTCGAAGAGCCAGGCGTATCGGGAGCTGCAGCGAGACAAATGAACATGTCTGGATGGCAAGCCCTGTTGCCCGCATCGGGAGGGGCCTCTGCTGCTAGGTCGACTTGCCCTTGCTGTTCGTGAGCGCCGACTCCCTGATCAAGGCTTGCCGGATGGTCCGGCCATGGGGCCGATCGTTTCCCCTTCGAACGCGCCATCAAAGGAGTCAAACGTCAGCGTATAGGAATTCCGGTACTTCGTGGGGTCCTGCTCGGAGGGATGTGCATTCACGATCCACGAAGGACCCACCGGCAACTTGGGTTCCGCTAGAAGCGGAGGAAAGTACTCGAGTGAGTCGAGTTTCAATTTCCCGAAGAAAATCTCCAATTTCGGCCAAGCGTCATGAAGCAAACCAGTGACATCGTTGCGAGCGCCCTTGCCATACTTTACCCCGAATGCCTTCATCGCTTCCTCGACTTGCTCTTCTGACCAGTTGGGGTGCGCAACCAGAAGGGTCGCCAGTTCGCTTCGGCGCTTCTCGACATTGGGCCGCCAGATGCCGATCGACGCCGGCACCGGTCCGAGTTGAGAGCCGGTCATGAGAAAGGTTGCCTGGATCGTAAGGACCGAGCACTGAACGTCGGGACGGGTGAAAAAGTTGCGCGCCTCCTCTTCATTGCGATTGGGATTGGGAACATCAGGTTCACAAATGTCAATGCTGAATGATCCTGTGCCGTAGGGGGACGACATCCAGTCACGGTTGTTCTCGATGATGGATTTGGATTTCGGGTTTATGTCCGGGAACAGTTGGTGAAGAAAGAGCATGGCTCCCGAGACAGCATCCTCCCATTCGGTTATCTGGGCAGGTGACGGCGCACCTTGTTCAGCGGCCTTCGAGGGGGCCTGAGCATGGGTAATGCCGACACCCGCCAACATGAATGCGAGAAGAAGAGACGTTCTACTTCTACGGAGCCGTGAATGTAAGACTCGTATTTCCATGGGATATTCAGTCCCAATGCTAAGTATCGTCGCTTTCCCGCTACTTCCCCGCTAACTCCCGCCTCACAATCTCACTGACCATCTTTCCATCCACACGCATGCCTGCCGCGTTAAACTTCGCCATGGCGTTCTTCATCACCGTGCCCATTTCTTTCATGGTAGGCGCGCCCATTTCGGCGATGGCGGCTTTTACTCCAGCGACGATTTCCGCTTCTCCGGCGGCTTTGGGCATGTAGGTTTCGATCAGGACGATTTCGGCGGCTTCTTTGTCGGCCATTTCCTGGCGTCCGCCCTTGGTGAACTGCTCGACGGATTCCTTGCGCTGCTTGATCAGCGTGGCCAGCACGGCCTGGGATTCTTTGTCGTCGAGCGGGGCCATTTTTTCGACCTGCTTGAGCTGCAGGGCGCTTTTGACCATGCGCAGGGTGGAGAGGCGGGCTTCGTCCTTGGCCTTCATAGCGGTGACGATGTCTTTTTGGATCTGTTCGGCGAGGCTCATGAGGGGATTATAGACGGGCGGGGTGGTGACGGTGAGCGGACCAAAGTCGAAATCCCCCTTCTCGCGCACAGGACATGCGAAAAATGGGGCACCTACGCCTGAATCGAAATTCATCGATCAAATCTGTCACCAATCTTTCTACGATGCATCTGATGCTGTGGAGGGAACCATCATGAGCAAACTCGCGATTTGGGCACAACTGGAAGCACGGCCTGGCAAAGAGAAAGAAGTTGAGGAATTTCTGAAATCGGCGCTGCCATTGGCCGAACAGGAAAAAGAAACGGTCAGCTGGTACGCCATAAAAATGGGCCCGGGCAAATACGGCATTTTCGATACATTCGCTGACGAACACGGACGCAACGCTCATTTGACGGGCGCAATTGCCAAAGCACTATTCGCCAAAGCAGAAGAATTGTTTGCCAAGGCTCCGGAAATTGCAAAACCCGAAGTTCTGGCGGCAAAAACCCGGAATTGACCCATACAACGCTGCGTTTCGCGCCTCCCTGCAAGGCGCGAAATGGGTTCGCCACGCGTTCAATCCAGTCTTCTTCCGATAGAAATTCCGATAGAATAGTTGAGCAGTTATCATCCCATTTTTTCCAGGACTCTATCGGAATGCTGAATAAGAATCGCCTTTTTACTCCGGGCCCAACGCCGCTGCTGCCGGCGGCGCAGACGGCCATGGCGTCGTTTACGGCGCATCACAGGACCGCCGATTTCAAAGCGCTGTTTCAGCGCGTGCTGGCCGACATGAAGGAATTCATCGGCACGAAAAATGACGTGCTGGTGCTGGCTTCGTCGGGTACCGGTGTGATGGAGGCGTCGGTGTCGAATCTGACTTCGCCGGGCGACCATGTGCTGGTGCTGACGGCCGGCAAGTTCGGCGAGCGCTGGACAGGGCTGGCCAAGGCCTTCGGCTGCAATGTGGACGTGCTGGAAGTTCCTTATGGCCAGACGTTTTCGCTGGATGACATTCGGGCGCGGCTGAACTCTCAGGTGCGTGCCGTGTATGTGCAGGCCACCGAGAGTTCCACCGGTGCGCGGCATGACATTGAGGGCATTGCGAAGATCGTGCGCGAGCAGGGCGCAAACGACACGTTGCTGGTGGTCGATGCGATCACCGGTCTGGGCACGACGCATTTCGATGTCGACGGCTGGGGCGTGGATGTGATTATCGGAGGATCGCAGAAGGCGCTGATGATGCCTCCGGGGCTCGCGTACTGCGCGGTCAGCGAACGGGCGTGGAAGCGGATGGATACGACGACCTCGCCGCGCTTTTACTTCGATCTGCGCAAGGAGCGGAAGTCCGCGGCCAAGGGCGAGACGGCCTACACGCCGGCCACGTCGTTATTTGCGGCGTTGGGAGCGGCGCTGGAATTCGTGCGCGGCATGGGAAAAGGCGATCTTGCCAAGGGACGCGAAGAACTGGTCAACAATGCTGAGCTTTGCGCGGAAATGACGCGGGCGGGCGCGAAGGCTCTGGGATTGAAGCTTTACGCCTCTTCACCGGCAGCTGCGCTGACCGCGATCTGTGCGCCCGATGGACTCGACTCGGGCAAAATCGTAAAGGAATTTCGCGAAGCGTTTGACGCAGTCGTGGCCAACGGTCAGGGCGAGATGAAGGGCAAGCTGTTCCGCATCGCACACATCGGCTACTACGACTATCTCGACACCATCGGCATTCTGGGCGCGCTCGAGCATGTGCTGGCCAAGGTCACCAACCGCAAGGTCGAATATGGCTCGGCAGTGCGGGCAGCGCAGGAAGTCTATGCCCGCACCCAGCTGGGAAAGCAGCAACTGGTCGGCGCCTGAAGGCTGCTGCCAATTCACGGTGAAATCCATCACGGTCAACGTCTGGGCCAGCGTTGCGCCGCTTCCGTAGATGCCCGAACCCGGGGCAGCGGTCAACCGTTTTCAGCGAAATTTCTGTAGCAGGATCCTCATTCAAAGGAATTATTCGTGAAAATTATTGTTGCGGAAAAAATATCGGCGTCAGCCGTGGCGCAGCTGCAAGAGCCAGGATGGACGGTCCTTACTGCGGATCAACTGGAAGGCAAGCTGGAGGAGCATCTGGAGACGGCGGATGCGCTCATCGTGCGTTCGGCGGTGCAGGCCGACGCGAAGCTGCTGGAGCACGCGAAGAAACTGCGCGTGATCGGCCGGGCCGGGGTGGGCGTGGACAACATCGATCTGGAAGCCGCGACACATAAAGGCATTGCGGTGATGAACACGCCGGGAGCCAACGCGGTGGCCGTGGCGGAGCAGACGCTGGGGATGATGTTAGCCATGGCGCGACATTTATGCCGCGCCGACGCGCTCATGCACGCGGGCAAGTGGGAGAAGAAATCGCTGCAAGGGACTGAGCTGCGCGCCAAGACGTTGGGGATTATCGGGCTAGGGCGGGTCGGAATGGAAGTGGCGCGGCGGGCGCGTGCATTTGGCATGGAATTGATCGGGCATGACCCATTTGTTTCGGTTGCGGTGGCGAAGGAGCAGGGGATTCGGCTCGCGGCGCTCGATGAGCTTTACGCTGCGGCGGACTACATCACGCTGCACGTTGGCCTGACGCCGCAGACTGCGGGAATGATCAACGAAGCGTCGATCGCGAAAATGAAGAAGGGCGTGCGCCTGGTGAACTGCGCGCGCGGCGAACTGGTGAACGAGGCAGACCTGGCGCAGGGCCTGAAGACGAAACACGTGGCGGCGGCGGCGCTCGACGTCTTTGTCGAAGAGCCGCTGCAGAACTCGCCGCTGACCTCGCTCGAAAATGTGATCCTCACGCCGCACGTGGGCGGATCGACGTTCGAGGCGCAGGAAGCTGTGGGCGTTCAGATTGCGCAACAGGTAAAGGAGTATCTGAAGCGCGGTGTCATTCAGAACGCTGTCAACGTGCCGTCAGTGTCGGCGGAAGAGTACGCCACCATGCAGCCCTACATTGTGCTGGCCGAGCGCATGGGAGGATTTCTGGCGCAGGTTTCGGAGGGCAGTATTGAAGAGATCTCGATCCGCTACGGTGGGCACATCGCTGAATGGAAGACGGAGCTGATCCGCAACGGAGTGATCAAGGGCATTCTGAACGAGGCGCTGGAGGAAAAGGCGAACCTGGTAAACGCCGCGACCATTGCGGAAGAGCGCGGATTGCGTGTGCTGGAATCGCACAAGCCGAAATCGTCGACCGGAGGCGCCGGCAGCGTGCTGTCGATTTTTCTGAAGAGCTCCTCAGAAGAGCACATGGTAAAGGGTGCGGTGCTGCACGGCGAGGCTCCGCGGCTGCTGCATGTGGATGGAATCGACGTGGAAGCGCCGCTCGAGCGCAGCCTGATTTTCCTGCGCAATCGCGACGTGCCGGGCGTGATCGGCAAAGTGGGCACAATTCTGGGCGAAGAGTCGATCAACATTGCCGACTTCTCGCTGGGCCGGCGCGCCGAGAGAGATTCAGACCAGCCGCGTGAAGCAATCGCGGTCGTCCACGTGGACGGAAGCGTGACCGACCAGGTACTGGCGAAGCTGCGCACGATTCCGGCAGTGCAGAAGGCGAAGGCGGTAAGACTGTTCTGATTTCGCTGGCTTTACGATTCCGCTTCGTCCCGCCGGAGCTTGCGGGTTTCGGCTAGCAGGGCCATGGAGTGCATCAGGTTCTGCAGGGTGACGATGCCGATCAGGCGCTGGTCTTCGACCACGGGGATGATGTTGAAATTGCGCGAGGTAAGCTTGCGAAAGGCTGAGCTCAGTGTGTCCTGACGCAGCGACACTTCAAAAATCTTGTTCATCACGGCCTGCACGTAGCCGTTTCCCTCGGCGCGCAGCGCATCGAGAATGCGCTGCTTTGAAATCACTCCCACCATATCCATGCCGCGAACCACAGGAAAATCGTCCTGCAGGGAATGCACAGCTTTTTCGAGCGCGTCTTCCAGCGTGTCAGCCGGAGAGAGCGTGGCGAAGTCGGTGAGCATGACTTCCTCGAGGCGAACGTTGTCGAGCACGGACTGAAACACCAACGCGCGCTCCTCCAACTGGGCCGCGGAGAAGACAATGACCCCGACCATGGTCAGCCAGTTGTCACTGAATGGTCCCGCGATCATCAGCACCATGGCAATGGCGGTGCTGATGGAAACGGCGCGACGCGTCGCCGTGGAAGCGTCCCCCGTCCGGGAAAAGAAGGCCCGCAGGATACGTCCGCCATCGAGTGGATAGGCGGGCATGAGATTCAAGATCGCGAGCCAGAGATTTGCCCACACGACGCTTTTCGGTAAGTTGCGGGCCTGGAGGAACGGCCACTTCCAAAGATCGCCTCCGTGGCCTGCGGCGCTCACGACGGCAACGGCCAGGCATGCGAGTGCGAAGCTTGCCAGTGGTCCAATCAGAGCGAGTCGAATCTCTCGCTGCCACAACAATGCCGGGGACTGCGGTTTTTCAACGCGCGATTCGTCATACAGGGCGACGCCGGTCAGAGGCAGCAGAATCACGGCCTTCGGAATGAGGCCGACGCGGCGCGCGGCCAGCATGTGCACGGCTTCATGGGCGGCAACACAAACCAGCAGGATGCCTACGAGCGCTAGATCGCGAGGTCCGCTGGCGTTGTCCTTGTTCAATGCATAGTCCGTCCAGAAAATGAACATGGGCAGGATGAGGAACGTCAGGTGGATGCGGACATCCACGCCAAACAGGCGCCCAACCGGGATGGACCAGCTTCGCATAAGGCTTCGCTATTTTTATTCTACATGGATGGATATAGTGAGTGCGGCAACCAAGGGTACAGAGCCATGCGAGTGATCGCGGGAAAATACCGAAGCCGGCCGCTGCGCTCTTTACGCGGGATGGATGTCCGTCCTACGTCGGACAGGCTGCGCGAAACGCTTTTCAACGTACTAACGGCGGGGAATCCGGAAGCTCTCGAGGGCAGCGTGTGGCTCGACCTGTTCGCGGGAACCGGAGCGGTGGGAATCGAAGCCCTGAGCCGCGGAGCGAAGGAAGTGCATTTCGTCGAGCACTCGGCGGTGGCGGCGGATGCGATCCGCGCCAATCTCGCGAGCCTGGGAATCGACAGCGGGTTCAAGATCCTGCAGGAAGAATTGCCGCGCGCCTTCTGGCGGATGGAGCGGCAGCACGTGGCCGCCGACGTGGTGTTTATCGATCCTCCCTACCGCATGCAGGAGGCTTACATGAAGACGCTGCGGGCCCTGGCGGATTCGTCGCTGGTGTGGGCGATGTCAGTAGTGATTGCCGAGCATGAAAAGAAATTCGATCCCGGTGAGGAATATGGGCCGTTGCGCAGGTTCCGGAAATTGGCGCAGGGCAGCGCGGCGCTCAGTTTCTACCGCTTGGGCGGCGCGGCGGATGTGCGCGTGTAAAGCGGCTGCATGATCATCAGTGCTGATCACCACTACATGATCAGTTCGTTCGTGCGGCGAACGATGGGATGCTGCATCTCTTCCAGATCGTTCTTCACCATGTTCAGCCCGTACACACACTCTTCGAAATTCTTCGAGAGAGTGGCGAACAGGGGCGCGACTTTGGCGTACTCGAAGTGTTCGAACTTGGAAACGATGTAATAGCTTTCTTTGCCGGCCTTCACCCACTCGATGAAACTTTCCAGGCGCTGGCGGCGCAGCCGGAAATGATTGATGCTTTCAGGAAACATCCCCGCCAGGAACAGAGTGTAGTCGCCGATGTGTTTGCGCACCTGACGCTCCCGGTCAAACGAAGGCGCGGGGCCGTAGACCGGGTCGGATTCGAGCAGCATCTCGCCCACGTCGGCCAGCGGACGATCCGCCCCATCGTGAACTTTGAAAAGTTGATCGGCCTCGCAGAACTCGGCCAGCAGATGAGAAACGTAAGCGACGATCTGCGGATCGCGAATACCAATTTGTTCGGCATAGTGCCGTCCGACTAGATCCTGAAACAACTCCTGCAGCGGATGCGATTCCGGAATCATTTTGAGCCCCCTGAACTCCGCAGTGCGCACGGAGTTTCAGCCACATAGGTGTGTTGATACCTCAGCTGAATAGTGCAACGCAAGTGACTTTTGTTTATTGGCATGATTCGTTTTTCTGATTACTTAGAAGCACGTGGATTACGAGCCCGTTGTCCACGCAATCCGGTAGCGCAGGACGGTTCGCGAATGAGTTTGCAGCGGATTTCGCTGTATTTTGCTGGCAGTCGGGAAAGGCGGCTGCCAATCGCCGCTTGGAATCTCGCATTACGCTTGTAGAATGAGCGGTCACGGGGGTATCGAATGAATCATCAGAATTCGAATCACGAGCATTTACAGCGCCAGAACGTTTCCAGTGGCACCTCATGGGAGCCCATCGTTGGTTACTCTCGTGCGGTGAAGATTGGGTCGTACGTGCACGTTTCCGGGACCACCGCCACTGGGCCGGAGGGGAAAATTGTCGGCGTGGGCGATGTGTACGCGCAGGCGGTGCAAACCCTGAAGAATATCGAGAGCGCCTTGCAGAAGGCCGGCGCCAGCATGAAAGATGTTGTGCGCACCCGCATGTACGTCGTCAACATCGCGGAGTGGGAAAAAGTTGGCCAGGCGCATGGCGAGTTTTTCCGCGACATTCGCCCCGCTACGTCGATGGTGCAAGTGAGCGCACTCATTTCTCCCGAGATTCTGGTCGAGATCGAAGCCGACGCGGTACTGTCGTGAACCCTCGTTTCGTGGGTCGGGATCAGGTCAAGGGTTTCGACATCAATACAAAATGACAGGGAAGTTTTGGTTTCAGGCCTGGTGTAAAGGGCTCGGTGCCGGTTTCAACGTACCCTCGCCGTTGGTAGAAGGTGGGTAACTCGCTCCGGACGTTTACGATTCGCAAATCCATGAAGCTGCTGCCGGCTTTCGCGCAATGCGCTTCGGCGGCATTCATCAACTGGGAACCAAGGCCAGATTTCTGGAGCCGCGGATCGACCGCCAGCAGCCCGAGGTAGGAACGATTGCCGCCTCTTGGTGTACCGGCTCTTGGTTCGACATAAACACATCCACACAAGGATCTGTCCTCCCCAACCAGGAATGTTCCCTTCTGAAAGAGCCCTTGCACCGTCTGCAGGTCAATCCGATCGCGATCCAGCAGGAAGCTCTCCGCCAGCCGAAACGCGGCGTTGATTACGGCGACGATCCCTTCCGCATCCCGGGTCTCCGCCACGCGTACCTGCATCGTTCCCCCCTCCCAAAATTATCTTACGCACTCTGCGAAATCAGTGAATTCCGACTCCAAGGGCATTCTTACGTAAATTTCCTTGACAAGCATTGCAGTGGGATCATAATGCGTCAGTCCAACTTTGGACGATGCAGTTTGGGCCGTCCAGTTAGCACGGTTGAATTTGCACGGTTGAATTCATGCGATCAGAGCGGAGGAGATATTTATGAGCGTGCTCGAGCTTTGTGATCGGGAAATTGCCGCCGTGGGACTCGAAGCGACCGTCGCCGACGCTATTCATAAGATGCTCGACCACCACGTCGGAGCAGTCGCGGTAGTCGATAGCGAGTACCGTGTGGCGGGAATTTTTACCGAGCGCGATGTCCTCCGAAAAATGGCGCTTAGCCACGTCGATCCGAGAACCACTTCGGTGCGCGATCTGATGACCACTCCGGTTGAAATGGCGACTCGGGGCACGGGTGCGGGAGAAGCTCTGAGCATCATGCTGGAGCGCCACTTCCGCCATCTGCCAGTCGCCGATGACAACGGCAAACTGCTGGGAATTTTATCCATCCGGAATCTACTGGAGTGGCGCGTGGACGATCTTAGCCGTGAACTGGAATCGCTCGAGCAGTATGTTTCCAACGACGGACCCGGGGGCTAGCGACATTTCGCCTCCCGGTTCACTCCTCCAGTGATGGAAACCCCTCTGCCTTGTCCCGGACAATTGCTGGCGTGCGCATCGCCACGTCCGTGTTCTTTCTTCTGTTCGGTGAATATAAAGTCGCAGGGCCGGACTTTGCCCACGGCGATTTTCAAACCTATCTCCAGGATTTTATTGCCAACAGCGCGGTCAGCTTCTATCGTCCGGTGCTGACGCAGCTGATTCTGCCGCACGCAGTTTTTTTCGGTTACGCGGTGGGAGTTGGCGAACTGTTGATCGGGATTTCTTTGCTGATTGGGATTTGGGTGCGGCTGGCATCGATTCTGGCGATCTTGTTTCTGGTCAATATGCTTCTGTCCACCTGGTGGGGCCCGGGCCATCACGCACCCTTCTGGCGATATTTCGGCGCGGAGCTTGATCATCTGCCACTACTGCTGCTATTTATCATCTTCTTCGCAGCGGACGCTGGACGGGTGTGGGGTCTCGATGGACGGTGGAAGTCGGCTCGTCGCGGTTAATCGCTGTTGTCAACCAAGACAATCTGTTCCAAGAAACCTGGGAAAGGGAAAGTCATACATGAGCATGAGGAAGATCTGCGCGGGTGTGGTTGCGTTGTTTTTTCTGGGGATGGCGGGAACTGCCCAGACATCGCGGCATGCGGCCGTGCACGCGGGCCGTGTGCTCGATGTGAAAACCGGCAAGCTGCTCGCCGACCAGACGCTGGTCATCGAAGATGGACGCATTATCAGCACCGGCCCCGCGACCGAAGCGAAAGTTCCTGCAGACGCGGTCCGCATCGAACTGCCGAATGCAACCGTGCTGCCGGGATTGATTGACGCGCACACCCACCTGACCATGGACCCTAACTTCGGCTACCAGGAGTTGGGCGTTTCCGTCGAGCGCCAGACCCTTATCGGCGCCAAGAACGCGCGGCTCACGCTGCTGGCCGGGTTCACCACAGTGCGCAACGTGGGTGCGGACGGATTCAGCGATGTCGCGCTCCGCGACGCCATCAACGCTGGCGACGTACCGGGGCCGCGAATGCTGGTGAGTGGACCAGCTCTGGGCATCACCGGCGGACACTGCGACAACAACCTGCTGCCATACGAGTACCACGCGGTGGGCGATGGCGTGGCCGACGGCATCGCCGCCGTGCAGCACAAGGTTCGCGAAAACATCAAGTACGGTTCCGATCTGATTAAAATCTGCGCGACCGGTGGCGTGCTTTCGAAAGGCGACGATCCTCAGGCATCGCAGTACACGCTGGAGGAAATGAAGGCCATTGTGGCCGACGCCCATCGCCTGGGACGAAAAGTTGCCGCCCACGCGCATGGAGCGCAGGGCATTCTGTGGGCGACAGAAGCAGGCGTCGATTCCATCGAGCACGGTTCCTACATCGACGACGCGGCTATCGCGGAGATGAAGAAGAACGGCACGTATCTCGTGCCCACGCTTTACTTGGGTGATTGGTTCCTCGAAAATGCCGAACGAAATCACATCCCGGATTTCTATCTCGCCAAGGCCAAGGCCGTCATGCCGATTGCGCGCAAGAACGTCGCCCACGCCTTCGCCAGCGGAGTGAAAGTTGCTTTCGGCACCGATGCCGCGGTGTATCCGCATGGTCTGAACGCTCACGAATTCGCGGTCATGGTGAAGCTGGGCCTGACGCCTCTGCAGGCGATTCAGGCAGCGACGGTGAATGCCGCCGATCTGATGGGTTGGGCAGGCAAAGTCGGCAGCCTGGACCCAGGAGCGTGGGCCGACATCGTTGCCGTGGATGGCGATCCGTCGAAAGACGTGACCACCCTGGAGCGCGTGAAGTTCGTGATGAAGGGCGGCGAGGTAGTGAAGAACGAATACGGAAAGTAGCGTAGTAGCTGCGATTTCTTCTGCCAAGGAGGTTTTCATGGCATGGTACTGGCCGACCATCGAAGATCCGAGTTCCGCCGAACAGGCAACCAAGGCAGCAGTAGGAGTCAGCGGATTTATTGCCGCACTTACGGCATTGCTCGCTGTGTTGAGCATTTTCTACCACAAGCCGATTTTTGGGATTGATGGTTGGGGCTTGATTGACGCCGTGATATTCGCATTGATTGCGTGGCGAATTTCCAAACTGTCCCGAACCTGGGCGGTTGTCGGTTTGCTGATGTATCTGCTGGAAGTGGGCTATAAGTTGGCCACGAATCCGACCGGCGCGCTCGGCGTCTTGACCATCATTTTTATCCTGACGTACATCAACGCGATTCGTGGAGTGTTCGCTTATCGCCGGTACCGGAAGGCCGAGAACAACCCGCTCGCGCCACCCGCACCTCTCGCCTAGAATTCACCGGTCGTTCGTTTAGCCCGCTCCGTGACCCAGTCTGTCCAGTAGGCGGACGCTCCGCTAGCCAGCAGTGGGGCTTTGCCTTCCACTGCATCGACGAAATTTTCCAGCATGGGATAGTGCAAGTTCGTGTGAGCCGGAAGATCCTCGCGGCCTCCGGGATAAACGAGGCTCGGCCCGTTCAGCGGAGATAATTCCATCTCGCCGTCGGTTCCACGGATGCGGCATTCGTCGCGGCTCACCTTAGAGTGCCAGCGGACATCAACGATGCCGCGCACTCCGCTCGCGTATTCGATCATCACGGTGGCGTTGTCTTCGACCGCGTAGTGATGCACCACATTCGAGAGCTGGCCGCTGACGCGCTGCGGCTGGCCGAAAAGAAAATTCAGAACATCGATGCGATGCGAGGCGATGTCAAACAGCGGCCCACCCCCAGCCTTCGCGGGATCGACTAGCCAGCCGCGGCTGCCCGTGCCGTCGAACCAGCTGTGGCAAGTGAGTTCGGCAAGTACAGGCTGGCCGATAGCGCCCGCAGCGAGTAACTGTTTGGCGCGCTGCACTTTCGGGTAGGAGCGACGATAATAGGCCACGCCGAAAGTCTTGCCACTTTCATCCGCAGCCTGCAGCATGGTGCGGGCCTCGGCCTCATTCATGGCCATGGGCTTCTCGCAAATCACATGTTTGCCTGCGCGCAACGACTGAACAGTCTGCGGCGCATGCAGAAAAACCGGCGTGCCCACATAGACCGCGTTCACGCCTGGATCAGCGAGAGCCTCGTCGAGGGTCGCCCACGAGCGCACGCCGTGGGGAGCCGCCTTCGCCGGATCGCGAGTCACCAGGCCGTACAGGCGACTGCGCGGCTCAGCCTGGATCGCTGGGATGACGCGGCGGATGGCGATATCGCCGATTCCGATGACAATCCAGTTGAGCATAGAGATTTACTTAGCTTGCAAAACCCAGCGAACGCGTCCGCCGCTCCATGAGCATCGGGGAAAAACCAAAGGCCGGCTTAGGCCGGCCTTCGATTCGATGTCAAACTAAAACTACTTCTTGGGTGCGATCGCGTCCTTCGCGGCTTTGGCGACGCGGAACTTCACGACGGTCTTAGCCTTGATCTGGATGGGTTCGCCGGTCTGCGGGTTGCGTCCCACGCGAGCCTTGCGGTGCGCCTTCACCAGACGGCCCAGGCCGGGCACAACGAAAATGCCGTTCTTCTTGGTTTCTTTGATAGCGGTGTCGGCCAGATGCTCCAAAAACGCCGCCGCGGTCTTGTTTGGAAGCTCAGTCTTCTCGGCGAGATGCCGAATGAGCTGTGTTTTGGTCAAACCTGCAGCCATGTGTTTCCTCCTCGAAAAAATCGGTTTAATACCAGCGCGGCCTATCTTATACCTTCCGGGCTGTGGAAAACACCTTATTTTACAAGGGTTTTCTAATTGTCGAACGCGGGAGAGGCGATGTTTACAGGGCTTCCCCAGCATGCCTATGCCGGAGTCGGCCTGTCATGCGTACCAGCGTGGTAACCTGCGGAAAGCGATCACGCTTGAAGGAGTCCGCGATTGAGTTGTGCGATTTGTGAGATTCGCAAAGAGAAACGCTTTTGCCCGGCGGTTCATGGGCGCATTTGCCCGCAGTGCTGTGGCGAGCAGCGGGATGTGACGCTCGATTGTCCGAGTGATTGCCCCTATCTACTGCAGGCGCGCGAGCACGAGAAGCCCCGTTCGGCCGACCAGATCGACCCCGCGGGACTATTTCTGCAAGTCGAAGTTTCCGATCAGTTCATGTATGAGAAAGAGCATCTACTGATGGGCCTGACCTACGCGCTGGCCAAGGCGGCCCGCGCCGACCGCAGCCTGCACGATCAGGATTTGCTGGCCGCGCTTTCCGCTCTCACTGCAAGCTACGAACGCCGGGTGAACTCGGGACTGCACTATGAGCAGCCGTTGACGAGCGAGATGCAGCGCCGGGTCGCGGCCGAAATTGAGATCATGGTTAAGGAATACCGCGAAGCCGAGCAGCAGCATGCTGGCCATACGTCCCTGCGCGATTCCGACGTCCTGAAGGCGTTGGTGTTTCTGCTGCGCCTGGCTCACGGCCGGACATCGGGCCGCCCGAAGTCGCGAGCCTTTGTGGAATTTCTGTTCAGCCAGTTTCCCGAGAAAGATGCCTCGCTGATTGCGCCCCAGGAAGCCGCGAGCCGGATTATTCTGCCCTGAGAAATCAGCCACGGATTTTCACGGATGCTCACGGATCTGAAATCCTAGATTCCCGATCCCTGAAAATCCGTGTGATCTGCGGCTTAAGCTTTTTGCAGTTTCCGCACGGCCTGTCCTGCCGGCAGAGCATCCAGCAATTCGCGAGTTGTTTTCTTCAGCAGCGGATGCCGCGCCTCGGGCGCGATCTCCGCCAGCGGTTGCAACACGAATCGACGCCGATGCATCGCCGGATGCGGAACGGTTAATTCCGGCGAGTCGATCACAGCATCGCCCTTGAGCGAATCAATAAAAAGCAGGATGTCGAGGTCGATGCTGCGCGGGCCTTTTTTCTGGACACGTTGCCGGCCCATCTGCCGCTCGATGTCAAGCAACGCAGTCATCAATTCGTCAGCGGTCGCGGCCGTTTCCAGAGCGACAGCGCAGTTCAGGAACCACGTTTGGTCGGTGAACTCCACTGGTTCAGTCTCGTAGAACGAAGAAACCGACACAACTAGTCCCACAGTTTCCAGCCGTGCGATCGCGTCACGGAGCCGCTGCTCGCGGTCTCCGACGTTCGATCCCAGCGAAAGGAAGGCAAGGTTCGGCATTATGCTCGCCGTTCAGTTGTACTCTGCAAAATTGCTGGGCACAACCTCGTGCAGTTTCCGAGTTGGTGACATCTGGGCGCGCCCTCCCCGCACCCGAAGGGTCCATTACCTTAGTGACTATCCGGCCTCTTCCCCGCACCCTAGAATCTCCGTATGACGTTGGATTCTCTGCTTCTGAGTAAAGACCCAGACTTGGTGCGCGTCATCCGGCCCACGCTCGAAAAATTGTCGATTGACGTGGAAATCTGCCACGAGGTCCGGGCGGGCGTCGACATACTGATTTCTGACAAGTTCGACGCTGTCATTGTCGATTGCGACGATCTGAACGGCGGCCTGGAAGTACTGCAGGGTCTGCGAAATACTCCGAGCAACAAGAATTCCGTCGCCTTCGCCATTCTGAACGGAAAGAAAACGACTACGCAGGACGCCTTCGGCATGGGCGCCAATTTTGTCTTGCAGAAACCGATTAGCGCGCTGAACGCTTCCCGCTGCTTTCATGCGGCCCTGAATTTCATGGTCAAGGAGCGCCGCCGCTACTTCCGCCAGCCGGTCAAGATGCAGGTGAAAGTCGTATACGAAGGCAAGACTCTGACTGCGACCAGTACGAACGTCAGCGAAGGCGGCATCGCGCTCATCTTGCGCGAGGCTCCACCCAAGGGCGCCGCACCGCATCTAAAATTCACTCTGCCCGAATCGAATATCAGCTTCGAAGTGGAAGCCGAAGTCGCCTGGGTTGACGTCAAAGGTCTGGCCGGATTCCGCTTTCACAATGTTCCCAAGACCAGTCAGGCCCAGCTCGAGCAGTGGCTCGACGAGCAGATCGAACGGGAATTTCCCGGAACCAAAGAGCGCCTGGCAGCGGCGGAATCCGAAACCTTGCACTAGATCTGCGTCATCCTCGCCTACGCGGCTTGAAGCGCGGCTCTTCCACCTCGCACTCCATACATCATGTCACGACGCGACGGCGGTTTCGTCCCTGACGGGTATCTCCCTTGAGACTTGTGCGCAGCCTCGCTCGTGGCAAGCTGGAAGATCAGAACTGAGGGTCCCACTTCTCGAAGATTACGGAGAGACAGAATGCTAACCAACGACTTCCGCATCGCCAAGGTACAGCGAACCCTGCGCTGGTTTGAAGAAGATATCCCGCTGCTCAACATGCGGGTACGGGATCTGTCGCAGGAGCGGCAGGAGTCGGCGCGAAAGTTCGCCGCTGCAGTGATTGATCAGACTCGCGCTGAGCTGGAAAGACTGCTGCGCGAGCAACCGCGCGACATTCACGATGCGATCGAGACGCCCTGCCAACCGGCGGACTGAATCAGACCCCGGCCGCGAAAAACAGCAGGTTCCTCCACTGGGCCGTCGTTTTTGCTCCGGCTTCGGTCGGAATGACAACGTTAATTTCTGGAATTACAGCGAAGATCCTGCCGCGGCTTCTGCGCTCGAGTGCAAGCTGGCGCGGTCTTCGTCGGAGAAGGTAACTTCCTCCCACAGAGTCTTATCGCGCAGAATGCGCGAGACCAGCGCGGTGTGCATGGCATGACCGGCGCGGTCGGCGACCACGTTACCCAAAATCTGTTTTCCGAAAAGCGCCAGGTCGCCAACCAGATCGAGAACCTTGTGGCGTACAAATTCGTCGGAGAAACGCAGCGGACCGTTCTCCACCCCATCGCGCGTGAGCACGATGCAGTTCTCGCGCGAGGCGCCGCGAATCAGTCCCATATTGCGCATGGCCTGCTCGTCCTCGCGCGAACCAAAAGTCCGCGCGCCGGCGATGTGCTTCAAATAACTTCCGTTGGTGAGTTCCACCTGAAAAGTTTCTTTGCCAATCAAGGGGTGAGGGAAATTAATCGAATACGAAACAGAGTAGGTGTCCGAAGGATACACGGCAATAAATTTGTTGCCTTCGCGCATCTCAAACTCGCGGCGAATCTTCAGATACTGCCGCGCCCGCCTCTGCTTGCGGATGCCTGCCTTGCGAATCATCTCGACAAACGGCCGCGCGCTGCCGTCGAGAATCGGCAATTCCAGGTTGTCGAGCTCGACGATCGCGTTATCAATGCCCATCCCGATGAACGACGAGAGCACATGCTCGGTCGTCGAAATGAGCACGCCTTTTTTCATCAGGCTGGTGGCGTAGCTGACGCGGGCAACATTGCGGCTGATCGCCTCGATTTCAAATCCATCGAGATCGGTGCGCCGGAACACGATGCCCGTGCCCGACGGCGCCGGCAGGATGCGCATGGAGACGGGTGCACCACTGTGCAGCCCGACGCCGCTGCACTCCACCGCGGAGCGAATTGTCAGCTCGTGGGTCAAGAATGAATCAGAAATGATCTCTGTGAATGCAGTAGGTTACGCCAAGGTTACGAAAATCTGTCTGTGGCAAAAAAGCCACAGTCCGTGGTGCGCCGAGGTCGCCGAGCGGCCCTCTGGCCATCGCGGGAGATGATTTAACCGTCTGTGCAAGAATAGGTTACAGGACATCCAAAGGAGGGTCGCACCCCAGGATGCAGGTCTCAAGGTCTTTACCCTTCTTTACGAATTGAGCCCGGTTAGTGCTTACCGCTTTGCTTCCCGACCGGCTTATTCGGGTTGTAGCCAGAATTCGGGTCGAACATTGTGGGATCGAGTCCTTGATTGATAGTGACCGAGTTTAAGAATCGCTGGCTGGCCATATCGCCGTTGAAAAACCGCGTGACGTTGTAGGGCGCCATAATGCCCGAGACGGCGCGGTAGTTCTCGTAAACTTCTTCTTCCAGATTGTTCTGCCGGTCGACCGGGTCGCGCCACTTGAACGTTTTCTTCACTGGCAGGTGCGAGTCGTTGTCGAAGTAGAGGGTGACACTTTCGTCCTGCGCGTTGATCAAGGTCACCTGCTGCGACGGATGTTGCGCGGCGATGGCGAAGCCTTCAAACAGCAGCACCACGCCGGGATCGTTCACCCAGTTGCGAAGCATGTTGTCGAGCGAGAAGCGGCGGCGGCGCAGGTAGTCTTCGAGATCTTGCTTCTCGCTAGGATGCACGCCCTTGTAAGTGAGCTCGTATCCCTTGTTGCCGACGTAGAGCTCGGTCACGTCGCGCTCTTTGGTGAGTTCGATGCGCTCTTTGTCGGGATACTCGGAAAAGCCCCAGAAAATTACGCCTCCGTTACTGGGCCGGCCATGGTGAAAGCTGTAGCTGCGTCCCTGCATCTCGCGGTCGCGAATGGTGAGGTAGGCCTGTCCGCCCAGCGCCTGAATCGCCTGATCGATCAGAGCTCTGGCTTTGCGGGCATTTTCCTGGTCGGCCGAAATCGTAGGCGATTTAGCAGGCGCAGAAGTGACGGGAGCAGAGCCACCGGCTTGCGCCGAAGCCTGCGGCGCCGCTTGAGGCGAAGCTGGGCGCGCGGGTTCGCCCGCCTGCGGCCAGGCCGAACACACCAAAATCAGAATCGGGAGAAACTGTTTCATTCCACTCGAGGAAGTGATCGCGTGCAATCAGAATTGTAGCGTTTCTTGCGGACTTTCCGCCTGCGGCTGTCAAAGCTCCTCTCATTCCTTGGATGCAAGAAACGGCGGGAACGCAAGCCGGCGGCGGGCGTTTTATTGAGCAGCCATTGGCATCTCGCAAATCGTTTTGGGAAGGGCACGGCTTCAGCCGTGCCGCAGGGAGCGTCAAAACTGCGGGGCTTTAGCCCTTGGGGCAATGAATTTAATTCGACGGCTATCCCACGAGCACCGCCCCGCCATTCACGTTGAAGACTTCCCCGGTGATGAACCCGGCGTACTCGGTGCACAAGAAAAGCACGGGAGCGGCAATCTCCTCGGGGCGGCCCGCGCGGCCCAGCGGAATCGTGCTGCGAATCTTCTCGCCAGTCGTCGGATCGGCAAGCGCGCCGGCACTCATGTCAGTGTCAACCCAGCCCGGCGCGACGCAGTTCACATAAATGCCGGCGGAAGCCAGCTCGCCCGCCAGACTCTTGGTCAAGCTGATGATAGCGCCCTTGGTCGCCGAATAATCGCAGTGGAAGGCCTCGCCGCGCTGCCCGCTGGTAGAACTAATCAGTACGATGTGTCCCACCGGGCTCTTGCGCGGCTCAGCCTTCATCTGAACTTTCATTTGTGCCACCGCATGTTTCGCCAGTCCGAAAACGCCGTCGAGATTAATGGCGAGCGTGGATCGCCACTGCTCATCCGACATGCGCTCGATCGGCACGTCTTGCTCCGGCCATACGCCGTGGTTGGCCACGAGAATGTCGAGCTGCCCGAAACGCCGCACAGTCTCGGCTACCAGCGGCCGCGCAGCATCGGGAGTATTCAGATGGGCAGCGATCGCATAACAGACGTCCGCTCCACATTCCTTAACCAGGGCCTCGGCCTCAGACCGCGCGCTGCGATAGCTGAAAGCAACCTTAGCGCCCGCCGCGGCGAACATCCGCACCGTAGCCGCGCCAATGCCGCGCGACCCGCCAGAAATGAGAGCAACTTTGCTAGAGAGAGAAAGGGGAATGGACATAGATGGCTAGCGCAACCCCTGAATAAACTTCCAGAATTCCTCGTTATCCCGATGAGGCAGGAACGAGTCGTCCGTTGTGGGATCCGGCATCGCTTCGCCGGGGAGTACGTTTGCCTTGCGGGCAAACGCCTGCTGGAGGTGCGTTTTCGCATCCGCAAGCTTGTTTTCTTCGGCGTCGGCGCAAGCCAGATTGTAGTAGTAAAGCGGATAGTCGGGGTCTGTCGCAATTGCCGCCTCGAAAATCGTGCGAGCCTTGGCCGCATCTCCAGATATTCCGTATGCCATGCCGGCCTGGTCCGTTACCACGCGCTTCATCGTTTTGGAGTCAGCCCTGCCGCTATCCGGCAACTTAGTCAGGGCCTGCTCGAACAAGGGGCCGGCCGCTTTGTACATGCGGTGTTGATAAAGAATCTGGGCATACAAGAATGAATCGCCAAATCCCGGAACGTATTGGGGCTCCAGCCGATAGCTTGCGAAGATCTTCGTCATATCAGCATCATCGACAACGATAGGAGTATCGCTGTAGAACTCAAGATCGCCACACATGTCGCCAATCGCCACGAAGCCGCGCGTCATGTATGCCGTTTTCGCGTCGCGGCCTTGAGTCGTATATCTGACCCACTCGATCTGCTGCCCATCCGTTCGGGCGACTTCGGAGTTCGACAAAATTCTTAGGCTGGAATCACTTTTCTTTTCCGGCTCGATCGCACCGTCGCGACATTTCGCGCTCGTCAGTGGAGCCTGCTCCGGGACAAGGAACAGAAATCCCAGAAAGTGGAGACGTCCGGATGCATTTATCCCGCGAATACCGATCTCGCGACCGTTTGCCTTGGCAGAAGACTCAACGATCTTGAACCCGTCGGCATGCCACTGCAGTTGTCCTGGGTGAGACGGTAATGCAAGCCTGAAATCGGCGCTCGTTGGAGTTTGAGCGAAGCTAGATCCGAGGGGCAAGAATGTCAGGAAAAATAATCCAAAGAGTTTCGCCATGACAGCGCAGTCTACCTTCACTCTGGCCGCGTCACAAGGGCTACCCGCCCGAGGGCGCCCGCTCCGACCGCAGCCCGCGCAGCAGCAACCGCACCAGCATGCCGTCGAAACGCGTCCCGCTCATTTTCGAAAGTTCGTCGAGCGCCTGCTCGGGCGTTCGCGCAGAAGAAAAAGACTGTTCGGTCACCATGTTGGCGTAGGCGTCGGTGAGGCCGATGATGCGCGCCCACAGCGGAATCTCCTCACCGCGCAAGCCATCGGGATAACCCGAGCCGTCGAAACGCTGATGGTGATGTTCAATTGCCTCGCGCATCATTTGGCCGTGCGGAACGACGCCGACAATCTCCGCGCCCACGTGAGCGTGCATCTTCACCTGCAGGAACTCATCTTCGCCGAGCGGCCCGGGCTTGTTGAGGACGTGCTCCGAAACAAAAATCTTGCCCACATCGTGCACCCGTCCCGCGTAGACCAGGTCGGCGGTTTCCTCCGGCGACAAACCCAAGCCGCGGGCAATCACTTCGGTATAACGCGCCACCAGATCGCCGTGGCCCGCGGTCTGCAGCTCGCGCGACTCGGCGGCGCGGCTCAGCGATTCGATCGCTTCCTTCAGCAGTGCCACGTTGCAGTCTTCTTCGCGTTCGCCGCCGCAGAGCTTGTGCAGCGTGGAAGTCAGCTCCTCAAGTTGCTCGGGTCCGGTGCGCTCGCGCTGCAGAAAGCCTTCGATGTACGCCGAAATCTGCTGGCGCTGGCGAGCGAAATCCTGGCCCTCCACAAATTCCTGCGCCGTCGAAACCGAATTCCCGCCCGAGCGCTTGGAAACATACATGCCCGCGTCGGCCACGCGAATAATGTCCTCAATGGAAAAGCCATGCATGGGAAAACTCGCAACCCCAAAGCTGCCGGTCACGTGGTGCTCACTCAGCATGGGATCGGTGGCCAGCCATTGCCGCAGGCGCTCGGCCAGTACCTGCGCCTGTTCCGCGCCGGTATCGGGCATCAGCACGATAAATTCGTCGCCGCCATAACGTGCCACTACGTTCGACTGGCGTGACTTTTGTTCGAGCAAGCGCCCCACGCGGGCCAGCACCAGGTCGCCCTCGAAGTGGCCCATGTTGTCGTTCACTTGTTTGAATTTGTCGAGGTCAATCAGCACCACCGAAAACGGCCGTCCCGATCGCGAGGCGCGCTTCCACTCCGCCGACAACGCTTCCCAGAAAAAGCGTCGCGTTTTGATCCCGGTCAGGCCGTCGGTAATCGACTGCTGCTGCAGCTTCTGAAAGACGAACGCATTGTGCAAAGCCGTGGCCAGCAAATCGGCCAGCGTATTCAGAATCAGAACGTCCTGCGGCGCGAATGCATTTTCGGCGCGGCTCTCAATGTTGAGCACGCCCAGCAGAGATTCGCCGTAGGTAATCGGAATGCACAGCACGGCGCGCGAGTCCGGCAGAATTCCTGTGAGGTTGCCGGGCAGCGCGTTCTGCACCAGAGCACGTTCGCCGGTGCGCGCCACGCGGCCAAGAATGCCGGTTCCGAGCGGGACGCGCTTTCCCATGGCGTGCGCGGTCACGCCCGCCTCGGCCTTGATCTCAATCTCCTTCGTGCCGTAGTCGAGCAGGCCGACGCCAATGTGATCGAAACTGAAATTCTTCTGAATCTCGCTCGCGATCTCGCCCAGCATGTGCACTGGATCGTCGCTGGAAATGGCGGTGCGCGATACGTTGTTGAGAAACGCCAATTGCCGCGAACGCCGCAGTTCGTCGCCAAACAAGCGGGCATTTTCCACCGCGACCGAAACCTGTCCGGCAGCTGTCATCAGCACGTCGAGGTCGCGTTGTTCGAAAACAAATTCCCGGTCCGGATTCATCGCGACCATCGCTCCCGACGCCTTGTTGCCCGACGACCGGGTTCCCAGAAAAATCGGTGCGGCGATCAGGCACTTCGCCGGTCGCGGCGGAACATAGCTGATGCCCAGACTTTGCCGTGTGCTCTCCAGGTCGCAGCGGATAAGCAGCGGTTCACCATTGCGGATCACAAACTCGGTAAACGCGTTACGCAGTTCGCGGTTCCGCTTGGGCAGCACGCGATTGTCCCGGACTTCGAGTTCGAAGCGAATTTGTTCCGACTCTTGAACCGCGATGTAGAAATGGCTGGTGTCGAAGATCTGCCCCAGTTCGGATTGGATAGTGCGAAGGATTTCGTCCTGATCGAGGCGCGAACTGATCGCCTTGCCGATGTCGGTCAGCAGTTCATATTCTTTGGTGCGTCGATGCGCATCGTGACTGACCACATAGTTTTCGAGCGTCAGGCCGAGTTGCAAAGCCAGACCCACCATCAGCCGCGGGCCGGACGAACCAAACGCGCGCCGTTCGGCGTGCGGCAACAGAATCACGCCAAAATTATGCTCGCGTGTCTGCAGGTTCACTGCGGTCAGGTTGCGAACCTCTGCCTCAGCGAGAATTTTTTTGAACTCGGCAAAGGTTCCCAGGGACGCGACCGGAAGCGGCTCGGTCATCTCAGCGAGGTCATGAATGGTGAAAATTCCGTTTTGCCGGTATGCGAGTTCGCAGATGTAATCGCCCGCCCCGCTTTTTTCCAAAGCCGTAAGAAACTCCGGCGAGAAACCTTGCTGCACCGAAGGCAACAGCCCCCGCCAGCGTTCGGTGATGACAATGGCGGCTCGGTTCATCGGCAAAGCCGTACGCAAGCGCTCCAGCGCAGCCTGCATGTTGGGCACCAGGTCGTCGGCGAAAAGCAGACGGCGCGGGTCCACGCCCAGAGTCGACAGGGCGAGCGTATTTTCCTGCACCGCATTGCGCTGGTTTTCAAACAGCACCATCACCATGGCGATGCCCAGCAGCATCTGCGGCACCGGCCCAAACAGACGGTTGGCGCTGCCAAACGGCTCGCCCAGCGGGCCCTGTATTTGCCCCACGGCCAGCAGCGCTGCCCACAGCCCCAGAGAGACCGCGAGCACTTGGAAGGCCAGCGATCCGCGCCTCTGGCCGTTCACATAAAAGACCGCGGAGCAATACAGCAGGATCAACGCCAGGCCCATGCCCAAACGAATCGTCGGTTGCACATCCGGCCGGAACATACCATTGACCATGTGTCCGCGCAGAGCGAAAAGTGAGAGCGCCACTCCTGCCGCTCCCACCATGGCGTCATACCAGCGAAAACGATACGAACTGCGCATCAGCCGCGTGGAAACAAAGATGCATAGCGCCATCGCGACCAGGAAAAGCTCGCTGATAAGAAACGCAATCGCCGACGTCGGAAACGCGTCGAGAAAGTAGTGCAGCGAGTAAGCAGCCCATGCCAATTGCCACGCGCGGAAGTATGACTGCCGGCTCTGCTCGTGCAGATACGTAAACACGAGAAACAGCAATACCGACACAAAGCCGGGAATCAAAACCGTCGTGATGACCACACTATTCATAAGGGGCCGCTGAGGACACCTCTGGCCAAACCTGCTGGCTCAGCTTTGGGTGGGGAAGCAGTGATTTAATGTTTTCACAACAGAGGGCCGAAAACAATAAGATTTAAGTACAGTGACCGTCTTCCGCCTCGTTTTGCATCATGTCGACGCCAGAAAAACGATATGGCGCGTCGGCTTGACGATGTTTTTGCCTTGCCCGTACCATCGAGAGTCAGACCATCGTCAATGCACCAGTCTATTCACTCATCCACGCCTAACAAGCCGCGTGTGCGTTTCGCGCCTTCCCCCACCGGATTTCTTCATGTAGGCAGCGCCCGCACGTTCATCTTCAACTGGCTCTACGCCCGCCACAACGGCGGCACGATGATGCTGCGTCTCGACGATACCGACGTGGAACGCAATACTGACGCTTCCGTCAACTCAATTTTCGACGGCTTGAAGTGGTTGGGCCTAAGTTGGGACGAGGAATACAAACAGTCCGAGCGCGGAGACCTGCACCGTCAAATGGCGGAGACGATCTTTCAAAAAGGACTTGCCTACCGCGACTTCACTCCCGCGCACACCGGAGACAGTGAGCGATCAGGCGCGCAAGGGACATGGCTCTTCAATCCCGCCATGCACGAACTCTCACGAGAGGATAGCGACCGCCGCGCCGCCAGTGGAGAGCCGTTTGCCTTGCGCTTTCGCGTGCCCCGCGACGGCGGACAAGTCCGCTTTACCGACGCGGTTTACGGCGAGCAGGTGAAGGCGGCGGCCGACATCGAGGATTTCGCTCTGCTGCGCTCCGACGGCATGCCAACCTATCACCTGGCTTCATGCGCCGACGACGCCGACCTACGCATCAGCCACATCATTCGTGGCCAGGACCATCTGTCGAATACGTACAAACATGTATTGATTTTCGAAGCCGCCGGTTTCGAGCCGCCTCAGTTTGCGCATCTTCCGCTGCTGGTGGCGCCCGACGGAACCAAGCTTTCCAAGCGCCGTCACGGCCCGGTCGTCAGCGTCACGACGTACCGCGACGCCGGGTTTCTGCCCGAGGCGTTCATCAACTTTCTGTGCTTACTGGGCTGGTCGCCGAAAAACGATCGCGAGCAGATGAGCCTTGCGGAACTGACCGGAGCCTTCTCGCTCGAGGGCATCAACCGTGCAAACGCAGTCGTGAATTTCAAAGAGCCGGCAACATCTCCAGAAGAAACGTTCGATCCCAAAGCGGTGTGGCTCAACGCCGAACACATCCGCGGCCTCCCTATCGACGACCTGAGCCAGCGACTGCTGCCAGTCGTGCGCGAAGCCGGATTCAACATCACACCCGAAAAAATGCTCCGCATCACGCCGCTGATCCGCGAGCGCATCAAACTGCTGCACGACGTGCTCACCGCCGCCGACTTCTTTTTCGTCGATCAACTTCCGCCCTACGACCCGGCCGAACTGATCCCGCAAAAGGGAGACACCGCGATGGCCCTGAAGGTTCTGACGCGCGCAAAAGAAGTCCTGGCCAACGTCGAATTCAAACACGACCCGCTGGATCAGGCTCTCCGCGCCGCCGCCCAGGAACTCGGCGTCAAAGCCGGACAAATGTTCCAGCCCATCCGCGTCGCCGTCTGCGGCCGCAAAAACGCCCCGCCGTTGTTTGAGACCCTGGAAGTTCTCGGCAAAGTAGTGACCCTGGCGAGGATTGAGCAGGCAATGCAGAAGCTAACGGCTTTATAAGTGGTGGAGACCGTGAGGGGACTCCGCAGCGCATTTAGAGCCTCTGGATCCGGCGGCGCCCGTCGCTGTCGGGCGGGGTTTGGGCTATGGGCCGAGCTCAACTTCAAAGGAGAATACAACCGGAGTGAAGTGTCCCTCCATCATTAAATGCGGCTCAATCCGCTCAGGGTCAACTCGACTGATGTTCCGATTGCTCACGGCGACCGATTTCAAAAGCACTGTTGGTGAAGTTCTAACGAAAATAGCGCCGCCCGGCTCTCCTTCCATCCTGGTGATGGTGTGAATCTCAACCGTGACGTTGGCATACACTTTCTGCTTCTTTCCAATCAGGTCCAGCGCGTCGTCGGTCTCGTCTTGTAGCGCCTTCAGGATGTCTGGCTCCAAACGCTTGATTTGGTTTTCGATGATGCTCTTTTCGATCTTGGGGCCAAGCCATGCCACCAGAGCGTTCACCCCTACCGCGGCAGCGGTCTGCCCGGCAGCGCCACCGAGCGCTTTCAACTGCACCATTTCAGTGGGGACGTCGAAGTGCAGGTTCTCAGGGCGTGAGAACGTTGCCCCTTCGAGCTTGATCCCCGAGTCGGAACGGTAAACTGTCGTTGTTTCCGGATCAACCACAAACAGACGCGTCCCCCTGGGCAGGGTCGAGGGCAAATTCGGATCGCAGGCCCCACAGGGTTCTTTGGGAATCAGCAGGGCGGCTTCGGCGAACTTTGCGCTCTTGTTCTTCATCGTCTGGAAGGCATTGCGATACATCGCCGCGGCGGTGTGCCCTTCTATGTGGGTCACGTTGAATCGGCCCAGTCCGCTGCCCGGCCCGCGCGGAATGTAGCCTTCCTGCGTGCCCCCGTAAGGTCCTCCGTGTTTTCCGCTGACCAGGGCTTGGGCAGTGCCGTCGGGAAAAATCAGCACGCCTGCAATCTTGCCCTCGGCTCCCATTTTCAGCCCGAAGTAAGTGTGCGCCTGCTCAAGCAGTGCTGACTCCCTTGCTGTCAGGCCTTCATCGAGGGTGCAGGAGAATCGGAACGACGGATCATCGTCGGTGGTCCCGCCCAGTTTTACGTGCCAGAAATAGCGACTCGCCGGGGATCCCAGCTGAGGAGACTCCGATGTGTCTTGCACGATTCCCGCTGTTGCAGGCACGCGTGCCACTCCTGGACCTGATCCGCCCGCCGGTGAATCCGGGTGCGCAAGAGTTCGGTTGCGGACCGTCTTGAACGGATTCTGTGGCCCATTCGCCATTGCCGTCGGCCCGTCCTTTGCCTCCCGAAGTATATATTGGCGGGCGTCGTCTAGGACAAGCCCCACAGGTCCCAAGTGCGAGCTAGACGTTCCCCGCCAGCCGGACGAGGGCATCTTTCATTGACATAATGTACTTTGTAATGTAAAGTACATTACATGATCGAACCACAAGAACCTTTCCTCCGCCCCATCCCTAAGCGTTGGATTCCCCCTGAAATGCTTCACGCCCCCGCGCTCAATCCCGCCGCGCCCCGAGGCTTCCTCGAGCGCCGCTACGCCCTGCTGATCAACCCGTTCTACCCCAAGGATGCGAATGCCAGCTTCGGCAAGCACGTGCTCACGCCCACACTGGCCCTGACCAGCTTCGCCGCGACCACGCCCCCGCGCTGGCGGGTCGAGTATTGGGACGAGAACCTGCTCGACGGCCGCCCGCCCTTCGAGCCGTTACCGCAGGTGGTCGGCATCACAGTGCATCTCACCTTCGCCCGCCGCGCGTTCGAATTGGCGGACTGGTACCGCGCTCGCGGATCGAAAGTAATTTTCGGCGGCCTGCATGTTCTATCGTGTTCTGACGAATGCGCGCCCCATGCCGACGCGCTCGCACTCGGTGACGGCGTGCAACTCTGGCCAAGAATCCTTCACGACGTGGAAGCCGGAACGCTGCAGCCGCGCTATGTCGCGACCTACGAAAACGATTATTGCGACGACCCTCCGCCCCGCCGCTCGATCCTTCCGCGCCGCAGTTTTCTCACCACCACCAGCCTCATCGCCACCCGCGGATGTCACAACCGCTGCGGCTTCTGCTACCTGGCCACCGACGGGCTGCGCATGCCCTATCGCATGAAGCGCCCCGAGCAAATCGCGTCAGAGTTTCTGGAAAACGACCAGCCTTACGCCGTCTTCATCGACAACAATCTCGGCTCGCGTCCTGATTACCTGCACTCGCTCTGCGCCGCCCTTCGGCCTCTGAATAAGATCTGGAGCGCCGCCGTCACCATCGACGCGACCGACGATCCCGGCCTGATCCGCCACATGGCGCTCGCCGGATGCACCGGCGTCTTCATCGGCTTCGAATCGCTCTCGGACGACAATCTTTCCGACTCACACAAGAAAACGCCGAAGACCAGCGACTATGCCCGCCGCGTGCGGATTCTCCACGACTACGGCATCCAGGTAAACGGATCATTCGTCCTCGGCTTCGATCACGATCGCAAAGACGTCTTCGCCCGCACCGCTGACTGGATCGAAGAGAATCGCCTGGAATGTTCCACATTTCACATCCTCACGCCGTACCCAGCCACGCCGCTGTTTCGCCAGATGGAGGCGCAAGGCCGCATCCTCCATCGTGACTGGACGCTCTACGACACCGGCCACGCCGTTTTCCAGCCCAAGCACATGACGCCCCAGGAACTCGAACAGGGCTATGCCTGGATCTACCAGCACCTGTTCTCCCACACATCGATCTGGCGTCGGCGCCCACAGCAATTGCAGGCCATTCCGCTGTATCTGGCGATGTCATATCTCTACAAGCGCTCCAACCGCTTCTGGCACCTGCTCATCAAGCACGATCTCGTGAACCCAGTCTGGAAGCCGCTGGTAGAAATGACCCGATGGCGGCATGTCCACTATCGCCGGCGACTCGCGCGGCGCGAATCACTGAGCGCGGCTCCGGGTCAGGTCGTGTCGGCGGGAGTATGAAGCCGAAACTTCGGGACACTGTTCCCTGGCGAAAAGCTCCAACAAAAAGCGGACGCCCCGAAGGAGCGTCCGCTAATTGAACTGGCTATCGCGCGACCGAAAGTTACTTCGGAAGCACGGTCGTTCCCTCAGACACCACCGCGCTAAGGGACGAAGGATTCAAGCCCAGCGTCTGCAAGATCGTCGGCGCCACCTGCACGGTGCCCACTCCCTCGCGGATGGTCTTGGCTTTGTACGACGGATTCGACAGCAGCAGAACAACATTGGTGTCATCATGCGCGAACCCGCCATGCTCGGCCAGTTTCGCCGTGCTGCCCGAGTACGTGACGCCCACGTTCGGGGTCACAATGATGTCGGGCGTGCGCGGGTCAGATAGAGGACTGTTGTAGTTCAGAGAAAGCGAAGGGCCGTAATAAATCTGCCCCAGCTCAATTCCGGCGGCAGAGGCGTTCGCCTCCAGGATCTGCACCGCCGGCAGAGTATCGGCAGAGTTCGACAGCCAGATCAGCGAGACGTCATCTTCGGTCGGTCCAATGCCAGTAGGGTTGTTGGTCGATTCCGAGAACGGAATGTAGCCCGCATTCGACAGCAGCGTGGCTGGCGAAGTGCCGTTGATCTCCTGAGATACGTAGCGGCTGGGATCGATGGGCGACTGACCGTGCTTGGCGGTGATGATGATCAGGGTCGAATCGTAGAGACCCTGCGCCTTCAGTTCGCTAACGAATTCCCCGATGGAAGCATCGACAAACTGGAATTCGGTCAGCAGCGCCGCGGTGGGCGTACCCGCCGCATCCAGATATCCGCCTGTCGTACTGTCGCTTTTCTCGACCAGCTTCTGGCCCACGCTCAGTGCCTGAAAGTTCATGCCGAAGATATTCGGAACCTTGGTCTGGGCAGTTCCCAGGTGGTTCTTTCCATCGATCCAGTTGAGGACCGCATTTACCTTCAATGTGTCGTAGCACTGAATGTTCTGAAAGCTGTTGGTCCAGGCGGTCAAGTCCGAACCCGGATCGCGGATGGAATCGCATGCTGCTCCGAGGGGCGTTACCACCTTCGGCAGCGCGATTACGTTCGAGTTGATCTCCGGCCCGTAGAAGTCGTCCAGTGCAACCGGTCCCAGACCAGCCGCCGCGGCGGAATAGGCCGGGTGCTTGTCGGACCAGGCCGCAAATCCGCCAGCCCCGTGAATCACGCTGAAGATGGTGTTGGCGCGAACGAAATCCCACGGCCAGACCGGGTTGCAGCCGTTATTAGGATCGCGTATCAGCCTCTTCGAGTCGATCGATGCAATGCCGCCGTCGGTCAGCGAAGCGCCTGGAGCGCCGCCATTCAACTTGGTCTGGTCGATGTCGATGCCTTCTTCATACTCCGTCGTGGTGCCGGTCGGCGCCGCGAACGGAGTGCAGGGCCCAGCTCCAAGGCCATTGCCCGTGGTTTTCGCGGGCGCGTCATAATTCCGCGAATACGCCACGTCATAGTAAACGCCAGTAAAGGCCGGGCTTCCCCCGGTGATGAGCCCGATCAGACCGGGAAAGGAATCTGAAGTCTTGGTAGTGCTGGCGGCGACGTAGTTCACGCCAGTCCTGGCCAGGGCCGCCATCGCCGGGCAAAAAGGCTCGCCATTATTGATGGTGCTGATGCCGCGGGCGCAGTTTTCGAGATCGACGGCGTGCATACCGTCTACGCTGATCAGTAGAACATGCTTGATATTGCCTTTCAGGAACGTGTTGTTGGTTTGGGCGATTGCGGTGCCCATCAAACAGGCAGCTGCGAGGGAGAGCAGAACGAATGTTTTTTTCATGGATTTTGCCTCGATTTGCCAATGGTAAAAATCCCAGGTCTTTGAAATGTTACAGAGAGTTGAATTCTTCATTAAAATTCGTTGACGCCCCCGGCCACGGACGAAACGCGGAGCCCCAGCTGCCCCCACCCGGGGAGCAGCGCGAAACTGCGGGGAGTGTGATTCGCAAAAACATAACCCTCGTAACGTATGGAGAAAAGCGGTATGGCGCTATGCTGAGTCTTCGACACGAGGGCCAAAGATGGGATACCTACAAGCTCGCCGCCAGCAGCCATTTGGCTGTTTTCTCCAGTGGATGGCTGTCACGGCCGTAATCTCTTCGCTTGCCTCGGCCGCGTGGTCGCAGGCCACGGCCACCGTGCCCACGGCTGCTCCGTTTGACGATCTCAAGAAATATCCCGGATTGCTCGCCGAATTCGGCCAGCTGATGAAGAAGGTTCAGGCGGGCGTCCAGTTTCCAGCGCCGCGCTCGCAGAGCTCCCTGTTGCCGCTGCTGCCGGAATCGACCGTGGTCTATGCCGCGTTCCCCAACTACGGCGAGCCTGCCCATCAAGCCCTGGCCATCTTCCATCAGGAAGAGAAAGACAACCCAGCCCTGCACGCCTGGTGGGAGCACGTGCAGTCATCTTCCGACGGACCGAAGGCGGAGGACGTGATCGAGAAGCTCTATGAGCTCTCGCAATACCTGGGAGACGAGATTGTCGTGTCGGGCGCGAACCCAGGCAGCAAGAATCCGAATGTGGTGTTCCTTGCCGAAGTGCGCAAACCGGGCCTGAAGAATTTTCTTCAGCAGATGGAGAAAGAACTCGCGCCCAAGTCCAGCGGATCAGTTCGAATCTTGAACCTGCAGGAACTCGCGAGTGCTAAAGACGACAACGGCGCAAAAACCAACGAGAAGCTGCTGATCCTGGTGCGCCCTGACTTTATCGTGGGAGCGTTCAACATCGCCGATCTGCGCAGCTTCAATGGCCGTCTGGACAAGGGCAGCCACGAATTTGCCGCGACTCCGTTCGGACGCAGGATGGCGCAGGCCTACCAAGGCGGAACGACATTTCTAGTCGGCGCGGACCTGCAGGCGATTCTGAAATCCATCCCGCCCGGCTCCGAGCAGGGCCAGAAAATTCTCCAGCGCACCGGCTTTGGCGACGTGCAGTATGTCGTCTGGGACCACAACAGCGTGACCGGTCAGGAAGCCAGCCAAATGGAGTTGAGCTTCACCGGACCGCGTCACGGAATTGCATCCTGGCTGGCGGCGCCGGGACCCTTGGGCAGCCTCGACTTTGTCTCGCCTAAGGCAATCATGGCGGGCAGCGTCCGGCTCAAGAGCCCGACAGAGATTCTAGACGACCTCACCGACATCGCCTCGATTGCAAATCCCAACGCGCTCAAGCAGCAAGCGATGATGGAACAGGGATTAAACATCAGTCTGAAGAAGGATCTGCTGAGCTATCTCGATGGAGAGATCACCATCGAGTCCGACGGACTCGTGGAAAAGGAACCCGTGTGGCGGGCAATCCTGAAAGTGAGCGATCCCGACCGCCTGCAGACCACTCTCGCTACCTTGATGGCCGTGGCCAAAATGAGCGCCAGGCAGACCGAACAGGACGGGGTTACCTACCGTACGCTTTCCATTCCTTCCGGCCCGACGGCCAAAGAAAAGACCAAGGAAATCAGCTATGCGTTTGTAGACGGCTATGTAGTGATCGCTTCGAGCCGCGAAACGCTGACCGAGGCCATACGACTGCATCGCAGCGGCGAATCGCTGGCCAAGTCACAGAAGCTTCAGGCTTCGCTGTCCCCTGGTAATCCTGAGGTTTCGGCCCTGCTCTACGAAGCCCCCGTCGCCTTCGGGGCCCTGGCCCTGCGGCAGGCATCGCCTGAGATGGCGGCGTTGTTCCCGCAAACGTCTCCGGAAGCCCCGGCAGCCGTGGTCGCCGTGTATGGCGATGAAAGCGCCATTCGCGAAGCCAGCCACAGCGGAGGCGTCGACGCCGGCGCTGCTCTCGTCGTTGCTGCCATCGCGATTCCCAACCTGCTGCGCGCGCGAACGGCGGCCAACGAATCCTCTGCCGTAGCCAGCCTGCGCACGGTCAACACCGCGCAAGTCATGTATTCGAATGCTTATCCCGGAAAGGGCTATGCGCGCGACCTGGCCTCACTCGGTCCGGATCCGCACGATATGAGCGCCGTTTCGGCAGATCACGCCCATGTGATTGACGCCACGCTTGGAAACGCTACGTGCACCGCGGGCGTCTGGTGCACGAAGTCCGGATACCAGTTCCGCATCACAGCCTCCTGCGGGTTTCAACGCTGCCAGGGGTATGTAGTCGTGGCCACGCCCGTAAGTAGCAACACCGGAACCAGAAATTTCTGCTCGACCTCAGACGCCGTGATCCGCTACAAGTCGGGTGAGCCGCTCACCTCACCGGTCACAGTCGCGGATTGCCGCAGCTGGACGCCCCTCCAGTAGCGAACTGGCGGAGCGGATTAGTCCCTTCGACTTCGCTCACGACTCGGGCCGCTGCCCTCGACTTTTGCGTGGGCAATTTTTCCTTGCCAACAAAAGAGGAAGTCCTGAAGCCTCGCTTTTTCAGTCCAGCAAGTTTCCCGAAAACAAAATTCTTGACAAGCGATACTGTGTCTAATACAGTGTGTATCACATCCTATATGGCGAACGGTACCCAAGGCAGCCCTGAGATCTTCGAAAACCTAAAGCTGGAACTCCGCCGGGGATGCCTCATCGTCGCCGTCCTCGCCCAACTCCGGACCGAGCAGTACGGCTATACCCTGCGCAAGGCCCTGGCGGACGACGGCCTGGCGATCGACGAAGGCACGCTCTACCCCCTGCTGCGCCGCCTGGAAACCCAGGGACTGCTGGTCAGCCAGTGGCGCGAAGAGGACAAGCGCAACAAACGTTTCTACCATCTGTCGCCGGCAGGGGACGTGATTCTCAAGCAGTTGCTGGAAGAGTGGGAAAGTATCAACACGTCGCTAGGACGAATTCTTGAAGGGGCACCATTATGAACGCAACAACCAGCCAAACGCCTTCTTCCAAAACCGCCGCAGATCTGATCGAGCGCTACCTGCAGGCCGTGCGCTTCTGGCTGCCCAAGTCGAACCGGCAAGAGGATCTGCTCACCGAACTAGGCGAAGACCTGTGCTCCCAGATCGAAGACAAGGAATTAGAACTCGGCCACTCCCTCGACAAGACTGAAATCGCGGAGATCTTGAAGCGCTGCGGCAGCCCAATGATGGTTGCCAGCCGCCTCGGCCCGCAGCGGCACTTGATCGGCCCTGCCTTGTTCCCGATCTACGAGTTTGTTCTGAAGTTGGTCCTGCTCTGGATTCTAGTTCCGGTTTTCATCTTCGTTGTCGGCCCGGTGAACGTGGCCAATGGGGGCGGGAACTGGCCATTGGCCATACTCACCACTTTCGGCGACCTCTGCTCCGGCCTGTTCATCGCCGCAGGAATCGTCACACTCGTCTTCGCCATTATTGAGCGAACCAGTACGCACTTGGGCACTGAAGTCAAGTGGGACCCGCTCAAACTTCCGCCGGCGCCGAAGGAAGCGCCCAAACCCTCCTTGCTGAAAGCGGTCTCCGACTTCGGATTTAATATCTTCGGTCTGGTCTGGCTGTTGCTCATTCCGCAATACCCGTTCCTGATCCTCGGACCGGCAGCGAAGGTGTTGAAGGCCGGGCCAATCCTGCATGCCTTCTATCTTCCATTCGTTTTTGTCAGCGTAGTTGCACTGATAAGGTCAGCCATCACCCTGGCGCGCCCGCAATGGACATGGTTTCCCCTCCTAAGCCAGCTGTTCCAGTCCGTCCTGATGCTGTTCGTTCTGAATTACATGATCCAGGCGATTGGCAACGCGCCCAACGCATATCCGTTCGTGCTCTTGCAGGATGCGGTACGGGATTCACCCAAATACTCCAAGCTCGTGGCCATCGTGAATGTGTCAGTTCTAGCCAGTGTCGTGTTCACCTGGCTGGGAGTCTGCATCGCTGCGATCATCCAGACTTGGGAGTTCCTCCGTTATCTGCGGAAGCGAGTCTCCGCCCCGCCGCACACCGCATCCATCGGAGCGCAATAAGAAACGTTCAATCTCAAACTGGTCCGGCGATCGCTCAAGGTGCGCCGGCCCTTTCTTTTGCCGTCGATCTTTGCGGTAAGATCAATTTATGAAAACGTCTGATCCTGAGGCCGAGACCGCGGAACACGCCGCCCCTGAATCTCGTCCCTCGAACTTTATTCGCGACATTATTCTCGACGACCTGAAGACTAATAAATTCAACGGCCGCGTACAGACTCGGTTTCCTCCCGAGCCCAACGGATACCTTCACATCGGCCACGCCAAGGCGATCTGCCTCGACTTCGGCCTCGCGGATGAATTCGGCGGACACACCAATCTCCGTTTCGACGACACAAATCCCCAGAAGGAAGATACGGAATACGTCGACTCGATCAAGGCCGACGTGCAGTGGCTCGGGTATCGCTGGGACGGCCTGTTCTATGCCTCCGATTATTTCGACCAGCTTTACGACTGGGCGCTGAAACTAATTCGCGACGGCAAGGCCTATGTCGACGATCTCTCGGCAGAAGAAATTCGCAAGTATCGCGGCACTCTGACCGAGCCCGGCAAAAACAGCCCGTATCGCAATCGTTCGGTGGAAGAAAATCTCGACTTGTTCCAGCGCATGAAGGCCAAGGAATTTCCCGACGGCTCGCACGTCCTGCGCGCCAAGATCGACATGACCTCGCCCAATCTGAACATGCGCGATCCGGTCATGTACCGCATCCTGCATGCCGAGCATCACCGTACCGGCAACAAGTGGTGCATCTATCCGATGTACGACTTCGCGCACGGCCAGTCCGATTCGCTCGAAAAAGTCACGCACTCCATGTGTACGCTGGAGTTTGAAGATCACCGCCCGCTCTACAACTGGTTCATCCAGCAGCTGGGTATCTTCCCGTCGCAGCAAATTGAGTTCGACCGCCTCAACCTCACCCACACGCTGCTGAGCAAACGCAAGCTGCTGCAGTTGGTGCAGGAAGGCCGCGTGCGCGGCTGGGACGATCCCCGCATGCCCACGCTGAGCGGCATCCGCCGCCGCGGCTATACCCCGGAGGCGATCCGCAATTTCACCGCGTCGATCGGAGTCTCGAAAACGACGGGTTCGATCGAGCTGGCCATGCTCGAACATTTTGTCCGCGAAGATTTGAACAAGCGCGCTCTGCGCGTGATGGCCGTCCTCCGCCCGCTGAAGGTCGTGATCGACAATTATCCCGAAAATCAGGTCGAGGAAATGGACGCGGTCAACAACCCCGAAGACGCGACCGCAGGCTCGCGGAAAGTGCCGTTCTCCCGCGTGCTCTTCATCGAGCAGGACGACTTTCGCGAAGTCCCTCCGCCAAAATATTTCCGCCTCACGCCCGGACGCGAAGTTCGCCTGCGCTACGGTTACCTGATCACGGCGACCAGCGTCGTGAAAAACGACAAGGGCGAAGTCGTCGAAGTGCACTGCACCTACGATCCGGCAACACGCGGCGGCAACACGCCCGACGGCCGAAAGGTGAAGGCGACCATCCACTGGGTCTCGGCAGCGCACGCGGTCGACGCCGAAGTGCGCATCTACGAAAATCTGTTCCTCAAGGAAAATCCCAGCGACGTCGAAGAGGGCCAGGACGTCCTCGACAACCTCAATCCAAACTCGCTCGAGATCATAGCCGAAGCGAAAGTCGAGCCGTCCCTGGCCAACGCCGCAGCCGGAACCCGTTACCAATTCGAGCGCCTCGGATATTTCAGCGTCGACCCCGACTCCCAGCCGGGTAGACCGGTCTTCAACCGCACGGTCGCCCTCAAAGACGCGTGGGGCAAGTTGGAGAAGAAACAGGGCAAGGGGTAGAAGTGGAGAAGGCAAGTGGTAGACGAAAAAGTACCTTGCGCAGAGTGCGGGCAACCGGTCTCAGCCATCATGGCCAGACAGAGAAACGGTTTGTGCTTCTCCTGCCGCCGAAAGCACGAAGAGAAAGTTTCTTGCGCCGAATGTGGCAAGCCAGTGTCGGCCAAGCTGGCTCGTAGAAGAGAGGGTCTGTGCTTGCTGTGCCACGCAAAGCGCAACCCGTTTTTTGTCCTCAGCAACTCGCTCACTGAGCGCGTCTGGGGTTCGCCCGGCGGATTCAACGCACTTTCCGATCCCGAGAAGCTCTACTACGCGCTCGACCTTTTTCAGGGGGAAGTCAACAACGGCGGTTTTCATCAATTCTTTTTCAACAGTTCCGGCTCGTATTACGAGTTGATCGAGAGTGGCCTGGTGACTTTCGATGAGCCGCAGGCACTCGAACTATTGCACCAGGCAAAGCAGGTTGTCTTCCCAGAAACTCTGGTTCCGGCGGACACGGAAACTCGACGTGAGCAGATGCGCCATTGTGCCCCCAGCCAGCTGGATGCGCTCGATCGACGTTTCTACGCGTGCGCCGACACGCTCACCACAAAACTCCAGGCCTTCGCCCGCGACCGGGGATTACTTCCCGCCGTGAGCGACGAAGAGTAGTCCCGAAGCCTCGTAGTAGAATTTCTCCCCTGTATTGCATCTGGAAATCGCGCCGGATACGAGTTCGTTGGCTTGGAGCCCCATGCACTTCACCACCCTCCTCGCATTCTTTGAGTTCCCCCGCACCGCGCTCTCCATGTGCGCCGCCGGCATCCTGCTCTTCCTGATCGCGCTGTTGGCTGCCAAGACCGATATCGCGCAGGCCCGCGGCCTCGAAAAATTCGTAGCCCTCAGCAATCTATGTTTCGCCGCGCCCTTGGCGGTCTTCGGTGCGGAGCATCTCTCGGCTGCAAAATTCATCAAGCTCGGCGTGCCTTCCTACATTCCCTGGCCTCTGTTCTGGGCGTACTTCGTCGGCGTTGCGCTGCTGGCAGCGTCCTTGAGTATTGCCACAAAAATTCAGGTGCGCTGGTCGGGCCTGCTATTCGGCATCATGATGTTTTCGTTTGTGGCGATGATGGATATCCCGGCAGTCCTGGCCAACCCCCATGCCAGGATTCCATGGACGCTTTTCCTCCGCGAATTGGCGTTCGGCGGCGGAGGCTGGATTCTCGCGGGAAACGCCCTGCGCGGGCAAAGCGGAAGCAATCTCATCACTGTGGGCCGCGTCCTGGTCGGCATCGCCGCCATATTTTATGGCGTTGAGAATTCTCTGCACACGGCCAACGTTCCCGGCGTCCCGCTCGAAAAACTGATGCCCGCGTGGATTCCCGCGCACCTGCTCATTGGCTGGCTGACGTCCGCAATTCTTGTGGTTGCCGGGATATGCATTCTGCTGGCCAAGAAAACCCGCGCGGCGGCAACCTATCTCGGTACGTGGATTGTACTGCTGGTCGTGTTCATCTACGGTCCAATCCTGATCGCGGCGCTGGCCGACCCCGGCGCTGACAAAGTTGAAGCGCTCAACTATTTTTTCGACACGCAGCTGTTTGCCGGAGCAGTTCTCGCGCTGGCCAAGGCGACGCCCCGCACCGATTAAGATGCCGGCTGCAGGGGCACCCGTGTCGGGCTCCTAATCTGATTCGTTACCACAGAAGCGACAGAAGCGAATGATGCGGCCCAGAGTAGCTTGTCCGCCCCCTGGGAAAGAGATTATAGTTACGGCCAATTTCCAAGGAATTGCTCACCCTGGAGGAACGTATGGCACGTCGGGCATTTCTCTCACAGCTGGCGCGATTGGCTGCTCTGCCTTTTTTCGCGGGCTCCGGCGCTTTGCAAGCGCAGTCCGGTCACAAACCGCTCAAGATTCTCATGAAGAGTGCGTGGGGTTCGGATGATCCCACCAAAGCTGCATTTCCTTTCTCGCACGGGCTAGCGCTCGCCGAAGCGGGACACGAAGTGCAGATTTACCTGCTCGGAGAGGCGGTTGTGCTGATGCGGAAGGTCGTGGCCGATGCGGTCACTCCGGTCGGCTGGCCCGCCGTGGGAGATTTCTTGAACAAAATTACCGCCAAGCACGTGCAGATTTATGCTTGCGGTGCGTGCTCTAGGGCGCGGGGTGTGACCGAGTCTGACCTGACCAACTACGGCGCGAAATTCGGCAGCCCGCCCATTTTCGTGTCGCTGGTGGAATGGGCCGACCACATTATCACGGAATGACGGCAGTTTCGGTCGTGGGAGAGTGGCCCTTGGGAGCCGCGTCAGTTATTGGTGAAAGCTGAGAGCTCGCAGCCTAGTTATGCACGTGCGGGCTTTGCGCCGGATTCGTGTGATGTCCCGGCGGTTCCTTCACGACTTTCACTTCGAAGCGGACCGGCAGCGACTTGGGCGGAAAGCATTGCGCGTTGTCGCAGGCCTGGTAACGCAGCACCCCGTGCATGATGTATTTTCCCGGCACCACCGAGCGCAGCGGATGCACCGCCACGGTGACCGTGAAATCTCCGCTGTACACGCTTAACATTTCACTCGGTGAAAACGGGAACGCCAGGTCCTGGCCCGCGGGATACGCGATCTTGCCGAGCACGATGTCGGTAGGCAGGTCCATCTTCAGAGCCGTCGGAATCAGAAACTCCGACTTCGGCAGGTTGGAATTGATGTGAAATCCGGAGGCCACGCGGAAGTTTAAATTCACCGGCGTCTCCATCGTGCGCGTGGCCGTGACCAGCGACACCGGAGCGAAACTGACAGAAGGCGCTCGACCCGCCGTGCTGCTCGGGGGCGTGATCGGTGTGTACGTCACCGATGGCTCCTGGTTCTCCTGGGCGAGTGCGGTGCCCGCGACCAGAACGAGCGCAAGGAGCATACTCGATTTGTGTATCCGGAAAATCATCTTCGCGAAACTCGATGGTAGAGCAATCGCCGACTGGTTTCCATTGTCATGTTTGGGCAGCGGTTCGCGCGGTGGAAGTGGCAACGACGGTTCGGCGGCAGGTTGATCCATTCGTATTCAGATCCTAAGCGCTCATTAGCCCCGCGCCAACGTTACTTCGGACCATCTGCCGTAGTGGCCGTAGCGGCAGTCGCCGGCGAGTTTCCGGCGGGCGTGTCGAGCGCCTTCTTGATCGAGTCCTCGATTTCGGCCTTCCCCTTCAGACCGATAATCTTGTCGACAATCTTGCCGTCGCGTCCGATGAAAAAAGTCTCCGGCAACGCCGGAACGCCGCCGTAGGCCTCGCCCACCGCTTCCTTGCCGATCAGCACCGGATAGTTCATTCCCATATCTTTCATGAACTTCGTAATCTCGTCCTTGCCGTCGTCCCCCATCTCGACTCCCACCACCTGCAGTCCATCGTGGCCGTACTGGTTTTGCAGCTCGACGAGCCATGGCGTTTCGATCTTGCACGGGCCGCACCACGTTGCCCAAAAATTCAGCAGCACCGCTTTGCCGCGCAGGTCCGACAGTCGCATGCTCTTGCCGTCCAGCTGCTCCAGCGAAAAATCGGGCGCCTCCGACGACTTGGTTAGCAACGACGATGCCGCCGCCGACCCCGTGCGGCGCGCCATGTGCATTCCGAAATACAGCATCGCAGCGGCAACCACGGCGACCACTACCAAAGCCAACGGATTGCGATTCCCTGGCGCGCTCGCCTGTGGTCCAGCACCTGCGAAGTCCGATGCCTGAAACGTCGTGCCACACGCGCCGCACGTTACCGCGCCCACTGTTTTAGGAGCGCCCTCCGGCGCCGTGCCCTGATTCAACGCCGCTCCGCATTTTGGACAAAACTGAAATTCTTCGATCTTCAAAGCCAGATCCTCCAGCCACTACAAAGCAAACCGATTCAGAAACGACAGCCAACTCGAAATCAGCGTAAAGCGCCCAATCACCAGCAACACACCCAGCGCGATCATCAAAGCACCCGAGCCCACTTCGAGCGCGTGCATGTGCGAGCGGAAGCGGCTGTAAAATTTTAGAAAGCGCTCCATGAGTAGCGAGGTCAGCAGAAACGGCACCGCCAGCCCCAGCGAATAAACAGCCAGCAGAAGAACTCCCTTGACGAGCGTGTCCTGCTCACTGGCCAGCGTCAGAATCGCGGTCAGAATCGGCCCCAGGCACGGCGTCCAGCCAAATGCGAATGCGAATCCAATCACGAAGGCGCCGATGGGGGTGCTGCTGCCCTTCACGCTGTGCAGTCGAGCGTCGGTGTAAAGCGCTTTGATCTTGAAAATTCCCGTCAGGTGCAGTCCGAAAATAATAATCACTACGCCCGCCACGATCGACAGCGTGTGCTTGTAGCGTGCCGCCAACTGCCCAATCTCGCTCGAGATCGCTCCCAGCGTTACGAATACCACGCTGAAGCCCAGGATGAATCCCACGGAATTCACCATGACGCGTCGCATCAGCTGCGACTGCGCCGATTTCAGCTCCTCCACTCCCGCGCCCGAGATCAGCGAAACATATCCCGGTACGAGCGGAAGCACGCACGGCGACAGAAACGAGATCAGCCCGGCAAAGAACGCGGCAATCGGAAGTGGAAGGCTCGACATCGGCTCTTATTGTACCTGCTGGTTGTACATGGCGTGTCATGCGCCGCCTGCTCGCGGAGGACTCGCGACCTCACGACATCCACCCAATCAGACGCGCGGAATGGGATTTAGTTGCAACCCGCGGGAGCGGCGCAGGCAACGCGTTACTTGCCCGGCTTATTCGGCTTGGCCGGAGCCGGTGGCTGGACGGGTACGGTGGGCTCAGCCATCTCCTCGGGACTTTCCAGCAGCTTATGAAAAACGCTAACCGGGACGGTCGCAACCAGCACCGCCCTGTGCCTTCCTGGCGCACCCGCAGGCTGTCAAAAAGAGTTTTCACGTCGATATCGGCGGTTGGCGAACCCACCGACGCTTCCGCACTGTGAAACATGGTCAGCAGCACCGAAACTTTGTTCGTGATGCTCAGCGCCTCGTCGTCGCTGCTAGTCGAAGCCTCCGCCCGCAGGTGCAACACGTCGACACGCAGCGGCAGATGCAGCGGGTTGTAGCTCGCGGAAACTACCAGATCGGCAGGCTTCGGAAACATGCTGGCCCAGGTTTCAAACCCCGGCGCTTTCGGCTCCACATGTGCCACAATCCAGATCGGGCTGGCCAACTGTACGCGCTTGTAATAATGCCGCAGCAGAGCTGGACCGCCAAACGGCGACGCCAGCCGCCGCGAACGGTCGACCATCCCCCGGATCACCGCCGGGTCGTCGTGATTCGAAGCCGCGACCGTATCCACGCCCAGAATCGCGACGCGAAACGATCGTCCATAAATCGGAATCGTAAAAATGTCGATCGAGTGATAGTTCTCGACCGACTGCGCCGTTCGCTTCAGGTAAGCGAGACACCGACTCTGGTCAAACCGTCCGGTAAAGACTTCAGAAAAGCGAGCCTCGGGTGCCGGCCCGCCCGTTCCGCCTCCTGGCCAGCTTTGCGGGTAATGAACGGCGAAGGCCACGGCGTCCAGGTCGCGCTCAAAGTCAAACCCGGTTTCCTCGATGAATCGCTCGTAATCAGGATCGTGGGATACCGGGTTGTGAGATGCAGAATCATGCGAGGCAGGACTGTGGGAGTCAGGATTATGTGGATCGGAATCATGCGAGCTAGTGAATAGAGACCGTCCAGCGTTCGCCTTGCGCACCCAGCTGAAGTCAGCATAGACAAACGCGTCGGCTCCGGGCAGCAGCCGCGCGGGCTCGGGCGGAGCGGCCTTGCGCAGCTCCACGGTCAGCGTCACCGCCGCAGCCACCACGACGACCACCAAAGCGATGGGGAAGATTCGCCTTATTCGCATGAAATGCGGGTCAGAGACGACAATGATAGCATCCGGAACGCGCGGCAGGGTTCGAATCTACCTGGGTTTGGATTCCCCGATGTGCGCCACCTGCTCTGCCAAGGCAGGATCAAACTTGAAAGCGACCGTCGATTCGCTCGCGCAATCGTTGTAAGCCGCCAGTAGCCGCCGCGGATCGGCCATGACATCCATCACTCCGTTCAGCCCGCGCTTCTTTTCAATCGCCGCCAGAAGCACCGCTCCCGTCGCGTGATATCCCATATCGAAGAATGAGGACGAAGCCTCCGCATAGCTTTCGTCTGCCATCGGCCCCTTCAGCGCGTCGCGAAAAATGTTCTGCACGGCCGGAAGCAGTTCCGGAACCTTGGCGAGATAAGGATGCACATCCGGCTGCATCTCAAGATCATCCAGCTTCTCATGGCCGTTGATCAGCAAAGTCGCGCTCCCCTCCATCATGGTCGCGACCAGAAATCCCCAGGCCTGCGCTTCCGCCGGAGTCAGCGCCAGCGAGTCGCGCTTGCGATCCAGAATCTGCCCGTAGCCGAGATGATGAGTCTCATGCGCGAAAAACTCGACCACGGCCGCCGGCGATACCGGAGCTGCCGTTCCCCGCGAATTCCGCCACGCCGAAATAAGGACATCAAAATAGAGTTGGTCGTCGATCGCCGCCGCGCCCGCCCGTCCACCCATCACCACGTAAAGCTTCGGCGCCAGAGGAACTTGTTCAGGAAGATATTTTCGCGCCAGCGGAGTCGCATCGCCGATCGCTTGATTGCGCCGCAAATCCGCCAGCTGCGATTCGAGCAGCGCAATGTGATCCCGCCCCCACACCAGCGAAGGTCCCACATCCTGGGTCAAGCCAGCGACACCTTTCTCGGCCCGCGCACCCGCCTCCGCTGGCTTCACCTCGGCGACCTGGCCCGCACAAGCAGCTTGCAAAACCTCGCGGTATTGCTGCTTCGTGACGCGCCGCGAGATATTCTGCTGTTGCACGACCAGCCCAGTCCCTGGCAGCGAAAGGACGCCGTCGATCGCTCCAGCCGGAACTGTTTTTTCGTGACAAGATCGGAGCAACTGCAGCATAGCCTCCGCCTGCGAGAAGTCCGGCGCGCCCTGCGCGGCGGCAGTGCCATCCAGTAGTTGGAACACTAGAAAAAAGGTGATTGGGAGCAGAACCTTGGCACCGAGCTTCCCTAGCAGATGCATGGTCTAAAATACGAGCGCTCCGAGCAACCAGTTCCGGCCAAGCCTTGCTTGCGCCCGGAATTCCCCTTGTGATACCTTAAATAATTGTCCCGGACATCTGGCAGGGATCTGAGGGATGAGTTTGCGCGAAAGCGCGTCTTCTCCTCGAATTTGCTGGCGTAGCTCAGTTGGTAGAGCATCTGATTTGTAATCAGAGGGTCGGGGGTTCAAATCCCTTCGCCAGCTCCAGTAAATGTTTTTTCCGGCAGGCGGCGGACTCGGTTAGCGGCGCAACAGGTTTTTCCAACGCACTCCATTCGGTACTTTTCCCGGTGTGCAGTGATCAGAAGTCTGTGATCTTCGCGGTCTTCTTGCGCGAGCCTTGGTTTCCCTGTGTTGCGAAAGTACAGCTGAATGGTGCTGCATTGGTCTGCGGGTTTCCCGTAAACGCGATCCGGCCCCGGTCGTGCAGTCTGCTGGACGGAGCGCAACAGCCGCATCGCCCGAGAGTTTTTGCACAGGTGGGTGAGTGGTTAAAGCCAACAGACTGTAAATCTGTCCCTCCTAGCGAGGTACGAAGGTTCGAATCCTTCCCTGTGCACCATTTGATTCTGAGTCGCGGATTTGTGAAGCGCTGATCTGTGAACAGATTGTCCATTGCGCTGGTCTGCTACGTAGTGCTGGGAGCGCTGGCCTGGACCACGCTGTCCGACCCCAGAATTCGGGCGGGGACGCTGGTGATTCTGGCGCTGTTCGCAATGAAGTCGGTGTTGCGCCGCAACGACGTGCTGCACCCCGACAAGGACGCGGAGTAGGTTCGCTGGTTTGACTTTGACTGAGAGCTGAAAGCCTGCCCTGAGCTGTCAGGCGAAGGGCTGATAGCCGACAGCTGAGTTTTTCGAGCCGATGTAGCTCAGTTGGTAGAGCACTCCCTTGGTAAGGGAGAGGTCATCAGTTCAATCCTGATCATCGGCTCCAGATTGTTTGTGGCGGGTTGGAATGGTTCGGCAAAGGTTCGGGTAGCAGGGTTCGGGAAGGGTTTGCGGAGCGGGGTTTTGTGGAAGGGCCCGGCTTCAGCCGGGCCGTCAGGAGCCACAATCCCGAAGCGGCTTTAGCCGCTGGACTTTATCGGATAGCTGTTTTTAGCCTGCCCTGAGCCGGATGGCGAAGGGGCTGATAGCTGACAGCTGGGTTTCAAGCGGGAGTAACTCAGTGGTAGAGTCACAGCCTTCCAAGCTGTTGGTCGCGGGTTCGATTCCCGTCTCCCGCTCCAGAATTGATTTAGGAACGAAGTACCTCCGAGAATGACAGTGAGTTTTGAGCGGGTTCCGATCAAGGTTGAGAACGAGCAAGAGTTTGCTAGGCTCAAAGGGGCAGTCGAGCAGGCGTTCTTGCCCGAGAAGGTGGAGCAGTTCCTGAAGCAGTTGGACCGCAAGGGAATTCGCGTTCGGGATTTCGACGCGGTGCTCGCGCAGCGTTTGCTGGAAGGCGTTGTCGGCGGGGCAGGACTCGAAGCGAAGCAGTTATACGAATCGCTTCCCGTGTCCGATCAGGCGCAGATGCGCGAGTTTTATCTGTCGAAGCTCGAAACGGTAGATCAGGCCCTGCGCCACAAGTTTAAGAAGCTGTATCAGTATTACTGATCGCGTTTTGCGGGCGTGAGCGAAGCGAGAGCACGCAGCGATCATCCTGAGCGATCTTTGCGAAGGATCTCAAAACGGTTTAGCTAGAAGCTAAGAGCTAGGAGCTAAGAGCTGAGTTATGGCGAAAGAAAAATTTGATCGCAGCAAGCCGCACTGCAACGTCGGGACGATCGGTCACATCGATCATGGCAAGACCACGTTGACGGCGGCGATCACGAAGGTTTTGTCGAAGCATAATCCGAAGAACACGTTCCGATCTTTCGACAGCATTGATAACGCTCCGGAAGAAAAGGCGCGCGGAATCACGATCGCGACCGCGCACGTCGAGTACGAGACGGCGAACCGGCACTACGCGCACGTCGATTGCCCCGGCCACGCCGACTACATCAAGAACATGATCACGGGCGCGGCGCAGATGGATGGCGGCATTCTTGTAGTTGCGGCGACGGATGGTCCGATGCCGCAGACCCGCGAACACGTGCTGCTGGCGCGGCAGGTTGGTGTGCCCTACCTCGTTGTCGCGTTGAATAAGGTTGACGCAGTCGACGATCCGGAGCTGCTGGAACTGGTTGAACTCGAAGTGCGCGAACTGCTGAAGTCGTACAAGTTCCCGGGCGACGACGTGCCGGTGGTGCGGGTTTCTGCACTGGGCGCGCTGAACGGGGAAGCCAAGGCGGAGGCGCAGGTCGATGAGTTGATGGCGGCGGTGGACAAATATATTCCGCAGCCGGCACGTGAACTCGATAAGCCGTTCCTGATGCCGATCGAAGATATTTTTTCGATTCAAGGCCGCGGCACGGTAGTTACGGGCCGTATCGAGCGCGGCAAAGTGAAGGTTGGCGAAGAAGTGGAAATCGTCGGCTTCCGCGAGACCCGCAAGACGGTTGTCACCGGCGTTGAAATGTTCAAGAAGCAATTGGACGAAGGCATGGCGGGCGACAACGCCGGCCTGCTGCTGCGCGGCATCGCGAAGGAGGATGTCGAGCGCGGCATGGTGCTGGCGAAGACCGGGTCGATTACTCCGCATACCAAGTTCAAGGCCGAAGTCTACATTCTGACCAAAGAAGAAGGTGGACGGCACACGCCATTCTTCAAAGGCTATCGTCCGCAGTTTTATTTGCGCACGACGGACGTGACGGGCGTGGCCGAGTTGCCGGCGGGAACCGAAATGGTGATGCCGGGCGACAACGTCAGCCTGGTGATTGAATTGATCACGCCGGTCGCGATGGAAAAAGGCCTGCGGTTCGCGATCCGCGAAGGCGGGCATACGGTAGGCGCCGGAACGATTGCCGAGATTGTGCAGTAAGGATTTAGCTAGAAGCTAAGAGCTAGAAGCCAGGAGCTGTGTCATGCCCCGAGAAATTGTGACATTACAATGCGGTGACTGCAAAGAGCGGAACTATTCGACGACCAAGAATCGGAAGACGACGACCGAGCGGCTGGAATTCAAGAAATTCTGCCGCCGTTGCCGCAAGCACACGCCGCATAAAGAAGTGAAATGACGCCGTTTAGCGGGCGTGAGCGAAGCGGGAGCCCGCTGGCGTCATCCTGAGCGTTCTTTGCGAAGGATCTCAGGCCAAGTTACAGGGGCGTAAGCTCAACGGTTAAACTGTCGGTCTCCAAAACCGAACTTGGGGGTTCGAATCCCTCCGCCCCTGCCAGAGTTTTTGGAGAAGCAAGCGGAAGCCAGGAGTAGTGATGTCAGTCGAGACGAAGAAAATGGCGAATTCAATCGTGGCAGCCGGTGGAAGTTTTGGCGACCAGATCAAGGCCTGGCCGGAGCGCATCAAGACCTTCTACAACGACGTGCGCGCCGAAATGCGCAAAGTTACCGCGCCGTCGTGGAAGGAAGTTCGCGCCACGACCACGGTGGTCGTAATCACGGTTTTCATTTTTGCGCTGTATTTTGCCGTGATTGACTTCATCATTCAGCACGGCGTAACCGCGCTGTTCAACTATTTCCGGACCCGCTAATTTTAAGACGAAACACTGGCCGAGAAGAAGCACCCCATATGCCGGACGAAGAAAAAAACGAAGCAGCAACCACTACAGCAGGCGAGCAGCAGGCAGCCGGCGCGGAGGGCGTTACCGCCACCGCCGAAGCGCCGAAAAATCCGAACATGAAGTGGTACATCATCCACTCCTATTCGGGGTTTGAGCGCAAAGTGAAAGAGTCGCTGGAGTCGCGGGTTGCAGCCTTTGGGTTGCAGGAAAAGATCGGCAAAGTGCTGATCCCGACCGAGTCGGTCACCGAAGTCCGCGGCGGCAAGAAGTACACCTCCGAGCGCATGTTCTATCCCGGCTACGTGCTGGTTGAGATGGACATGGACGATCACGTCTGGCACGTTGTGAAATCGACGCCGCGCGTCACCGGATTCGTCGGCACCGGCCAGCAGCCGACTCCTTTGTCCGAGGAAGAAGTCCAGCACATCGTCTACAAAGTTGCCGACAGCCGCGAGAAGCCGAAGCTCAAGGTCAAGTTCGAGAAGAACGAATCGGTGCGCATCACCGAAGGCCCGTTCGCCAGCTTCACCGGCATCGTCGACGAAGTGAACGAAGACCGCGAAACGCTGAAAGTCATGGTGACAATCTTCGGCCGCTCCACCCCGGTCGAACTCGAGTTCAACCAGGTGGAAAAGGTCGCGTAGGTATGGGTACGTTCAGCGCCAAATTGCGAGTGTGGAATCCGGGCGCACCTGACAAGACGGAAGAGATTGTTGCGATGGTTGACGCCGGAGCCGCGTTCTCACGGATCCATCGCGAGCGTTTGGAACGTTTAGGAGCACAGGTGTTGCGGCGCATGGGATTTCGTGCGATTGATGGCTCGATCATCGAGAGAGACACCGCGGCGGTTTGGGTTGGGAGCGATGGATTTAGCGGTCCCGACACCGTCGTGATTGCGGAACGCAGCGACATGGAAGTGATTGGTGCGCATACGATCGAAGGACTGGGACTCGCGGCGGATCCGGTTCAGAAGAAACTGATTCCGACAATCGGTTTGGCGCTGACGGCCAGTCGCCAAACAAACTCATTGCAGGCCTTGGCTAGAAGCTAAGAGCTAGAAGCTAGGAGCTAAAGAAGTGGCAAAGAAAGTTACAGGTTACGTAAAGCTGCAAATCGCGGCCGGCAAGGCGACTCCGGCGCCCCCGGTCGGCCCGGCGCTTGGCCAGGCCCAGATCAACATCATGGAGTTCTGCAAGCAGTTCAACGCCAGAACCAACCAGAAAGAAATGGAAGGCCTGATCATCCCGGTCGTGGTCTCGGTCTACAGCGACCGCTCGTTCACCTTCATCACCAAGACGCCGCCGGCCTCGATCCTGTTGAAGCGCGCCGCCGGCATCGCCAAGGGATCGGGCGTGCCCAATAAAGATAAAGTCGGCAAAGTCACCGCCAAGCAGGTCGAGGACATCGCGAAACAAAAAATGCCCGACCTGAACGCCGCCTCGGTCGAGACCGCGATCAAGAGCATCCGCGGCACCGCCCGTTCGATGGGCATCGAAGTAGTTGGCTAGGTAAGTAGATTGTGTGGGGACGGGCGCCTTCGCCCGTCCAGCAAGCGCAGCGAGCGCGGTTTTCGCTGCAAGCTGATCGGGAGTGGTTAGATTTCGCGGGCAAGAGTGCCCGCGCCACATAGAGTCAAAGTCAATATCACCACGGCTTTCCGAATCACCGGCGAGCGGTGGGAGACAAAGGAACAGCAATGAAAAAAGAAGGAAAGAATATCGCCAAGGCGCACGCCGCAGTCGAGAAGCGCCCCTACATTCTGCAGGATGCAGTTCCCCTCCTGCAGAAAGTGAAATTCGCCAAGTTTGACGAGACCGTCGAGGTCACGCTGCGCCTGGGGGTCGATCCCAAGCACGCCGACCAAATGGTCCGCGGCACAGTCGTTCTGCCGCATGGCCTCGGCAAGTCGAAAAAAGTTCTGGTCATCGCGACCGGAGACAAGATTAAAGAAGCCGAAGCGGCCGGAGCCGATTTTGCCGGCGGCGAGGAAATGGTCGAGAAGATCACGAAAGAAAATTGGACCGACTTCGACGCCCTCATCGCCACACCCGACGTGATGAAATCCGTCGGACGACTGGGCAAGATTCTCGGTCCCAAGGGCCTGATGCCGAATCCGAAAACCGGCACAGTCACCTTCGACGTAGGCAAGGCCGTGCAGGAAGTGAAAGCCGGCAAGGTCGAGTTCCGCACCGACAAGACAGCTCTGGTGCACTGCCCGGTCGGCAAGATTTCGTTTACGCCCGACAAGCTGATCGAGAACGCGACGGTCCTGATCACCAGCGTGATCAAAGCCAAGCCGTCGGTCGCCAAGGGCAAGTACATCAAGGGCTGCACGCTGAGTTCGACCATGGGGCCTGGCATTCTGCTGGACGTCACGCCCATCGAGACTGCAGCCAAGGCGTAAGCGAATTACCGGGCTTTGCCCGCTGACGGCCGAAGAAGGCTGCCCACATAAGATTGGCCAGATAAGATCGGAAGGATTGAACCATGCCAGTAACCAAAGCGAAGAAGAAAGAGCAAGTCGAGAAGCTGAGCAAAGACCTGAAGAACGTTTCGAACATCGTGGTGGCGACTTACACCAAGATGACCGTGCCCCAGGACTACGAACTGCGCAAGGTTCTGCGCGGAGCGGGCGCGCATTACCAGGTCGTCAAGAACGCGCTGGCCGAAAAAGCCGCCAAGGGTACCAAGGTCGAAGGCGCTCTGAAAGACTTGTCCGGTGTGACCTCCATCGCCTACACCACCGGCGACCCGGTCGCGATGGCCAAGGCCCTGACCAAGTATGCCAAAGACACGCCGGAATTCACGTTCAAGGTCGGCGTGGTCGAAGGCAAGGTCATCAACATTAAAGAGATCGAAGCGCTGGCCACCATGCCGTCGAAGGAAGAGCTGTATTCGAAGCTCCTGTTCCTTCTCAACGCTCCGGCGCAGCGTCTGGTCACCGCCATGGGCGCGGTCGGCCGCAACCTGGCCGTGGTCGTAGACCAGGGCGTGCAGCAGAAGAAGTTCAAAGAAGCATAAGGGATTGTGTGGAGCGGGCACTCCTGCCCGCTTGCATGCGGTGGCAAAAAGCAGCGGGCAAGAGTGGCGCTCCACACGAAAAAGTTTGGTTGTCCGCAGTTCAGGGGTTGCGCGGTCCGATCCGGGCGTTGTCTGGCGCTAGGAATCGGAGCCTGACGCACTGGAAACCGTGACCTGGGGATGGCGAAAGCGAGACGCGCAAATCGCGTCTCTTGAGAAAAGAAGAGACTAAACACTGGAGAAATAACATGGCGGATCTCGCACAACTGGAAGAATCAATCGTAGGCCTGTCGCTTCTGGAAGCGGCGGAACTGGTCAAGAAGCTGGAATCGCGTCTCGGCGTGTCGGCGGCGGCAGCGGCCCCGGTGATGGTGGCTGGCGGCGGCGCAGGCGCGGCGGGTGGAGCGGCTCCGGCCGAAGAGAAGACCGAATTCACCGTCGTCCTGAAGGAAGTCGGCGCCAATAAGATCAATGTAATCAAGGCTGTCCGCGAAGTCACCAGCCTGGGCTTGAAAGAAGCCAAGGAACTGGTCGACGGCGCCCCCAAGAACGTAAAAGAGGGTGTCACCAAGGACGAAGCCGAGACCATCAAGAAGAAATTCACCGATGCCGGCGCAGTTGTCGAAGTGAAATAAGGGTTTATGTGGAGCGGGCACTCCTGCCCGCTTGCTGGCGGCACAGGTAAAGCCAGCGGGCAAGAGTGCCCGCTCCACATCCCAGCTCCAGATAATCAAAGTTCGCACCGAAATGGGTGCAAAATCGATTATCTTGCACGTTCCTACTTGTGAAGCGTTGGCGGCGATGGTAGCATCTATATTACGTCGCCTCCCAGGGCTTCATTCGAGCGCGAGCGAGCCTCGCGAGAAAAAGCTTTGGGCAGGCTGCTCCGCGGGCAGGCGGAGCGGAAACAGGCCGACGAACTGGCGCGAAAGAGTTCAAATCTGAAATGGCGAAACGCCTTGCTTGGCGTCTGCGGGAACGACTGTCCCTGCGGGCGCCCCGCTGTCTTTTAAGCTCGATCTACCAGAATGCACGGTGGTTCCGGTTCTGCCCACGGTTTTACAACACGGTCTTAAACACATAAACACCCGCGGCGCGGTTTTGCGAACAACGACGCGCCCCACATTCCGCGGTTCTAGCGCGGCCTTCGGTCGCGCGTGAGATTGGGAGTTTCTGACGATGAAAAATGCCTTCCGTAAACGTTTCGACTTTTCCAAAATTCCGGCCACTATCCAGATCCCGAACCTGATCGAGGTTCAGAAGCGTTCCTACGACCGCTTCCTGCAGATGGACAAACTGCCCAGCGAGCGCGAAGACGGCGGCTTGCAGGCGGTTTTTCAATCCGTTTTTCCGATCACCGACTTTCGCAACGTATCACAACTTGAGTTTGTGGATTACGCCATTGGTAACTGGGAGTGCAAGTGCGGCCACCTGAAAGGCCTGCACCACCTCCGTACCACTTGCAAAAATTGCGGCAACACGGTCATCACCGATCCGTTTCATCCCGGCGAAGTCCTGTGCGGCAAGTGCGGCACCTACAACGCCAACACGCCTGACTTCTGCAATAAGTGCGGCGACCCGGTCGGACTGCAGCTGAAATATGACGTGGCCGAGTGCGAAGAGCGCGGCATGACTTATTCCGCCCCACTCAAGGTCACCATGCGTCTGACCATCTTCGACAAGGACGCCGAGACCGGCAACCGTTCTATCCGCGACATTAAAGAGCAGGAAGTTTTCTTCGGCGACGTTCCGCTGATGACGCAGAACGGGACGTTCATCATTAACGGCACAGAACGAGTAATCGTCAGCCAGTTGCACCGCTCGCCCGGAGTGTTTTTCGAGACCGCCAACAACCGCACCTACTTCCTCGGCAAGATTATTCCTTACCGCGGATCGTGGGTCGAGTTCGAGTACGACCAGAAGAACGTGCTCTATGTCCGCATCGACCGCAAGCGCAAATTTCTGGGCACGATTTTCCTGCGCGCCCTCGGCCTGCGTTCCGGCGAAGATATTCTGAAAGCGTTCTACACCACCGACCGCATCGCCATCCGCGACAAGAAACTTTTCTGGACGATTGATCCGGCCAGCGAGAAGCCGACCAGCCTTCTCGGCATGAAGCTCGCTCACAGCATCAAGAACAAGTCGGGCGACGAAATCGCGCACTCCGGCCGCAAGATCAACGCGCAGATTCTGAAAGACATTCAGAAGGCGAAGATCACCGAAATCGAAGTCGACATCACCGACCTCGAAGGCGCGTGGACGGCCGGCGACATCGTCGACACCACCACCGGCGAAGTCATGCTCGAAGCCAACTCCGAGCTCACCGCCGACAAGGTTTCGAAGATTCTCGATTCCGGCGTCGTCGAAATGAGCCTGTTCTTTCCCGAGCGCGACGATGTGGGCACGGTCATCAGCCAGACCTTGAAGCGCGATGCGGTGAAGACTCCGCAGGAAGCGCTGATCGAAATCTACCGCAAGCTGCGTCCCGGCGATCCGCCGACGCTCGACACCGCGACGGCGCTGTTTCACGGCATGTTCTTCGACCCGCGCAAGTACGATTTCTCGCGCGTGGGCCGCTTGAAGTTCAACATCAAGCTGCACGAGAACCAGGACTTTACTTCGCTCGACAAGCGCACCCTCGATCCCGACGATTTCTACGCGACCATCGCATACCTGCTGAAGCTGCGCAAGAGCATCGGCGCGGTCGACGATATCGATCACCTGGGCAACCGCCGCGTGCGCGCGGTCGGCGAGTTGATGGAGAACCAGTTCCGCATCGGACTGGTCCGCATGGAGCGGGCGATTAAAGAGAAAATGTCGGTTTACCAGGAAATGTCGACGGCCATGCCGCACGACCTGGTCAACGCGAAGCCGGTCATGGCTGCGATCCGCGAATTTTTCGGATCGTCGCAGCTCTCGCAGTTCATGGATCAGACCAACCCGCTCTCCGAGATCACGCACAAGCGGCGTCTCTCGGCCCTTGGGCCGGGCGGGCTTTCTCGTGAAAGAGCAGGATTCGAAGTGCGCGACGTTCACCCCACGCACTACGGCCGCATCTGCCCGATTGAAACGCCGGAAGGTCCGAACATCGGCCTGATTTCGTCGCTGAGCTGCTACGCGCGCATCAACGACTACGGCTTCATCGAGTCGCCCTATCGCAAGATCAAGGGTGGGCGCGTCATCGACTACGTCACCGTGGTCAACGTCGGCGACAGCGACCACAAGGTCGGCGATCACATGGAAAAACATGAGATCGAGAAGATCAACAATGAATTAAAAGAAAAGCGCAAGAAGCCGGCGACGATCGAGCCGTTCTCGTTCTATCTCTCCGCCTGGGAAGAAGATCGTCACACCATCGCTCAGGCCAACGTCGAGCTCGACGACAAAGGCAAGATCGTTGCCGAACTCGTCAACGCCCGCAAGGCCGGCAACTTCGTGCTGGTCAGCCGCGACGAAGTCGATTACGTCGACGTCAGCCCCAAGCAGCTCGTTTCCGTCGCCGCCTCGCTGGTTCCGTTCCTCGAGCACGACGACGCGAACCGCGCGCTGATGGGCGCCAACATGCAACGCCAGTCCGTTCCGCTGTTGCGAGCTCAGGCTCCCATCGTCGGCACTGGAATGGAAGGCGTCACCGCTCGCGATTCCGGCGCGGTGGTTCTCGCCCGCCGCAACGGCATCATCGATTCGGTCGACTCCGAACGCATTATTGTTCGCGTCGAAGGCGAGCATCATCCCACGCAGCTATCGCGTGAAGTGGGCAGCGACATTTACCAGCTGACGAAATTCAAGCGTTCCAACCAGAACACTTGCATCAATCAGAAGCCGGTAGTGAAAAAAGGTCAGCGCGTGCTGAAAGGCGAGATCATCGCCGACGGACCCTGCACCGATCACGGCGAACTGGCTCTCGGGCGCAACGTCCTGGTGGCCTTCATGCCGTGGCGCGGTTACAACTTCGAGGACGCGATTCTGGTCTCCGAGAAGATGGTGAAAGAGGACTACTACACCTCTCTCCACATCGAGGAGTACGAAATCGAAGCCCGCGACACCAAGCTCGGGCCGGAAGAAGTCACGCGCGATATTCCGAACGTCAGCGAGTCCATGCTGCGCAATCTGGACGAAGCGGGCGTCATTCGCATCGGCGCCAGCATCAAACAGGGCGACATCCTCGTCGGCAAAGTTACGCCCAAGGGCGAAACTCAGCTCACGCCGGAAGAAAAACTGCTTCGCGCCATCTTCGGTGAAAAAGCCGGCGACGTGCGCGACGCCTCTCTCTATTGCCCGCCTGGAATCGAAGGCGTCATCGTCGATGTGAAAATCTTCTCGCGCAAAGGTCAAGAGAAGGACGAGCGCGCGAAAGCCATCGAAGCCACGCAGATCGCAAAGCTCGAAAAGAACTTGTCGGACGAAATCCGAATTCTCACCGACGAGCGCCTCAAGCGCCTGGAAAACATTCTGGGCGGCAAGGAAGTGCAGGCCGACTTGCACGACGAGCGCACCAACAAGCGCCTTCTGACCAAGGGCAACATCCTGACGCGCGACGAGATTGAGCGCATCTCCACTCGCAATCTGAAGCGCATCAAGTATGCCGACAAAGATCCGCGAGTGAACGAGCAGATCGACGAGATCGAAGAAATGACTTCGCGTCAGATCGACGTGCTCAAGAAGATCGTCAACGAGAGAAAAGACAAGCTGACCAAGGGCGACGAGCTGCCGCCGGGCGTGATCAAGCTGGTCAAGGTCTACATCGCCATGAAGCGCAAGCTGAGTGTCGGGGACAAGATGGCCGGCCGCCACGGCAACAAGGGCGTCATCGCACGCATTCTGCCCGAGGAAGACATGCCGTACCTCGAAGACGGAACGCCGGTCGAAATCGTGCTCAACCCGCTCGGCGTCCCTTCCCGTATGAACGTGGGCCAGATTCTCGAAACCCACCTCGGATGGGCGGGCTTCGTGCTCGGTGAGAAGATCACGACGCTGCTCAAAGAAAACACGCGCACCGAAGCCATCCGCCGCGAGTTGAAGGCGTTGTTCAAAGACTCGCAGCTGGCGGACATTATTTCGGACATGTCCGACGAAGAACTGGAATCCGTGGCGCCCACCCTGACCAAGGGCGTGTTCATGGGATCGCCGGTATTCGACGGCTCCAAGGAAGGCGAGATCAAGGCGCTGCTCGAACACGCCGGTCTGCCGACCTCCGGCAAAACAACGCTGCATGACGGCATGACAGGCGACCAGTTCGAACAGCCGGTCACCGTCGGCTACATCTACATGCTGAAGCTGTCGCACCTGGTGGACGACAAGATTCACGCCCGTTCCATCGGGCCGTACTCGCTCATCACCCAGCAACCTCTGGGCGGCAAAGCGCAGTTCGGCGGACAGCGTTTCGGAGAAATGGAAGTCTGGGCCCTCGAAGCTTACGGCGCAGCTTTCATCCTGCAGGAGCTTTTGACGGCGAAGTCCGACGACGTATACGGCCGCACCAAGATTTACGAGGCCATCGTCAAGGGCGAAGCCGCCATGGAGCCCGGCGTACCCGAATCGTTCAACGTGCTGATTCGCGAACTGCAATCGCTCTGCCTCGATGTGGAACTGATCAAGGCTGGCGAGAAAAAGCCAATCGCCAGCGCAGCAGCAGACTAGTCCCGAGTACCGAGTCGCGAGTCCCGAGCAAGGCCGGATTCGCCGCTCGGTAACGAGGATGTGAGTGAGATCAATGAAGTTGAGAGCCGACTTTAACGGTTTGTTCAGTCAAGTGCTGTGCTTGTCGCACGAAGATACTGCGGTCGACGATCACGGCAACGCGGTAACACTGGCTGAAGGAATGCAGGTAACGGCTTTTGACGAAGATATGGAAGACGGCCAGCGCGATGATCTGATCGCGTCTGGCACGGTTGAGCGGTCGCCAGAGTGGCTTAAGTGTCGCGGTTCGCGATGGGTTTTGCGAATCGATGAAAGCGGTGTTCGACATGAATCCGATCTGCGAAGCGCAAGCGGTAAGGCCTAACAAGTTCTGAAGAAACGTTCCGCGCATTAGGAGCTCTCGAATCGCGCGGAACAAAAAACTCGGTACCCGGTACTAGCTACTCGGTACTGCCAGAGAGCAGGAAGCGGAGGACCACCTTGTTTCGTTCGAGCCCTTTCGAAATGGCAAATGTGATTGCGGACTTCGACGCCATCCGTATCAGCCTGGCGTCTCCGGAAAAAATCCGGAGCTGGTCGCACGGCGAAGTCACCAAGCCCGAGACCATCAACTACCGCACCTTTAAACCGGAGCGCGACGGATTGTTCTGTGCCCGCATCTTTGGCCCAGTCACCGACTGGGAGTGCCTCTGCGGCAAGTACAAGCGCATGAAGCACCGCGGAGTCATCTGCGACAAATGCGGCGTCGAAGTCACGCTCTCCAAAGTTCGCCGCGAACGCCTCGGCCACATCGAGCTGGCGTCGCCCTGCTCGCACGTGTGGTTCTTCAAAGGACTGCCCAGCCGCATCGGGCACCTGCTCGACATTTCCTTGCGTGACCTTGAGTCCGTGCTCTATTTCGAAGCCTACGTGGTCGTCGAACCTGGCGACGCGCCGGTGAAAGAGCGCGAAGTCATTAAAGACGAAGCCAAGTTCCGCGAACTCGACCAGCAGTACCGTCCCGCCGGCTTCAAGGCGATGATGGGCGCGGAAGCCATCAAAGAATTGCTGAAGCGCGTCGACACCGACGGCCTCTCCGTCGAGCTGCGCGAGAAAATGAAGAACGAGAGCTCGCTGCAGAAGCGGCTCAAGTACGCCAAGCGTCTGAAAGTCGTCGAGGCCTTCCGCAAGAGCGGCAACAAGCCGCACTGGATGATCCTCGACGTGATCCCGGTCATTCCTCCGGAGCTTCGCCCCCTCGTTCCACTCGATGGCGGCCGCTTCGCGACCTCCGACCTCAACGACCTCTATCGCCGCGTCATCAACCGCAACAACCGGTTGAAGAAGCTGATGGATCTGCACGCTCCTGAAGTCATCGTGCGCAACGAAAAGCGCATGCTGCAGGAAGCCGTCGACGCCCTGTTCGACAACGGACGCCGTGGCCGCGTGCTGCGTGGCGCCAACAACCGTCCGCTGAAATCTTTGTCCGACACGCTGAAGGGCAAGCAGGGCCGCTTCCGCCAGAACCTGCTCGGCAAGCGCGTCGACTACTCCGGCCGTTCCGTCATCGTGGTCGGCCCCGAACTCAAGCTGCACCAGTGCGGCCTGCCGAAGAAGATGGCTCTGGAACTGTTCAAGCCGTTCATCTATCACCGGCTCGAGCAGACCGGCAACGTCACCACCATCAAACAAGCCAAGGAAATGGTCGAGCAGCAGGAACCCATCGTCTGGGACATCCTGGAAGAAGTCATTAAAGACCACCCGGTCATGCTGAACCGCGCTCCCACGCTTCACCGTCTCGGCATTCAGGCGTTCGAGCCGGTGCTCGTCGAGGGCAAGGCCATCAAGATTCACCCGCTGGTCTGCACCGCGTTCAACGCCGACTTTGACGGCGACCAGATGGCGGTTCACATTCCGCTGTCTCCCGAAGCCCAGGTCGAAGCCAGCGTCTTGATGCTGGCGTCGCACAACATTCTTTCGCCCGCTTCCGGTCACCCCATCACCGTGCCCACGCAGGACATGGTTCTGGGACTCTATTACCTGACCAAAGCCAAGCCGGGCGCGAAGGGTGAAGGCCGCGCTTTCGCCAACATCGAAGAAGTACTGATGGCTCTCGATGCAGGCGCAGTCGAAACCCTCACCCCGATCCGTCTGCGTTACTCCGGCGAACTGATTGACCTGACCACCGCCTACGACGATCAGGACATCATTCACACTGAGCCGGTTCGAGTCGAACGCGCCTTCATCAACACAACTGTCGGCCGCGCGATTCTGAACGACCACCTGCCGAAGAACATCCCCGGCAGCAGCGACCGCATGCCTTACATCAACGGATTGCTCAAGAAAAAAGGCATTGGGGCGCTGGTGAACTATTGCTATCTGCGCTTCGCGCTTGAGACCACGGTCAAGATGCTCGACGAAGTCAAGACCCTGGGCTTCCAGTTCGCGACCCGCTCCGGCTTGTCCATCGGCATCGACGACATGGTTATTCCCGACAGCAAGAAGGGTCTGGTCAAAGACGCCGAGAAGCAGGTCGTCAACGTGCAGCAGCAATACCTCGACGGCGCCATCACCAACGGCGAGCGCTACAACAAGGTCATCGAAATCTGGTCGGCGATCACGGAAAAAGTGGCCGACGAAATGTTCGGTGAAATGCAGCGCCGCGACAAGGAAGGCGATCTCAACCCGATTTACGTCATGGCCGACTCCGGCGCTCGCGGATCGAAACAGCAGATTCGCCAGCTCTCCGGCATGCGTGGATTGATGGCCAAGCCTTCCGGCGAAATCATCGAGTCGCCCATCACGGCCAACTTCCGTGAAGGCCTCACGGTGCTCGAATATTTCGTCTCGACTCACGGCGCCCGCAAGGGACTGGCCGACACGGCGCTCAAGACGGCCGATTCCGGCTATCTGACCCGCCGCTTGGTCGACGTTGCGCAAGACGTCATCATCAGCGAGTACGATTGCGGCACGGTCGACGGCATCTACGTGCAAGGCATTGTAGAAGCCGGCGAGATCATCGAAGCGCTGCGCGACCGCATCATCGGCCGCGTGTCGCTCGAAAAAATCAAAGACTATGACGGCAACGTCATCGTCGACATCAACCAGGAAATCACCGAAGACCTCGCGGGCGCGATTCAGGCGGCCGGCATTGAGCGCGTAAAAATCCGCTCCGTGCTGACCTGCGAATCGAAACGCGGCGTCTGCGTCATGTGCTACGGCCGCAACCTGGCTTCCGGTCGCCTCGTCGAACTTGGCGAAGCCACCGGCGTCATCGCGGCGCAGTCCATCGGCGAACCTGGAACCCAGCTCACCATGCGTACCTTCCACATCGGTGGTACGGCGTCGCGAGTGTCCGAGCAGTCGCGGCTCGATGCCAAGAACAACGGCAACGTGCGCTTCATCGGCCTCCAGACCGTCAAGGCGAAGTCCGGGAACCTGGTCGTCATGAACCGTCAAGGTTCGATCGCGGTAGTCGACGACAAGAACCGCGAACGCGAGCGCTACTCGGTCGTGTACGGCGCCAAACTGCTGGTCAATGACGGCGATCCGGTCACGCTCGGCCAGGTGATGGTCGAGTGGGATCCTTACACCTTCGCCATCCTGACCGAAATCGGCGGCACGGTGCAGTTCAAAGACTTGCAGGAAGGTGTCACCTTGCACGAGGAAGTCGACGAAGTTACCGGCCTGTCGCGTCACGTGGTCGGCGATTCTCCTGACGAGAAGCGCCAACCCGCCATCGTCATCAAGGGCAAAGCGAGCAAGCGCTACCTCATGCCTTCGCGAGCCCACCTGATGATTCAGGATGGCGACACGGTTACGCCGGGCGATGTGCTGGCAAAGATTCCGCGCGAAACAACGAAGACCAAGGACATCACCGGTGGCCTGCCGCGCGTAGTCGAATTGTTCGAAGCCCGCAAGCCGCATGAAACCGCAGTCATCAGCGAAATCGATGGCACGGTGAAATTCGGCGAGGTTTCGAAAGGCCAGCGCAAGATTTACGTCGTCGCCGACAACGGCACCGAAAAGGAATACTCGGTTCCGCGCGGCGTTCACATCAACGTGCAGGAAGGCGAGCGCGTCAAGGCCGGCGAGCCTTTGATGGACGGCCCGCTCAACCCGCACGACATCCTGGCCGTGCTTGGCGAAAAAGAACTGCAGGCTTACCTGGTCAACGAAATCCAGGAAGTCTACCGTCTGCAGGGCGTCAATATTTCCGACAAGCACATTGAAGTCATCGTCCGTCAGATGATGCGCTGGGTGAAGGTCGAAGACGTGGGCGACACCCGGTTCCTGCTCGAAGAGCAGACCGACAAGTTCGCCTTCCGGGAAGAGAACGAGCGCGTGATTTCCCAAGGCGGCAAGCCGGCTACCGGCCGTCCGCTGCTCCTCGGCATCACGAAAGCTTCGCTTTCCACCGACTCGTTCATCTCGGCGGCGTCGTTCCAGGAGACCACGCGCGTGCTCACCGAAGCCAGCATCAACGGCAAGGTCGACCACCTGCGCGGCCTGAAAGAAAACGTCATCGTCGGCCGCCTCATCCCTGCCGGTACCGGCATGGAGTACTACCGCAACGTCCGCCTCTCGCCGGAAATGGAAGAGGCCGCTGCCAAGGTACAGGCGGAAGTCTCGGCAGCTTACGAAGAAGCCGAGCGCGCTCTCGAAATGATGCGCCACGAGGGCGAAACCGACGATCTGCCCGCGGAACTCCCCGCGGCCGAGTAGTCATTCAAAAGTAGCGCCGGCATCCTGCCGGCTGTCCCGAGGGCGTCTCGCCCTCGGTCGCGGCGAGCGGCAGCGCTCACCGCACAGTTGCCAGGATAGGATGGCGGCGCTACAAATTTTCTTTAATCACAAATGCACGCTACCCCCCAGCGATTGCGCATTCAGGAACCCGGCCCACTTCCTTCTTTGCGTCCAGTGCCTCCCGGCCCTAAGCTAGAGCAGAGCATGCTCCGCTTCTTCCGCCTGCTGCGGCTCGCCTTCTGGCGCGCCTTTGTTCACGACGCCTTCGCCATCGCCAAGGCCTCCGCCTATTCCATGATCCTCACGTTCTTCCCCGTGCTGCTGATCATCGGCTCGGTCCTGGCCAACTGGCGCAAGGGCGCGCCCTACCTACGCGAAATTTCTTACGCTCTCGGCAGTATCCTCCCCGCCGGCGGCAACACCGTGTTGAGTTATCTCAAAGGCGCCGGCCAGCATCCCGTCGGCTTTTTGACGACAACCGCGCTCGTCACCCTGTGGACCGCCTCCGGCGTCATGGTTTCCTGGATGGATGGTTTCCGCCGCTGTTACGAACTCCCAAAAACCTGGGACCTGTTGCAAGAGCGTCTCATCGCATTTCTGCTCGTCGTCTTCGCGCTGGTTCCAATGACCTTCTCTACACTGCTGGTGGCCGTGGGCAGCAAGTTCGAAGCGCGCCTTTTGCCCTACGTCGATCCAGATTTCAGCATCTACGTTTTCCTGCTCTGGGGGGCAACCCGCTGGCTCATCGCCACCCTCACCAGCATCGCGGTGATTGCACTGATCTACCACCACGCGGTCCCACGCACTCAGCCCTGGCACAGCGTGATGCCGGGCGCCATGCTCGCTACCATTCTCTGGTTCACGACTACGGTCGGCTTTCGCGCCTACCTGCAACACTTCGGCAACTTCGCCACAATTTACGGATCGCTGGGCGCCGTCATGGCCCTGCTGGTGTGGATGTACCTGATATCTCTGGTGGTCCTGGTAGGCGCCGAATTCAATGCCCTGCTATTCCCGCGAGCCATGCTGGGCAAAGAACTCACCGCCATCCATGACTCCAAAGCATAGAGATTGAGGCATACTCATGACGATCGACCGATAGATCGCGGATATCGTGTCCGTCAACGGGACCTCCCAATTTGGGCAGTGCCCCAACCGAATCCATCACCGTGGAAGAGCGGCCCTTTAGGGCCGCGTGAGTACGCGAGATAAGATAGGGCTTTAGCCCCTGGGGTTGGCGAGTCTGCTCAAGACTAGACGCAACGTTGCACCTACCAACATTCCTGTTGAGCCCGGAGATAAATTGAAACAGATGCAATCACCCGCCGCCACAGGAGTTCCCGCCTCCCGCCGCGCGAAAATCATCTGCACCATTGGCCCGGCCTGCAGCACCGAGGCCGTCATGCGCGACCTGCTCCGCCTCGGCATGGACATCGCCCGCCTCAACTTCTCACACGGCACTCACGAAGATCACGCGCGCCACATCCAACGCCTGCGCCGCGCCGCCGAGCGAGAGGGCCGCACCGTCTGCATTCTCCAGGACCTGCAAGGCCCGAAAATCCGCACCGGCCCGCTCGAGGGCCACGAGCCCGTGATGTTGAAAACCGGCTCCGTCGTGACGATCACGCCGCAAAATATAACCGGCACAGCGACCCGCATCTGCACCACCTTCCCCGACCTCGCTCGAGAACTCTCACCCGGCGCCCGCATCCTGCTCAGCGACGGCCTCATCGAGCTGCGCGTGCGCGCTGTTCAAGGAAAAGACCGAGGCAAAGACGTGCTCTGCGACGTCATCAACGGAGGCCTGCTGGGCGAGCACAAAGGCATCAACCTTCCCGGCATCGCCCTGTCGATTCCCGCTCTCACGGAGAAAGACCGCAAAGACCTCGAATTCGGCCTCACCCACGGCGTCGACGCTGTCGCACTCTCTTTCGTCCGTACCGCCGCCGACGTCACCACGGTCAAACAAATCATCGCAGCGCACCACAGCGACCTCCCGGTCATCGCCAAGCTCGAAAAGCCGCAAGCCATCGATCATCTCGAAGAAATTCTCGAAGCCGCCGATGGAGTCATGGTCGCTCGCGGCGATCTCGGCGTCGAAATGGCCCCGGAAAAAGTTCCTGTCATTCAGAAGCATGTCATCCGCCGCGCCTCCGTGTGGCGCAAGCCCGTCATCACCGCCACACAAATGCTCGAGTCGATGATCGAAAACCCCCGCCCCACGCGTGCCGAAGCCAGCGACGTGGCCAACGCTATTTTCGATGGCACCGACGCCGTCATGCTCTCCGCCGAAACCGCCAGCGGCCAGTATCCGTGCGAATCCGTTTCCATCATGTCGCGCATTGCGATCGAAGCCGAGTGCAACATGGACGACTTCGTACAGTTCCGTCGCCGCCGCCGCGAGCACCGCGGACTCACCATCGCCGAAACCATCTGCGAATCCATCGCCCACGCCGCCGAAGATTTGCCCATGGGCGCGATCGCAGTCTTCACTGAGACCGGCAATACGGTTCGCATGATTTCAAAATTCCGCCCGCCCGTCGCCATCTACGCCTATACTCACAGCGCGCCCGTGGTGAATCGTATGAATCTGTACTGGGGAGTCCATCCCGTGCGCTGCCGCCAGGCCCACTCCGCCGAACAGATGGTCACCATGGCCGAACAGGATCTCGTCCGCCGCGGCCTGCTCAAGCCCGCAGACGTCCTCGGAGTCGTCGCCGGCACGCGCCAGGCCTCCGGTTCCACCAACCTGATGCGCCTGCACGTAGTCACCAGCGAAGAAGCCGAAAGCATCGCTCAAAAGAAGCCAGCCCCGAAGAAACCGCGCTCCAAGAAATCGCACGCCCAGAAATAGTAAGACCGCCGGGCGCCCCATTTCTCACGTGCTCTTTGCACGAGAAAGCCTGCCCTGAGCGAAGTCGAAGGCTGGCGATTTTCGCCGCGCCCCGCTCGCCGGCGCAAGCTATAATCGCCCCGTATGTCGCAAGAGATACTTTCCGTGGCCATCTGGGACCCCGTCCGCGGCATGGAAGAAGCGTCGCTAGCCACCCTCCGCGAACTCAGCTCCATCGTCGAGAGCAACGGATACGGTCGCGACCTTCTCTACCGCGACCGCGAATCGCACTACGTCCTCCTCCGTTACTGGAAGTCCGAAGAAGCCCGCCAATCCGCCCTCGAAGACCCCGAACTGCAACGCCGCTGGGCCCGCCTGGGCAACGAAATCCAAATCGTAAAAGTTTACGAGACCCTTACCGAAGTTCCAGTCGACGGCGCGAAATAATCCTCGCCGGTTATCCCCAGGTCATCCGCAGATCACGCGCTCCTCACACCACTTCACTGCGAAAGTGCCCTTCAGGGTCCCGCCGTCCTTGAATTGCAGTTCGTACTGTCCGGTTGCGCTGGAGCGTTCCTGATAATTGTCGAAAATGATCGTGCCTGACTGCGCGGGCTTGCAGTCACCTTCCTTGGCGCACCGGGCTCCCCACCCCGCATCCGAGCCCGCACCAAACTTGACGACCTGCCCCGCATGGATAGGCACTCCCCGCCAGATCGCGAGAGAGACGTAAGGTCCCGCGATTCGTTTGCACTGCGCAGGCTCGATGGTCAGCGTGATCGCGATGGCGGGTCCGTCCCATGGCGCACACGAACTTTGCATGGTCCCGTAAGAGAAAGACGACCCGTCTGGCGATGCGACCGCAGCAATCACAGCCAGGGCAAAGACAACGACCGCGACGGTGACGACCCGTCTTCGAGCGCGCATAGCGGTTCTCCTTGACCGTTCCTGGTCAGAACGATAGCACGCACACTTATGAGGGTGGGGATTTAAACTATCAGGACATGCCCGCCTCCATCCGCGAATTCGCCGACAACGCCGACCCCAAAGTCCGCGGCTACCTCCACGTTCCTGACTCGCCCAACGGAGACGCCCTCGTCCTTTCTCACGGAGCCGGTTCCAACGCGCAATCCCCGCTGTTAATCGCCCTCGGCGAAACTTTCTCCGCCGCCGGATACTCTGTCCTGCGCTGCGATCTCCCCTATCGCCAGACACGATCCTTCGGCCCGCCCGGCCCCGGAGACGCTGCCCGCGACCGCGCCGGCCTGAAGAACGCGCTCGCCGCAATGAGAAAAATAGTCACCGGCCGCCTCTTCCTCGGTGGCCACTCCTACGGCGGACGCCAGTCGAGCATGCTCTGCGCCGAGCCCACAGAAAACGCAGAGCCTGTCTCTGCTCTGCTCCTGCTCTCCTACCCACTGCATCCCCCGCGCAAGCCCGAGCAGCAGCGTACCCAGCATCTCCCCAACCTGCGCACGCCCACGTCGTTCGTCCACGGAACCCGCGACCCCTTCGGCACGATCGCCGAACTAGAGCAAGCCCTGAAAATGATCCCCGCGAAAACGAAGTTGCTAACCATCGAAGGCGCCGGCCACGACCTGGGATTTAAGGGAAAGAGCAAGAGCGAAGCGCTGCCAGCCGCAGTACTTTCTGAATTCACCGCATTCCTATCGCGCTAACCGGAACCGTCATCCTGAGCGGAGCGACTGCCTCGCAAAGCGGAGCAGTCGCGCAGTCGAAGGACCCCTGGCAGCGCGCATCATCGCCGGCACGTCAAGGAGTTTCCATCACCAAACCGCCGAAACAACGATCGGTCGCGGACACAAAACAGGGAAGGGACCTTCGCCTCGCGCAGGATGACAAGTAAATTTCAATTCACCCACCCCGACTTCCCCCCGCCATTCCCCTTGCGCGGGTCGTCATCGGGAGGAATGTAATTCCCATGCTCGTCGAAGTGGACCTGGCGGTCGTGCTTCGACATGTACACTTCAAATTTCTTCGCCGCGCGCCGCCGCTTCCATCGGTAATACGAATTGCGCATCCCGTAGTAGCGTTCCGCGAATCCCACGTTCACCAGCGCTGGCTTCGGCCCTCGCCGCGTATAAAGCCAACCAAAGAACAACCCGCCCAGATGCGCCACATACGCAACCTGGCCGCCCCCAGACATCGCGAACGCCAGCGTCACCACGATCAGAATGCCGACGAAATACTTCGCCTTCATGGCGAAGGGAAACGGGATCAACATGATTTCGTTATCCCCAAACAACATCCCAAATGCGATGAGAATGGCAAACACGCCGCCCGAAGCCCCAATCGTCGAAGTAGCCGGATTTCCCAGTATGCGCGAATAAGAGACGGCCACGGTCGTCACCGCGGCACCCACGACTCCGATCCAATACAGTTCCAAAAACCGTCGCGTGCCCCACGCACTTTCAATGGCCGACCCGAACATCCAGAGGCCCAGCATGTTTCCGAACAAATGCAGGAAGCCCGCATGCAGAAAGCTGTAGGTGACGAGCTGCCAGATCTGTCCATGAACAACGTCAACGGGCGTCAACGCGCAGTAGTAGCCGATGAAGACCGGAACAACTCCCAGGCGGAGCAACGGCAGCAATTCCATCAACAGATAAACGCCCGTATTAATCCCCAGCAGCCACGTCACCGCCTTGGTGAACGGTGGCAAGCTCAACGTCATCGGTTCGCCGGTTCGCCGCACTGATTAACCTCTCGTGTAATTCTACTCGCACTCAGGGTGCCCGATGTCGAGCCTATTTCGTGAAACGTGGGGATCTTGCGCAGTCCCGACCGCAGTCCTGAAACGCCGACCGCAATGCAAAAAGATCGCGCCGAGGCAACGTTGCCGCCCGGTCCCGCTTCCCAATACTATCAGCGTGAAGACAAGTAGATGCAGGGTCGATCCCAAGTGTTCCAATCTAAGCCCTCGTCGTCCCACTCATGCGATGTCGCCCAGGATGAGATGTAGGAAGGCCAAGGAGCCGGTGATGAAAGTAAGATACCTGCTGCTGCTCGGTGCTGTCCTGTTCTCTCTATATGCTGCCGCCCAGAACTCCGACCGCATCGAGGTTTTCGGCGGATATTCCCACGTCGGCTATTACTACTACCCCGCCTACACGGGGCCGTGGACCCTTTCCAGCTTCAATGGTTGGGAAGCTTCGGCCGCTTTCAAACTCATCCCGCACCTCGCGGCCGAGGGGGATTTCGGCGGCCTCTACGGCCCGCAAGGCAATGATTGCTGTCCCAGAGATCGAATCCAAACCTACATGGGCGGTCCGCGGGTGAACGCAAGGCTGGACAAAGCCAACTTCTACGCCCACGTTCTCTTCGGAGGCCTGCGCTACAGAACTACATTCGGAACGACGCCAGTGACCGTCGATGCCGACACCACCTTCGCCATGGCTGTCGGCGGCGGCGCAGACCTCTGGCTCGCTCGCCGCTTCGGCATTCGGATTTTGCAGGTGGACTATCTCAGAAACAACAACCCCATCCCCGGATACTTCGCCCATCCCGGCCAGCACGCCAACTTCCGCATAGCCACGGGCGCGGTTTTCCGATTCTGATCCGTGATGGGATAGATACCGGGTGCCCCATTTCTCGCGCGTTTTGTGCGCGAGAAGTGGGGGTTTTGAAGTCAGAGATCTTTGAAGCCTCGCAAACCCTCACCGCTCCGGAACCGGCACCACCGCCAAACTCCGATGTCCCGCCTTGTCCACGGCCCGCACCGCGAAAATCACATTATCCTTCGACAGCTTCAGCGTGGCGCGAGTCGCACTCCCCACATTCTGCACATGCTCCCACTCCGGGCTTGTCGTCGCCCGCCATAGTACTTCATACTCCGCCGCCCGCCCGCCCGGAGAAGCTTCCCACGTCACCGTCGAATCATTCTCCAAATCCTTGGTCAGCAAATGCACATTCGCCGGAGGCGCCGGCGCAGCTGCCAAGGAAGCCAGCGTCGCCGCATTCAGCCGCGCCACGTGCGCCACATAATCGAAGTCCACAAACTTCAGCATATCCCCATATTGAATGCCGTTTTCCACCCGCACGTTCTGGTGCTGATGATGAAAGTCCTCACGGAATTCCGTGAACCGCACGGCCGCAAATCCCTGCTGGTTGAACGAATAATGGTCGCCGCCCCGCAGGTACCGATCCAGGCGAAACACCAGCATCGGCTTCACGCCGGCATCATAAACCCGGCCCGCGTCAGCGATGTACCGCGCCAGTTGCCGCGACCCGGAATCACTCTCACCGCCCAGCCCGCGAATGCGCCGGATGTCCTGCTCCGTGGCCGCTGCCGGTACTCCCTCGGAAAACACCCGCACCACGGAATGATTTTGCTCCGCGCTTTTGTCGCCACCAACGATGTCGTTATTGAGCACGGCTTCCAGATCCCACGCCTGATCTTTCGCGACCTTTGCAAAATGATGGCTGCCATTCAGTCCCTGCTCTTCGCCGGCGACCGTCAGAAAAATGATCGTCGCCGGGAACTTCATCTTGCTCAGTACGCGCGCACATTCCAGGCTCACCGCCGTTCCGCTCCCGTCATCGTTGGCTCCCGGAGCGTCCGCGGTCACATCGAAGTTGTCGCTGTTGCGCGAATCGTAGTGTCCGGTCACCAGCACGATGCGCTTCGCGTTCGCCTCATCCGTGCCCTTCAATATCGCATAAACATTGGTGATTTCGGTTGGCTTGGGAATGCGTTCCATGGGTTCTTCGGTGAAGCTGTCGGTCTTCACTTCCAGGCACCCGCCGCAATCTTTCGAATAGCGCTCGAACTCCGACTTGATCCACTCCCGCGCCGCGCCGATCCCATGTCCCGCGGCAATCGACGCTCCGTCCTGCGCCGACAAAGTAGACCGAGTTCCAAAGCTGACCAGCTTCTCGATATTCGCCTGAATCCGTTGCGCCGAAATCCCCCGCAACGCCGCCGCAATCTGCGGATCGGCTGCTAGCCTCGTTTCCGAGGCAGACTGGCCTTCGCACACCATCGCCGCCAGCAGGACTGCAGTCAGACTCACAGTGACGCGTGTTATCGTGCGGAAATGGAGCATGCCCTGATACCCCCCGTCCAGAAGAATCCCACCGCAACCAGCGATTCCTGGTCCTCCAGAAATTCTCTCGTTCCTCGCCTCTGCCCCTTGACCTAAGAGCCGGGAAGAATCTAAATATTATCAGGAGGCTCTAATCGGCTAGGGAGGCTTTATGGTTCTGTGCCCCGAATGCGAAACCAATCTGGATGTCGACGAGGACGGCGTCGACGAAGGCGAAATGATCTCGTGCCCCGAGTGTGGCACCGACTTTGAAGTCATCACCACCAGTCCGCTTGAGTTGAAGGCCGTGGAAGCTGGCTACGTCGAAGAGGACGAAGAAGAGGTCGAAGAGAGCGAAGACGGTGACTACTCCTAGAATTCGGGCGCAAGTTTTCATCAGGCTGTGCTCCGCCATTTTCCTCCTGCCGATCCTGATTCTCCTACCGAACTTCAGTGCGACGTTCAGTTCGACCAAGGGACTCCTCGCCGCCCCCGCGCCCAAGAGTAAGAATGACTACGCTGTCATCGCCGGCACCGTTTGGGGACCGAACGACCATCCTGTCTACGGAGTCCCCGTAAAAATCCGCCGCGCCAAAGACAAAAAGCCGAAGTGGGAGGTTTACTCTGACCACATGGGCGAGTTCGCCCAACGCGTTCCTACCGGCGAATCCGACTACTTCCTCACCGCCGACCTCAAAGGCTTCAAAACCACCGACGGCCGCCCCCTGCGCCTGGTCAAGGAAGTCACTGTCCACATTTACAACGACGAACGCGAAGACACTGGACTGCATCTAACTGTCGAAGAGCCAACTGGTGTAGACAAGGCTGGTGCTCCCGACTCCGGTGCTGCAAAGCCGTGAGACAATAGCAACCAGCATGACTCGCAAACAATTTGGGATCATGGCGGTCACTCTGGCCTGTGCGATGGTTGTGACTCCGACCGCGCCGTCCTGCGCCGAGGTGGGCGCCGCGTTCGACAAGAAAGACAAGTCCGTGGGTCGCCTTCTGTTCGGCAAAGTACTCGACCCGCAGGACAGTCCTCTTCCCGACGCCGTCGTCTACGTGACCAACACGCGCACTCGCGCCGTCAAGACTTACATCGTCGGCCCGGACGGCACTTATCGTTTTCCCGCGCTCTCCAATGCCGTCGACTATGAGGTCTACGCCCAGTATAAGGGCCACAAGAGCGACACCAAATCGGTCAGCCAGTTCGACGACCGCTCCCAGGTCTACCTCGACCTGAAGATTGATATTCGCTAACCTCAGTATTGACTAGATCGGGTGCGGCTTTCTTTTCATGCAACTTTCTGCGCACTTTTGGGTTCAATATACGCAGGGTGTTTGTTTCTGGAGGATACAGTGAACGCTTTGCATGCATCGTATAAACCCAACCGCATAGCCCTGGCTTTGTTGGCGTGCGTAACGCTGCTTTGTGCCGCATCCGCCTTCTCCCAGGAGGGCGCCATGAGCCCTAACCAGGATGAACAAGACGGAGTGAGCGCCGGTGGCAAGTGGATGGAGTTCAAATCGGAAGACAAAATGACCGGCGCCAAGAAAGTCCGATTCGAACTGCTCTCAAACAATTTTTTCAAGGAAGACCCGAACTACAAGCCCAGAGTCGAACTGGTTTGCTCTGACGGCAAAATGACCTTCGCCGACTTTAACCCCGGCGTGCGGTTGCCTCCGCCCAATCGCCCCGGTTTTTGGGGTCAGCCTCAACTGGAAGTCGAGGTGCGCACCGACGACGTGCATAACTTCCATGGCTGGAACTGGGAGCGCGGCCGCTTCCTTTCCATGGACAAAGGCACCACTCGCGGATTAATCGGCGCGCAAGTCTTTAACATTGCGTTGCCGACGCGAAACGGACGCGAGATCGCCGAGTTCTCCCCTGCCGGCCTGAACCTCGACGAAGTTCGCAAGTCCTGCGACCTAACTCCCAAAAAACCCAGCAAAGACTAACGAGTCACGATACTCATGTGGGGGACGGGCGCCTTCGCCGGTCCCGCCAGGGCAAAGCCCGGCGGAATTCTTCCCCGCTGCCAACAGGTCACCGTCCGAGCTTCTGACTAGCCCCCATTTCCATCTTTACTGGCGGCAACCCTTCTGGCACTTGCCTCCGCGTCCCGCTGCTGGCAACCTTAAAACCAAACTTCAATGGATAGCAGCATCATCACCGGGCTAGCACTCTTCCTGTTCTTAGCCGGCGTCCTCATCTATGCCGTCATCCTCTACAACGGCTTAGTGCGCCTGCGCAACGAGAACGACCGCGCCTGGGCCAACATCGACGTCCTGCTCAAGCAGCGTCACGACGAAATCCCCAACCTGGTCGAAACCGTCAAGGGATACATGCAGCACGAGCAGCAAACTCTGCTCGCCGTAACTCAAGCCCGCTCCGCGTCCATGAACGCCGCCAGCATCCCCCAAAAAGCCGTCGCCGATTTAAAAATGGAGACCGCCCTGCGCAGCCTGTTCGCCGTCGCCGAAAACTATCCGCAGCTCAAGGCCAACGAAAATTTCCTGAAACTCCAGAACCGCATCAGTGAACTCGAAGAGCGTATCGCCGACCGCCGCGAATTTTTCAACGACGACGTCAACACCTACAACACCCGCATCGGCCAAATCCCCGACGTCTTCGTCGCCAGCTTCCTCAGCCTCAAGCCCCGCGCCTTCTTCAAAGTCTCCGACGAAGACCGCAAACAAGTAGAAGTGAACTTCGTTACCAGCCAAAGCTCCGGCGCCTAAGCGGCCAGGTCATCGAACTCAGCAGGCCATGGTTCCCCGACCCAACGCGGATTTTGGGTGGCGCAGCGCTTTCAACGCTGCGATAGGAAGGTTCTATATTGTGGAAGAGCCGGGCTTCAGCCCAGCGTTCGGCGCTCCGTTTTTCGGGGCTTCGGCCCTTGCGCCACTCACCCCAACAACTTCGCCGCATCCTTCGCGTAATAAGTCAGAATAATGCTCGCCCCAGCCCGCCGAATACTCACCAGAGACTCCATCATCACGCGGTCGCGTTCAATCCAGCCATTTCGCGCGGCAGCTTCAATCATCGCGTATTCCCCCGACACCTGATACGCTGCCAGCGGCAAATCGAAACGATCCCGCGCCGCTGCGATCACATCCAGATACGGCATCGCCGGCTTCACCATAATCATGTCCGCGCCTTCTTCAATGTCAGCCTCAATCTCCCGCATGGCCTCGCGCACGTTAGCGCCATCCATCTGATACGACCGCCGGTCGCCGAACTGTGGCGCCGAATCGGCCGCCTCGCGAAACGGCCCGTAGAAGCCAGAGGCGAACTTCGCCGCATACGAAAGAATCGGAGTGTTAATGAAGTCCGCTTCATCCAGCGCCTTGCGGATCGCGCCGACACGCCCATCCATCATGTCCGACGGCGCAATAATGTCGATCCCGGCCTTCGCCAGCGAAACCGAAGTTCGCGCCAGCAGTTCGAGCGAAGCATCGTTCACGATCTCGTAATCGACCGTCGCGGACGCGGACGGAGGCACGGCAACCGCGGCTCCCAGCGATTGCGGCGCAGCCTTCACAATCCCGCAATGTCCGTGCGACATGTATTCGCACAGGCACACGTCGCCCATCAGAATGAGTCCCGGCACTTCGCGTTTCATCGCCCGCGCCGCCTGCTGCACGATCCCGTCGTCAGCCCATGCTCCGGTCGCCACCTCGTCTTTCTTGTCTGGCAGCCCAAACAAAATCACCGCCGGCACACCCAGCGCATGCGCTTCCTGTGCATCTTTCACCGCTTCGTCCACCGACAGGTTAAACACCCCCGGCATCGAGCCCACGGCCTTGCGCACGCCTTCCCCCGGACAAACGAAGATGGGATACACAAATGCGTCAGGCGTGAGGCGAGTTTCACACACCAGGTTGCGCAGCTCCGCCGTGCGGCGAAGGCGGCGCAGGCGGGTCACGGGAAATGCCATGGCAAGTCACCAGAAGGAAGGCTAATGACGACGAATGTGCCTTCCTGCCTTGATTCTAGAACAATCCCGGTGGAAATGAAGAGCAAAGCCGCCGCCAGAGAAGCACCTCAAATTCTTGAATCTCAATTGAATGCGTTATCCCGACCGGAGCCGCTTTTCAGGCGGAGGAGGGACCTCCATCCGCGGACTGGTCGATTCAACGCGCAGGACCCTTCGCTTCTACCCGCCGAAGGTACTGAGAGATGGAGTCACACGGACGCAGCCTTGGGCGAGCCAGGTGTAACGGAAGTAACCAGCCCGCCGCCAATCCCTTCTCCGAATCCCCGATTCAGTCCAATAGAATGAGGTCGGATGAGTCCGTTCCAACGACACCGTTGGTTTATCGCGGCGGCCGGAGTCACTCTGGCCTTCGCCGCCGTGTGTCTGTTTTCGCACCGCAGCATCGCCCTCACCGCATTCGCCGATATCGCCGGCTTGGTTCTGATGCTCGCGGCCATCGCCATCGCGCTCTACAACAGTTCCACCCGGCCGGCCGGGGAGCGCAGCTTCTGGCTGTTGATGACCCTGGCATTCTCGCTATGGGCCTGCAATCAAGCTGCCTGGTCCTATGTCGAGGCCGTCCTGCGTCAGCCCATCCCCGATCCTTTCCTGTTCGACATCATCCTGTTCTTTCACGCCCTGCCCATGATTGCGGCCGTGGCCTGGCGACCTGACCTGGTGAAGCCGGAAGGCAGAATTCATCTCAGCGTCTTGAATTTTCTGATGCTGCTGGGCTGGTGGATCTTCCTCTATGCATTCATTGTTTTTCCTCATCAATACGTTGTACGCAACTCCTACCTTTACGGCCTCTACTACGACCGCCTCTACGGGCTCGAGAACGGAATGCTGCTCGCCGTTTTGGGGATGGCAGCCTGGACCAGTTCCGCCGGATGGCGCCGCCTCTACCTCCATTTCTTCGCCGCCGCATTGTTGTACGGCATCAATTCGCAGCTCCTCGACCGCGCCGCCGCCGATAACACCTATTACTCTGGCAGCCTCTACGACGTGCCTCTGATCGGTACCATCGCCTGGATGGCCGCGACCGCCTGGTCGGCGCGGAATTGGAGCCTCGAAAGCCACAAGTTCAGTCTCAACCCGCGCCTGAAAAAAGTGATTCCGCAACTCGCCATGCTGGCCATTCTGTCTCTGCCGGTGTTGGGTGTGTGGACCGTGCTGGCCGATAAATCGACAGGACCTACGCGTGCCTTCCGCGTTTTCACCGTTCTCGCAGCCATGCTGGTCTTGGGAGGGTTCGTTTTCCTCCGCCAATATTTCCAGGACCAGGCGCTGATGGCCCTCCTGCAGGAGTCGCGCCGCGGATACGAAAGCCAGAAACGTTTGCAGAGCCAGCTCGTGCAGAAAGAAAAGCTCGCGACCCTCGGCAACCTGGTCGCCGGAGCAGCTCACGAAATCGACCATCCCCTGGCCGCTGTCATGACATATTCCGAGCAACTCTGGGCGAAAGAACGTCTCACCGACGAGCAGAACGCCCTGGTGCGCAAAATCGTGAATCAAGCCCGCCGGACTCGTGACCTCGTGACCGACCTGTTGCGCTTCGCCCAGCAATCGCCGGGAGAACAAATTCTTGTCGATCTTCGCGTGTTGCTGCAGCGCGCTATCCAGATGCTCGAACTGCGGCGCCCCGGCAGCAACATCCGTATCGAGCTCACCATAGCCCCCAATTTCCCAGAGGTTCGGGGCAACGCCAACCAGCTCTTCCAGACCTTCATCGAGATTATCGAAAACGCGATGGACGCGCTCGCCGACGCCGGTGGCGGCTCTCTCGAAATCACCGCTCATCGCCTGGGCCCGGATGCGATGCTGCAATTCTCTGACACCGGACCCGGTATCCGCGAGCCCGAGCGTGTCTTCGATCCCTTCTACACCACCAAGCCCGTCGGCAAGGGCACCGGCCTCGGCCTGAGCGCCGTCTACGGTGTCATCCGCGATCACAATGGCCAGATCACCTGCCAGAACAAACCCGAAGGCGGAGCGCTCTTCATCATCCGCATCCCCGCCGCGACCGAACCCGCTGCCCAAGTCGCCGGGGCCGGCGCCAACTAATTCCACGTGTCTCACTCTTAACTACTCGCGTCCCTTTCTTAATTGCTAGAGCTGCCTCATCCCGAATGCAGCCTCAGTCTCCTCAGCTGCGTCATCCCGACCGGAGCCGTCTTTCAGGCGAAGGGAGGGATCTCCCGCGCCCGACTCCCGCGCAGGACCGAAGCGCCGTCCCTCCGTTCCGAAGCCCCGCTCCCTGCTACCATAAATTGAGATGTCCGCAGCGTTAACTCACAATTCCGCGCGCGTCCTCGAGTTCGACTCTCTCCGCGAACTCCTCCGCGCCTACGCCTCTTCGCCCCTAGGCCAGGCGCGCATCGCCGCTCTCGCCCCGTCCATTGACCGCACCTGGATCGAGACCCAGCAGCAACTCGCCGCCGAGCTCCGCGAGTTCCGCCGCGTAGGCGGCCGCTTCGATTTCTCCGCTCTCCTCGACATTTCCGAGCCAGTCCAGAAATCCCGCATCGCCGGCGCCGCCCTAGAAACCATCGAAATCCGCGACGTAATCCTGGTCGTCGATCGCGCCGCCGAGTGGCGCGAAATCGTCCTCCATCCCCCCGCAAGCATGAAGTCCGACTGGCAGCAAGTGCGCGCTCTCTCTAACGAGATCGTCGACTTCACCGACTTCCTGCGCCTGTTCCGCAACAAAATCCAGCCCGACGGAACCCTCGACGACAAAGCCTCGCCCGAACTCTCCCGCATTCGCCGCGAAATCGAAAAGCAGCGCCGCTCCATCCAGGAATCCCTGCAAGGCTACCTGCGCCGCCTCTCCGAAGGTGGAACCGTGCAGGACGAACTCGTCACCATCCGCGGCGAGCGCTTTGTCATCCCCGTGAAAGTCGAACAGAAGCGCCGCGTGCAAGGCGTGGTCCACGGCGCGAGTTCCAGCGGCCAAACCGTCTTCGTCGAACCCCTGGAGACCATCGAACAAAACAACGAACTGGTTCGCCTCCTGGAAGAAGAACTCTCAGAAATTCACCGCATTCTTCTAGAGATGACGCAGCGCATCGGCGCGCAAGCGACCGAGATCCTAGTCTCAGTCGATGTCCTGGCCGAACTAGAACTCCAATTCGCCAAAGCCAAATTCGCAGAAGACTACAACTGCGTAGGAGTGAAGTTAAGCGGTGATCAGGAAAGCGGTGACCACCCCCACTCAGGTGGGGACGGGCGACTCGCCCGTCCAGCGAGCGCAGCGAGCCTGCTCCTCCACAACGCCCGCCACCCGCTGCTCGAACGCAACCTCAAACTCAAATCCATCCCCATAGTCCCCGTCACCGTAGAACTCGAGGGCCCGCGCCGCCAGCTCATCATCACCGGTCCCAACACCGGCGGCAAAACCGTCACCCTAAAAACCGTCGGCCTCCTGGCCCTGATGGCCCAGTCCGGCCTCCCCGTTCCCGCCGATCGAGCAACCATTCCCGTCTTTGACGCCGTCCTGGCCGACATCGGCGACTACCAGTCGATCGAACAAAATCTCTCCACATTCTCCGCCCACGTCACCAATATCGATTTCATTTCCCGCACCGCAACCGCCAACTCCCTAGTCCTGCTCGACGAACTCGGCTCCGCCACCGACCCCGAAGAAGGCGCCGCTCTCGCCGTCGCCATCGCCAGCCACTTCAGCACCATCGGATGCATGACCGTAATTTCCACGCACCACACGTCGCTCAAGGTCTACGCCGCCAACACGCCCGGCGTCATCAACGCGTCGGTTGGCTTCGACGAAGCCACCTTGCAGCCAACGTACGAATTGAAAGTCGGCGTCCCGGGCGCCTCAGCCGGCATCAACATCGCGCGCCGCCTGGGCTTAAATCCCGACATCATCGCAAGCGCTCGCTCGCGCCTCGGCACCCAGGCACGCGACGTCGGCCAATTTCTCGACAAGCTCCACGCCGACCTGCGCGAAGCCGAGAAAGAACGCCTACGCCTGCAGACCGTCCAAAAAGAATTAGAAGAAGAAAAAAAGCGTTTAGCCGTCGAAGGAAAAAAAGAACAGCAAACCAAAATCCGCGAGATGGAAAAAAAGCTCGATACCCTCCTGCGCGATTTCGAATATCACGCCCGCGAAGCCGTCAGCGCCATTCAGGATCGCGCCGCCGCCCAAAAGCTTTCCAAAGATGCTGAGAGAAGAATCGCCAAGCTCCGCCGCGAGTTCCGAGAGCAATTCGATTCCACCGTCGTCGCCCACTCCACCGGAGCCGACCACGGTGACCCGCATGCCCAGCCGCAAATCGTCAAACACGTCGCCGACGGCGACACCGTCAAGCTCAAGTCAACCGGCCGCCCCGCACGCGTAGTCCGCAAACTCGACGATAACCATTTCGAAGTCGAGATGGGCGCCATGAAAATGAAAATCGCCCGCGACGACATTGCCGAAGTCCTCGCCAGCTCCGCCCCGGCCGCGGATACTCCCGTGAAGGCGGCACGGGCCCGCGGCATTTCCGTCTCGCTCGAAAACGAAGGCACAACCGTTCCCACCGAGATCAACGTGATCGGCCAGACCGTCGACGAAGCCTCACAAAAAGTCGAGAAGTTTGTCGACCGCGCCTTTCTCGCCGGCCTGCCCCGCGTTCGCATCGTGCACGGCAGCGGCATGGGCATCCTCCGCAAAGCCCTGCGCCAGTTGCTGCAACAGCATCCTCACGTGGCGTCAGTAATTGAAGCTCCACAAAACGAAGGCGGCGGCGGAGCCACGTTGGTCGAGTTGAACGTGTAGACTTCGCTTTGAAGGGGCGCGGCTTCAGCCTCGCCGCAAGGCCTAAACGTAGAAAGCGGCCCGTGGAAGAGTGGCCCTTCAGAGCCGCGTTAACCGACGCCGCACCCGTGGGCTTTAGCCTCCGCGCGCATCGCGGACTTCCTAGAGCAAAGCTCCAGTCCATGCAACCGGGCCAAAGAATTCGCGGCGACCTCTCGCTGACCAAACAAGCCTGACCGATAAGCCAAAGAACCTGACCGTCTTCCTCCTGCGAATGGCGAGTTACGTTTAGCGATTTGTACCCGACCTCAGGAGGCTTCGAGGTCTCCTTAGCAGCAAAGGCTCATGCGATCCCCTGTTAGAATCGAAGTTTACCCGCGTCCCCATGGATTCCCAGCACATCCGCAACTTCGCCATCATCGCGCACATCGACCACGGCAAATCCACGCTCGCCGACCGCCTCCTCGAGCTCACCGGATCCCTCACCGCGCGCGAAATGCAAGCCCAGGTCCTCGATTCCATGGACCTCGAGCGCGAACGCGGCATCACCATCAAAGCCCACGCCGTCCGCATGGCCTACACCGCCAAAGACGGCCAGACTTACCAGCTCAATCTCATCGACACCCCCGGCCACGTAGATTTTTCTTACGAAGTCTCGCGCTCGCTAGCCTCCTGCGAAGGCGCGCTCCTGGTCGTCGACGCCTCGCAGGGAGTCGAAGCCCAAACCCTCGCCAACTCCTATCTCGCCATCAATCACGGCCTGGAAATCATTCCCGTCATCAACAAAATCGATCTCCAGTCCGCCGACATTCCCCGCACCAAAGAAATGATCGAGAGCGCCGTCGGCCTCGACGCCACCGACGCCGTCCTAATCAGCGCCAAAACCGGCCAGGGCGTTCCCGACGTTCTCGAAGCCATCGTCAAGCGCGTCCCTCCTCCCAAAGGTTCGCCCGACAACCGGCTCCAGGCCTTGGTTTTCGACTCCTGGTTCGACCCCTACCGCGGCGTCATCGTCCTCACCCGCGTCTTCGAAGGCACGCTGAAAAAAGGTGACCGCATCCGCCTCTGGTGGAACGGCACCACCTTCGACGCTGAAACTCTCGGCGTCCTCACCCCCAAACCCGTCGAAATCGACCAGCTCGTCGCCGGAGAAGTCGGCTTCATCATCGCCAACATAAAAAATGTCGCCGACACCAAAATCGGCGACACCATCACTCACGACGCCCACCCCGCCCTCGAAGCCCTGCCCGGCTTCGAAGAAATCAAGCCCATGGTTTTCGCCGGGCTCTACACCATCGACGCCCACGCGCACACCCAACTGCGCGAGGCCCTCGAAAAACTTCGACTCAACGATTCGTCGTTCTTCTTCGAGCCCGAAAGCAGCGTAGCCCTCGGTTTCGGGTTCCGCTGCGGCTTCCTCGGCTTGCTCCACATGGAAATCATTCAAGAGCGCCTGGAACGCGAATTCAATCTCGACTTAATCACCACCGCCCCCGGCGTCCGCTACAAGATTTATAAAACCGACGGCACCATGGTCGAGATCGACAACCCGTCCCGCTGGCTCGATCCCAGCGAAATCGACAAGATCGAAGAGCCCGTTATCCTCGCCACCATTCTCACCAACGAAGAATACGTCGGCGGAATTCTCGCGCTCGTCGAAGAAAAACGCGGCAAGCAGAAAACTTTCGAATACGTCAGCTCCTCCCGCGTCATGCTGCACTACGAATTGCCGCTCAACGAAATCGTCCTCGACTTTTACGACCGCCTCAAATCCGTCTCCCGCGGCTACGCGTCGCTCGATTACCACCTCGCCGGATATTGGGAATCTCCCATGGTCAAGCTCGACATCCTCGTCGCCGGTGAGCCCGTCGACGCACTCTCTATCATCGTGCACCGTGACTTCGCCTACGAACGCGGCAAAGCCCTCGTTTCGAAAATGCGCGAACTCATTCCCCGCCAGATGTTCGAGGTCCCTATCCAGGCGTCCATCGGCGCCAAAATCATCGCCCGCGAAACCGTCCACGCCATGCGTAAAAATGTCCTGGCCAAATGCTACGGCGGCGATATTTCCCGCAAACGCAAACTCCTCGAGAAGCAAAAAGAAGGCAAAAAGCGCATGAAACGCATCGGACGCGTCGATATCCCCCAGGAAGCATTCCTGGCAGTCCTGAAAGTCGGCGAAAGCAGCAACTAGAAAACGTCGCCCACGTTGAATTTGGAAAGGCGTCGCTTTTGAGAAGAAGCCGCAGGCTCGACCGTGGAAATGTCATGCGTGCAAGAAGCGGCGGATTCAAGCGTCGGAAATGTTATGCGTGCAAGAAGCCCCAGACTCGACCGTGGAAGAGCGGCCCTTCAGGGCCGCGTAATGCGCTTCAAGATTCGCGGGCTTTAGCCCCTGTGGTTTCAAAGTGCAAAACTCGAAACGCGTCAAAGGTCAAATCAGCGAGAGCAGCAGCTAGGAGGAAATCTCGTGCAAGAGTTCTTCGACAAATATCCTCTAGCCTTCATCCCGCTCCTAATCCTTTTCTGGTGCGCCGTCACCTATCTGATCGCCCTGCTCACCGGCTGGTCCAGGCTCGCAGAACGCTTTCGCCTGTTGACAACCTTCACCGGACCCACCTGGAATTTCCAGACCGCCCGCATGCGGTGGACGGCCCGCTACGGCAATTGCCTCACCGTGGGCGCCGATCCCACCGGACTCAAGCTTTCCATACTCTTTCTTTTTCGCCCCGCCCATCCCCCGTTGTTCATCCCGTGGAGCGAGATCACCATAGCCAAGCGCTCAACCTTCCTCTCCATCCGCCAAGTCAAGCTGCTGCTAGGCCGCGACGAGCAAATCCCCTTCATGATCACCGGCCGCCTCGCCGACCGACTCCAGTCTGCCGCCGGCGCAAGCTGGCCAGTTGAACCGGTCGCATAAGTACTCTGGGTTCCACCCCGAGACTGCCTTCCGCTTATAGAGCCCGCTCCCCGAGCGCGTTCGTCGCGCGGGGGGCCCCCGGGGCATCAGAAGAAAAATCGATTCGGTACCCCGCAATTTTCGCTGGCAAAGTTCATCGCACACGCCGAAAACCCGCTAAAATCGGCCCGAAAACGAAAGTACGATGACCCTGAATTGTGCAAATCTCAAAAGCGAACGGAATCACTCCACCACCCAACCCGCGGTCATGTTAATGCCCCGTGAATTGCATAACTGGTTACTATTCATGGCTTTAAAGACCGCCAAGGCACCCTCCAACAATTCGCTCCCCGGCCTTTGCCCAAAGATATTTCGAAAACGATTTTCAATTCCACAATCTTTTCCACAGCCTTGACCCAACTTTCCCCTCCCCAGCGCAAGCCCAACTCTCTAAGACACTTACAGGAACACACCTACAGTGTTTCCAGTATGCTCGCCGTGCTCCTCAGACCAACTCCCGGCCTATTTCCCGAGCCTCCGCACGCTAAACGAAATCGGCAGCCCGACGATGAACATATGCACCAGCAGCCCCTGCAACACGTCATGCAGTTCATACGGCCCCCGGCTCTGCAGCGCCGACAGCGGCAACACCACATAGCTCATTACCAATTCAACAGCCATGCCATAAAACAACCCGCACACCAGCGGATGCTCCATCAAGAAACTCAACCTCCGGCTAGCCGAGTAGTAAACAGCCGTGGCCGTGCCAGCAATAAAAAAATGCAAACACACCCCGAGCACATAAGTCCCCACGCCTCCCTCAAAAGCCGACGGCCCCAGCAACCCCGCCGCAATCACCAGCGGCACCTTCCACCCAAACAAAATAAAAGCCTGCGTAAGATCGAGCGTCCCCACAATCACCCCACCCACCCCGATCGCAAGTAAAGCACTCCCTTTCCGCACCACTCCACTCCCCGAAATCCCAGCTACAGAATGAGCGCTCATCCCATCCCCCAATCTTTCCCACGAAGTTGTCAGCAACCACTAGTCAGCGACCGCATGACCACACCCAAATAAGACGCACGAACCCCCAACCCGTAATCCGAACCCTCTTGGATACTCCTGAAATGACGTGGCAAGTCTCGCAACCGAAGCCGGCGTCATCCCGAGCGGAGCCGTTCTTCAGGCGAAGCGAGGGATCTCCCGCGCATCGTCACAGGAAGGGCAAGGCCTAGCTCGCGGTTGATTCGGGAAGGCTGCGAGCTCGCTCGCGCGCGATCATTGGGAAGGGCACGAGTTCCACTCGTGCCGCTAAGGCCGGCCGCGGAGCTCACAACCCTCGCCGGCGTCATCCCGAGCGGAGCCGTCCTTCAGGCGAAGCGAGGGATCTCCCGCGCATCGACACAGGAAGGGCAAGGCCTAGCTCGCGGTTGATTCGGAAAGGCTGTGAGCTCGCTCGCTCGCGATTTCGGGAGGGACACGAGTCCCACTCGTGCCGTCAAAGCGCCCCAAAATCCAACCGCGCTTCAGCGCCCGAGGCCCGCGCACCCTCAGCTTTTATAATTGCCACCGCCCCGGCACTAGCCGCCCCCATGCTTCGCAGTTTTCGAAGCCTGGAAACCACGGACAAAAAAGTCAATAGGAACGGAGATATGCCCCAGAAAGCAAGCAACCCAGCCAAGACCAAGACAGTAAGTGACCGAATCGAGTTACTACAGAAGACCGCTAGGCGAGACAAGAAAAAGTTCTTCAAGTTACTCACTGGAGCGTTTAGTGATCGTAGCCCAGCAGTGCGTGACACCGCTGTACTCCTCGTCACCAAACACAGACTCAACGACGCGGCACAACTCGTTGAGCCGCTGCTGTACGACACCAATAAAGATGTTCGCTACGATGCAGCCGAGTGCATCGGCATCCTGCAGAGAGGACGCAAGTCGTCCCCTCCCGGATTGCGCGATCTCCTGCGGGATCACAGCGCCGTGGTGCGAGCCCAAGCGTTGGAGACTCTGGCCCTTCTCGAAGACAAAGGCACCCTACCGAAGATCGTTCGACTTCTCTCTGATGGAAACCCTTTTGTACGCTCGTATGCCGCTAGCGCAGTGGGCGTGCTGGACGGCATCGCTTATCTCAAGAATCTCAGCCGCGGCCTCAGTGCAGAGAAGTACGACCTAGCCCGCGTAGGCTTCTACGAGGCTTTGTTTTTGCTCGGCAAGCGGGAGATATTTCCAGAAATGCTGGCATTGCTGGAGTCGCCGGATTACCACGCCCGTTGTGCTGTAGCGAACACTCTGGAGGTTATGCCGCTCGCAGGCCAAGAAATCAAATTGGCGACTGCAGCGCTCGCGGCGGCGAATCGCAAGCCGATTGCCGTTGCCGACGAAACCACAACAAGGCGCGTATTAAAAGCGTTGCGAACGGGCAATTCAACCTAACGCAGCGAGTGCCCGGCCCGGCAGTGGCCGAATCTGCGGTCATCACTTTATGGGATTGGAACGAGAATTGCCGTGGGGCCCAATTACGCTCATAAAGCAGGAGCGCATATTCCTTTCCCAATCATCTAACCATTTGAGCATTTCGCTATACGTTTTGCTTTCCCGTTGAGGCTGCTTACCGTTTTCTAAGACAGCCAGGCTGATTCGATAATGCTCCGGATGGCCGACCTTGATTTCCTGCTTGGCGATTTGAAATATTGCAAAGCAGGCCAGCCGCTTTACATCTTCAAGAGATTCGCAGGAAGGGAACAGTGTGCTCATAAGCCACACCGCCGTTGAATCCTGTACGCCAAATGCTGCAATTGCTGAAGGACAATAGGGCCCTCCATTAGGCAGAGTGGCGGACAGGGTATAGGGGTTCCCGTCCATATCAAGTCCGGCAATAACCACTTGCGTATTTTGACTCTGTCCTGTGTCGTGGGCTCTGTTACGCAGAGCGTTGAGATATGCAGGCCCGCCCACGGGCAAATGTGGATCAAAGGGTTGGGCGTGCCCCAGCTCTATTTCTGCTTCAATTGCATTTTGGTAGGACTGGATTCCTGCCCACCCTGAAAAAGTCGAAATCCAATTCGTGTCTTTGACTAAATGCAGCTTATCCGTGGCGTAGGGAATATTTGCATTACCCTCACCGCGTATAGGCCATGCCATCAGCGGCGATTACTATTCTGCTTTCATACTGCATCGTAACGATTAGGGTCATCGATTCCAGTCCTGATTTTCGGGAGAGACGGCGACAGACGGGACGTTCTGCCTATTTGCTTTGCTCAAATCCGGGCCAGGTACCAACGCGCCAGCCCTCCTACTCATCGTCCCCCACCCCACCCTCCGCCAACGACTCAAACCTCGTACTGTTCTTCAAAAACGCCATCTTCACTCTCCCAATCGGCCCATTGCGCTGCTTGGCGATAATGATCTCAGCCTTCCCCTGCAACTCCGCATCGTCGGGCTTGTAAATCTCTTCGCGAAAAATAAACATCACCAGATCCGCATCCTGCTCAATCGATCCCGACTCGCGCAAATCCGCCAGCTGCGGACGATGATCCCCGCCTCGGCTCTCGGGCGCGCGGCTCAACTGCGACAGCGCGATCACCGGCACCGCCAACTCCTTGGCCAGCGCCTTCAGCCCGCGCGAAATCGCCGACACTTCCTGCGTCCGATTCTCAAACCGTTTCCCCCCGCCCGACATCAACTGCAAATAATCCACGATAATCAAATCCAGCCGCCCGCCCTGCGCCTGCTTCAACCGCCGCGCCTTGGCCCGCATCTCGCTCAAAGAAATCCCCGGCGTGTCATCGATAAATATCGGAGCATGCGCCAGCTGCTCCATCGCCCGCACCACTTTCCGCGTGTCGTCCTGCCACAAGGAGCCGGTCCGCATCTTGTGCGCATCCACCCGCGCCTGCGAACACAACAACCTCATCAGCAGCGCCTCGCGCGACATTTCCAGCGAGAACACGCCCACCACCTGGCTGTCTTCAATCGCCGCATTCTCCGCAATGTTCATCACAAACGCCGTCTTGCCCATCGAAGGCCGCGCCGCAATAATCACCAGATCGGAGCGCTGCAATCCCGAAGTCATTTCATCCAAATCGGTATAGTGCGTGGCCAGTCCCGTGATGCGTTGCCCGCGTTGCAGCAGCGCGTCCACCGACCCGAACGACTCCTTCACAATTTCCTGGATCCCCATGAACCCGCGCCCAATACGCTTTTCCGACAGCTGAAAAATCGCCGCCTCGGCGTCACTCAAAACATCTTCCGCCAGATCTGACTGATCCGACGCCCGCGCAATCGCCGTCGACGCCGCCGAAATCAGCCCGCGCAGCATCGCCTTGTCGCGCACAATCTTGACGTAGTGCTCAATGCTCGGCCGGTCCGGCACCCCATCCACCAGGCTCGACACATAAGCCACATCGCCAATCGGCTGCAGATCCTTATGCCGGTCGAGTTCCTCGATCAGCGTGATCATGTCAATCGGCCGCGACGACTCCGCCAGATCCACCATCCGCGAATAAATCCGCCGATGCGAATCCAGCGAAAAATCCTCGATCCGCAAATGTTCCGCCGCCTGGTTATAAGCAAAGTTGTCCAGCAGAATCGCCCCCAAAATCGAGCGCTCAGCCTCCACATTCGCCGGAAGCGTGCTAATGCCGTAATCAGTAGTCGCCATAGTTTTGATTGCGAGTCCCTATTGCACTCTGCCCCATCCGCAATCACAGCATAAGCGAACATAAAGCGAAGCGCAAAATGAATTGTGCAGAACCTGTGAAGCCCCGCACCTATCCTGTGGAAGCCCCGCGAAAACCCGTCCCCAACACAAAAGCCCGGCGACAAGTTCACGCACGCGAGAGAGAAAGAGCAAGAGCAAGAAGAAAAAGAGAATTGGGATTTGATCCGTGCAGATCCGTGGCGAGATTGTTTGGGGACAAAACAAATGCGGCCGGGCCAGCCACCCGACCGCATCGTTCGTGGATTCCTGCTTCTGCCTTGTCACCGCTTGGCGACGTAATGACCGCTTCAGTCCGGCAGCGCTCCCGCTCTCTCGAACGAAAAAGCGCAGCCGTGGCCAAAGCGAGTTGCCCACTCGTCATCTTGCGATGACAACGGTGCAACCGCTGCGGCGGCCAGCAGCCCTTGTTTCCTGCTCGCTGTTCGTTGCCTCCGCTCCGAAGAGCAAAGGGTCAAAGAGCAACGAGCAAGAGGGGGAGGCCGCAACGCCCGGGCAACCAGTCGCGCTCGCGCGCGTTTCTGATCTGTCCCCCGGCAATTCACCCTCGAGAATCGCCGGTTGCCGCTGGCTCTGCCGCAATCATCCGGCAAGCACAGGAACTCTCACGTTTCGCTGCACCCACTCTCATCCACTTCGTTGCGCCCCGCAACCGAAAAAACTTCTCCCCTTGTGCAGAAACTGTGGACGATGTGTCTTCCCTGTGGAAGCCCGAGGAAAACTTGAGGCGAATTGCGGGCGTGAGCGAAGCGGGAGCCCGCAGCCGAAATCCTGAGCGAATGCGAAGGATCTGTTTAGGGCAGTTTTCAACGACTTAAATGCTCTTTTGACGGCGGCCAGAGCAAAACTCACGCCCCACTGTACGATCCGCGGCGCACAATCTCTAGGTGTCGATGTCGTCGCTCCGCTTTCGCGCGTCGGCATTCCGACCTTCCATTTGCCGCCGGACAAAATTCGCAGCCGCCTCCATCCGCTCCACCGCATTCCTGGGAAACCGTCCAGACGCCGCCACCGGGGCAGCCGCCTCAGCGCCGCCACTCTCGCTAGCCTCTCCGACCTCCGCAGCCTCCCGCAAAAGATGCCACGCCTCGCGATACTTCTCGTTCCGCGTCGAGTTCGAACACAGACTCATGCACTCCCTACCCCGGATGTCTCTCACCGGAATGATGTACCAAACATCCTCCGGCACATAAGCCGCGACAAAGTCGAACGATCCGCTCGTATACGCCTTGCCCTGCTTCCGAATCACGCAAACATACCCGCCCCCGTTCTCGATGGTCGTCGACTTCACCTGCACCCCGACAAACTTTCCCGGCCGTCCCACCACAAAGTCGTAACTCTCCGATTCTCCCCAGGGCTTGCTCACCGGCAACCCGCGCTCACTCGCCCGCGCCACAAACACCGACTCCACCCATTCCCCCCGCTTCTTCGGATCCTTGATAATCTTCGCCTTCCGCTTCTTCATTCGCCCGCCTCGGAACAAAAAAGGCAGCATCCGGAGAATCTCGCGAATGCCGCCTTATCCTCGATTCGACAAGAATGAAAAGTCAGAAGCAAGAGAATTGAGGGGGAAGGTAGAAGCGCCAGCCCAAAATGGTAAGCCCAATATGCATTATGTAGAGCGGACACTCCTGTCCGCTGCCTTTGACTTTCGTCCGACGGCACTACGAATGGGAAGGGCACGACTCTCAGTCGTCCCAAGCGACTCACTCAAAGCCCCGGCTTCAGCCGCTGAGGTTTTTGTGGAAGAGCGGCGCTTCAGCGCCGCGTAAGCCGCCTATAAAATCAATATGGGCTTCAGCCCATGACGATCCACTGGGTGCCCCATCCTTGCGTTTTTTGCAAGAGCCTGCCCTGAGCGGAGTCGAAGGGGTGGGCAGCGATGCCGCCGACAGAAAAGTTTGCAGCTCCCGTAAAACTCGGAAGACTCATCCCTTGTCATTCCGAACCGCGCAGAAAGCGCCGTGAGGAACCTGCTTCTTCGCGCGGCCCACACAACAAGCGAACGCCTTTGTGGTTCCCACCCTTCGCAAAGCGCGCGAAGAGTGGGGCACCCATCGCGCCATCGCTACCAATGCTACGAAAGCCTGGCCACTCCGCCCAACATATTGGGCTCAGACAATGAGCATAAGGTGAAAGCGATTTTTTCCGCCGACGCTCTCCATGGCATCGCGCACGAGGTCCCCGAAGCGGTTATCAAATCTCAAAGTCAGCGAACCGTTCATAATCTTCCTGACGATCTCATCTTCCTTGTAGTCGGTACTGGTTAGGAAGCTCTCATAGCGTGTAATCAGCTCCCTCAGAGCGTCGTGTGCAGGTGCCCATCGTTTGAGTTTGAGCAACTGCTCTAGCCGCTCGGTCGGTGTGTAAACCACCATCTCCTTAACATCGTCGGGGCTGAGCGTCTTTTTCTCTAATAAGAAGATGGCAAGGAGGAAGAGCAAAGCTGAATAGCAAGTCAGCAAACGACTGTGCTTCAGTTTGTAGTTTTTTAGTTTGCGCTTCGCTTTCTTAATGGGCGGAATGCTTTGGGTTCGCGCCTCGTAGTTGACGCAAAAGGTTCGCCACATGCGGAGAATGTCATTCGCAAGAAAGGCTGGCTGAAAATCAGCTTTGTGATCAGGATAGTCCTTCCAATATGCAGCGATCACGTCGCTTATGACCTGATCGTAGACTCTTTTCCCCAAGAGAGGCTTGCTCTCCAGCAAAAGAAGTAGTCTCGCCGTGAACGTGTTGTTCACGTCGTCGTGAGGATGTCCGAGAGCGCCGGTTAACTCTGAGATGATATGCCTCGTCAGATATTCCCCGTCGCCAGAGAAAGGAGGGAATCCAAGCTCTTTTGTTGCTTCAATCAAATCCGCTTTTATGACGATTTCATCTAGGCGGGTGAGATGAGGGTCTTTGATTGTGCCCTTGCTGACGATAAAGAGGTCAAGGTCGCTGTGAGGACTTGCCTCGCCTCTAGCTACAGATCCCGTGATGTAGGCACAAGCTTTGCCTTTACATAAGGCTTCTGCCTCCTTCAACCGTTGTTGTAATCTCTGGATTCGCTCGGTGGCCTGACTACGTCTTTCTATCAGTAGCTGCCCCATCCTTGCCCTCCCATAGAAACACAGTCGCAAATACCTCGGCCTGTTCCTTAGCATCATCCAGGGCATGATGCGTGTGCTTATTTTTGGCTCGGAGGGAAGGAAGGAGCCTAGAACGCCCGGCTTCGGAAATTGGAACGCCAGCCTTCACAGCGTAAGCGGTCTTCACGTCGTAACAAAGAGAGTGATTGAACGGCGACCCGCCCATCGCGAAGTTGGTGAAATACCAATACAACCAAGACCAGTCAAAGCTGAGGGGGTACGCCACGAGAATGGGTTTACCAGTGCCGGCGATGTCTCTTATCCAGCGAGCCGCCTCGGTCATGACAGTTACAGGATCCCCACCCTCTCGCAAGAGGCGGTCGCGATCCAGTCCGTTCACTCGAAGAGCGTCTGCTTGGTACTTGTCAGAGATTGGGCGAAGTTCGCGATAGAATGTCTTTTCGAAATTGGCCGGAGCCTTAAATTCACGGCCATTGAACACCCCCGCGAAAACCAAAGCGAAGGACAACATCGAGTAGGGGCCCGGAATAGGGCCATCCGTCTCCACATCAGCAGAAAAGTAGACGTCCCTTGCGGCCTTCATTGACTCAGCACAGTTGTCCTGCTGGCTAGAATGGTGTTCAAGATCAGGACGGGCAACGACAATAGCATTCATTTCCACGCTCTAGATCGCCGTAAACGTTTATGCGGGGACAAGAAGGAGTATAGACCAGAAGAAACGTTAGCGAGGGTGTTTTTCCACAGACCAGGGACAAATGTCATACACATCGGACCGATGGAAAATCACTTTCGCAAGACACTCACCTCGACCTCCCCGATGTTTTGGATTGCATGCAATTCCGCCGCAAAAGCGAAAGCCCCGAGAGTCACCCGGGGCTTTTCGCCACTAAACGACGTTCGCCAAACACTTGGAGGTACTGGACGCCGCCTGCCACCTTCATCTTATCCGGCTCCGGCGGACAGTCAAGTTAAGAAGTTCTAAGAAAGGCACGACCGAAGTCATTCCTTTTCAAATCCGTGCAAATCCGCGTGAATCCGCGGCGATGAAGTTTAGTCCCGCACCCCATCCATGAACGCGCGCAGCTTGCGCGATCTTGACGGGTGCCGCAGCTTGCGCAGCGCTTTGGCTTCGATCTGGCGGATGCGTTCGCGCGTTACGGCGAAGCTCTGGCCGACTTCTTCGAGGGTGTGCTCGCTGCCGTCTTCGAGGCCGAATCGCATCTTGATTACTTTTTCTTCGCGCGGGGTCAGCGTGCGCAGGACCTGTCCGGTCTGGTCTTTGAGGTTCACGTTGATCACCGCCTCGGCGGGAGAGACCACGCCGCGGTCTTCGATGAAGTCGCCGAGATGCGAATCTTCTTCTTCGCCGATGGGAGTTTCGAGGGAGATGGGCTCCTGCGCGATCTTCAGGACTTTGCGAACTTTCGCGACGGGAATGTCCATTCGCTTAGCAATTTCTTCCGAGGTGGGCTCGCGGCCGAGTTCCTGCACCAGTTGACGCGAGGTGCGGATCAGCTTGTTGATGGTTTCGATCATGTGCACCGGGATGCGGATGGTGCGGGCCTGATCGGCGATGGCGCGGGTGATGGCCTGGCGAATCCACCAGGTGGCGTAGGTGGAAAATTTGTAGCCGCGGCGGTATTCGAATTTGTCGACGGCCTTCATCAGGCCGATGTTGCCTTCCTGAATCAGGTCGAGAAACTGCAGGCCGCGGTTGGTATATTTTTTCGCGATCGAAACCACCAGGCGGAGGTTGGCCTCGATGAGCTCGCGCTTGGCCTGCTCGGCGTCCATGTCGCCGGAGATAATCTCGCGCTGCGTGCGCTTGAGTTCGGCGAACGAGACGCCAGTTTCGAGTTCGAGTTTTTCAACTTCGCCGCGGATCGCGCGGGCCTGGCGGCGGTATTCTTTTTTTTGCTCTTCGCTGCGTGTGGCGTCGGCCTTGCGCTCGAGATTTTGCGTCTGGCGGTCGAGCGAACGCATGCCGTCGACCGTTTTGTTCAGACGTTCGATGAGGCGCTTGCGCTCGGCGTTGGTGAATCCCAGCTTACGCACCGCTTTCGAGGTGGCGACGATACCGCGAGCCAGCTTGCGGCGGGCGCGGCGATGATCTTTGGGTTTCTTGGTCTTCGAAACTTCGAGATATTTTTCTTCGAGCAGCGCGGCCTTTTTGTACAGCTTGGCCATGTCGTCGATTTTGCCGGTGAATTCGTTCAGGCGGTTTTGCAGGATCTCGTCGGTGATCTCTTCTTCGTCGAAGGTGACCACTTCCTTGATCGAGCGCACGCCTTTCTTGAGGTCCTCGCCCATGGCCAGCAATTCGCGGATCACGATGGGCGAACGCGACAGGGCTTTGAGCACGCGGATTTGGCCGCGCTCGATGCGCTTCGCGATCTCGACTTCGCCTTCGCGGGTGAGCAGCGGCACGGTTCCCATTTCGCGCAGATACATGCGGACGGGATCGTTAGTTTTTTCGAGAGCGCCGGGCGTGAGATCGAGCTCGACGTCCTCGCCTTCTTCGGATTCGTCGAATTTCTTATCGAGCGTGGCCGAAGGCAGCTTGGGGCCTTCGAGCACGTCGATTCCCTGCGTACCGATGGTGGTGAGCAGATCGTCCAGGTCTTCGGGACTGTGCACGTCGTGCGGGATCAGGTCGTTGACCTGGTCGTAGGTGAGATATCCCTTCTCTTTGCCTGTATCGATCAGCTTTTTAATGTCGTCGAACTTGTCGTCAAGAGCCAAAAGGTGTGTCCTCGAACTGCTTTAATTCCGTGCGTTCAATCCGCTCCACAGGAGCTTGTGATAATGTTCCTAAATAGGGTGGGAAGCTGGGTGTTGCGGGGTCGCGCGTACCGCGCAAACCTATAGATTTTAGCAAACAGGTGCTGTGTCGTCTATCGGCTGCCCGCTTTATTTCCCGCCCGCGTCCCTATCTTCAATTCCCTTAATTACTTAGATGACGGCGGGGCGTTTTTTGTTTCACGCGCTCTTCTTGTTGTTGTTGTTTCCTGCATTCCCGGCTAAACCACGCTCGGCTAGACCACTCTCGGCTAAACCGGGATCGCGCAGGGCTCGGCTGATGCGCTCCAGTTCGGTTAGCAGTTCGCGCAGGCGATCTTTACTATTATTTTCGGCTAGGCCGGGCTTCTTCAGTTCCTGCTGGACTTGCTCCTGGCGGCGGCGCAGGTGAATGCGGCGCAGGGCGCGGACCGCGGCTTCGAGAACTTCTGCGGTGAGATCTTCGTCCTCCTTGAGCAGAATCAGGGCCAGCATGCGGCGATCAGATTCTGTCGCGGGCAAGTCAAGTACATCCTTGGGCGCGTCCTCAGGAACATCGCCATCCTCATGACCATCGGCAAATTCGCGGCCCGCATTCAATAGGGAGTCGGCTAACGATTCTGTGGCGAGGCCGCGGTGCAGGGCTTCGTTCTGCAGGACGAAGCGGGCTTGGCCTGCGGGATCGAATTCTGCTTCTTTATTCACCCATGCTCCGTCGCGGGCGGAGAGATGTTCGTCGCCGGGATGGATTTGGCGGGCTGAGGCCAGGGCGCGGATCAAAACCTTTTCGGCATCGGTGACTTGCGCCTCGGCCGGAGCTTTTACAGCGGAAGTCTCCCGCGTGCTAGCGGCATGCCGAAGTTCCTGTCGCAGAACGGCAGAATCGATTCCCAGCTTTTGCGAGATCTCGTGGGCCAGTTCGTCGCGCACGATGCGGCTGGGAACGCGCTGGATGTGCGGCAACAGGTAATTCACCGCCTTGACCTTGCCTTCGGCATTGCGCACGGGGAATTGGGTGCGGGCGCGCTCGATGAGGTAATCGAAGTATTTTTGCGAAGTTTTCAGCGCGGCGCCGTAGGCTTCGTTGCCTTTGCGGCGGATGTAGAGATCGGGATCGAAGCCTTGCTCGAGGCTGAGCACTTTGATTTGAAATTCTTCTTCGATTAGCAGGCCGAGCGTCCGCTCGGTGGCCTTCGCACCTGCGGTATCGGGATCGAAGTTCACGACTACATTCTTGCTGAATCGGCCTAGGAGCTTGGCTTGTAGCTCGGTGAAGGCCGTACCGGAACTGGCGATGACGTTATGAAATCCGGCGGCGTAAACGGAGATGCAATCCATCTGGCCTTCGACGAGGATGGCGTAGTCGAATTTCTTGATCCACTCTTTGGCGATATCGAGATTGAACAGGACTTTGCTTTTGGAGTAGATCGGGGTTTCGGGGGAGTTCAAATATTTCGGTCCGGATTTTTCGTCGGCGGCCAGGGTGCGTCCGGTGAAGGCGATTACTTTTCCGGCTTCGCTGGAGATGGGGAACATGACGCGGTTGCGGAATTTGGAATACATGGCGGAGAGCCGCGAGTCTTGAGTCCCAAGGCGCGAGTTCGGGTCAACATCCCCGCCCTGTCCGTCCAAAGAGCGGACGGACAAGGACGGGGCACCCTCGCGTGTATCTTCCTGCTTCCAGGAGAACAGGCCGCTTTCACGGAGAACTTCTTCGGGGAATTCTTGTTTGAGACGATCGCGGAGGAGGAATCCGGAATCGGGGGCGTAGCCGATGCGGAAGCGGGCGATCATTTCGTCGTTCAGGCCGCGGCCGGCGAGATAAGCGCGCGCATTTGCGCCTTCGGGACGGCGCAGGCATTCCTGAAAGAATGCGACGGCGCGTTCGTGGACGTCGAGCAACTGGCCGCGCAGGCGGGCTTCCTTGGCTTCACCGGGTGTCGAGTAGCTGGCTTTGGGCAGGGGAATGCCTAGCTTTTGGGCGACCAGGCGGACGGCTTCGGGGAAGGTGATGTTTTCGATTTTCTGGATGAAGGTGAAGACGTCGCCCTTTTCGTGACAGCCGAAGCAGTAGTAGTACTGGCGGGTGCTGTGCACGGAAAATGAGGGCGTTTTTTCGCCGTGGAACGGACAAAGGCCCTGGTAGTTCTGCGCCCCGGATTTTTTCAGCTTGATGTAGTCGCCGATGATGCGGACGATGTCTGCCTGTTGCTTGACCGTGTACGCGAAATCGCCGGGGTTCGCCATTTTATTGCGGGGCAGGATTCTCCGTTGGAATTGTCACGGAGAAAGCGGCTGAATGGAATATAGCGGATTTGGATTGTTGTGGAGAAGCTGTGGGAAACAAAGGTTAGCGGTTGATGGAACGGGAAAAGTCGTCCCTATTCGGATTCGGAAAGCCCCTCGGGCCTTCGGTGCATTACGAGGGAGGCCAGCTGCAAGGCCCGATCGCGCGCGATACCTTCAGCCTGCTCGACCGCGAGTTTGTGGGTCGACTCCTCGACCAAGAAGAGAGGGCGTGTTCCCACCGTTTGAAGCATGATCTTTACCTTGAGATTCAAAGTCTCCGGGTATTCCGCGAGAGAATTGGCGATTCTACCTTTAAAGGGTCCTCGACAATTCTCTCTGCCTTCAAGTTCCCAGCAGTTCTCAATTTCGTCGAAGACTTCTTCGCGGACCGACGCCCAGAGTCCCCACAAAAAAACTTCATCCGAACCGATGATCGGAATTTCGAGGCAGCCCCGAATGAAGAACCATTTTTGATCGATGATGTATTGATCGGAGCCGCAGACGCAACGCGCATCACGAGCATCGCGGTTCATGTTCGCATACATATCCGGGAAGTCCGCCGCGAAGCTCAACGGCAGGCCAGCGTGCACCTGGCCACACGTTGTGCATTTAAATGTCTCAGTCACGCCTTAAACTTAGCACCAACAACCGCAGGGGCTAAAGCCCGGGTCTCTTGCGGCTATAACGGCGCGGCTGAAGCCGTGCCCTTCCACGAAACCTTGCCTACCGACTGCTCAACTCTCTTGCGATTCTGCCGATAGACACGAAGAGAGCTGGGTGCTTAGGATATGAATACTACTGTCGATCAATATGCCGCTTCGATCGTGGAGAAGTACCGGGTGATTCCGGATACGACTTCTACTTCGCACATTGCTGCCGATGAAGTGTTACCGCTGCTGAAGGGGTGGGGAAAACAATATTTGCTGGGGCTTACGCTGTCGGGGGCTTACGCCAAGAACACGGCCATTACGCTGGGGTCGCACGTGGACGTATTGATTGCGCTCGGCCCGGTGCCGGGGATGGAAATGAAGTCGGTGTTCTGGAGCCTGTTCGAATACTTGAAGGAACGCAAGATGCATCCGCACATGCGGGATGTGTCGATTCGATTGCAGAACAAGAAATTGAATGTCGACCTGATTCCGGCCCGCAGCGAGCGGTCGGGGGCAGGGAATGTGCTGTTCAACAAGCGAGCCGGGCATGATGTGCATACCGATGTGGCGCGGCATGTGCAGCTGGTGGCGAGTTCGGGACGGCAGCAGGAGATTTGCGCGCTCAAGATATGGCGCGAGCGGATGGGTCTGGAGTTTCCGTCGCTGTATTTGGAGTTCACGGTGCTGCATGCGCTGGGGGGCGAGCGCTTTGGGCAACTGGCGGACAATGTGCTCGCGTTGATGCGGTATCTCAGCGGGCGTTTTGACGAGGCGGTGGTGCGCGATCCCGCGAATCCGGAGAACATTCTTTCGAACGACCTCACGGCGGAGCAGAAGAAGGCGATTGCCAGCGCGGCGCGGAACGCGCTGTATGACGAAAATTGGAAGAAGATTTTGTGGTGAGGCTCGGGACTCAGCGGCTAGAACCAGGTTCATCATTCAGACGTTTTGTTGCGATCCTGAAAGGGTCGCTCTTCCACGGAGATGCCATCGGCCGAGGAGTTGCCATGGAAGAGCTGCCGCGAAGCTGCAAGGGCAGAGTCGATCTGCCGGTAGCCGGTCGCGGCATTCCAGTAGAATCAGGCTCGCATGCTCATACTGGCTTCGGCGTCGCCACGGCGGCAGGAACTTTTGCGGAATGCGGGAATTTCGTTTGTGGCGCAGGCGGCGGATATTGACGAGACTCCGCTGGCCGGGGAACCGGCGCGAGAGTGTGCAGAGCGGTTGGCGCGGGAGAAGGCTCTGGCGGTCTGGAGGACGCGGAGCAAAGAAGGTTTGCCTCAGAACGTGGTGCTAGGGGCGGATACGATTGTTGTGGTCGATGAGCTTATCCTCGGCAAGCCTCGGGATGCCGACGATGCGATGCGCATGTTGCGATTGCTTTCGGGAAGGGTGCATCTGGTTATCACAGCGGTTTGCTTGGTGGGGCCGTTGGGGAGCAGAGAACCGAGAACTGCTTCTGAGACTACGCTCGTAACCATGAACGAATTGTCGGACGCGGAGATTCGCGACTATGTGGCCACGGGTGAGCCGATGGATAAGGCGGGGGCATATGCGATTCAAGGGCGGGCTTCGCGGTGGATTCCGCGGATTGAGGGGGACTATTCGAACGTGGTGGGGTTGCCGGTGGCGCTGGTTTATCGCATGCTCTCACGGGTTTGCGCTGGGGTTGTGTGATTCGATCACCGGGCCGGTTTAAGACCCCACTTCTCGCGCAGAGAGCGCGCGAGAAATGGGGCACCCGGCTCACCTAGTATCCGCTCACCCAGGATCAGCACACCCAATCAGCTCACCCAGTTTTGAGAATTCACTGGGGCGTCCAGGTACAACGCGACGACGTCGCCGTTGGTGTTCAACACGACCAGCTTATTTCTTGTGAATCCCATGCCGCATAGCATGCCGCAGCCAAAGCCCCATTCGAGCGTTAGATCGGCTACGTAGACGTTTTCGAAGGAATCTTTGTTGTGCGAATAATGATCGAGGTGTTTGATTGAGGCGGTGTATTTCAGGTTGGTGCTTACGGCCTTGAATCCCGAGGGCAGGTGCGGGTTCTGCCTTACGGCCAGGGTAAGATCGTAGTAGTAGCGGACGGATCGCGCGGTTACGAGCGCCGCCGATTGGATATCGTCGTTACCGGGCATTCCCCAGATCGGCGCCATTTCCTCGGACGGTTGATTGGCCCAAATGGCGGGGAGCCTGAACACCTCTTCGACCATCTTGCTGGGGCTGGAATAAACCGCCTCGGCCGTTTTGAGCAGCTCTTCTTCAGTTGGATTGGCGAACGACCGTGAAAGCTCAGCCTTATACGGACCTTCTTTTTCGGATGCCTGCGGAAGATCGATATCCAGATCAGGCCGATAGACGAACCAGGGAGCGTTCTGATCGGGCGTCAGCCCCTGCAGGAACTGAATGTAGGGGCGCAATTTTTCGTAGGTTGCGATCCAGCGCCTGGCGTATTCGATATGCTTGGCGTCATCGGAGGGCGAGGCCTCGAGGTAGCGCTCGCAAAGGTCGTAGGCGTTCTGCGGATCGTCCTTGGTAGCGGTAACGCAACGATGGTAGGGATCGGTTTCGGAATCATTTTGGGCCCGCACCGGGACGAGTGCAATTGCCAGGAAGAGTGCTGATCCGACAAAGAGGGATATCTTCACGGGAACACGCTTTACTTTGGCGCGGCAAGGGAGCGGCTTGCCAGGCGCTGCGCTCAGACTGCTTTTTGCGGTTCGACTCGCTTCTCTTCTTTAATTTAATTCTCTTTAATTAGCTCTCTTTCTTTACTTCGTCCTCTTTCGGCGGATCTTTTTTCTCGGGCTGGGGTTCTCGCATGCCGGCTTTGAAGTTGCGGATGCCCTCGGCCAGGCCCTTGCCCATTTCGCCCAGCTTATTGGTGCCGAAAAGGAGGAAGGCGAGGACTATCACTAGCAGCCAATGCCAGATCGAAAACTCACCCATGAATCCTCCGCTGGGACGGTCTCCGCGAGTAGGCAGAAACTGGCCAAAGTCCCTGGGAAAAGTCTAAGCTACCGCATCGGCAGAGTCAAAACTCCTGCGCATCGCCTTGCGCAGTGGCGCTTACGCGTGGCGATCTTGAGAGTCTATGAAAGATATGCCGAATATACTCGGTGCGGAGGTTCGCATGCCAGGTCGTCGTGTGGTCGCGCTTGCGGTGGTGCTGTTTCTTCTGAATGCTTTGCCGAATGCTGGAGCCGTTTCCGGGCAGAGCCCTGCTTCAGGTACGGCGCCTGCCGAGCAACGCAAGACGAGCGAACCTTATACCGGAGACCTATCGGTTTTCGAATCGCCGGGGCGCGATGAACGACTGCAGATCAACCGGGTGATGGATGCTCTCGGCATTGCGCCGGGAAAGTCGGTGGCTGATATTGGCGCGGGGTCGGGATGGTTCACGGTTCGTGCGGCAAAACGTATAGGCGCGGACGGCCGTGTATATGCGGTCGACATTAATCCCGAGGCGGTGCGTTATATCGGCGAGCGCGTGAAGAAAGAGCAGATACAGAATGTGAAGACGATTTTGAGCAAGGCCGACGATCCGCTTCTGCCTGCCGGGTCGGTTGACGCGGTGCTGCTGCTGAAGACCTATCACGAGGTGGCGCAGCCCGTGGTTTTGCTGCGGAACCTGCGCGCGGCGCTGCGGCCGGGGGCGAAGGTGGGAGTGATCGACCGCAATGGTAATGGTGAGGATCACGGGGTGGGGCGCGACATTGTGATTCGCGAGGCGAAAGAAGCGGGCTTCGAGCTAGTGAATCAATACGACTTTGTGAAGGGCGACAAGATGGATTACTTTCTGGTGTTTACGGCAACACCGTAATCTCGTCGACCACCGACCAGGTAGTTCTCGACAAGTCAGCAAATGCGGGAAGATCGGCGTCGGAGGCGGCGCCCTGCAGGCTGGCCCACGCGGCTTCCATCGCGGCCCGATTGTCGAAGTAGAGCTCGACGATAGCGTCCCATGCCGGGGGCCGGCGCTGGGGATCGGGACCAACGAAATTTTGGATGTACTTGCGCAGGCCGGGCAAATTCTTCGCCAGCGGTCCGTGGATTTCTTGCAGATGTCGGCGGAACTGTTCCTGGGTCAGGTCGGGGAGTTTGTGAAGGACGACCATGAACTTGAGCATGTTGTTGTCCAGCTAAACGGTTTTGCTAGAAATCCCGATTTAGGCGCCTCAGAGGCTAAAGCCTTTATTGAAGAGTAAGGATCTTATCGCAGCGCTGAAATCGCTGCGCCACCCAAACCGATTTTCTATCAAACTGCTTAGCGTTCTCGATCAGGCGCTCTCAATCATTCCGGCGAGAAGCAGGGCGCGGCGCGGTAACTCGGAGATCACGATGTGCTCGTGGATGGCGTGGGCGCCCTGGCCGGCGGCGCCCATGCCGTCGAGGGTGGGGATGCCGAGGGCGGCGGTGAAATTTCCGTCGGAGCCTCCGCCGACGGCGGCTTCTTCCAGTTTCCAGTTGATTTGTTTGGCGATGGTTTGCGCCTTGGCGTAGAGCGCGGCTACGCCGGGGGTGCGTTCCATGGGCATGCGGTTGATGCCGCCGTCGATCGAGAGTTTGCAGTGTTTGTCGACGGGCTTCAGGGCGCGAAGTTTGCGGTCGAGGGCGGCGGCTTGTTTTGACTGCTGGATGCGGACATCGATTTCAGTGATGGCTTCGGCGGCGATGACGTTGGTGCGCGTGCCACCGCGAATTACGCCGGGATTCACGGAGAGGCCTTGCGACAGATTGTTTAGCTGGGAGACGGCGATGATTTGGCGGGCTAGTTCGAGGATGGCGCTGTGGCCTTTGCCGGGGTCGAGGCCGGCGTGGGCGGCTACGCCTTTTACGGTGAGCGTGTATTCGCCGACGCCTTTGCGGGCGGTCTTGACAGCGCCGCGCGGGCCGGCTGGTTCTAGCACCAGGACTCCGGCGGAATCTTTGGCGAGGGCTTCGGTGATGGGGCGCGAGGAGTAGCTGCCGACCTCTTCGTCGGAAACTAAAAAGACGGTGACGGGACGGGGCAGCGCGGCGTGCCAGGCTTGCAGGGCTTCGATGGCGTAGAGCATGAGCGCGATGCCGGACTTCATGTCGAGCACGCCGGGGCCGTGCAGGCGACCGTCGGCGACGTGGCAGGGCATGGTCGCGAGCGTGCCCAAGGGATAGACGGTGTCGAAGTGGCCGAGAAGGAGGACGGGCTTCTGGGCGTCGGCCTTATTCCTCTTGTCCCCTGGGAAATCGATTTGGAGGTTGTCGCCGAAGTCGGCGGAGTGGTGAACGTGGGCATGGCCGCCGACGGCTTCGAAATATCCGGCGAGGAAGGCGCCCATGCGGTCGGTGGAGGGTTTGTGGTCGCTGGGGGATTCGATTTCGACGAACTCGCGGATGGTCTGGACGATTTTTTCCTGGCGAGATTCGAAGTAGAGGAGACGCTCGGCCCAGAGTGGGTCGGATGGTTTCGAGGGTGTCTTTTTTCTGGCTGGCATTTTTTTGGTCGATAGGTTCTCGTGCACGGACTTTAATCCTGCTTGAGACGTGCAGCGGGAGATCCCTCCCTTCGCCTGAAGAGCGGCTCCGGTCGGGATGACGCCTTCTAGTGAGTGCAATCAGCAATCACCTTCGTGCGCAAGCTGTACAGTATAATTTTCAGGCTGTTTTGAGAAGATGCGATTTGGGCCGACGAGATTGAGACGAATTACCTTTTGGACCAATCATGAATGAGAGCAACCCTGTGCCGGAGGCTGCGGGAGCGAAGACCGGGCTCGACATCCACGAGATTCTGAAGATTTTGCCGCACCGGTATCCGTTTTTGCTGATTGACCGGGTGCTGGATTTGAAGCGGAAAGAGCGCATCGTCGCCATTAAGAACGTGACTATTAACGAGCCGTTTTTTGTGGGGCATTTTCCGGGGCTGCCGATTATGCCGGGCGTGCTGATTGTCGAGGCGATTGCGCAGGCTGGCGGCGCGCTGCTGCTGACTGAAGTGCAGGACCGCACCGACAAGGTGATGGTGTTTACCGGGATTGAGCGCGCGAAGTTTCGCAAGCCGGTGGGGCCGGGCGATCAGCTGCGGCTGGAAGTCGAGGTCAAGGGCTGGAGATCGGTGCCGGGGATGACCGCGGCGAAGATGCAGGGGTACGCTTACGTGGGTGAGACGCGGGTGGCGGAAGCGGCGGTTTCTTGCCAGCTGATTGATAGCTCGCGCGGGCGGGGAGCGAGCGAAAGCGGAGGATAAGCTGGCGGCCGCACTTGCAGCCGAGCATTGCTTGGCCTGTCCGGGTTCCTTCGACTTCGCTCAGGACAGGCTCCGACCCGGAGCCACACAATCTTTTCTCTTTAACTTCTCGGCGTGTTATTTCCTTCATGAATTTTCATCCTACGGCCTTGATTGATGTGCGCGCTAAGGTTCCTGCCTCTTGCACGGTGGGGGCTTATTGCGTGATTGGGCCGGAGGTTGAGCTGGGGGAACGGTGCCGGTTGGGGTCGCATGTGGCGATTGAGGGGCCGACGAAGATTGGGGCTGACAATTCCTTCTTTCCTTTTTGCGCGATTGGGATGGCGCCGCAGGATGTGACTTACGCGGGCGAGGCGACGCGGCTTGAGATTGGCGATCATAATGAAATTCGCGAGTATGTGTCCATTAATCGCGGCACGGTGAAGGGGGGAGGGCTCACCAGGGTGGGCAGCCATCTGCTGATCATGGCGTATACGCATATTGGGCACGATTGCGTGATTGAGGATCATGCCATGCTGGTGAACGGCGCGACTTTGGGCGGGCATGTGACCGTGGAAGAATGGGCGGTGGTGGGGGCGCTGTGCCCGGTGCATCAGTTTGTGAGAATTGGGGCGCATTCCTATATTGGCGGGGGGACGACGATTACGCAGAATGTTTTGCCGTACTCGATGACGTCGGCGGCGCGCGATACGCATGCTTACGGGATGAACAAAGTTGGGCTGGAGCGGCGCGGGTTTTCGAAGGAACGGATTGCGAAGATTCATCATGC